>Ga0214921_10000528_pt1 | contig 71718 bp, 45 predicted proteins | sample LL1505_MetaG_FD_177992 | JGI IMG/M metagenome (GOLD analysis project Ga0214921, IMG submission 177992) | Freshwater microbial communities from Lake Lanier, Atlanta, Georgia, United States - LL-1505 | ecosystem: Environmental > Aquatic > Freshwater > Lake | place: USA: Georgia | collected... | reverse complement strand
GGTCGGCACGTGCTCGGCGACGAACTGCCCCTGCGGAAACACCGCGTGGTGCTCGGCCAGTTCCGCGGGCGTGTACGGCGTGTCGTGGGGATAGACGACCCGGCAGATCTCGCCGATCCGGGCGTAGTCAGCCGGCTGCATGGGCCGGATGCGATACTCGCTGGGCAGCATCGTGAGTGGCTTTCGGGATGGATCGCTCAGGCCGTCTCGGCCTCGAGAAACACGCCCATGCGGCGGAATTTTTCGTAGCGAGCGGCCACGAGCGCGTCGGCCGGCTGGGCCACGAGTTCGCGCAGCGTGCGCAAAAGAAACGTCTTGAGCTTTGTGGCCATCTGTCGCGGGTCGCGGTGGGCTCCGCCCGGCGGCTCCTCGATCACGGTGTCGACGATCCCAAATTCCTTGAGGTCGCCCGCCCGCATCCGCAGCGCGTGCGCCGCCTTCGCCTTGTGCTCGGCGCTCTTCCACAGAATGCCGGCACAGCCCTCGGGGCTGATCACGCTGTAATAGGCATGCTCGAGGATCGCCACGCGGTCGCCCACGCCGATGCCGAGCGCGCCGCCCGAGCCCCCTTCTCCGATCACCACGCACACCACCGGCACCGGCAGTTGCGCCATCAGAAACATGCTCTCGGCGATCACCTGCGCCTGGCCGCGCTCCTCGGCGCCGACGCCCGGATACGCCCCCGGAGTGTCGATCATGCAGATCACCGGCAGGCCATACTTCGCCGCCAGCCGCATCTTGCCCATCGCCTTGCGGTAGCCCTCGGGATGGGCACAGCCGAAGTGGCAGGCCTGCCGCTCGGCAAGCGTTTTTCCTTTTTGATGCCCGATCACGAGCACCTTGTGGCGGTCGAGCTTGGCGAAGCCCGTGAGCATCGCCGGATCGTCGCCGAAAGCCCGGTCGCCGTGGAGCTCCACGAATTCGTCGAACACGAGCGAGAGATAGTCGCTCGACTTCGGCCGGTCGGGATGGCGGGCCACCTCCACGGTCTGCCAGGGATCGAGGCTGCCGAAGATGCGCGTCGTGAGCTCCACGACCTCGCGCTTCAGCCGCTTGAGCTCGTCCTGCTGCTGGGCGCCGAGCGGGGCCGCCTCCAACGCGGCGATCCGATCTTCGAGCTCGTAGATCGGCTTTTCGAGGGCGAGGCGATGGAGTCCGCGCGACATGCAGGGCACCTGGACTGGGGCGAGGGTGATAGCTGGGATTTTCCCCGCGCGGAATCACGGGAGTCAATTCGGATTCCGGGGGGGCGCTCAGCCCACGGCGCGTTCGAGAAACCGGATCGATCTGAGCTGCGTGAGCACCTCTTGCATGCTCGCGGGCCGGTCGGACGGCTTCTTGGCGAGCATTTGCCGGATCAGCTTCGAGACGCTCGTGGTGGCGTTGGGGTTCAGCGACTCGATGGCCGGCGGCGTGGCCGAGACGTGCTTGTTGAGCAGATCGTTGGCGTTGGGCGACGCGAACGGCGGCTTGCCGGCGAGCAGTTCAAAGAGCACGCAGCCGAGCGAGTAGATGTCGGCCCGGGCGTCGAGCGGCTCGCCGCGGATCTGCTCCGGGCTCATGTAGCTCGGCGACCCCTGCACCGGCCCCTTGTCGCCCACGAGCCGCCCGAGCAGGCCCGGCTTGCGCTTGGCAATCGCGAGATCGATGAGCTTCACCTGGCCGTCGGCCGCCGCCAGGATGTTGTCGGGCTTCACGTCGCGATGCACCCAGCCGTGGCCATGAAGATGATCGAGGGCCAGCGCGGTCTCCGTGACGATCCGCTGCAGCCGCGGCACGAGGGCCTCGACGCCAGCCGCGATCTGCTTCTTGAGGTTCGGGTGTGGAAACAGTTCCATCACGAGATGCGGGAGGCCGCCCTCGTCGGAGAGCCGGTCGATGCGGATGATCGTGGGATGCGAGACCGACTTCGCCACCTTGAGCTCGTGCTCGAGCAGCTGCCGCTGCCCCGCGTCGCGGGCCTTCTCCGGCACGATCAGCTTCACGGCCACGCGGGCTCGCGAGCCGGTATCCACCGCCTCCCAAATCTGGCAGTGGCGGCCCAGGCCGAGCTGGGTCTCGAGCTTCAGTGGGCCGAGTCGGTCGGGAAGTTTTGCCATGAAACGTCGGGGCTGAGGGTCGTTTGCAGGAGCACGAGGCCTTCCGGAGGCGCGGTCGGCCCGGCCGCCGGTCGGCTGCGGGCGGCGAGCGCGCCCGCCAGCCAGTCGCGCGTCCGCCGGCCGCTGCCGACCATCACGAGCGAGCCCGCGATGATCCGCACCATGTTGTAAAGGAAACCGTTGCCTTCGACCTCGATCCACACCTCGGCGCCAGGGGCGTCGTCGTGGAGCAGCGGCCGGGAGACTTCGAGCGCATGGATTGTGCGCACTTTCGAGAGGCGTGTGGAGGGGGTGGTTTCAAAGCTCGTGAAGTCGTGCTCTCCCACGAGCACCTCCGCCGCGGCCTGCATGGCTGCGGCGTCGAGCCGGGATTTCCAGCGCCACACGAGGTGCCTGTCGAGCACCGGCCGCCACGGGGCGTCGTGGATCCGGTAGCGATAGCGCTTCTTCACCGCCGTCCGCGTGGGGTCGCAGCCGGGAGCCACCTCGCGGCCGTCGAGCACGGTGATGTCGGGCGGCAGCTTCGCGTTCAGCGCCCGCACCCACACGCCGGCCGTGAGGTCTTTCGCGCTCGTGAAGCACACGACCTGATCGAGCGCGTGCACGCCCGAATCGGTGCGGCTCGTGCCCCGCGGCATGATCTCTTCGCCGCTGATCGCATGAATAGCCTCCGCGAGCGAGCCCTGCACAGTCATCTGCCCCGGCTGAACCTGCCAGCCCGAAAACCGCGTGCCCTCGTAGGCCAGCCGCAGGCAGATCGTGCGTGTCATGCCTGCACGGGCCGGCCGCCGGCCCTCGCGCCACCGGGACGTCCCGTCCAGTGCTTGGCGAGATACTCGGCGATCTGCACGGCGTTGGTGGCAGCGCCCTTCCGCAGATTGTCCGACACGCACCACAGCGCGATGCCATTCGGGCAGGAGATGTCTTCGCGAATCCGCCCCACGAACACCTCGTCGCGGCCGCTGGCATCCCGCGGCATCGGATACCGCTTCGCGCCCAGGTCGTCGTCGACCACGATCCCGGGGAAGCCGGCGAGCAGCCTGCGGGCCTCGTCGGCGGAGAGCTTCTTCTCCGTTTCGATGAGGATCGACTCGCTGTGGCCGTTGGCCACGGGCACGCGCACACAGGTGGCATGCACCGCGATCGACTCGTCGCCGAGGATCTTTCGCGTCTCGAGCACCATCTTCATCTCCTCGCTCGTGAAGCCGTTGGGCCGCGGCGAGCCGATCTGCGGAATCAGGTTGGCCGCGATCGGATGCGGAAAGATGGCCGGCTTCGGCGGGTGGCCTGCGAGCCAGGCGGCACTCCCCTGCTCCAGCTCTTTCGTGGCCGGCAGCCCCGCGCCGCTCACGGCCTGGTAGGTGCTCACGATCACCCGCTTCACGCGGGCGGCGTCGTGCAGTGGCTTCATCACCATCACCATCTGCGTGGTCGAGCAGTTGGGGCTTGCGATGATGCCCTTGTGGGCTGCGAGCGCCTCGGGGTTTACCTCCGGGATCACGAGCGGCACGTCGGGGTCCATGCGGTAAAACGCGCTCTCGTCGACCACCACGGTGCCCCGCTGCACCGCCCACGGCACGAATTCCGCCGCCACTTCGTCGGGCGTGCTACCGATCGCGATGTCGACATCGGCGAACGACTCGGGCGTCAATTCCTCGACCGCGAGCGAGCGGCCGCCCACCTCGAACGGCTTACCGGCCGAGCGGGCCGACGCGAGCAGTTTGATGCGCTTCGCCGGGAACTGCCGCTCGAGGAGCATCGTGACAATGATTCGGCCCACGGCGCCGGTGGCGCCGACGACTGCCAGCGTGTCGATCATGCGAGTCTTTCGGAAGGTTCGAGGGAACGGGAGGAACGATTCGTGATGGGAGCGAGCACGGCCCGAAATGTGTCGGCACCGACGAACGCGAGGTTCGCGGTGAGCATCGCCAGGCCGAACTCCATCATGCCCATCGCGAGGCCGATTCCCAAGTGGACCGGCGCCGCCATCGCGAGAACCAGCGGCCGCGTGAGCCGCGGCCAGACGAGGGCCGCATAGCCCACCTCCCACCACAGGGTGACGAGCGTGAGGGCGTTGACGACGAGTGGATGCCGTGCGAGCCCCGTAAGGTCGAGCGTCCGGTATTGCACGTTGGCGATTGCGCCCCAGAGCGCGGTGCCCTCCCACCAGCTCGCCCCGAGTAGTTTGCCACAGCCAGAGAACAGATAGACGACGCACAGATGCACCTGCAGGAGACGGAGGGCGATGTTCGCCCGCACACTCGGCTGCGGGGCACGGCGGCCGAGGAGCGCATCGAGCGAGAGCACCGCGCCGGCCGGGCCGACCACGAGCGGCACGAGCAGCATGCCGAGCGTGTCGTCGAGGCCAAACGTGGTGAGCGGCGCACGGTTGGCCGCGCTCACGAGCCCTGCGAGCGACACGATCGCGGCGAGCGGCGTGAACAGACCCAGGACGAGGCAGACCGCGGCGCCGAGCATGACGATCGTGAGCAGCCGCCCGGCCTCCGGAGCCGCGAAGTACCAACTCCACTGCCAGGGCTGGTCGTTCATGCGCCACACGTCGGCGGGCCGCAGCCAGGCGTCGGCGCTGAAGAAGGCCTGGGCATCGAGCAGCCACACGAAGGCCGACCACGCGAGGAGCGCCCCCGTGCAGATGCGCACCACGGCAAGCGGGAGCGGATCGGCCGGCGTAAACCAAAATGCATTCCAGCCGGCGAGCCATTCGGCACACCAGCCGCGCGGGGCGACCGTAGGCACGGGATGCGACGTCGTGCTCATGGCTGCGGTCCCTCCGCGAGCGCGAAGCTGCCGAGCGGTGTGACGATGTCGGCCATGTCGGGGGCCTGCGCGCCACCACGTGGGCTCCGCTCCCCTGCCCTGCCCTCCTCCACCGCGATCAACTCTTCGGGCGCCGCCAGGTAGTGCTCGACCAGCTCGAGCGTCACCCGCGCACCGTCGTGCCGCTCGAGCAGTTGCCCGGCCACGCCCTTCACGAGCGGCAGCCAGGCGGCCCGCGCGTCGCGGCGCACCTCGGCGGGGGCGTCGACGGGCGGCACGAGCGGGGCGATCTTCTCCGCGATCATGAAGCGGCGGTGATAGAGCAGCCGTGGGCGGTCAACGCTGCGGTCAGGCAGGCTGCCCGAGAGCCGCGTGCCGTCGGCCCGTTCGATCGTCCAGCGGATCGAATGGCCGGGGCCGGGATCGGGCGCGAAGAACCGATAGCCATGGCCGAGCGAGAGGGCGCCCACGAGCGGCCGGAATGGCTGCAGCAGGCGGCTGGCCAACTCACTCGCCGGAGGCGGCCCGGCGAGCGGGGGCAAGATCACCGCCGCCAGATAGATGGCGATCGGTGCCGAGGCCGCGAGGCGTGCGGCGGGGCTCCACGGCTTCAGGGCGGGTTTCAGGGCGACGGGCGGCATGGGTGGCTCGCCCCCAACTCTACCATCGCGCAAAAAAACCCCCGCGCGACGGCTGTCGCGCGGGGGTCATGGGCCTCGGTCTTGGGCGTCCGCGGCCTGTGCGATCAGCGGATCGACGCGGTGGCGTCGACGGCGGCCGTCCGGCTCACGGCCGGATCGAGCGCCAGCTCGATGCTCGCGCCTGCGGCGAGTTCGATCGTCTTCACGATCGACTGCTCGTTGCCGTCGACGACGTGCGTCACCCGCACTTCGTAGTTCTTCCACGCCTGGCCGTCGGCGAGCGTCGTCGTCTCGAAGAGGCGGGTCTCGCCCTTCGACGCCGTCTCGTTGCCGGCGAGGAACACCTTCGCGTCGGCCGGCACGTGGAGCGTGAGGCTCGTCTTCGGAGCGGGCTTGGCGGCCTTCTCAGCCGTCGCCGTGCCGCCGAAGTCGACCGTCTTCCGCTCGCCCGCGGCGAGGGAGACAACCTTTGTCTCCTCCTGCTCGGCGCCATTGCGGTCGACGACCATCCGCACCACATACTCATAATGCTTGCCGCTCTCGAGGCCCCGCGAGACGTAACGGCGGAGATCGCCAGTGGCGGCGGTCTTGGAACCGTTGACGAAGACCTTCGCGTCGGCGGGGAGTTTCACCACGAGCAACGCCGCATCGGCCGGGATCGCCGTCGAATCGGTGGCTGCGGGAGTCGGCGTCGAGATCACTTCGCCCCGGCCGCTCGGAGCGGCGTCGATCACGCGATACGACTCCACCGGCATGCTGCTCGACATGCCCGAGATCGAGGAATAGCCGCTCGAATACGCAGCCGACGAATAGCCGCCATACGAGCCGTAGGAGCCACCGCCGGACGAACCGCCGCCCGAGGAGCCGCCGCCATATGAACCGCCCGACGAGCCACCGGAGGAATACGAGCCGCCCGAGGAACCGCCCGAGCTGCCGCCCGACGAGCCATGGCTCGAGTGCCGGTAGGCCCGCATCGCGCGGCGCTGGGCGTGGTGCGAACCGTGGCTGCCATAGGAGCCATACGAACCGTAGCTGCCGTAGCTGCCGCCCGACGAGCCGGCCGAGGCGTAACCGCCCGACGAACCGCCCGAGCTGCCACCGGAAGAACCGCCCGAGCTACCGCCCGACGAACCACCCGAGCTGCCGCCGGACGAGCCATACGCTGCCCGATACCTGTGGTTCCAGCCAGCGTGCACGTCGCACGCAGCTGCGACGACTGCCACCAGAGTGAAAGCTCCCACGATCCCCGACCAGCAACGCTTCGCCACCATCTCAGTCGTTCTCCAATGATTGGTTATCGCGACGGGCAGCTCTATCCGAACCGGTTTCGGGAAAGCCGCGGCACCTGCGAAGGCAAAGAATAGTTGGAAGTCTGGGTAAAGCAAGGAGAAAACGCTGTCTGCGAAAACTTTTCCGCCACCGCATCGCTGGCGGCCGAGATGGCCAGAAAGCCCTGCATTTCCAGGGAATTTAGCGCGGAACGCCCGCCACGGAGACAGCGTCGACCTCGATTCGCCCCGTGGCTCCGAGCATGCCGACCTGCAAGATGGCCTCCCGCGCCCAGGTGGGAACGGGCACTGTGCCCGACACGTCTTTCCACGGGAACGTGCCGGTCCAAGGGCCCACCACCCCCCGGGCCGACCGGCCGCGGCTTTCATCGAAAAACTTCACCACGAGCGCCGGCAATTCCTCGGGCACGACCCCCGGCCGCACGGTCTCCGCCCGCAGGCGGGCTTTCAAAGCCAGCCTACCGATCTCGCGGCCGTCGACGGGAAAGCCCTGAAAGACCTGCGCGGGCCGCCCCGGATCGGCATTCTCGAGCCGCAGGTAGCGGCCGCCTTCCGGTGCGTCGTCGGCCTCGACGATCTCCATCTGCCGCGGGTAGTACCACGCCGTGGGCACGCTCGAATCAGGCAAGAGCGTCTCGAAGCCGCCGTTGTCGATCGCCGGCCGCGAGCCGTCGGGCAGGACGCGCCTCCCCTGCTCCGCCGTGCCCGTCATCGGCACGAACAGGCTCGGCACAAGGGCCTCGCGTTCGAGCCTCCCCTCGCGCTTCGTAAATAGCACGAGCGTCTGGTCGTAGCGCTCGCCCACGGGGATCACCATCCGGCCGCCTTCGGCGAGCTGCTCGACGAGCGGCCGAGGCACGTCTTCCGGCGAACACGTAACGATGATCTTGTCGAACGGTGCGTGCTCGGGCCAGCCGCGAAAACCGTCGCCGATCTTGGTGACGATGTTCCGATAGCCAAGCCGCTCGAGCGTCTTCGCCGCCTTCTCTCCGAGCTTCTCGTGGATCTCGATCGAATACACGGCGCGCACGAGCGGGCTGAGCACGGCCGCCTGATAGCCGCTGCCGGTGCCGATCTCGAGCACCTTGTCGGTGGCTTTGGGCTCGAGCTTCTCGGTCATGTAGGCCACGACGAACGGCCCAGAGATCGTCTGCGCCTCGCCGATCGGCAGCGCCATGTCGAAGTAGGCGAGGCTCCGCTGCGGCCCGGGCAGGAATTCGTGCCGCGGTGTCGCCCGCATGGCGGCGAGCACCCGCTCGTCGGTGACGCCGCCGAGCGCGATGTCGTCGCGCACCATCCGTTCGCGGGCGGCTTCGAAGGGATCGGGCTTCGACCGCGGCCCGGCCGGAGCCTGCGCCGCGGCTTCGACGGCCAGTCCAGCCGCGAGCATCAAGAGCCACGAGCGGGCGGCCTGCCACATCGGCGTCACTTCCCGGGAGGCAGAATCTTCACGAGCTCGATCTCGAACACGAGCACTTCGTTGGGCTCGATCACCGGGGGCGAACCCTCTGCGCCGTAGCCGAGCTCGGGCGGCACGTAGAGCCGCCACTTCGAGCCGACGTTCATCAAGGGCAGCGCCTCCTGCCAGCCCGGCACCACGCCCCGCAGCGGAAACGTCGCCGGCTCGCCTGCGGGATCGGTGGCGTCGAACTCGCTGCCGTCGAGATGCGTGCCGCGGTAGTGGGTGGAGACGGTATCGTCGACCATGGGCCGCGGCCCCTCGCCGGTCTTCACGACTTCGTATTGCAGGCCGCTCGGCAGCGACTTCACGCCGGGCTTCGCGGCGTTGGTCTTCATGAACTCTGCAGCCTTCGCCTTATTCGCCTTCGCGGCCTCGGCCATCCGGGCGGCGAACTCCCGCTCCCGCTCCTGCATCCGCTTCTCAAACCGTTCGAGCGCGGCGGCGATCGTCTGCTCGTCGAGCCGGGGCTTCACGCCGAGCACGGCGTCGGCGAGCCCGCGGGCAAGGGCCGCCTCGTCGAGCGGCGCCTTCTGACTGCGAAAGTCGGCGGCGATCCGCGTGCCGATCCTCAAGCCCAGTGCGTAGCCGAGCTGCGCCTCGGGCGTGTCGAGCTTCGGCGCCTCGTCGGCCCGCGCGGCCGCCGGCGGCGCGATCACCTCCGCCGGCTGGGCAAGCACGTTCGACGTCCACATGCTCAGGACACACAGGCAATTCCACCGCACGCTCATCGCTCATGCCTCCAGGAAGATCTCATGAAAGTTTATCCGCAACGCGGGTAAACCGTCTTGATCGTCCAGAGGAGGACAGGCTTTAGCCTGTCCTGGCTCTCGACAGGCTGAAGCCTGTCCTACTGTTGATTCGACGACCGTGGGGTGGCCCATTCCACGCGTTGGAACTCGGTGAGCGGGCCGTCCCAGGCGGGCTGTCGCGCGGGCTTCTCATCAGCATGGAAGCCACAGAGGCCGAGCAGGTCGAGCTCGGCCCACGAGGTGAGGGGCCCGAGCTTGTCGTCGGCGGGCACGAAGTCGGCGGGCTTAAGGAGGAGCGTCTGCGGCTCGGCACTGCCCGGCACCTCGCGAGTGCACGAGAACGTGCGGCGGCGGCCGCGCTCGCCTCGCCACTCGTTTTCGACGACGACGACGGTGAACGTGTTCGTCCGGGGCATCGACAGCGTGATGGCGAGCGCCGCGCCCTCCGGCCCCCGCCACGCCGGATCGGTGATCTTGCGGGTCCAGTGCTGCCAGTGCACGGGGTTGCCCGCATTCAGCAGATACCAGTCGCGCCAGCCGTTCGCAAAATTGTCGATCAGCAGGCTGCCGGAGGGATTGCCGGCTCGCACGGCCACCTGCTGCTCGCGCACTCCCGCGGCTGCCAGCTCAGCCGGCGTGGCGGAGCGGATCTCGCTGCTCAGGCATACCTCGCGGACGAGATCGCCGTTGCCGGGCAACGCCTTCATCGACACGGGCTCCGGCAGCGTGTGATACACGTTCGCAAAAGCGAAGAGCGGCCGCGTGGTCGCTTCGAGCGGCAGCGCTGCGGAGAACGAGTCGCCCTCGCGGACGACATCGCCGCTTCGCCAGAACCGGGCCCGCGGGTCGGGATCCACGGAGTAGAAGATCTCGCAGCGGGCCGCCGGCCAAGGGCCAGAGGGCTGCACCGTCAGCCGGGGAATGCCGCCCGGGGCATTCAGGTCGAGCGTCGCCCGAGGCGTCTCGGGCAGTGCCGGGCCACCCTTCAGAAACTGATCGAGCCAGAGCGGCATCGTGACGGCCACCTCGGGGGAGAGCCGGTGGTTGAAGTGCGGCGTCCAGGAATAGCGCAGGGGTTGGTCCGGAATCAGTGCGTTCGTGCGATACACGTCGTCCATCCAGCCGTGGAAGTCGTTCGTGGCGCTGCGGTGCAGCACAGGGCAACGGATCCGCGGTGCATAGCTCTCGAACGAAATCGTGCGGCGAAACAGATCGACATCGCCCTTCACGCGGTCTTGCGGCGGTACGGTGCCGCTCGAAAACACGTGTGGCTCCCAGCGCCAGCCCTGGCCTCCCACGCCGGGTACGGCCGCCTTCACACGGTCGTCAGTGCCTGCGACGTACATCGTGAGGTTGCCCCCCATCGAGTAGCCGTGCACACCGAGCCGCGCGGGATCGACCTCGGGCTGTTGCTCCAGGAACGTGAGACCGCGGCGGCAGCCGAGCGTGAGCAGATACCAGTTATTGTTTTTCGGATGTCTTCTCGGGGGCTGTTCATCGCCTTCGAAGAACTGCAGCGGCCCCGAGAGGAGCGTGGAATAGCCCTGGGCATTGCACTGCGAGGGATTCACCGCGCCCCAGTCGGTGTTTGGATCGTCCGGCTGCGCACCCTCCACGGCGTTGAACGGCGGCTTGCCGTCGCCATCGCCACCCCAGTTCACCGACAACGCCGCGTAGCCGCGCTGCACCAGAAACTTCACCTCCGAGAGCGAGCCCCGCTGACCGCCGCCATGGATGTGCATCACTGCGGGGAGCTTCCCATCGGCCTGCTCCGGGAATCCGTAGACCGCCGCCATCCGCGCGGGCTTGCCCTTGAACGTGCCCACAAGAAACCGCACCTGCCGAAACACGCCGCCATCCTCCCGCCACTCGCGGATCACCTCCGTTTCGAGCGGATCGCGCCGCGGGTCGAAGTCGGCCCACAGTTCCTCGACCGACTGCGGCGCAGCGGCCTCCGTCGCCACTGCCCCTACCCACACGTCCACATGGTGGGCATCGGCGGTGGGGAACAGTTGCGGCCCCACCGCCGATGACAGCCGCCCAAAGCCTGCCTCGCCGGGCTTGGCCCGCAGACCGTAGCCGAGCAGCCGCTTCCATCTCGTCGTGTGCCGGTCGAGTGAAATGCCTTTGATCTGGGAGTAGTAGTCGTGGTGCGGGTGATCGGCAGGCACGCCGAGATCAAGCGGCTCCTGGGGCACGAAGCGGTAGGGGTCGGTCGTGATCACCTCGCGGCCGGTTCGCGTGTCTTCCAAGAGATAGAGTGGAAGCGAGTCGGGCACCGGCTTGGCATACAACTCGAGCGCGGGTGGCCCTTTCGCACCGGCGGGATCGACGACTCGGCCTTCGGCCACATGCACCGGCAGGAGCGGCGTGGCGCCCGGGTCGAACGTCAGGAGACCGTAGTCCACCTTGTCCACGAGTTCACGCGAGCGATCAATCGCACGGTCGCGGCGATTGACGACGAGAAAGCTGCGAAACCAGAGCGTCTGGCGCGGGGCGATCCGCAGCCGGGGAATCAGTTCGATCACGTCGTAGTTGCGGAACGAGTTCTCCGGTCGGGTCTGCCAATCCTTCCACCGATGCTCATACATTTGTGGATACCCCGCGAGGAAATCCCGAATCACGCTCGGCGCCCATTGACAGGCTGGCTCGCCCCGGGCCGCCTTGGCCCGCTCTTCCTGCAGATGCCTGTCGAGGCCGAAGACGAGCGACAAACTCGGACTGTCCACGGCCTCCGCGGTGCTTGCCAGCGTCCAGCCGCCGGTCTTCCGCACGTCGATGGCCCGGTCTGGGTGATCCGGCGGCAAAAAATCCTCCCGCGGCCTCGGCGTGCCATCAGGGGCTGCGATCGCGTGTACCGGCAGGCTCGTGTGGCGCGTGCCACCCCAGGGGGCATTGAGGTGGTCGAAGACGATGTCATCACGGATGCTGAAGTTGTGCACGAGCCACGTCAGTTCGACGATCCCGTCGCCCACGTCGCGGACCTGGCAGTAATAGAGCACCGGCGAGCGATGGATCGTGCGCACCTGCGGCACGAGCCCCCAGTTGAGCGTTCGGATCGTGCGGCGCTCGGCATCCGCCTCGAACGCCAGAAGAGGACAATACAGGCTCTGCACGGCGGACTCACCGGGGATGTAGGCCCCGGAGTTGTGGATGAAGAACAGCGATCGAAACGAAGAACTCTCGATCCGCTCCTTCACCTCGCCCGGCAGTTCCTCCGCCTTGAGCAGCGAAGCCACGCCGTTGTACTTCGTGCACACGGCCACGAACTGCCAGACCTCGTCATTCCAGGGAGAACGCTCGCGGCCCGGATCTCGCCATGAGGGCGGCACGCTCTCGCCGAAAGCGCCACGGAGCGAATAGATCTGGCCTCCCTTCCCGACACGGAGCCTGAACGAGTCGTCATCCCCTTGGCGGTGCGCGAGTTCTGCCTGAAAAACCTGCCGTTCGTCGAGTCCTTCGGCCCACACGCTGCCGCTTGGGGCGTAGTCAAGCGTGATCGTCGTCTCGCCACGGCTCCCCGCCGGCACGTCGACCACCGACGGCGGAAACACGTCGAGGATCGGCGACGCCGCATCGACGGTTCCGATCTCGAAGATCACGAGGCCGACCAGGCATCCAAGCACACGCCCGCGCCACATCGACTGAGCAAAGCAGTTCATCAACGTGAGACTTTTTTGTGAAATGTCTACCGATCTAATAATGCGCAGGCCCGACCGCTTATTCCGACGTCACGTCGATGTCGTAGACCGTGCCGCCCCAGCGTACATCGCACACGAGCGTCGATCGGCCTGGCCTGTAGCGATCGGGAATGGTGATGTTGGCGAGTTCCGGCGGCAGGATGAGTGAGGCGCCTTCGCCGTCGCCCGGCATAGGGATGGCGACGGTGTACCTGCCGGGCGGGAGCCCCTTCATCCCCGGCCGGGCGTACATCACGTAGCGGCCCTTGTCGTTGGTGACGCCGACGCACGGTTCGCCATCCTTGGTGTCAGGTGTGAACACCACCTTCAGCCCCTGAGGCACCGGCTTGCCGTCGACCCTCAGGATCCCCTCCACCGGCGTCCGCGTGGCCCGTGCTCCACATCCGGCAACGGCCAGCGTGACAAGGAGCACGCCGCTCATCCAAGCGGGCCACTCATTCGACAGTCGCATTTTCACCTCCGTTTGACGAGAGCAGGCTCAGCCAGGTCTGCGCCGTGAGCCCGTTGAACACCAGAAACCGCGTCGAACCGTCGGCCACGAGCACGTTCGCCCCAGCGGGATGCTCGGAGCCCAGCCCGACATTCGCCAGATACCCGCGAACCTCGACCGCCGCCTGGTTGACAGCCCACGTCGTGGAGCCGCCGACGGTCCATGTTCCGCCGGCAAAAACCGTCGAGCCGTTGCCGGCGACCGTGGAGGCTAGCGCGCCGGCGAACCAACTCTGGCCACAGGAGTTCTCGAGCAGGAGCGCCGTCTTCGAAAGCCCATCGACGAACTCCCGAAACGGCTTGCGAATCCGCCAATTGATTGCCCCCTTTCCATCGAGTTCATCGAAGCTCTGGAATCGGTTCGTGCCCACGTACGCGATCGGCGAGACGCCGAAATTGGCCCGGTAGCAGGTGAGCCCCGTCTTGTCAGTCTTGTGGAAATCCTGGTTCAGGCGAACCCCAAACCCCACGTTCGTGGCGTATGACTCGTTCACTGGCCCGCCAACCGTGGCCCCATTGAGAACGAGCCCTCCGGTGTAGGACGGGCAATACAACGCATTGATGCGAACATTCTTCGACATGGCAGGTGTTACAAAGGCCCGGATATCGGTCAGGGTGCCGAACATGCCCTGAAAATTACGCGTCGCGGTGACCCACGTCTGAAAAACCGAATCTTCCTCGAGGTGTGGAAGTATCTGCACGATCCAACTGACCGAGTCCTGCCAGAGCATGTTGTTGAGCTGGTTGATGGTGCCTGGGTACACCGCATTTCCGCCGGCACCGTCGTTGTGATAGGCGAGGTAGGGAAATCTGCCATCTCGCCCCGAGGCATTCGCGGAGGCGTAGCCGTGCAGGCCGAGGCCGAGCTGTTTCAGGTTGTTGCTGCACGACGTGCGCCGAGACGCCTCGCGCGAGCTCTGCACCGCCGGGAGGAGCAGCCCGACGAGCACGCCGATGATCGCGATCACCACGAGGAGCTCGACGAGCGTGAAGCCGCTCCCGCGCCTGGCGGCACAATCTGTTCCACCCCGCATGTTCATGTGGCGCCGTCTCCGGTCGGAGATTTCGTCACTAGGTCGAACGAGAACTCGTTCTTCTCGGCCGGGGCGACCGTCGCACTGAACGTGCTCTCCGTGTTGAGGTGGGGCGGAAGCACCTGCAGTTTGACGGTCGCGGGCGTCACCTCTCCGGGCATCGGCATCTGACCTGACTCCGCATAGGGCACCTCCTTGATGACGTAGAACTCCACGCGCCGCTCACCCGCCGCCGCCTTGCCGGAAAACCGGCCATCCCTGACGGGAAACACATCGATCAGCCCCTGGCTCACCGTGACGAACTGCACCTTGCCCTCGCGGAAGGGGCGGCCGTCGAGCGTCACCGTGCCGGAGATCGGATACCGCCGCGGCTCCGGGCGACCGCCTCGGAAGCACCCTGCGGACGACAGGATCAGCGCGGCCAGGAGAATCCGCCGACAGCAGCGATGCACACGGCTTTGAATCACGGTCGGAACATCCATGGAATCCGTGCCCTGGGTGATCAGAAATCGACGCCGGCGCCGCCGTCATCACGGGTGGCAAGCTGCGCCAGTGTCTGCATGCTCATCGCATCGGCGGCGAAGCGGACAGCCCCATCGAGCAGCAGCAGGTTCGTACCACCGGAATGGTTCGAGTTGAGCGGCACGTTCGTCGGCCATCCCGAGGTCTGACCGTAGCCCACCCCGTTCGTCACGCCGTCCCAGCCCGTCTTCTGGTTGATCGGCCAGCGGATCGTCGTGACGTTGTAGACGTTGCCGATGCTGTTCGCCGTGCTCGCGGCGCCGAGGGGCCAGCCGAATCGGCTGCTCGGCGACCACGACTGCGTTGCTCCGGAGGTATCCGTCAGCATGCCGCTCTGCTCACCAAAGACGAGCATTTTGCTGGTGCCGTCAGTGCAGTCCTTGAACTTCATCCGCGCCGATGGAAACAGCATTCCTCCCCATCCGTTCACGGCACCGTTCACGCCTCCCGCGAATCGCGTCTCGTTGAAGGCCGGGGCCGTGATCAGGCCGGTCACGGCACCAGCGACGGGGTGATAGTTCAGCATCGCGATCTTGGTGGTGTCTAACGTGCGCCACTGGGGCATGTCCGACGACGGACACCGTCCCCAGGGCAAGGCCACATTGACCGCATACGTCGGACTGATCTGGGAGTTCGATCCTGTGAAATCCCAACTCGAGAACAGCGCCTCCTCCTCCACGAACGGCAACAGATGCGCGAAACAGGAGCTCCCACCCCATCCGTTCAGGTTCGTCGACACCGTTCCGAACGGAGGCTGGTCGCGCGACCCGCCGGGTGGCAGCCGCTGTTTGGCTTCGTTGTGGATATGAATCCCCAGGCCAATTTGCTTGAGATTGTTGCTGCAGCGGCTCCGCCGTGCCGATTCCCGGGCCGCCTGCACCGCCGGGAGCAGCACCCCGACGAGCACGCCGATGATCGCGATCACCACGAGCAACTCGACGAGCGTAAAGCCGCGTCGGTTCATGGTACGTACTGAATGGAGAATCATCGGCGGCGGCGGATCACCCATGCGGCGGCTACGACGCCGCCGACTGCAAGGGTGAGCGCCCCTGGCTCGGGCACGATCACAAACTGCGTCACACTGCCGCTGACGCTCCCGCCGGCGAACGTTCGCGTCACGTTCGCTGTCTGGACCGTCACGCCGGTGATGGAAGGCAGGCTCGAGAGCGGACTATAGCTCACGCCGTTGAACGACGTGCTCCCGGCGTTGTCCTTGATCCAATAAGTGAACGTCGCCTTTTCCACCGCCGAGAGCAGGGCGCCGGCTGAGAGCTCCGTGAAGAAGCCGCCCTCGAACGTGTCGCCGGTGGCGATCGAATTGACGTTGAAGTACACGTCGATCAAGTTACCGCCGGTGAGGGTGCCGACGATCGGTGTGCCGCTCGTCAGCCGGAGGACGTCGTTCAGACTGGCTGAAGAATCGTTGTAGACAGGTGCCAGCGCCATGAACTCGAAGGCCGCATCAAGGCCGCCCGTGGCGTCGAACTGGCCGGCGGTGAGAATGCCCGGCGAGTTGCCCGGGCTCACGGTGCCGGCGCCAGAGAGCGCGGCCGAAATCACGCCGGAACCACCGACCGTCGCCCCCGTGGCCACCGTCACCGCGCTCGAGATCTGCCCGTTCACCGCGAGCACGCCCGCCGTCACCGTCGTCGCTCCGGTGTAGCCGCTCGAGCCCGTGAGCCTGAGTGTGCCGGCGCCGGCCTTGGTGAGAGCGACGATGCCGGAACCATTGTCCGAGATCACTCCAGCAAACGTCGACGTGCCCGTGAAGCTCGTCGTCAGGGTGGCGGTGCCGGCCGCGGTGCCGGTGGTGATGACGCCGCCGGCCGAACCGCTCAGCATTCCCAGGCTCGCCGAGAAGCCGCCGAGGTTGAGCGCGCCGGCGTTGACGGCGACGGGGTTGGTGGCCCCGCCCAGCGAGGTCGCGGCTCCGGCGAGGAGCGTGCCGGCGTTGATGGTCAAGCCGCCCGTAAAATTGCTGGCGGTGCCGGTGTTGTTCATCAGGATCTGGGTGCCGACGCCGTTCTTGACGAGCGCCGTGGCGGTCGCCCCGTCGGTGATCCGGCCGTGGTATTCAAACGTCCCGGATGCCGTGTTCACCGCGAGGCTGCCGCCGCCGGTGATGTTTTGGTCGCCGTTCACGTTCGGGAAGGCGGAGGTTTGCCTCAGGAACGCCACCGTTTGGCTCCTGCCGTTGAGATCGAGCGTGCCGGCGGATTGGCCATCCGAGCTCCAACCGAATTCGACGCCGGCCGTGGACGGCAGCGCGCCGTCGACGCCGAGCCTCGTGTAGCCGCCGAAATTGATCCGTGTCGTGCCCCACGTGTTGCCGGCCACGTTGACGTCGATCGAATTGGCAACGCTGTTGCCGCTTGACGTGAATATCATCTCGCCGGTTCCGATGTTCACGGCACTCGTCTGGATCGTCGCGGCCCCGTTGAGGCCCAGCCCTGAATTGTTCGACGAGGTGATGCCGCCGGCGAAGATCGTCCGCCCGGCTGCGACGCGGTAATCCACCGGGCTTGACGTGATGGTGACCAGGCCGGTGAGCGTGTTGGTTCCAGAGAGGTTCGCCAGTGCTCCCGTCTGCGTGGTTGCGATCGTGATGTTCTCCGCGATCGAGAGCGGCCCGCCGCTGCCGTCGAGGCCGAGGACGCCCGAGCCGGAGATCGTCGTGCCGTCCGCCGTGGAGCCGAGCGCCGAACTGTTCGCGATCCGCAACTGACCGCCACTCACGGTCGTCGCTCCGCCGTACGCATTGCTGCCCGACAGGGTGAGCGTGCCGGAGTTGAGTTTCGCGAGGCCGCCGGTGTTGGTGCTGTCGATTCCGCTCGCGAACGCGACGGCCTGTGCGTTGGTGTCGATCGAGATCGCACTGCCGCTCGACCTGATCCGGCCAGAATAGTCCACCGTGTTACTGGCGGAGAACTGCAGCGTGCCGCCGCCGAAGCCGACGTTCCCTCCGCCCGCCAGGGCGCTCGAGCCACCGACGGCCAGAACACCCGCGTTGATGGCGGTCGCGCCGGTGTAGGTGTTGCTGCCCGAGAGCGTGAGCGTGCCGGATCTCAGCGTCACGCCGATGCCACCGCCGATCGTGTTGGCAAAGCTGCCGCCATAGTTGTCGGTGCGGCTGAAGGCGAGCGTTGCTCCGGACGAGCCGGTGATCGCACTGGAACTTGAAAGCCCGCCCGTCGTGCCGTTGTTGCCGATCTGGAGCGTGCCGGCGTTGATGTTCGTGGTGCCCGAGAAGTTGTTCGCCCCCGAGAGCGTGAACGTGCCCGAGGTGCTCTTCGTGAGCCCGGCGGCGCCGGCCAGCACGGCCGACACGGTGCCGGCCTGGGCGACGAAGGCGACGGTGTCGTTGGTGATGGTGCCGGATTGCGTCGTGCCGCCCGTGAACGAGACCGTGCCGGTGCGGGTGAAGCCGTAGCCGCCGAGGTTGAGCACGCCCCCCGACGCGACGATGTTGCCCGACTGGGCCCCGAACGCACTGGCGCCGCCCGCCACGAGCGTGCCGGAGGAGACGGTCGTGGCACCCATATAGGCGTTCGAACCGGAGAGCGTGAGCGTGCTGGCCCCGGCCTGGGTCAGCGCCCCGGTGCCGCTGATCGTGCCGGACAGCGTCTGATTGGCGCTGCTGCTGTATTGGAAGAGGCCGCTGTTCGCGATGGTGCCGCTGAAAGCGCCGCTGGCGAGCGTGGCCGAGCCACCGACGTCGAACGTACCCTGACTGACGGTGATGCCTAAAGTGCCACTCGTCCCGTAACGCACCGACAGGATGCCGCTGCCGGTCTTCTGGATGTTGATGTTCTGGAGTGATGCCGACATCAGCAGGTCCACGGACGGATCGGTCCCGCGGGCCACGTCAAACACGACCACTCCCGCACTCTGGCCATTGATGAAGCCGCCGGTGGTGCCGCCCGACATCAGGTTCTGCACACCGCCGGTCGTCCGCACCGTTGTGGTTGCGTTGGCTTGCGACAGGTGATTGCCCGATCCTATGACCAACGTGCCGCCTCCTGCGGCATCGAAAACAACTGTTCCGGAGTTGAGGATTACCGAGCGATTGCCGCCCGTGGTGTTCGTCACGATCAGCGTCGAGGCGTTGTTGATCAAAAACCTGTTGGCGCCATACCCGATCAGGTCACCCGGGTTTGCGATCCGCAGCACGCCCCCGTTGATCGTCGTGGTGCCCGAGAGCGTGCTTGAGCCCATCGTGACCGACAGCGTGCCCAAGCCGAGTTTCGTCAGGCCTCCGGTGTTGGTGCTGGCAAGAGCCGTTCCGGTGAGGCTCACATTTTGGCCGTTCGTGTCGATCGCGATCGCGCCCGTGCTGCTCGTGATGCGGCTCGACCAGTCGGTGCCAGCGCTACTGGCCGTGTATTGGAGGGTGCCGCCGGTAAATCGAATGGAGCCGCCGTTCCCCAGCGCGCCCGACGTCGACGCCGCGTCGGCCACGTTGGCCTGCAGAACACCGCCGCCAATCGTGGTCGTGCCGGTGTAGGTGTTGGCGCCGGCGAGCATGAGCATGCCTGCGCCCGTCTTCGTGAACCCGCCGCCGCCACCCACGACGCCCGAGAAGGTGCCGCTCGTGCCGTTGCCGCCGACCGACAGCACGACGGAACCCGAGGTGGCGATGTTGCGGCTGCCGATAAGGTTGCCGATCACATAGGTGTTCGTGCCCGTGAGCCCGAAACCGAGCGTGCCGGCGTCGCCGGTATTCATGTCGAGCGTCGAATTCTGCAGGGCCGATACGTTGCCGAGCGTCAGGCCGCCGGCCACGATCCGAGTCGTGCCGGTGAAGGTATTGGATCCGGCCAGCGTGACCGTGCCGGTGCCGAGTTGGGTGACGGCGATACCGCCGCCAATCGTGTTGGAGACGTTGCCGCCGTAGGTATCGGTGCGGTTGAATGCGAGCGTGCCGCCGGCCGAGCCAGTGATCGCGCTCGACGCGGAGAGCGACCCCATCGTGCCGCTCGCGCCGATCTGGAGCGTGCCGGCGTTGATGCTCGTGGTGCCGGTGTAGGTGTTGGAGCCGCTCAACACGAGCGTGCCGGAAGACAGCTTCGTGAGGTTTCCGGCGCCGCTGATCACGGAGTTGAAGTCGGTGCCCTGGGTGATCGTGTTTGACCGGCTGAAGGCGAGCGTGGCGCCCGAACTGACGGAGATCGAACTCGATCCGGAGAGCGAGCCGGTCGTGCCACCGTTGCCGATCTGGAGCGTGCCGGCGCTCACGGTCGTGGCGCCGGTGTAGGTGTTTGCGCTGGTGAGGATCCAGGTGTTCGAGTCGGCCTTCGTCAGGCCCATGGCGAAGCTGCCGTCGACGAGATTACCGCGAAACTCGTTGCTCCCACCGGTGTTCGTGCCGCCGAGCGTGAGCGTGCTGGCGCCCGATTTCGTATTGCTGAACGAGCCGGTCCAGATGAGGGCGCCGGTGCCGTTGTTCCGAAGGGTATCGCTGCCACCGCCGGTCACTTCGAACGTGCGATTCGTGGACGCTCCCGTCCCCGTGTAGACCATGGTGTTGTTGATGCCCGTCTGGACGAGGCTGCCGGCGCCAACGGCGCTGGCCACGCCCGCATCGGCGATCGACGAGAAATAGACGCCGAAGCCGTTTTGGCCATAGACCTTGCCGGTGAAGTCGTTGGAGTCGTTCGTGAGGATCAGATCACCGGCGCCGAACTTCGAGATGGAGACGCCGGAGCCGGTGATCTTGGCCGAGATCGTCAGGGCGTTGGCTCCCGTCAAGCTGGTGCTAACAATACCGTTGACGGCGCCGGCCGTCAGCGTGCCCGACTGCAGCGTCATCTGGCCGCCCGTAACGGTGAAGCCCCCAGCGAAAATCGTCATCAATTGGTTATTGAGGTTGAGCGCGAACGTCCCGGAGGTCACGTTGATGCCGTTCGGGTTGGCCGTCGACATGCCGCTGCCCCATGTGACAGTGCCCGACGCGCCGCCAAAAGTGGCGGCGTGCGCGTTATTCACATTCGGCCAAGCGACGGCCGAACCGCTCGTGGCGGCCGACTGCCAGTTCGTCGTGGTGAGATCCCACGTGCCGCTGCCCCCACCGGCCGAGCCGCTTGCGCCGATGCCGTTCCAGAAGTAGTTTGCAGCAGGGGCCGGCGCGGCACAGATGCCGAGCAACACTCCGGCAAGTCCAAAACGAAGCAACTCAAACAACGTGATTCGTCGCATAACTGCATCCCCCACAACGGACCAAACCGCTTTTTGAAACTCCAGAACTTTCCCACCCAACCTTTTCGTTAAGTTTAACGCTTCGCCCGCACGCGTCAAAGATTTTCGTGAATTTTTTGCCTCATCGTTGACCGCCATGTTTCCAGCACCGGAGCGGCCGCTACCGGTAATGCCCTACCGGTACTCACGCCTTTCGTGACGGAGGCGGGCGCTCTGGAAATCGCTCAGCGCCCCGGTGCTCGCAAGGAGTCACATCTCACGATCGTCGGCACGACCCGCGCAGACCGCGGCTTCGCCGTCGCCACACGGCCCTCGATCCGGTCGAGCAACAGTTCGGCGGCAGCCCGGCCGATCTGATACGGCTTTTGATCCACCGTTGCGAGCCGCGGCCTAAGCCACTTCGTCTCCTCAAGTGTCCCAAAGCCGACCACGGAGAGGTCGCGGCCGACCTCGATACCAAGCGACTCGGCCACCTCGTAGATCGGCAGGGCCATCCTGTCGTTGGGAATGAAGATCGCCGTGGGCCGACTCGGCCGCGACAACATTCGGTGGGCCGCTTCACCCGAGTTCACATCCGCGCATTCGGCCACCGAAAGATCGACGCCTGGCTGCGGGGCTAGCGCCTGCTCAAACCCGCGCCTCCGGTCGGCGTAGGTCGAGACCCACGGTTCGCCCGTGATGTGGCCGATCCGGCGGTGGCCGAGCGCAAGCAGTTGCTCGGCGACGAGCCGTCCACCGGCTACGTCGTCGGTGCCGCTGAAGTCGGCCTTCGTGAGAGGGAGACACCGATCGACGGCCACGAGCGGCACGCCCCGCTCCCACACCTCCTTGAGATACATCTGCGGCACGGCCTCGTCGGACGGCCAGAAGATGATGCCGTCGACCCGCTGGTCGAGCAGTCGGTGGAGGTATGCCAGCTCAGCCTCGTCGCGATTGGCCTGCGGCCCCTCGCCATGAAAATGGAGAACAGGCAGGCAGTTGTGCTCGGCCAAAACGTCGTGGATGCCGTGGATGATCTTGGCGTTGAACGACAGCCATACGGAAATCATCACGCCCACGGTGCGACTGCGGCCGCTCTTGAGCGCGTGCACGAGCCGGTTGGGGCGATACTTGAGCCGCTTGGCCGCTTTGACGACGCGGAGCCGCGTCGCCTCGGCCACGTCGCCGCGGCCGTTAAGCGCCCGCGACACCGTCATCATCGAGATGCCCAGTTCCTCAGCGATCTGCTTGAGGCCGGCACGCTGGCTGGCGGCACGGCGGGTGGGCTCCAACACGGGCAGCTCGGCAAAGGAGAAGCGGAGGGGCGGCGACAAGGGAAACCGATACCGGTAATACTAACTCCTTGGCCTGAGCCTGCAACGCCGATCCGAGCAGCCCGGCGCAGGCTGCGCCACCCGATCACTCCTTCCCGAGCTCCTCCCGAGGCTCACGAGTCGCTCATCAGCCGGAAGACCGTTGAGGAAGTGCCATTGACCGGGCTATCGTTTGGTCACTGCGAGACCTGAACGTTCTCGCCGCTTTTTGAGGACAGCAGGCTGAGCCAGATCTGCGGCGTGAGGCTGTCGAAAGACAGGAACTGCACCGAGCCGTCCGCCATCATCACACCGCCGACACTTGTGTGCTCCGAGCCCAAACCGACGTTTGCGAGGTACCCTCGCGACTCGACGGCAGGCTGTTGTACCGCCCAGGCTGTACTCGAGGCCGCCGACCATGCGCCGTTCCAAAGCGTTGCCGGAGCGTTCCCTGCGACGGTTGATGCGAGTGCACCGGCGAACCAGGATTGCCCGCAGGAGTTTTCAACAAGCATCACCGTCTTCGTCATGCCGTCGGTGAAATCCTTAAACCCCTTCTTTTTTTGCCAGCCCAAGGCTCCGGTTCCGTCGAGGGAGTCGAAGTTGTTGGGGAGTCCAGAGGGGGAGACGCCAAAGTTCGCGCGGTAGCAGGTCAGCCCGGTGCGGTCGGTCTTGTGGAAATCCTGATTCAGTCGAACGCCAGCCGACGCGTTCGTCGCGTATGACTCGTTCACCGGCCCGCCAACCGCGGCCCCATTGAGGACCAACCCTCCGGTGTAGGACGGGCAATACAGCGCATTGATGCGAACATTCTTCGACATTGCAGGTGTTACGAAGGCCCGGATATCTGTCAGGCTGGCGAACATGCCCTGAAAATTGCGAGTCGCGGTGGCCCACGTCTGATACACGGCATCTTCCTCGAGGTGTGGAAGTATCTGCACGATCCAACTGACCGAGTCCTGCCAGAGCATGTTGTTGATGACATTTCCGGGCGTGGATGAATGGACATCGTTTCCGCCTCTGCCGTCATTGTGGTAGGCGACATAGGGAAACCGACCGTCGCCCGCGCGGGCGTTGGCCGAAGCGTAGCTGTGCAGTGCGAGGCCCAGTTGCTTGAGATTGTTGCCGCAAGCATTACGGCGGGCGGCCTCACGGGCAGCCTGCACCGCGGGAAGAAGCAGCCCCACGAGCGTGCCGATGATGGCGATCACGACCAAGAGTTCGACGAGCGTAAAGCCCGTGGACGTTCGCCCGCGGCGGGTTGATTGCATGTGCATGATGGCGCCTGAGGACGAGGATCAAGAGGGGACCGCACGTTCGAGAGACTGGGTCGCACCAAGCCGGCCTCGGGAGTCGCCTCGCCGCTCGTGCTGCTGAAGTGCATCACCGGCAGGCTGCCGGCCGCGACGAGGGTGTCGTGAATCCCCTCGATCAGGTCGCACCGATACAGCTTCGACGGACGCACCATCACGCCGACGAGGCCGGTGCGGCCGGTCTTGAAGGCGTTGACGACACGGTTGGATATCGTCGCGTGACATGCCTTTGAAAATTGCTCCTTGCCAAGACGCCCCACCGTTAAATATAACATTCGACGGTTTACGGTCAAGTTTCGGGCGTCGACCAACGCCAGAAAAAACGCAGAACGGCCTCACGGTCGTCAACTTCTGGCGGCCATCCGATACTGCGGCAGAGGGGGCGGCCCGAACCTCGGCCCAGACCGAAGGGTTTTTATGCGATGTTTTTGGCAGCGCGTGCTTTCCGTCGTCGCTGTTTTCGCCCTCGGCGGCGGCCCTGAGGCCTTCGTCGCGGCCACTGAACCGGACTCCGTGCCGCTGCCCCCGGCCGTGGGCGACCACTCGGTGATGTGGTGGCGGGATGGGTTTCCCGCCCGCGTGCCAAACGCCCCCTGGCAGCGGTGCATCCAGACCGGTCGGTATGGCTTCGTGCTCGACACAGCCGCGATGCGCGTGCCGCACCTTGGTTCGGTTTCTGTGAGCAGCTACGCGAGCCTTGCACGCGGCGACAACGCAGCGATCACGGCGCTGCCTGCGGCCGATCTGGGCCTCTTCATCGAAGCCGACGGAACAGCCTACCGGTGTTCTGCCGGAGCGGCTTGGGACCGCACGTTCGGCCCACGGCTCATCGAGTCGGGCCGCTGGGTGCAGCGGGCTGACGTGAACGGACTCGTGTTCACATCCAGCGATGGCCGGCAGTGTGCGGCGGATGCCCGGTTCGAAACGATCGCCTGGCCAGACCGGCTCGCGCTCGTCCTCGCCGTGCGGCCACCGCTCGCACCGATCGCGGCAGGCGACACCAGCTTCGGCCGGCTTGGCGGCGGGTTTGGACTCGATGGCACCAATCATCTCGAAGTGCCGCACGCTCCGAGCCTTGATCCCGAGCGGTTTACGCTCGAGTTCTGGGCGTATCTCCCTGCGGACTTCGCGACGGCGACGAAGGCCGTGCCGTGGCTCGTCTGCAAGAACTTTCACGAGGATGCGGATGGACACTACGGTCTCACGATCAACCCCCGTGGCGTGCTGCAGGCGGGGATCAACATCGGCGGCGGACGCGACAATCGCTTCACGGTCGAGGGGAGGGAACCGCTGGCCGTCGAGGTATGGAGCCATCTGGCCATGACCTACGACGGCGACTCGTTGCGACTGTTCGTCAACGGCAAGCCCACCGGCGAAAAGAAGGTGGGCCGCCCAAGGAAACCTGGTTCGCGTGGCCTCGCCTTCGGTCGGCGGCAGGATAACTTCGGCGACGGCTACCACTTCCGCGGTGCGATCGATGAGATTCGACTGTATGACCGTGCGCTCTCGGCCGAGCAGATTCGCAGTCGGTTCACGAAGCCTGAAGCGGCGCTTGCCGACGTGGAGCCGACGTTTGCGGAATCATTTCGCCGCGACGGCGAGGCGGCGGTCGTGCGGCCTCATGTGGTCTGGCACGACGCGAAGCTGGCGATCCGACTCGATGCGGGTGGCACGCGGCTCGAGCGCCGTGTCGATCTGCCGCCTGCGACGGCCGCGGGTCCCGCCCCGTGGCACGACGTGTCGCTCGCGTTCGACCCGGCCACGATGGCGGAATTGGCGGACGACGAGGCCGCATCAATCGTCGCCGTGCCTGTTGACGCCGCAGGCAAACCGGCCGGTGATCCGCTGCCGGTTGCTCGGGATGATGTCCGTGGCTGGCAGCGGATCAATCTCGACGCGGTGACTGCGATCGTGCCGGCTGCGTCGCAGGCGGTCCAGCAACCGGCCGATGACGGGGCGGCCTTGCGTGACCACCGCAACGACGCCATCGAGCGGGTGCGGCTCACCCTCAAGAACTCGGCCAATCGCGAGTCCACCGTCCGGCTTCTCTTTGAGAAGACCGCCGCCGGCCTTCGCGGCCGTCTCGGCCAGTCGATCACGGGGATGTCGGCGATCCTTCGTGACGCAGAAGGCCATCCCCTCGGCATCCCGGTGCAGCTCTCCAAGAACTGGCACGGCCGGTCGGGCGACAACCCCTACGAAGGCACATGGTTTCATGGCTTCACGCAGCTGCGGCTGCCGGCGGAGACGACGGTCGACGTGGAACTCACGCTCGCGTTTGCCCACTGGGGTGGTGTGCCGGCCGCCTCGCATGCGCAGCTCTGCCTGATCGGCTGGGGCGCGAATCAGCTCTGGGACGAGTCGGCGATGGGCTCGTGGGGCGAGTCGATCTGCTACGAGCCCGACCAGATACAGGCCGGCTGTTCAATCCTCGATGTCCGGCCGCTGATGGTGACGTCGATGGGCAACGACCGAGCCTGGGGCTGGACCAACAACGTCGGCGGCGGCGACTTCTTCAGGCTCTTCGACGGCGCCGGCCGCCGCGCGCCGCACGGTCGCATGAAGACCGCCTATGTAAAGCAGGGCCCGTGCCTCACGGAGGTCACCTATGCCGGCCAGGTCGGCGAGGGGATCGAACACGTCGAGACGGTGAGCCTCACACGGACGGACGACATCGTCCGCGGCGTCTACCGAATCAGGATGGATGTGAAGCAGCCATTCGACTTTTCCAGGCTGGTGCTCTTCCAGATCGGCTCCGACACCTACAGCTACACAGGCGAACGGAAGATGGCCGTCGGCAACGTGACGGGGCTGGTCCGCGAATGGGACACGCAGTGGGGTGGCGACGAGTATCGCACGCAGCCATTCGAGTGCGTGGGCACGGTGCCCTGGGTTTCGCTTCACGAGGCGGTACGGCGACCGGGGGCAGACAGTGGTGCCTGGGCGAACCGCGGCATCGTCATCCGAGAGTGGCGGGCCCGGCTGGGAGGCAAGGATACGCGGCCGTGGGTGGCGGAGCGTGGTGCCGTCGTCGGTGGCAAGGCGACCTCGACGCTCGATATCGTGCCGCCGCCGGATGTTTCGCAGCTCGTGGCGGGTGACTTCGTTGAGGCAACGATTGAGCACCTGGTGCTGCCGCAGGCGGCCGCGGATTACTACGGCCCGAACGAGCCACTGCGGGCGGCGCTTGCCACGATGCAGGACAGTTGGCGGCTCGTGCACCGCGAGGCGGTGGGCAACGCGCGGCGAGTGGCGGTGCGAAAGGGGCGTCTCATACGGCGCCATCCGGATGTGCGGGTGGCGGCCGAGGATGGCCGCGCCGAATTCACGATCACCGGCGGGATCGGATACGTGCCGATCACAATCACGGGCCTGCCGACCCACCGCGGCGGCGGGTTCACGATCGACGGCACGCCATGCGACCAGGCCGTGCACGGCAACGACTTCTGGCAGACCGACTTCGATCCCGAAACCGGCACATGGAGCCAGACCGTTACGGTGCCATTGCTGGCATCGGCGGACCATACGATCAGGTTCGGTGCCACTGTTCCCTAGCAGGCCGCGTCGGCCAGCCGGGATATCACGGTCGTCTATGAAATGATTGACCCCCTCACCGTTCTCCCCGTGACGGCTTTCGACCTTGAACGAGATTCACACCAATACGCGAAATCCATAGGCACACCGTGGCGTCCTCTCGGCTCACGCCTCGGGCTTCCTGCGAACCAACACACACGGTACGGAAGCGACAGGCTGAAGCCTGTCCTACTCCTTGCCGAGCTTGCCCTTCGTGAGCTCGAGGAAGGCGGTTTCGAGATTCACCTCCGACTCGCGCATCGAGAGCAGCTTGTAGCCCTCGGCCACGAGCCGCGCCGCGAGCGGCGAGGCGTCGGGGACGCCGTCGGCGAGCGTGACGAGGATCTCGCCATCACGCACTGTGACGCCGCCGGCTTCAGGAGCCTTCTCGAGCAGCCGCGCGGCGGCCTCCGGTGGACCGGCCACCGCGATCCGGAACACCGGCCGGCCTCGCACCTGCGCGAGCAGGTCCTGCACGTTGCCGCAGGCGAGCAGCCGGCCGTATTCGATGATGCCCACGCGATTGCAGATGTCGGCGAGCTCGGGAAGGATGTGGCTCGACACGAGGATTGTCTTACCGAGCCCCTGCAGCCGCTTGAGCAGCCCGCGCATCTCGATCCGAGCCCGTGGGTCGAGGCCACTCGCGGGCTCGTCGAGCAGGAGCACCTGCGGGTCGTGGAGCAAGACGCGGGCCAGGCCGAGCCGCTGCGTCATGCCGCGGGAGAGGCTCGTCACCAGTTCGTCGCGCTTCACCGTCAGATCGACGAGTTCGAGGGATCGCTCGGCGACCTTGCGCCGCTCGGCCCCATGAATCCGATAGGCCGCGGCGAAGAACTCCAGATACTCGATCACCCGCATGTCGTCGTAGACGCCGAAGATGTCGGGCATGTAGCCGATCGCGCGGCGGATCTCGCGCGGATGCGTGTAGATCGAGTGGCCGCACACGTAGGCCTCGCCCCAGGTGGGCGCGAGGAGCGTGGAGAGAATGCGGATCGTCGTCGTCTTGCCGGCGCCGTTGGGCCCGATGAACCCGAACAGGTCGCCCTGCTCAAGCTTGAGATCGAGCGATTCGAGGGCGAAGAAGTCGCCGTATTTCTTGGTGAGGTCGACCGTTTCGATCATGGCTGCCGAGGCTCCAACGGAAGGACGAACCGCCAGATCGCGGTCTGGTCGGCAGCGGCTGCAAGCGGCGAGGCATCCTGCCCTGTGCCCGCCTGCACGCGCCACGTGGTGCCCGCCGGCCCGCGGCCGATGAGCACCGCCCGGCCGGTGTCGAGCACGGGCGACAGATCGAGCCGGGCGAGTCGCCCCGCATCGAGCGACGTGTAGGAACTGCCCCCAGCGGCCCGATACAGGCCGGCGATCTCGAGGATGCGATCGACGTCGGTCGAGGCCGTATCCCACCGCTCGGAGACGTCGCGATCTTTGGCAGCTGCACGGCGGGTGAGCGCGCCGGCTAGCGACCGCGGCCCACGGCCCGCAGCGGGCTCGAAGCGGCCGCCTGCCTCGAGCCGGCCGACGTCATAAAGCCAGCCGGCATGCACGAGCACGCACCGCTCGAGTGCGAATGGCAGGCGGCTCTCGACCGCGCCCCGCAACGCCGCCTGGGCGTCGCGCACGAGCGTCGACGCCATCGGCACGGGCCCGTCGGCAGTGGCGGCCCGGGCCGTCCACTCGGCCTCGAAGAGCCGGCTCGAATCGGCCGCGATCGGCACGCCCGCAAGCCCCGCCAGGCTTTCCGCATAGCGATAGTCGCGGGCACCGAGTGCCGGGTGCGATGTCGGGGCATCGGTGCCGCCAAGCCCCCGACCGGCGGCGGCACACCACGACACCGCGAGCTCGCGCCCCTCGGCAGCCAGTGCATCGGCGGGGGCCGCCGCGACATCGAGTGCGCCATTGGCAGGCGACCACGTGCCCGACCAGCCGCGGCCGCGCATGGCCCCGCTCACTCCATCGACGTCCACGATGCCGGCCGCCGACGCCTGCCACTCGCCCCCCTTCCACCGCTGCCCGGTGCCCCACGCCAGGCCGCTGAACAAGGCGACGATCACGGGCAGCGAGATCCACGCAAGCGTTGGCCGCCCGCCGCGGGCCGTAAGCCACCAGTCGAGCGGATAGAGGCAGGCGACATAGAGCAGCCCGAGGCCGGCGACGAGCTCGAACGGCACCGATGCGACCCGGGGAAACCTGTCGATCGCCGTCCGCAATTGACCCGCGAGATCGAACGCGCCACGGGCAGACTCCCCTGCCCTGCCCCCGGCGGCCGTCCGCTCATGCTGTTCGAGTAATTCGACGAGCAGCGTGTCGGTGCCTGGCCACGAGCGAAACGCCGGCCGATCGATGTCGATGCCCAGCCAGGTGATCGTGCCGAATCCGTGGACGCTGCGCACGACAAGCGGCAGGTCGGAAGCTTTTCGGCCTTCGAAAGCCACCACCGTGCCGTCGAGGCGGTCGGCGTCGGCGAGCAGCGGCACCTGCAGCCCGGCGAGCGCCGCCTTGTCGAGCGGCCGGCCCGCGCGGCCAAACGTCTCGAGCGCCGCCGATCGCCGTAAGGGCACGAGCCGCTCGATCCGGCCCGGCATGCCGAGCGGGCCGGGCAGCCAGCGGGCCGGCGTCGACTCCGGCGTGGCCACGCGGGCGGCTGACTCACCGGCGATGAACACGAGGCTGCCGCCGCCGCGCACCCAGCCATCGATCGATTCGAGCACATCGCGAGCGAGATCGTCGGGCTCCGTCGCGAGCGCGGTGCCGCACATCACCAGGCGATCGATCCCGTCGAGGTCACGGGCCGTCATGCCGCGGGCTCCGGCGGCGAGGTCGCGCGGATCGGCCACGCTGATCACCCGTGGCTGGGCACCGTCTTCGCGAGCCATGAGCCGCGCCGCCCGCTCCGCGGCGTCGAACTCCCCGATCACCAGGAGCACCTGTTCGTCGGCCGCGAGCGCCGGTGGCACCGCCACGAACGTGCGGCGCACTCCGCCACCGTCGGCCGGCCCTTCCACCTGCACGCCCCCGCCGGGCCGGCCAAACCGAGCCCGAAACCGCAGTCGCGCAGCCCCTGCACCGTCGCTGGCCGTGACCGCCGCCGCAGGCGACCGCACCCACTGGCCGTCTGGATCCTCCACCCACACATGCCACGGGCCGCCAGCCTGCAGTCCGGCAGGCAACGCCACGACGATCGGCGTCCACGCGCCGGTGCGATGCACGCCGCTGAGGCCCACCTCCACGTCGAGCGGAGCGGCCCGCCCAGCCACCGCCCCAGCGAGCACCACACCGACCACGAGTACGCGGCCAGCCCCGCCCATCAGGGCTTCTCCGCGTCGGGGCACGTGCACGCCCGCTGGCCGCAGCCCGGGCAGCCGGTGCCATACTTCGCCGCAACGGCTGCTTCGAGATCGACATCGACCACGTTCGCGATCGTCGCCAGCCAGGCGAGCACGTCGGCAAACTCGAGCGCGAGCTCCTGCTTCGTCGCCGGGCTGGCCGCCCCTGAAGCATGCGTGCGCAGGGCCGTCGCCATCTCGCCGATCTCCTCCGTGAGCCACATGAAGGTGCCCTCGACGCCGCGGGCCGCGTCTTTGTCGTGGTACATTTCGCGGATCTGCGTCTGGAATTCGCGGAGCGTCATGAGAGGGCGGTCTCGGCGTGCGGGAGGGGTGTGGTCCGGGATCGGGGCGCAAACCACGGATAGATCGCCGGCACGACGAATGCCGTGAGCAGCGTCGACGTGACGATACCGCCGATCACGACCGTCGCCAAAGGCCGCTGGATCTCCGCCCCGGAACTCGTGGCCAGCGCCATCGGCAGGAACCCAAGGCTCGCCACGAGGGCCGTCATCAGCACGGGCCGGATCCGCACGTCGGCCGTCGCGACCGCCGCCTCGCGGGCTGAGAGCCCGCCTTGCCGCGCGTGCTCCGCCCCCGACACCCAGACGAGCCCGTTGAGCACCGCCACGCCGAAGAGCGCCACGAAGCCCACGCCCGCGGCGATCGAAAACGGCATCCCGCGCAGGGCCAGCGCCGCGATGCCGCCCGACGCCGCCACCGGCACCGCGCAGAAGATGAGCGCCGCCAGGCGAAATGATTTGAAGCTCGTGTAGAGCAACAGCGCGATCAGCCCGAGCACCACCGGCGTGATCAGGAGCAGCCGCCGGCTCGCCGAAAGGAGATTCTCGAAATCACCTCCCCAGCTGATTGTGTAGCCCGTGGGCAGCTTCACCTGCTCGGCGATCCGCCGCTGCGCATCGCCCACGAAGCTCGCCACGTCGCGGCCGCGGACGTTCGCCGAGACGAACGTGCGGCGACGTGAGTTTTCGTGCTCGATCGAGGGCGGGCTCTCGTCGATGCGGATGTCGGCCAGCTCGCCGAGCGGCACCGGCCGGCCGCCGACGGCCCCGACGGGGATCTGCGGCACGAGATCCTCGTCTTCCCGCCACACCGCGGGAAACTTGAGCATCAAAGGAAACCGTGGCCGCCCCTCGTAGACGACCCCCGCCTGGATGCCACCCATCGCCGACACCGTCTGCATGACGTCGATGCCGTCGATGCCGTGCCGGGCGAGCTGGTCCTGCCGCGAATTGATCCGTAGCGTGGGCACGTTGGCCTGCCAGTCGGCACGGACGTCGGCCGAGCCGGGGATGTCGCGGAGCACGCCTTCGATCTGCTTGCCGAGGTCGCCGAGCGTGTTGAGGTCGTCGCCGTAGATGAGCACGGCCACGTCGGCCTTCACGCCGGCCACGAGCTCGTCGACCCGCATCTCGATCGGCTGGCTGAAGCCGAAGTTGGCCCCGGGCACGGCCGTGGACAGGGCCGCCAACATCCGCTCCACGAGCTCGTCACGCGACACGTCCGCCGGCCACCGGCTGCGGGGCTCGAGCATCACCCACACGTCTGTCTGCTGCACGCCCATGATGTCGTTGGCGATCTCGGGGCGGCCCGTCTTGCAAAACACCGTGCGCACTTCGGGAAAATCGCCGAGCACCTTCTCGATCCGCGAGGTGAGCGGCACGGAGTCTTCGAGCGTGGCGCTCGGTAGACGATTGACCTCGACGAGGATATCGCCCTCGTCGAGCCGCGGCATGAACTCCGCCCCCAGCCGCAGCGCGACAGGCACGCTCGCCGCCACGAGGCCCGCGGCCACCAGTGAAATCGCCACGGGGTGATAGACGGCCGCCCGCGCGAGCGGGCGATAGGCCCGATGGAAGAGCCGCATGACAAGCGGCTCGTGCTCCTCTTCGCGGGCCAGCCACGTCGCGAGCACCGGCATCAGCGTGAGCGAGATCACGAGCGAGCCGGCGAGTGCGAACAGCACCGTGAGAGCCATGGGACGGAAGAGCTTCCCTTCCGTCCCCTCGAGGAACAGGATCGGCAGATATACGACCGCGATGATCAGCTCGCCGAACATCGTCGGCCCGCGCACCTCGACCGCCGCATCGCGGACGATGTCGACCTTCGAATCGGTGGGCTGGGCGAGCCCGAGCCGCCGCACGCAGTTTTCCACCATGATCACCGAACTGTCGACAACGAGCCCGAAATCGATCGCCCCGAGGCTCATGAGGCTCGCCGGGATGCCCACGGCCCACATCACATTCGCGGCAAAGAGCATCGAGAGCGGGATGGCCAGCGACACGATCAGCCCGGCGCGGATGTTGCCCAAGAGCACGAGGAGCACACCGATCACGAACAGGCCGCCCTCGGCGAGGTTGTGGAGCACGGTGTCGAGCGTGCGGGCGATGAGATCGGAGCGGTCGTAGAGGATCTCCAGGTCGACGCCAGGGGGCAGCGTGCGGCGGACCTCCTCGAGCTTCTCCTTGGCCGCGGTGACGACGCGGCGGCTGTTCTCGCCGCGGATCATCATCACCATGCCGGTCACGATCTCACCGCGGCCGTCGCGGGTGGCGGCCCCCTGCCGCACGAGCGGCGCGACCGCCACGCTGCCGATGTTGCGAATGAGCACCGGCACGCCGCCGGCTGGGCTACGCACGATCACCTTCTCAATGTCGTCGATCGACTGCAGGAGCGATTCACCGCGAATGAACCGCTGCTCGCCGTTCTTCACGATGTAGCCGCCGCCGGTGCTGGCATTGTTGCGATTGAGCGCCTCGAGCACCTCGGCGAGCGAGATGCCGTGCGACGACATCCGATCGGGGTCGACCTGCACCTCGTAGCTCTTGGCAAAGCCGCCGTGCGAATTGATGTCGGTGACGCCCGGCACGGTGCGCATCACCGGCGCGATGTCCCACTCGAGGATGCTCCGCAGGTCCATCAGGCTCTGGCCGGCCCCCTTGACCTCGAACTGGAGGATCTCACCGAGTGCCGTGGAGAGCGTGCCGAGCTGCGGATCGGCGTCGGCCTGGGCCATGGCGGCCTTGGCAGCGGGCAGCCGCTCGGCCACGAGCTGCCGGGCGCGGAGGATGTCGGTGCCCTCGCGAAACACGATCGTGACGAGCGAAATGCCCAGCCGCGAGATGCTGCGAATCTCCTCCACGTCGGGCAGGCCGCTCACGGCCAACTCCACGGGGTAGGTGATCAGCCGCTCGACCTCCAGCGGCGGCAGCGTGCCCGCCTCCGTGACCACCTGCACCTGGATATTGACGAGATCTGGCACGGCGTCGACCGGAATCTGCGTGGCAGAGTACAGACCGCCGAGCGCCATGAGCACGAACAGTGCGATCACGAGCGCCCGATTGGCGAGCGACCATTCGATGACGCCTGTCAGCACCAACGAGCTCCCTTCCACGGGCAGGCGGTCGAACAGCGCCGCATCAGCCCTCGTCCTCGAGCAACAGCTCGCTCTTGAGGGTGAACGCGCCCTTGGCCACCACCTGCTGCCCCACCTCGAGCCCGCCCTTCACCTCCAGACGGTCGTCCGCCTCGGCGCCGGTCTCGATGTCCACGCGGCGGTAGCGGCCCTCTCCCTCGGGCACGAACACGAACGCCTGCCCTTCGTGTCGCATCACGGCGGCGGCCGGCACGGTCGGTACGTCGCGCGACTGCCCCTGGGGAAGATCGACCCACACGAACATGCCTGGCTTGTAGTGGGCGTCGTCGTTCTTGAGTTCGGCCACGAGCGGCACGCTCCGCGACTCGGCTTCCACCGTAGCCCCCACGTGATTGATGCGGGCGGTGGTGTTGTGCTCGGCCGACCCGGGCACGTTGACCTTCACCTCCTGCCCCTCCTCCACCTCGAGCATCGTCCACTGCCGTTCGTGGATCTGGGCGCGAACCCAGAGCGTGCCCGTATCGGCCACGACGAACAGCCGGTCGCCCGCCTGCACCCGCTCGCCGCGGGCCACGAACACGTCTTCCACCAGCCCGTCGAAGGGGGTTCGCAGCACGAGCGTGCTGAGCGCCCCGGGCTCGCTCTTCTCCCCTTCCACGTCCACGACTCCATCGGCGGCGCCCTTGCCACCCACGTCGGCATCGAGCTTGCTGCCCACGAGCGTGCGCAGATGCTCCTTCGAGATTTGCACGAGCCGTTCGGCCTGGGCGAGCGCTGCGATCGCCCGATCGCGATCCTGCCGCGTGAGAAACCGGGCTTCCTCGCAGGCGGCGGTGAAGCTCGCCTGGGCGACTTCGAGATTGCTCATGCGCTCCTCGATGATGCGGCCGGAGAGCACGCCCCCTTCGCCGAGCTGTCTCGTGCTCGCGTTCACCTTCTCTACGAACAGCAACCGCGAGTAGGCTCCGATGATCTTCTCGCGGTAGCCGCCGAGCACCCGGCCCTTGAACTGCTGCTCGATGGTTTCGAGCGGCGGATGCGTGGGCAACACTTCGAGCAGCGCGCCGACGTTGTCGGCGATCGTGATCGCCCAGTCGGCGGCCTTGTTTTCGATCTCGCGGTCGGCCTCCCGCTTGCGGACCTCGTCGCGGGCCATGCCCACGTCGGGGCTCGAGACCTCGGCCAATGAATCGGCCTTGCGGACCTTCTGCCGCACCTGCACGAACACCCGCGACACGATGCCGTCGACGGGCGAGGCATAGTCGAGCCGATAGCGGGCGTCGTAGTCGATCCGGCCGGGCACCGTGAGGTGCTCGCGGATCTTCCGCACCTCGACCGGGGCGAGCGTGATCTCGGCCGCACCGGTATTGCCGGCCTGCAGCGTGACGATGGCATCGGAGGCGGGCCCGCCGCCCGAGTCGGCCGCGGGCCGCGGCTCGTGGGCCTGCTGATCGCCGCCGTAGAAATGGTGGGTGGAAAGCCACCACCATGCGAGGGCCCCGGCGGCAAGGAATGCGACGCCGGTCAGACTGCGCAGCCAGCGGGCCGAACGCGGACCCATCGCGCGGGGGACGGCGACATGAAGCGGTGCGGGAGATGTCGACATGGGAAAAACCACTTACAAGTCTACCGCACGGCGAAAGCTGGCGGCGAGGGCAGCGGAGGTTTTGAAGGGCGAAACCTGGCGGTACGATGGGTATTTCTCGCGAACGAGCAACGCTTCAACGAGTACAGACCGCCCATGACCGCCAGCCGTTCCATCCGGATTTTCGACACGACGCTCCGCGACGGCGAACAGTCGCCGGGCGCGAGCATGAACCTCACCGAGAAGATGGAGGTGGCGCAGGCGCTCGTGCAACTCGGCGTCGACGTGATCGAGGCTGGGTTTCCGATCGCCTCGCCGGGCGACTTCGAGAGCGTGCGGGAGATCGCCAAGGCCGTGCGCGGGGCGATCGTGTGCGGGCTGGCCCGCTGCAACGACGCCGACATCGACAGGGCCTGGGAGGCGCTCGCGCACGCGGAGGCGGCGCGGATTCACGTGTTCCTCGCCACGAGCGCCATTCATCGGGAATTCAAACTGCGAATGACCGAAGACGAGATCGTGTCTCGGGCGGTGGCCGGCGTGAAGCGGGCCCGCGCCGTCTGCGGCGACGTGGAGTTCTCGCCCGAAGACGCCGCCCGCACCGAGATCGACTTCCTGTGTCGCGTGGTCGAGGCGGTGATCGACGCCGGTGCGACGACGGTCAACATTCCCGACACGGTCGGCTATGCCACGCCCATGCAGATGCACCACGTGATCAAGAGCCTCAAGGACCGCGTGCCCAACATCGACCGCGCGGTGATCAGCGTGCACTGCCACGACGATCTCGGCCTGGCCGTGGCCAACAGCCTGGCGGCCGTGGAGGCCGGGGCCGGACAGGTGGAGTGCACGATCAACGGGATCGGCGAGCGGGCGGGTAACTGCTCGCTCGAGGAGGTCGTGATGGCGCTGCGGACGCGGCGCGACCACTACGCCTGCGACACCCGGATCGTCAGCCAGAGGCTCGTGCCCACGAGCCGGCTCGTCGCCAACATCACCGGCATCCAGGTGCCGCGCAACAAGGCGATCGTAGGCCGCAACGCGTTCGCCCACGAGGCCGGCATCCACCAAGACGGCATGCTCAAGGAGCGGCGCACCTACGAGATCATGCGTCCGGAAGACGTCGGCCTCGAACGCACCGACCTCGTGCTCGGCAAGCACAGCGGCCGTGCGGCGCTCGCCGACCGCGCCAAGGCGCTCGGCTACGTGCTCACGCCAGAGCAGCTCCAGAGCCTGTTCGAGAGGTTCAAGGTGCTCGCCGACCGCAAGAAGGAAATCTACGACGGCGACATCGCGGCCCTCTGCGAATCGCAGTTCGCCGAGCTGCCCGAGCAGTTCACGTTCGACCGCTACGTGCTCTCGAGCGCGAGCGGGGCCGCCCCCACCGTCGAGCTCCACGTGCTCCAGAGCGGCACGCCCGCGTCGGTGACCGTGACGGCCGGGGACGGCCCGATCGACGGCATCTTCCTCGCCATCGAGAAGCTCACCGGGATCACGACCGTGTGCCGCGACTTCCGCGTGCAGGCGGTGACCGTCGGGAAGGACGCCCAGGCCGAGGTGACGGTGGAACTCGAGCACGCCGGCCAGGTGCAACGCGGCCGCGGCGTCTCGACCGACTCGCTCGAAGCCTCGGCGAAGGCGTTCCTCGCCGCCATCAACCGCCTCGCCCTCGGCGCCCAGCCCCGCCTCCACCCGCACCGGCCGTAAAACGCCCACCGTAGCGACACAGCTGGAGCTTTTTCGCTAGGCAGAAGGGGAGGCTGCGGGCTACCCGTGTCCCTCGAGCCGGCGTATGTGACCAGCGCAGGCAGGATGCCGGAGCGCAGGCACATCCGAGTGAACGGAGCCCAGGATGGGCGCAGTGAACGTCCGGCGAGGGGGATCGGGTGGCCCACAGCCGGCGCAATTGAACGCTCACCCCGATCGAAACAGCGCCTCCACGCGGGCCCGCTCGCGATCGATCTGCTCGTCGGTGGCCCCGAGGTGCCCGAGGATGCTCGTGGTCATCGCGAGGGCGACCTCGCCCTCATCGGCAAACACGTGGGTGGCGCCTGCCTTGCGCACGGCGGGAACCTGCCGCGTGTATTGCGTGCGGGCCACCACGCGGATCTCGGGATTGAGCTCGCGTGCCCGGCGCACGATCTCCTCCTCGGCCGCCCCCGTCGCCGCGGTCAGCAACAGGTGCCGGGCCCGCGCGATGTCGGCCTCGGCGAGGATGTCGGGTCGGCTCGCGTCGCCATACACGGCCCGGACGTCGAACGTGCGCAGCCGGCGTACGGTGTCGAGATTGAGCTCGATCACGATCGGCTCGATGCCGTTGTCGAGCAGGAGCTCCGTCACCGTCTGCCCGACCGGCCCGTAGCCGACCACGATCGCCCGATGCGCCGCATATCCCGAGGCGTGATCGGTTTCTCCGGCGGGCTCCGCCGTCGAGGCGAAGCGGCGGGCGAGCAAGGGCTCCAGCAGCCGGGCAGCGCGATAGAGCAGAGGATTGAGCGTGATCGAGGCGATCGCGGCGGCCACGAGGGCATCGACGGCCCGATCGGGCAGCGCGCCGAGCTCGCGGGCCACGGCTGCCAGCATGAACGAGAATTCTCCGATCTGAGCCAGGGATGTCGCCACCGGCAGCGCGATGCGGAGCGGATAGCCCCGCACGACGGCGATCACGAGTGCGGCCAGCGGCTTCGCGACGAGAACGATGCCGAGCGTGGCGGCAATCAGCCCGGGGGCCTCGAGGAGGGTGCGCGGGTCGAAGAGCATGCCAACCGACACGAAGAACAGCACCGCGAAAGCGTCGCGCATCGGCAACGCTTCCGAGGCGGCCCGCAGACTGAAATCGCTGCGGCCCACGATCATGCCGGCGAGGAATGCGCCCAAGGCCATCGACACACCAAACAACTTCGCCGACACGACCGCGATGCCGAGCGCGATCACGAGCACGGCGAGCGTAAACAATTCCCGTGACCGTGTGGCCGCCACCCGCTCGAGCGTCCAAGGAATCACCCGGCCGCCCACGATCACGAGGAGCCCGACGAGAAGCCCGATCTTGAGGGTCGCGAGGCCGAGCGCCATCGCCACGCCCGCCGGGCCCGACTGGGCATTCAAGAGCGTCGGCAGGAGGACGAGGGCCACGACCGTGAGCAGGTCTTCGACAACAAGCCATCCGACCGCGATGTGCCCGGCGCGGGTGTGAAGATCGTGGTTGTCGGCCAACACGCGGATGAGCACGACCGTGCTCGCGACGGACGTGGCTCCACCGAAAATGACGGCCGTGGGCCAGTCCCAGCCGACGAGCCGGCCGACGAGCGCCCCAAGCACGGTGGCGACGGCGCTCTGCACGAGGGCCCCGGGCACCGCGATGCCTTTCACGGCCATGAGTTCGCGCACATGGAAGTGGAGCCCCACACCGAACATCAGGAGGATCACGCCCACCTCGGCCAGCTGCTCGGCCACGCCATGATCGGCCTCGAAGCCGGGCGTGAACGGCCCCACGGCGATGCCGGCCAGCAAATACCCCACGATCGGCGAGAGCCGCAGCGCATGGGTGATGAAGCCGAGGACGAGCGCCGCCGTGAGGGCCGTCGTCAGCGTGAGAATCAGCGTGACGTCATGCATGTGAGGGAACAAGGGAGGCGAGGGGGTCGGCGAACGCTCGACGAGCCTTGGGCCGCCGCGGCCCACGCGAGGAGACTTTTGCCGCCCCCGAGCCGGCTCGACACCACCAACGGATGCGCTCGGTCAAATGGCTTCGATGCCGCGTTCACCGGTGCGGATGCGCACGCACTCGTCCATTGGGAGCACGAAGATCTTGCCGTCGCCGATCTCCCCCTCGTCGCCCGACCGGCCGCCCTTCACGATGGCGGCGATGGTGGGCTCGACAAAGTCGTCGTTGACGGCGATCTGGAGCTGCACCTTGCGGAGCAGGTTGACCGCGATCTCGTGGCCGCGGTAGGCCTCGGCATGTCCACGCTGCCGGCCGAACCCCTGCACATCAAGCACGGTGAGGCGAAAGACCTCGACATCCGAGAGCGCCTGCTTGACGGCCTCGAGCTTGTTGGGCTGGATGATCGCGATGATGAGCTTCATGGAACAGACTCCGCCTGGGCCCCCCATCGTAGTCATCAGCAACGAACAGCACACGGACAGGCAAGCCACCTGTCTCTCGCCGCGCCATCGACCGCCGTGCAGTCGGGCCAAAGGCCCGGCGCCGCACGGCCTACGCTCGGGATGGCCGAGAGGCCATGCCCACGGCCGGCTGGACGCCGGCCGCGGCGGCTCGGGGCAACCTTGGCTTGCCCCGCAGCCGCCCAAGCCCGCCGGGGCCATGGATGGCCCGGCGGGCGTATATCCAGAATGCCCCGGCCTGGGTGAGCTAGGCGGAGTGCCCACCCAAGCCGTTGGGGCATCCTTCTGGACGTTACTCGGTCCGCGCCATCACGAAGCCGTGGTAGGCCTCGTTGCCGTGCTCACCGATGTCGAGGCCCTCGATCTCTTCCTGCGCGGCGACCCGCAGGCCGACGAGCGCCTTGATGATGAGCCATGCGATCGCCGACACCGGCACCACGTAGGCGCCGACGGCCAGCACACCCACGAGCTGGGCGATCAGCTGCTTGGTGCCGCCGCCGAAGAACAGGCCGGCAGACGGGCCGCCGACGGCGGCCCAGCCGAACGGCGTGTTGGCGACGGTGCCGGTGAGATCGCTCGTCGTGAACAGGCCCACGCAGAGCGTGCCGAAGATGCCACACACGAGGTGCACGCTCGTCGCCCCCACCGGATCGTCGACCCGCATCTTGTCGAAGAACAGCACCGAGAGCACCACGAGCACGCCGGCGATCGAACCGATGATCGCCGAGCAGGTGATGTTGGTAAACGCGGCACAGGCCGTGATCCCGACGAGCCCCGCAAGGCAGCCGTTGAGCGTCATGCCGATGTCCGGCTTGCCGAGCAACAGCCAGGCCGTGAGTGTGGCCGTGAGCGTCGCGGCGGCAGCGGCCATGTTGGTGTTCACGGCCACCTGGGCCGCCAAGGCTCCGCCGTCGGCCGCGACGCCGAACGTGCTGCCCGGGTTGAAGCCGAACCAGCCAAACCAGAGCACGAGGCAGCCGATGAAGGCGGCCATCATGTTGTGCCCAGGAATCGCGTGCACGCGACCGTCGGAGCCGTATTTGCCGATGCGGGGGCCGAGAATGATCGCCCCGGTGAGGGCCGCCCAGCCGCCCACGGAGTGCACGGCGGAGCAGCCGGCGAAATCCCAGAAGTTCCAATCCTTGGCAAGCCAGCCGAAGCCCCAGATCCAGTGGCCGGTGACGGGATAGATCACGAGCGCCATCAGGAAGCTGAAGATGATGAAGGCGTGGTATTTGATCCGCTCCGCGACGGCCCCCGACACGATCGTCGCAGCCGTCCCGGCGAACACGAGTTGGAAGAAGAACTTGGTCCAGAGCGGCACGCTGGCCCAGCTCATCGCGCCGTATACGCCCTGATACTTGTCACCCACGGCCGGACTGTTGTCGAGGCCGCCGACCATCCACGAGCCGGAGTTGCCGATCCACGCGCCGTCACCGGCACCGAACATCAGATCCCAGCCAAACAGCCAGTAGGCGAGCGTGGTGGCGGCGAAGACGACGAAGTTCTTCGACAGGATGTTGACGCAGTTCTTCGACCGGGCGAAGCCCGACTCGACGCATCCGAAGCCGAGGTTCATGAAGAACACGAGCATGCCGCACACGAGCACCCACACGGTGTCGGCGGCCATCCACAATTTCGGAACGATTTCTTCCGTGGTCGGCGGTGTCGGGGCAGCCGGGGTAGCCGCAGTTGCCGCCTGGGAAGCTTCCTCCGCGAAACCAGGGGCACAAACCAACCATGCCGACCCGAGCACGAGGCCCAGGGTCAGGCACCATAGAACACGTGGCGATGAACGCATCATGCGACTCCAGAAGGGATACCAACGTCGGAAGGGGGCACCTCCGCAGGGCCTGAACCTTCCGTGCAACAGGGACGTCCTGACTGCCTCTGAACCGACGAAATTTTCCGGGAGCAAAGGCTGTGCCGAACGCCATGCCCGATTTTTGCTCGCCCCTCGTTCGTTGGGATGCTTCTTCTCCCTAGACTGCGTTTCCTGCCTGTTTTCCGGGATCTTGTCCCAGCAAAAAATCGATACTGCACGTCCAGTCCCACAGCTCGACAACTCGGCGCGGCACGATTTCAGAGCATCGCTGTGCGCAGGAAACAGGCATCATCTGTGCGGCTCGTTCCCACGTCACCCCGTCGCACAGGCTTCCGATGAGCGATCTGCACGACCTCACGACCGTGTGCCCCGGCGACCGCCCGACGCTCGTGGCCCGCCTCGCGGAACTGTTTCCTGACAGCGTCCGTGGGCAGTCGCTCGACGCGGTGTGCCGCCTCGCGATCCGGGGCGGCCGACAGGCGGCGCTCGAGCGGCTCGCAGCGATCGACCCCGTCGCCTATGCCACGACCCGCAACCATGTCGGTGGAAGCGTGACGAAACTCTCGCCGTGGATCCGCCACGGCGTGCTCTCGCTCGCCGAAGTGCGCGATGCGGCGCTCGCCCGCGCGCGGGTGCCCGAGGACGCGTCGAAGCTGGTCTCCGAACTCGGCTGGCGCGACTATTGGCGGCAGGTGCAGGCCGCCCTCGGCCCGGCCATCAATCGCGACATCGAGCCCCCGGCGGCGCGGCGGCGCGGCGGGCAACCACTCGACCACATGCCCGACGACGTGCTCGCGGGAGCCACGGGCCTGGCCTGCATCGATGCCTTCGTACGGCAGCTGCACGACACCGGCTGGCTCCACAATCACGAACGGATGTGGCTGGCATCCTGGCTCGTGCACACACGCGGCGTGCGCTGGCAGGCGGGCGCCGACTGGTTCATGGAGCATCTGCTCGATGCCGACCCGGCGAGCAATCACCTCTCCTGGCAGTGGGTCGCCGGCACATTTTCCGCGAAGCCCTACATCTTCAATCGCGAGAACCTCGAGACGTTCACCGCGGGATCGCACTGCTCCGCCTGCCCGGTGCGCGGACGCTGCGACGTCGAAGGCACCTACGACGAACTCTCCAGCCGCTGGTTCGAGCCTGGCGGAGAGGGCGGCCGCCCTCCGCTGCGGATCCCCCCTGCCCCGCCCTGGCGAGCGGGTCGCGAGACGCCGCGGCCGCGCCGCCCGCTCGTCTGGCTCACGCTCGACGCGCTCGCCGCCACGAGCCCGGGAGCCCTCGCGCACGCCGACCAGCCGCGTGTGTTCGTGTTTGATCCCGAGTGGCTGGCCACCGAACGGCCCACGCTCAAGCGGCTGCTCTTCATCAGCGAATGCCTCGCCGAGATTCCCAGCCTGGAAATCCGCCGTGGCGACCCGGCCAGGGTGCTCGCCGAGCGGGCCGCAGCGCTGGAGTGCGACGGGATCGCGGTGGCCGACACGCCCTGCCCGCGCGTCCGTCGCCAGGTGGAGGCGCTCTCCACGACACTGCCGATCACGGTCGAGACTTGGCCGCCATTTTGCCGGCGGGATGGCGTGCGGGATCTGGGCCGATTCTCCCGCTTTTGGTCGCAGGTGAGCGCTTCGGCCCTCGTGCCCACGTCCGGTTCGCACTGACCGGCGCTTGATGCGGTGAGCTACAGGAGCCCGAGCGACTCGACCCAGCGGCAGAGTTCTTCCGCTGGCGGCTCGTCGCCCAACACCTCGGGCAGCACTCCCACCTGGTAGCCGTTGTCGTCGAGCGTGGCCCGATCGGCGTCGACTTTCGGTGGGCCGCCGGTGAGCGGCACGGCAAACAACACCCAGCGACTGCGACCCGGTTCGGTGGGCTCGATCACCGCCTGCCGCGGAAGGGCGGCATCGAGGAGGGCCACGCCGCGCACCGCCGGCCCGAGCGCTTCGGCGACCAGCCAGCCGAACGTGCCGCCCGGGCCGCGGCCGGCGACGGCGATGCGCGAGGCGTCGACCGGCCGCCGCGACCGCAACGAGTCGAGGGCCCGGGCAACCGCCCGGATGTCGTCCCGGCCCCAGCGCTGCGGATCGACGGCCGTCGGCAGCACGACGGCGACCCGATGACGCACCGCCACCTCGCGCCACGGTTCGGCCGCCTTCGAACCGGCCTCACCATCTCCCGCCCCCGGCGGTGAGCCGAAATAGAAGAGCACTCCCAACGGGCCTGCCTTCGCGTCGGGCAGGACAACCAGCGGCGGCCGGGCGATCTCGGCCGCTTCGAGACGCTCGATCGTCGCGGGAACACCAGGCTCGGGCTCGGGCACGGCGTCGGCGGGAACAACGGCAGGGAGTGACACGACGGCGAGGTCCACCGTGCGCTCCGTCGTGCCGCGGCGAATCGTGACCGTGAGCGAGCGGCCCGCCTCGAAGCCGCCGACCGCCCCGGCGAGCAGCGCCGCCGAATCGACCGGCTGCGGCGGAGCACCGTCGGCCGCCACCGCCGTCACCGTGTCGCCAGGCTCGACTCCCGCTCGGGCCGCGGGCCCATCGGGCCACACCCAGCCCACTTCGACACCCGCGGCGCCGGCATCGGCATCGGCCGCACGTCGTGCCGGAACGATGCCGATCATCGGCCGCCGCCACGGGGGCAACGACTCGGCGAGTGTGGCCTGCACCGCCACCCGCTCGCTGCGATCGCCATCGCGCCGCTCCACCACGAGATCGACCGTGTCGCCGGCATACTTCGGGGCGAGCACGTTGCGGAGTTCGGCGATGCGTGTGACCGGCTGTCCGTCGGCCTCGACGACCGTGTCGCCCGTGCGCAGGCCGGCCCGGGCGGCCGGTGAGCCGGCCCGGCAGGTGGCGATCGTGGCCTGCCCGGTGAAGGGATCGCGGGCTGCATACCCGATGCCGAGAATGCCCGCGGTGAGCGTGCGGCCGTCGCGCAGATTCGGCAGCACCCGCACGATGTCGACCAGCGGCACGGCAAACCCGATGCCGGCATCGTAGAGCTCCGTGCCCGACGTCATCCCGGCCGTGTCCGCCGGCAGAGGCGCGAGGATCCCGATCACGCGGCCGTGGATGTCGACGAGCGGCCCGCCGTAATTCGCCGGCGAGACCGAGGCATCCGTCTGCACGGCCTTGCCCCACGCCCGACTCGTCGCCGAGAGTACGCCGACGGCGACGCTCGGCACGGCGATATCCCAGGTGCGGCCTACGGCGATCGTCCACTGGCCCACCGCCAAGGCCTCGCGGGGGGCAGGCTCGGGCACCACGAGTTCGGCGGCCGCCGCCGCATCGACCGCGAGCACGACCAAGCCGCGTGAGAGGTCGCGGCCCACCACCCGCCCCGCTGCCCGCTTGCCACTCGGCAGCACGACGATCGCCTCCGGCACGTCCTTCGGCACGGCGAACGACGTCGTGACCACGCGGCCAGCGGCGACGACGGTGCCGGTCGACGGCCCCACCGCGGGCGTCGCCTCTGCCGACGCTCCGACCTCGGCTGCGGAGATGCCCACCGGCTCGATCCGCACGACGGCACCGGCCACCCGCGCCACGGCCGCCTGAAAGGCCTGCTCCTCGAGACCGCTCGGATCGTCGGCGCGGCCGCCGGCGTGACCGCAGCACACCACACCGCCCAGCGCGATCGCCCAGGCCCATCGCACCGCGCGTGTCGCCGGCATCATGGCCTGCCCCCCGCCGGACGCGGCCCGAGCTCGCAATCGACAAGCGCGCCGCGGCGCACCACCGTGACCCGCACGGGCTCGCCCTCGGGCACGAGCGCGAGCGCTTGCCGCACGGCGGCCCGCGATGCGACGGCCCGCCCGTTGACGGCCACAAGCAGATCGTCGGGCACGAGCCCCGCCCGCGCGGCAGGCGATCCAGGGCTTACAGATTCGACGAATGGCGGCGTCTTGTCGAGCAGGTCCGGCACCAGCACCACGCCGAACGCGAGCGGATTGAAGACGGCCGCGGCCGCATCGGCGGGGGGCGGCGCGACCGCCTCGCCGGCGAGCATCTGCCGATAGCTGCGGGCCACCTCGGCGGCCGGCAGGGAGTAGTTGAGCCACACCCCGCTCTCCGCCGACCGCAATTCCTTGCCAAGCAGGCCGACGAGCCGCCCCTGCCGGTCGACGAGCGCGCCGCCGGGCGAACCGGGATTATTTGTCGTGCAGTCGAGGATGTAGACGTCGCCTCGAAACGGTGCCTCGTAGGCTCCGCGGCGGGCAGCGAGGGGCACGAAGGCGGCGATCACACCATGTTGAACGCTGACCCGCTCGTCGCCCACCGCGACACCAAACAGGTTCGAAAGCGCGAAGATCCGGCTGCCCACCGCGAGCGGTGCGGTCTCCTCGAGGACGAAGGCCGGCAACTCCTCCCCCTCGATGGTGAGCAGGGCGAGTTCGCGCTGCGGGTCGATTCCCGCGAGCGTCGCGCGATACCGCCGGCCGTCGTCGAGCACACAGTCGATCACCTCGGCATCGAGCACCGTGCTCATCACGGTCACGACGTGCCCCTCGGGCGAGACGAGCGCGCCGCTCTGATAGGCCTCGAGCCCGCGCACGCCCCCTGCCCCATACACCTTGACCACCTTCCGTGCCGCGGCGGCGATCGTTTCGCCGGGAGCGGCCGCGAGGCTCCGCATGCGGCACGCCAGCAGGATGGCCCCGACGACGACCGCCACGCACACCGTCGTCCACCGATTTCGGCCGGGCTGTCCGAGGATCACGAGGTTTCTCCAGCGGCCTGCGGAGCGGCCTCGAACCGCACGTCGTCGACATGGAAGGTGCCGAAGAGCGTGTCGCCGTGCCGAACCTCGATGACCGCAGGCAGGCACCGCGGACCCTCGGGCCGCAGGGTCAGCCGCACGTCGCACGGATCGGCATCGGGCACAGGCCACAGTTCGATCCCGATCACGCCGCCGTCCTCGGCCACGGCAAATCGGGCTTCAACGGCCGCGGCGGCCGTCTCGAGCACGTCCACGAGGTCTGCCGGCGCGAACTCCCCGAGCGTGGCCGGGTCGCGCGGCTGCGTGCCCCAGTAGCTCGTGCGGCCGAGTTGCGTCGGCCCGTCGAGGAGCAGCCGGCGCCACAAGAGCAGGGCCGCGAGCATGCCGCCGCTGCCGGGCGGACCGGGATCGGCGTCCAATTCGCCAGTGGCGTCAACCTCCGTCGTGCCGGTGGGGAGGTCGATCACGCCGCGGGTGTCGGAGAGCTCGATGCGAAACGGCGCGCCCGATTCCAGCCGGCCGCTCATCACCCACGCGCCGGCCGTCACACCCGAGGCCGCCGACGCCGCGATGCGGCCCGCCACCCGATCGCGTGCCAGCGTGTTGAAATGATGATTCGTGAATCCACTGCGCGCCTCGTAGAGATGCCGCACGGCCTCGGGCAGTGGTGCGGCCGCCGGCCGCGGCGGGGGCGGCCCGTCGGGCGCCGGCCCCTGCGGCCTGGCTTCCTCGGCGGCCACAAGCTTGGCGAGCTCCGTCGGGCGGTGCAGGCCGGCCAGTCGCACCACGGCCTCCATGCGCCGGCCGGCGCGACGAAACACCACGGGCACACGCCATCCCGCCGGCAGGGTGCCGAGCACGTTCTTGAGCGCGTTGACCGTGCGCACCGGTCGGCCCGCGAGCGAAACGATCTCGTCGTCATACCGCAGCCCGCGGCGATAGGCATCGGACGACTCGAGAATGTCCGACACCACCACGCGGCCATCCTGGTCGGAGGCGACCGTGGCTCCGAGCGTGGCGTGGTCGACGAGCCGGCCTCCCTGGAGAAAGCCGAGGAAGTTTCGCAGCTGATTGGCCGAGATCGCGTAGCCGACCCCGACATTGACCCGGCCCCGCTTCTCGAACGACGCCCGGCCGTTCACGCCGATCAGCCTGCCCCGCGCATCGAACAGACCACCCCCGGAGTTACCCGGGTTGATCGCCGCATCGACCTGCAGGCAGTCGGCGTACTCGAGGATCGTACCCGCTGGAAACTGATAGCGATGCACGCCGGACACGATTCCCGCGCTGATCGAGGGCCGCAGGTCGGTGGCGAGCAGAAAAGGATTGCCGGCCGCGAAGCAGAAATCACCCACTTCGACGAGGTCGCTGTCCGTCAGCTCCGCACACGGAAAGTCGTCGCGGCCGACGAGCTTGACGAGCGCGACGTCACCGGTGGGATCGAGCCCGACGAGCACGGCGTCGTAGATCCGGCCATCGGACAGGCCGCACTTCATCGCCACGCCGGCCGGCTGCACGACGTGAAAATTCGTGAGGGCGTAGCCGTCGGGGCTGATGAGTACGCCCGATCCGCCCCCTGCCTCACCGGCGAAAATCGCGACGGCCGCCTGCCCGCCGCGGGCGATGGCATCGATTCGCTCACGCTCCGCCGCAAGCACCGGCTCGGGGACGTCGGCCGCCCCACCTGACGCCGAGGAGAGCGCGGCGATCACCGCCAGCGCCCCGAGGCGACCCGCAGACTGTCGACGTCGCTGGTTCGGAGGCGTCATTGCTCGATCGCCGGCTCCTCGAACCGCACGGCACCCGCCAGCGCCCCGGCCGGGCCGAAGTCGACCGTGATGCCGAGCCGGCGGCCACCCGAGACATCGAGCACCACCGGCACCGCCTCCGCTCCCGACACGGCCTGTTCGAACACGCGGCGATCGTCGACCGTGATCGTCACGAGCGCCGGCCCCGCGCCTGCGGCGTGTGAGACCGCCGTGCGGAACCGGCGGCTGCCTGGAGGAATCCGCCACACCGCCACGGTCCGGGGCCTGACCACGAGCCCCGGCTTCTCGTGGCGGGCATCCGCCACGACGGGCCGCGGTGTAAAGGCGGCAGCCAGCCCTTCGATTCGGGCGAGTGCACCGAAAAATGGCTCGACATCGAGCCGTTCGGGAGCGACGCCGGAAAGCAGCGTGGTGCGCCCGGCGGCGTAGTCGATCCGTTTGAGCGCTGCGGCGCCCACGAGCGTCTTGCGGTCGGCGGATCCGCCGTCGAGCACCAGCCCCGCCGTGGTCCACGCGACGGCATCGGCCCGCAGGCTGCCGCCGTCGATATCCACCGTCGTCCGGCCGACGGGCACCACCGCGTCGGCCCGCAGCCACCGCAGCCCGACCACTTTCGAACGCTTCACCGGAATGGTCTCGTCGTCGAGCACCACGGTGACGGTGTCGGGGGAGATCGTCGAGATCGCACATTCCACGAACTCGAATCCATCCGGCTTTCCGATCACGACGAGATCGCTCGCGATTTTCTCGGGCACGGCGTCGAGCCACGATGCGGATGCCGCGGCGCCCTCGGCCCGCCACTCCACCGCCCGCACGCGGGCGAGCGGCAGCTCCACCCGCCCCGCCGGGCCGTCGAGCGTGGCAGTGGCACCGCTCCACGCGAAGTCGTCACCCGCAAGCGACGTGCCGTCGGTCAGCACCACGCGCACGCGGCTTTCGGCAGCTGCCGACGGGCCACCCGGGAGATCGACACGGCGCTCGACGGTGCGCACCCGCTCCAGCGAAATCGATCGCGTGGTGCCGCCCGCATCGGCGACCTGTAGGCTCTCGGCACCGATCTCGACGAGCCTGCCTTCTTCAGCCGTGCCGTCATCGATCTCGACACGAACCGCCACGCCCTCCGCCGCCGGCACCGGCGCCGCCACGAGACACGCAGCCACGACCAGCATCCGGCATGCGTGAGCCGCGACGCGGCCCAAGCCCTCGATCCCCACGAGACCAGCGCACGTCAGGCCCGGCTCCCACACGGCATCACAGCGGCGGATCGACATCGCCTCGCTCCTCGGCACCGGCCGGCTAGGGGCCATCGGCTCCCGCCGCGAGCCGCTTGAAATACTGCTCGATCGCCTCGCGGTAGTGGGCTGGAAACTCGCGGCCGATCTGCTGGAGCGCCTCGTCGCGCTCGTGGGGTGGCAGATTGCCCCACCCATCCGTGCCGCCGAGTTCGCGCCGCGCCACCTCGCCCGGCCCCTTGCCATCGGCGATCCGGCTGTCGTCCATCGGCTTGCCCTGGCCGCCGCGACCAGAGCCGCCCCCGCCACCGCCGCCCGACTGGCACTGTTGCTGCTGGTCTTCGAGTTTGGCGATCAGCTTGTCGAGCGACTCGATCACGCCGTCTTGCACGGCCCGGGTGCGCGGGCCCGCCCGGCCCTGGTCGAGCCGGCGCGTGATGTCGCGCATCCGGCGGGCGATGTGGTCGAGCGATTCCTCTTCGAGGGCGGCGAGGTCGGCCCGGAGGAGCCGCGCCACGCGTTCGTAGCGCACGGGGATCTCGCCAGAGCGCTCCAAGAGCCGGTCGAGTGACTCCACGGCTGCATCGGCATCGAGCAGCCAGTGCTGGCAGGCCGCCCGATGAAAAAGCAGCGCCGCCGGATCGACGGCCGTGGCGACGTCGAGGTCGGCGAGCAACGCGAGGCCGTCGTCGAATCGATCACGACGCACGCACTCACGGCCCAGCCACAGCCGCACTGCGTCGCGTGCGAAGGGATCGACAGCCGTGTCGGCGAGCCAGCCGTGATCGGCATCGACGTCGTTCACGAGCGCCGCACATCGCGGTTCGGCCGCCGCGCACGCCGACAGCACACGATCGAGCACATCGGGCACCGCCGCGTCATCGGCCCACACCCGCCGCGCCGCCTCTCGCGCCTCGGGCGACGCCGGGCTCCGCTCGAGCCACTCGAAGAGCCGACGCTCGATATCGGCCGCGGCCGGGCTGCTCCAGGTGGGCTGCCGTTCGAGATCCCGCTCGGCATCGACGGGGCGAACCTCGGCCCGCACCGGAGCGATGCCGCCGGCCATCGCGGCGATGACGAGACACACGAGCGTGCGGAGGGAGGCTCCCATAGGTCTCGTAATCATACCCGCCGGCGACGGAATAGTCGCCGGCTCGGGCCAGCATAGAACCACCCGCACTCGGAGCCGGCGGCAGGCATGCTCGAGGGTGTGTTCACGCAAAGCATCGGCATCGTGCCGATCTTTGCTTGGCGGGCCTCCGCCCGCTGGTGCTGACCCGGCTCTCCGAGCCTAGCGCCGTTTCGTCCTCAACGACTCCCTGCGTCTGCGCGTGCCCACCGACCGTCTCCGCCGAACGCTCTCGGCGCCTACGAGTTGGGAAGGCGAGGGGTTACCCCTGCCGTTGAGACGGCGTATTTGACCAGCGCAGGCAGGATGCCGGAGCGCAGGCAAATCCGAGTGAGCCGGAGCCTGGAGGGCGGAGGCGAACGTCCGGCGAGACGGTACGGGGTAACCCTGAGCCGGCGCTTTCTGACGGCCTGCCCCGACCCGGCGCCCACTGCTGGGCCTCACTCGGTGCGGCCGGTCACGATGTCGTGGGCGGCGCGTTCGATCGTGTGCTGGCGTTCGGCGAGCCGTTCGAGGGCCCGCAGGAGTTCGGGCTCTTCCGCCCGCTCGACGCCATCGGTGAGCAGTTGGGCGAACCGCTTCGTGCGGGAGTTCACCCGGAGCTGCAGCGAACGGATCATCTTCAGTTCGGAGATCTTGTCGACGAGCGGCTGCTCGCCCGGCTCGGCCGAGCGGCCTCCGGCCCCGCCCTGCTGCCTTTGCTGCTGCTCTTTCTGCGCCTTCTCGAGGGCGCCGAGCATCTCTTCGAGGTTCGCAACGAGATCCTGCACGATGCCGCGAGTGGTCTCGCCCGCATCGCCTCGGCCGAGCCGGGCGGCGGCCTGCGTGGCATCGTCGCGCACCTGCTCGAGGGCTTCGGGGATCGCCACCGCCGAGCCGTCGTCACGCACGAGCACGAGCGCTTTCGCGGCGTCGACACCGACCGCGGCCTGGTCGCGGCCGAGCCGCGCCGCCTCGAGCTGCCGCTCTCGGTCGGCGCCGAGCTGCGACGCGGCCGATTCCGCCGCGAGTTTCTCGACACCGGCGAGCACCGTCTTCTCGGCCCGCAGCATGCCGCGCAGGCGTGCTTCGAGCTGCACAAGCAGCTTTTCGACCTCCTCTTCGCGCATCTGACGCAGAATTTCCTCGAGTTCGGCGCGGGCCGTCTCCAGCTCCTCCACCGCCTTCTCCTGTTCGGCGCGGGCGTCACGCCGCTGAGCATCGTCGAGCCGCTCTTTCGCCTGCTGCATCCGGCGCTTGGCCGCGTCGAGCCGCTGGCGGGTGCGGGCTGCACGCGAGGCTTCGTCGTCGCCCTCGATCGGCTTCTCGCCGGCTTCCGCCGCGGACGACTGCCCGGCCTCGGAGCCCTCGCTGCCGCCATCCTCCGCCGAGGGCTTGCCCGCCTGCGACTGCCCCTGCTGGCCCGGCTGAGCATTTTGTCCCGGCTCCCCTTCCTTGCCGTCACTCTCCTTCCCTTCGCCCTGCGCACCCTGTCCGTCCTGCGGCTGCCCCTGCTTGCCCTCGCCGCCCTTCGACTGGGCCTCTGGATCCCCGCCAGGCGTCGCTGGTGCGGGTGTGTCGCGCTCCGCGCCCGCCCGAGCGTCCATGCGCCGGGCGAAGCCGTCAATGTCGCGGGCGAGCGCGTCGGTCTCTTCGGCCAGTTTCGCCTGGCGGTCGGCGAGCTTGCCACCGTCGCCGCCGGCCTCCGTCGAGCCCTCGATGTCGCGCTGCTTCGCGATCGCCTTGGCGACGCGGGCGAGAAACTGTTTCACCTCCTCCTTCGCATTGGCCTGCTGCCGTTCGGTGTCCCCGGCCTCGAGGAGGCCGAGCAACTCCTGCAGCTTCTCGACCGCCGTCGCCTGGCTCGCGCCCGCCTTCAACAGCTGCCCCTGTTCGAGCAGGTTCACGATCACGTCGAGCCGATCGCCCACCTCCTGCTCGCGGGCCTGCGCGAACACGTCGCGCAGCAGCGCGGAGCGGCGCGGATCGCTCGCCGCGAGCAGGTCGGCGAGCCGGAGAAAGGTGCGTTCGAGCTCGTGAAATTGGCGGGCCACTTCCTGCTCGCGCTCGGCGAGAGGCGGCGGAGTGCCGGCGGCCGGGGGCGGGTCTGCCGCCGGAGCGATGCCCGTGAAGATGCAGGCGACGGCGACGGCTGCCGCGCGGCAGGCGAAGCCCGGCATCACCAACGAATTCAAGGTCGGCATGGCGAGCACCTCACGGCTGTTCGAGCGCCTCACGAGCCCGCTGCTTCTGGCGGCGCAGCGTCTCGGCCCGGATCTCCTCCTGCGTGCGGATCAGGCCGCGCAGCAGATCGACCACCTCGTTGAACGACTCGAGCTCCATCATCCTATCCAGCACCGCCCGCATCCGGGCGAGCACGGCGTCGGTCGCCCGCACGATCTCGTCCCGCGGGGCCCGCCGCCGACACGCGGCCGCCACCCCGGGCAGGTCGACAGCCGCGATCCGGGCGAGCGGATCGGCGATCTGGGACACGAGCCGGTTCTCGAGTTCCGGAGACAAGAGCGCGTTGTTGGCGAGCTCGTCGCGAATCAGCCGAAACGCAGCCGCAAGCTCGCCGGTCTCCCCGGCGGCGCGGGTGGTGGCCTCGAGCAGCCGCGCCACGTCGTCACCCTCTCCGGCGTCACGGTCTGGATCGGCGGCGGATGCCACGTTCTCCGCCGGGGTGGCAAGGCGGTCGCGGCTCTGCACGAGATCGGCCACGGTGCTCTCGAAACGCCGCCGCAGGATGATCTCGCGGGCCTCGAGCATCGCGAGCAAGGCTTCGGGCGTGACCACGTCGAGGCTCCAGGCGTCGGAAGCGGCCACGTTCGGCCCGGTGGCGAGCCGACAGCCGTCGGTGGCGACGATGCTCACCGTGAGCCGCCGGCCGGCGGCGAGGCCGAGCGGCTCGAGGGCGACCCGCTCCGGTGCGTCGGGAGCGAACTCCACGACCGCCGCGCCCGCCGGCACGCGGTCGATCGGCCGGTCGACTTCGGCGGCATCGGCGACCTGCAGCAGCACGGCGGCGGAGGCGAGACCGTGGTCGTCGGTGATCGTGCCCACCAACGGCAGCACCGCGCGCGGCGTGACGGCAGTCGAGATGCCCGGCATCCGCACCGCCACCTGGGGCGGTGCGTCGTTCACCGCCGACAGCACGAAGGAGACGGGCTCGCGATTGTCGAGCCCGTCGGAGTCGGTGAACCGAACCACGAGCGTACGGTCTCCCGCCACCGGCCCGACCGACGCCGTGATGGTGCGGCCGGCGTTCGCCCCGGCGAGCGATCCCACGACTTCTTCGGAGCCGTCGGCAATGCTCGTCATGCTCGCCGCTGAGAGCGGCTTGGTGGCCGTGCAGGCGATCTCCACGACCGATCCTGCCGGCACCTGCACGATCCGCGACGCCGCCGCCTGACGCCGGCCGCCGCCGAGATACTCAGGCAGCGTGTACGCGATCTCGAGCCGGGCGAGCGCGGGCGCGTCGACCGCGACGAGCCGCAGGTTGCGCAGCCGTGCATCGCCGCCACGAACCTCGAGCGTGAGATCGTCGGTCACGTTCTTGAGCACGTGGCCGAACGCCTGGGCGCCGTCGACGACGCCGCCCCGGGTACCCATCCGATCGCTCCGCCAGCTCCCTGCCCCGCGGCTGCGGAGATCGACGACCTCGGGCACGACGCGGTCGGCGGCCGCCTTGACGATCACGTCGACGTCACTGCCCCGGGCCACGATCCGCCTCCCGTCAACGAAGCCTTCGGCTGTGAGGGCCACCTGCCGCGGCCACGGATCCTCACGAAACATCACGTTGCGCCGCACCCACAGATCGGCGAGCGCCGGCCGGGCGAGCGCCAGGCCCGCGATGCTCGCCACGCCGGCGAGCCCGCCGAGCACCAGGCCCATGAGCCGGCGGCGGCGGAAGAGCTTCGCCCGGTCCACCTGATCGACGAGCGCCGCAGCCTCGGCCGCCGTCCGCGCGAGCAGCCGCGAATCGACGTCGTCCCGCGGGCGATCCGCGAGTTCGATCGCAGTCGACAGACTGTCGCGAAACGCCGGATGGCTTCGCTCCACGAGGGTGGCGAGCGCCGCGTCGGGCAGCGGCGTGGCGAGCCGGCTCACGAGTTTGGAGACCACGAGCCAGACCAGCCCCGCGGCCGCGGCCGCGGCCACCGCCATCCGCCACCCGGGCGGCGGCTCCAGAAGCCAGTCGATCGCGAGCGAGCTCCAAAACACCAGCGCTCCGGCCAGGCACACGAGCGCCAGCGACTCGCCCCAGATCCACCGCCGTGTGCTCCGCCGCAGCGCGGCGAGCAGGTGGCGGAGCGGCCCGATGTCGACGACGGTGGCCTGCGACGATTCGGCGCTGGCCAGTTCAGGAGCGACGACAGGTGCCACGGAACAATCTCTCGAGGAACGAATGAGGCGAAACGTCAGGCAAGGCGGGCGAGGCGGCGAACGACCCACTCGAGGCACAACAGGCCGCAGGCGGCGGCGAGCAGGGCCGTGTTGAGCCAGCGTTTGAAGGTGCCGTCGGGCGCGCCGGTCTCGTATTCGCGCCGCGAACGGTCGGGAATCAAGGCGGTGAGCGCCCGGGAATCGGCGGGAGTCCAGGCGGCGTCGGAAAGATACCGGGCGGATCCGCCCGACAGCGTGGCGACCTGGTCGAGCACGCCGCGATCGAGCCGCGGCCGCTCCAGTTCACGCTCGGGAAGCCGGGCCTGGATGCGCCGCGTGAGCTTCTCGCCCGCCCCGTCGCCGAGGTCGACCTCGATCCTCCATGCTCCCTCGCGGGCCGCCACGAACGCTCCCTGAACGACGCCCGGCCGCGCGGTCTCCGGCACGAGCGGCACCCGCACGACCGCGCCGTCGGGTCCGACGGCCTGGCAGTTCGCCGGCGGTCCGCCCGCCACTGCGTCCTCTCCTTCGGCCGACACCACGCGCACGATCACGCTCGCGCCGACGGCATATCGATCACGTTCGACGAGCAGGCGGGCCCGACGTGAGCCGCGCAGCAAGCGGCCCTGCGAGACATGCCGCACGAGCTGGGTCACGAACCGCTCGTAGGTGGCGTCGTCGATGCCGCGCAGCCGCCATGTCTCCCCGCTCCCCAGAAAAAACACGCTGCCCGACCCGTAAAACTGCCCGGCCATCGCGATCGGATGGGAGTCGCTCGCCGGGCCCTCGGCGCCCGCTGCCCGCGCCCGGGCATACACGGTCGCCCCGGGCTTGGCGACGGACGCTCCGAAGCAGGAATAGACACCCTTGAACTCGGCCCACACTGTCTGGCTCGCGACGCGGCTCGACGCCAGCCAGAGAAACTCCGCGTCCTGCCCGTCGGTCGTCAGCCCGAGCGGCATCGGCTCCTCGCGACCCTGCGGGCTTTCGAACGCCGCCTGCACGGTCCGGCGCAGTTCGACCGGGTGGAGGGCCCGCACCACGCCCAACTGCGGGTCGGCAAGCCACGTCTCCATGAACACCCCGCCGGCGACGAGCACGAGCCCCCCCGACTCCCGCGCCACCCAGCGTTCGAGCCGCGTCTGCGCCGCCGCGTCGAGCAGCCGCCAGTCGTAGTCGAACGCGACGATCACGTCGTATTCCGCGAGCGCCTCGGCCGTGGGCGGAAACGCATCGAGAATCCGCCGGGCATCCTGCGAAATGCCCGGCGCGGCCGTGCCGAGCAAGACGTCCACCGCGAAGCTCTTGTCGCGCTCGAGCACGTTGCGCATGAACTGGTATTCGCGCGACGGCCCGCCCGCCATGAGGAGCACCTGCGTGACCCGGTCGACCACCTCGACCTCCACCGCCTGCGAGTCGTCGGCGGCTGCCCGATCTTCGGCGGGCGCGGCGATCCGCATCACGAGCTCGCGGCGGCCCGTCGCGTCGAGGCCGGGCACGTCGAATCGCGCCGTCGCGAGCGCTCCGTCGGCGGCGAGCACCACGTCGGCAGCCTCGATCACGCGGCCAGTTCCGCCGGCTGCGGCCTCGGCGAGCTCCACCCGCACCGTGCGGCCGGCGAGCCCCTGGGCCTGCACGTAGCCCGTGACGGAGAACCGGTCGCCTGGAAACACCCGCGCCGGCGCGAGCAGATCGGCCACCCGCACGTTCGGTGGAAGCGTGTCGGAGCCGATGCCGACGGTGTGCACCGGGACACGGCTGCGCACGAGCGCCGCCGCGGCCGCGGCCGGATCGAGCCCGGCGTTGTTGGCACCATCCGAGAGCACGATCACGCCGGCCAGCACCCCGGGCGGCTCCTGGTCGATCACGTGTGCGAGTGTCTCGCCGAGCCGTGTTTCGAACCCCCGCGGCACCAGCCGCTCGCGCCACGGAGGGAGCGTTCCCTGCGTGGCCTGCTCCGCTGCGGCCGCCGATTCCCGCCCGACAGCCGCCGTACCCGGCCGGGCCGACAGCACGCCGAGCGGCTCGGCATCGGCGTCGAAACGCCACAGCGACACTTCGTGCGTGTCGCCGAGCGCGGCGAGCAGCCCGCCCGCTTCGAGGGCCCCGAGGGCCCGCGCGGCCCGCGATGCGTCGGCCCCGTCGGCCGCAGCCCGGCCGTCATCGATCGTCATGCTCGCACTCGTGTCGACGAGCACGGCCACCCGCGAAGGAAACAGCACTTCGTGCTCGGCCGTGCGCTCGAAATCGAGATACGCGGCGGCGAGCGCGGCCAGCGCACCGAGCCGCAGGGCGGCCAGCAGCACCGCCACGCCACGCGACAGTTCCGCTGCATCGCGTCGCACCATCCAGATCGCGAACGCAGCGATCGCGGCAAACGCGGCGACGAGCAGCGGCATCTGCCACCACTGGGAAAAGCCGTCGACGACAACGCTCGTGATCCGATGGTGCACCTGCTCCGTGGTCGCCACGAGCGGCAGCGGCAGTGGAATGGTGACGGGAGTCGGCATGACACGCTGGAATGAAGGGTGGCCGCAAGGCTGGCATCAGGCCGCCGGCCGCCGGGCCGGCAGGTGGTAACTCGCGGCATAGGCGACGATCTGTTCGATGACGAGGATCGCAAGCAACGCGTAGAGCAGCGGGTGCAACAGCGAGACGCCGGCGAGCGTGCCGGAGCCCGGATCGAGCGCGGCAGCGGTGTCGTAGCGAAACGGAATTCCGGCGAGCGTGCGGTCGAGCCGGTCACGGCCGATCCGCTCGAGCCGCCCCTCGTCGACTCCCACGTTGACGGCGAATGCCCGCTCGCGTTCGGTGCCGTCGAGCCGTTTCCAGCGGGCCGCATAGGCGCCCGCCGTCGCGGTGGGAAGCCGGACCGTGAGGCGGCCGTCGGCGTCGATGGCCGCGGTCTGGTGCACGAGCGTGCCCGCGGGCGGCACCAGAAAGTCGACGTCGTGAGCATCGCTGCCCGACTCGAGCACCACCTCGAGCGGAGCCCCGACCTCGAGCGCCCCGGCACGACGCCGGGCCGCAGCCAGATGGCTCTCGAGTTCGAGCATCACCACGACCCAGCTTGGGTTGCCGCGAGCCCAGTTGTTCCACACAGGCGCCGCCGTCGAGAGCACCGCCACGACGAGCCCCGCCCCGAAGGGCCGTTCGACGACGAAAGGCACGCCGTTGCGCAGCGAGAGCAACCGTCGGAGCCCGTCGCCCGAGGGCGGCTCGTAGCCCCGCTCCACAGCGAGATAGCGTTCGACACGCACCGCATCGAGGAGCGGGTTGCGCTGGCCGGAGAGCACGGCCACGACCGGGTGATCCTCCACCCGCACGTCGGGACCGTCGGCCGTGGCCACCCCGCCGAGATCGACCGGCCCCGCGAGCGGCACCGGGTAGAGGCCGGCCCCCGCGCGGTGGAGCGTGCGATTCAGCACATCGACCTTCGTGCGCGGGCCGCCGAAGAAGACGACGCCCCCGCCGCCCTTCGCATACGCCTCGAGCGCGGCGACCTCGGGGGGATCGAACTGCGGCACGTCGAGCAGCCAGATGCAGTCGAACACCGCAAGATCGAGCGTCGCGAGCGCGCGGGGCGGCTCGACGCGCGGCCGCAGGCCCGTCGGCGCGCCGGCCCCCGGCGCGAGTGCCGTAGCGAGGTAAAACGCGTCGCCCGTGCGTGAGCCGCCCTGCGGGTCGCCATCGATCACGAGCACGTCGATCCGATCGGCCACGTCGACCACGGCCGACCGCAGGTTGTCGGCTGGCACGGCGTCGGCCGGAATCCGGGCCTCGATCACGTGGCTGCCCGACGTCGGAAACCGCACGTCGAACCGCTGCACGGCGACGCCACCTGCCGGGATCGCGTCGATCCTCGCGCCCGGCCGCTCCGCCCCGTCTTCGCGAAGCTCCACCGCCACGCCGCTCACGGGGCGAGTGGAATCGTTGCGCACGGCCACGTCGATCGGCAGCACCACGCCGGTGGCGGGCACACCGCCGGCCACTTCGAGACGCTCGATCGTGAGGTTGCCCGCGGTGCCTTCGGCGGCGCAGTCGACGAGCCGGAGTTCGACACCGCCGGCCGTGATCCGCCGGAGCACGTCGGCCATCTCGTCGGCCGCCTGCCAATCTTTCGCACGAAAGTCGCTCACGAGCCAGAGCACCTTCGCCGCCGCAGCCCCCGACCCCAACGCCTCGAGCGCCGCCGCGAGGGCGCCACGCGGGTCGGCGTCGCTCTGGGAGCACGGCACGCGGGCCAGTTCATCACGCAGCCGCTGGACGAACGCGGGGGCCACGGCTTCGCGGTCGAGATCGAAGCGGGGCGGCGGCCCCTCGTCTGCGGCCCGGGCGAACGACGACACGCGGCCGAGCGTAAAGTCGTGCCCACCGGAGGCCGTGGCCAGTTCGCCGCCGATCCGTTCGACGACGAGCCGGCCGCGGTCGAAGGCCGAGGTCTCGCCGACGCGGTCCCCCGCCGACATGTCGCCCATCGAATAGCTGTCGTCGAGGATCACAACGTGGCTCGTGCGGCCCGCCCCGAGCAGCTGCCCCAGCGCATGCTGCCAGCGCGGCTGAGCGAGCGCGAGCACCACGCCGAGCACCGCGGCCACCCGCAGGCAGAGCAGCAGGATCTGCTTGAGGAGCACGCGGGTGCGATACTTTCGCTGGCTGGCGAGGAGAAACTCCATCGCCGCCCACCGCACCTGCTTGTGCCGCAGCAGATTGATCAGATGGATGATGACCGGCGCCGCCACGAGCGGCAGCCCCCACCAGACGAGCGACGGAAAATCGAACGTGGGCATGCGTCAGACCGGCATCCGGGCGCGGCGGGAAAGAAACTTCACGAGGGCGGCATCGAGCGGCTCGCCGGTGCGCACGAGGGAGTACTCGCACCGCGCCGCGGCGGCCCGCCGCCGGGCGTCGGCCAGAAACGCCTCGAGCGCCGCCAGGTAGCCGGCCCGGAGCGCCCGCGGATTGCAGGCGATCTGCTCTGGCACCTCGAGCCCTTCGAAGCGTGTCGGCCCATCGAAGGGAAACTCGAGCTCGTCCTCGTCCATGACGTGAAGCAGCACGAGGTCGTGGCCCCGCTTCCGCAGCATCTGCAGCCCCTGAAACACGCCGTCGCGGTCGCCGAGCAGATCCGACACGATCACCACGAGCCCGCGCCGGGGGAGCGTTTCGGCGAGCGACGTGAGCACCGGCAGGAAAGCGGTGCCGCGGCCGCCCCGCGGGGTCTCGAGCACCTCCACCACGTTCGTGAGCTGCGAGCGCTTCGTGCGGGCCGGCACGCTCGCCCGCACGCGATCGTCGAACACCGCACAGCCGGCGGCATCGCCGTGCGAGAGCGCAAGCCACGCGAGGCTGGCGGCGAGCGTCGCGGCGCAGTCGTATTTCGAGAGCGGACCCGAACGGTAGTCCATGCTCGCCGAGCCATCGACGAGGAGCGCGAGCCGGAGATTCGTCTCTTCTTCGAACTCCTTGACGTAGAGCCGGTCCTGCCGGCCCCACACCTTCCAATCGACCCGGCGCAGGTCGTCGCCGCGCACGTACTCCCGGTGCTGGAGAAACTCCACTGACTGGCCCTTGTACGGGCTCTTGTGGAGGCCTGCCAGCACGCCCTCGACGACCGCCCGGGCCCGCAGTTCGAGCCGGGCGATCCGTGCGATCGCCTCAGGATGCAAATATCGTTTGGAAACGGGCGTCACGCGTGAGCTCGTCCTCTCGGGCAGGGGTCGTGTCGATGATCCGGCGAATGATGCCGTCGGGCGTCACGCCCTCGCTCTCGGCCGCGAAGCCGACGACGATGCGGTGCCGCAGCACCGGGGCGGCGAGCGCCTGGAGGTCTTCGACGGCCACGTGGCTGCGGCCCTGGAGCAAGGCCCGCGCCTTCGCGCCGACGATCAGGAACTGCACGGCCCGCGGGCCGGCCCCCCACGAGAGCTGATCCGACACGAAATCGGGCACGCCCTTCTCGCCGGCCCGCGTCTGCCGCACGAGCGCGAGCGCGTAGCGCACGAGATGATCGCTGATCGGCACCTCGCGCACGCTCTGCTGGAGGGCGATGATGTCGGCGGCGGAGAGCACGGGCTGGGCCTCGTCGACGACGGCGCCAGTCGTGCGGCGGGCGATCTCGAACTCCTCCTGGAACGATGGGTAGTGCACCCGCACCTTGAACATGAAGCGATCCTGCTGCGCCTCGGGCAGCGGATAGGTACCCTCCTGCTCGATCGGATTCTGCGTGGCCAGCACGAAAAAGGGATCGACGAGTTTGTGTCGCACACGGCCCACGCTCACCTGCCGCTCCTGCATCGCCTCGAGGAGCGCGGCCTGCGTCTTCGGGGGCGTGCGGTTGATCTCGTCGGCCAGCACCACGTTGGCGAACAGCGGCCCCTCGAGAAACCGCAACTGCCGCGTACCGCTCGCCCGGTCTTCCTCGAGGACGTCGGTGCCGATGATGTCGGCCGGCATCAGGTCGGGGGTGAACTGGATCCGGCTGAACGAGAGATCGAGGCTCCGCGCGAGGGTGCTGATCATCAGCGTCTTGGCCAGCCCGGGCACGCCCTCGAGCAGGCAGTGGCCCCGGCTGAAGAGCGAGATCAAAAGCTCTTCCACCACCTCGTGCTGGCCGACGATCACGCGGGAGAGCTGTTCGAGAATGCGGTCGTGGGCCTCGTGCAGACGCTCGACGGCGGATCCGAGGTTGGCGGCGGACGAATTCATGAAGGCTCCGGAACGGGGGCAAAACTGGCGACGACCGCCGACCGATCACCGCTGGTAGATGGGCAGCGTACCGTTTTCCAGCTGGAGGATGGTGAGGTTCGTGGCGGTGGTGTACACGGGGCCGATGTAGCCCTGCGACCAGAACAGCGTTTCGCCGTCGGCCTGGGCCTCGGAAAGCAGCCGTTTCTCCATTTGATCCCGATACGCCTCCCACTTCCGCCCCCCCTCCCGATACATCACCTGGGCGTAATAAAAATGGGCGTAGTGCCAGTGCCCAAAGCCATTATTTGCGATATTGCCGAGATGCTTCTCGGCGTAGTCAAGCATCCGCGGCACGTGCGTGTCGTCGTATTCGCCGGCGTTGAACAGGCAGGCGATCGCGGCGGCGGAGATCGCCGGCCGCCCTCCCCCGCCCTTCGAGCTGTACTGCACGCCGCCGTCGGGCATCGTGCATTTGTGGATGTAGGCGATCGCCTTGTCGATGATCTCCCGCGGCACGGGGATGCCGGCGTTGCGGCAGCCCCGCAGCCCCTGCACCTGCGTGATCGTGGTGGAACCTTCGTCGAAGTTGTTGCCGTCTTTGGCGCTCACGTAGCCCCAGCCGCCGTCGGAGGTCTGGGCCCGGCCGGAAAACTCCACCGCCTTCGTGAGCACCCGCACGAGCTCCTCGCGGCGGCGCTCGTCTTCCTCCTCGCCGAGCACCTGCGAAAGAAAGAGCATCGAGAAGCCATGGCCGTAGGTGTAGCGATCGTCGCTCTTCGGGTCGCCGATCAGGCCGTTGACCCGCGAGCGGCTCACGAGATAGTCGACGGCCTGCCGGATCGGCTCGGCGTAGCGGCCCTGCGTCGTGGTCGAGCCTTCGAGCAACAGGGCCGTGCCCGCGAGCGCCGTCATGGCGGTGGGATAGCGGCCGTCGTTCGCCGCCCAGCTGCCGCGCCGCGACTGCCGGCGGACGAGCCAGTCGAGCCCCCTGGTGACCGTGCGCTCCACGCGGCCATCGAGCGGCGCACCGCCGACCGTCGCCGGCAGCAGGGCGGCTCCAAGCAGGCAGACCACGACGGCGCGGCGCAGAGACATGAAGACCCTCAAAATGGAAGGGGAATCGTGAGTGCCTTCTGGATCCACGACTCGAGTTCGGAGAACAGGCCACCGCCCGTCGGATGCTTCGCCGCCTGGTACGGCGGCCGGGGGGCCATCGGTGCCCCCGCGAAGTCGAGGCGAATCTCGGCCGCGTCGCCCCCGGTGCGGGTGAGCGTCACGGTGTGGGCGTCGGGGTCGCCGCTGATGTCGCAGCCGGCGAACACATGCTGCTGCACACGGATCTTGTCGTCGGCATACACGGCGTGTCCGGTGCGCTTGTCGAGCACGAGCACGCTCAGCGTCGTGCGATCGCCGTCGCGCCGCGTCTGAAGGTGCCGGGCAAAGAGCAGCACCGGCAGCTCGGCCGGCTGATGGCGGTGGAGGCAGTGCCGCACCATCGTCACGGGCACCGGCCAGAGCTGCTCGCCCCGATCCTGCGACACGGCCCAGATCGAGCCGGTGAAACTCATGCCCACCGCGTCGTCACCGGGCACCATCTGAGGCAGCGGTGTCACGATCCCGAGCGGGTCGAACTGTTGCTGTTCCTGCGCCGTTTCGCGACGGCCGGCGAACACGAGCAGGCGGTCGTGCCAGGGGACGACGTGCAGGCTCTCCAGCCCCGACGGCATCGCGGAAAGCACCGTCCGAAACCGCACGGTCCCCAGAGTGAGATCGACGAGCGTCAGCGCCCCGTCGGGCTCCAGCACGGCGAGCGTCTCGGGCCCCGCCTGAGCGGCGCGGGCGGCCGGCGAAAACGCCCCGAGCGACACCCGTTGGTCGCGGGCTGGATCGAACCACTCCAAGCCCACCGCTTCCGCGTTCGGCGGCGACGTGATCGCCACGAAACGGCGACCGCAGACAGCCACCCGCACCTGCTGCGGGGGCAGCGTGCACTGCCGCACGAGCCGACCATCGCCCGTCGCCAACACCGTCGCTTGTTTGCCATCGCGCGGACACAGACAGAGAAATTCGTCGTCACCGATGAGCTCGCCGACGGCCGGCAGCCGATGCCGCTTCCAGAGCAGCGCGCCGCTCGCCGGGTCGCGTAGCTCCACCGCTTGCTCGACGACGGTCGCCAGCCCTTCCGCCACCAAGAGCATGCTCCGGACAGGCGTGTTCACCGCGGGCATCTCGGGCTCGGACACCCGAATGCCGAGCGGCATGTTGCCGTTGCGTTTTGCGCGGGCCGCACCACGGCCCAGATGGATCCCGAATGCAGGGAGCTCGGCCGGGCCGCCGGATGCGTCGGCGAGCGTCCAGAGACGTACGGGCGGCGGGCCGTCGGGGCCGCGGACATCGAAGGCTGCGAAGGCGCCGCCCGACCGCACCACGAGCACGGGCCCGAGGGCGGTCGCCTCGGCATGAAGCGGCTGAAAGACCGGATTGAGCCCGCCGGCTCGCCCGGGATCGAAGGGGATCGGCTCGCCCAGCCTGCGTCCCAGGCCGTCGGTGAGGATCAACGAGGTCGACTGCACGTCGCAGCCGACCTGCAGCCCCGGCACGATGCTCCGTGCGCGAGGATCGACGGGAATGGGGATGATCCTCGACATCCGCATCATCTCCTCCGGCTTGAGCCTCCCGCTCCGGTGCGCGGTCACCCGGCCCAGCGGCCAGGCAGCGTCAACCAGCGGCGGCAACGCGGCAGGCGACAGGCCCACCCGAGCCGCAGCCGCGGTCGAGCGCAGCCGCAGCATGTCGCCACGGACGGCCGTCGATCGCAACGCATCGCGAGCCTCCGCTCCGGGGGCTTGTCGCGTGTCGAGCATCTCGAGCACTCGCTCGCGGGCGGCGGTGCCGCCAGGGTGCCGGCTGAACACCGTCTCGATGCGCTCGAGCGCCGCCCCCCTGTCGGCCCCCTCGGCCCGACCGGCAACGTCGAGCGCCGCAGCGACGAATGCATCGATCTCCCGACGCACCTCCGGAGGAGCCCGCTCGAGAAGGTCGCCGATGCGGCCCTGCAGCCAGCGGGGCTCAGCGACGACGAGCGCCGGGTCGGCCACGTTTTCGACCAGCCAGTCGTCGTCGCTCTCATGTGCCGGGGGCAGGTCGAGTAGGCCTCTGCACGCACTCCACGCTTCGGCAAACGCGCCGGAGGCGAGCTGATTGTCGATCGCGATGCTGAGCAGGGCCTTGGAATGGGGCAACGGACCGGCCATGTCGAGGATCTCACGCCACAGTGGCGCCGCCGCGGCAAAGTCGCGCCGCATGCCGAACAGGAGCGCGTCGGCGACCAAGTCGGCTGGGATGCGCTGCGGCTCCGCCCGCCGGGCTGCGGCAATCGCGCGGAGGCCGTCGGCCATGCGGCCCCGATCGAGGTCGAGCTGTCCCCGCCACATGAGCGCCCAGGGATCCATCGGGCCATTCGCCGCGGTCTCAATCCGACCTTCGAGCGGCACCACTTGATGGAACACGTCGAGCGAATCGACACCCTGTGAAATCACCTCGCCGCGGTAGGCGAGGAGGTTGCCCGGAATCACGCCACCACGGGCGGGCGAGCGGCCGGCGATGGAGCCGTCGACGAGATCGATCTCGACGACCTCGGGCGTGTCGAGCGGCAGAAACAGCCTCCGGGCCGTGACGATGCCGCGGCCGCTGACGGTGGCCGGCGAAAGCCCGAGCGACTTACGCCAGCCGCTGGTGCCGTCCTTCATGGACAGACTGTCGACGGAGTGGTGGCCCACGACGACGGCCCGGCCGTCGACGACGCCGGCCAAGCACAGCCCGTCGCCACGCGGCGTTGACCAGCGAAGCGAGCCGGTGCGCAGATCGAGGCAGTGCAGCGCATCAGATTCGGCAGGCGTGAGCAGCACGCAGCCCTCCGCCAGAACCGGGCAGACGTCGCGCCAGCCACCAGGATTCGCCGACTGCCCGCCCAGGGGCACGCCATTCACGATCACGTTGCGACGATTGATGCCGCCGAGCAGCCCGCGGCCCGCGGCCCGGGCCGCGTCGTCATCGCCACCGGCCACCGGGTAGGTGTAGGCCCAGAGGAGCGTCCGGGTGGCAAGGTCGACGGCGATGGCCGTGCCTGCTCCGGTGGGACAGACGAGCACCCCTTCGGCGAACGCCGGCGACAGCCCGGAGAACCGCCGCACCTTTGTCTCAGGCCGGTCGGCCTGCTGCTCTTCGTCGAGTTCCGCGAGCGGCTGCGACCACAGCAAGCGACCGTCAGCTGCGGCCCGGACGTCGAGGCGAATCTCCCCCTTCTCCTCCACCAGCACGAACAGCTGATCGCCGATCACGAGCGGAGCCCCGAGATGCCACACCTCGCCGGCTGACTCGTCGGCCGGCATCTCCGCAGGCAGCCGCCATGCGGCGGCCCCCCGGCCATCGAGATCGTAGGCGGCGAGCATGTTGCCGGCCTCGAGCACGGGCAGTTCGCCGACACGCCGCCCCATGCCGCGATTGCCCGCTCCGCGGTCGCGTCGGCCGACCTCGACGCAGTACACAAATCGCCCGTTGCTCGACACTGTTCCGCAGGTGGAGTCGGCGAACACCCGGTGCATGCTCGCGGTTTCCTCGGGCCGCCGCTCCTCGCCGTCATCCTGGAGGAGAGGCCCGGCTTGGGCATCCGCCGCATCGGCGCCACGCAGCCACACCCGCTTGCCCGAGGCGAAATCGACGGCCAGCAGGCCGAGCGGCGAGTGCACGAGAATCGTGCCATCGACTGCCAGCGGCATGCCGGCGGGGAGCAGCGGGGTGTCGCGGTCGGCACACAGACGGCGGCGCTTTTCGAGAAGCCTCGCCTCTTCGGGATGACGCGTCAGCGGCACGCGGTACCGTGGCACGAGAAGCGGACGCGAGGCATCGACCAGTGCGTTGCGGGCGGCATCTCCCCGGGCCATCCACCATTCGGCCTCGCGGCGTCCGGCAGCCGGCGATCCGGCCCCTGCGATCGATTCGAGCCACGCGGCCGCACCGCCCGGCGGAAATGCGAGCGACACGTCGCGAGCTCCGGCGCGGATGCTGGTGCCAGCCCGCGTGCGGGCGTCGTCGAGCACACGGACAGCGGTCACGCGATCGCCGGCGCGCCACCACGCCACCGCCCGCATCACCGACACCGTGGGTTCGAATCCGGCGCTTCCCGTCCCCGCGAGTCGTTCGAGCCAGGCCGCGGCGGCCAACGGCTGTTCGCCCTCGAGCGCCTCGAGCGCCGCAAGCACCGTCGCCCGTTGTCCGGCCGGCGTGTGAAACCAGCGCCGGGCGACGGCCACCACTCCGGCCCCGTCGCCGGCCGCGATGGCCTCCTGCAGCAAACGATCGGCCCGTGCACGAAACTGCAGATCGTAGGCCGCACGTCCGGCCTCAGGCACAGACCCGATCAGCCGCGCGGCCTCCGTCTTGATGCTGCGCCAGGTGGCCTGACCCTGCTGCGGACGAAAGAAGAAGTCTCGATCGCCGGCGAGCATCTCGTCGAGAAGGGTCGCTGCATCGCTCCACCGCTCATTGGCCACGAGCCGTTGGGCGCGATCGAGTTGTCGCTCCTTGAGGCGGTCGGTTGGCAGGGCTACACGGGCTTCGATCGATTCCTCGGCGGCCTCCGTCGTCTCGACGGGGCTATCCCCGATCGCAGCCCCACCCGCGATCAGAAACCCGAGAGCAGCGGCCACGAATCGGAAGACGCCGCGGCGAGGCCGGATTCCGGTGATGAGCGGCGACGGCGGGAAGAAGACCATGTCGTTCCCCGGCCCGTTGGGGGGCCGAAGTCCTCGGCGACTGCCGAACCACCCACACAAAACCACCCCCGGGCCATTCCAGGGCCAGAGGGTGCCAAACCGGGCTGTTTTGCAACCTTCCACGGGATCTGCACGGCAGATCGCATCACATCGCGTGCCTTCATGTTACGGCCGATCAACCCACCTCAGCAACATGCCGGTCTCGAGGGCCCACGCCCGGCCTCCCCAAGGACGGCCCTTGGGGGCTTCGTGGGCTGCGACCGCAATTTTTCGGCCCGAAACCCGAATTTCGCCTTGCAATTTCATTTCCAGAGCCTCTAATCACCGACGCTTTCGGCAGTTTTATGCCGGGCTCCACAGCGCGGTGGGGGTTCTGCCGCACACAATTTTTTGGAGGAATTGGCGATGGCGAAGAAGTCGGGAAGCAAGCCCATGACGAAGACGGAAATCATGCGAAGCATCTCCGAGACGACCGGCCTGCAGAAGAAGGACGTGGTCGCGGTGATGGAAGCGCTCACCCACGAGATCCAGAAGGCGCTCAAGGGCTCGGGCATTGGCGTGTTCTCGATCCCCGGCCTCGTGAAGGTCGAGCGTCGCAAGGTGCCGGCCCGTCCTGCCCAGAAGGGCGTGAAGAATCCGTTCACCGGCGAACTGCAAGACCGCCCCGCCAAGCCGGCGAGCGTGAAGGTCCGCGTGCGGGCCCTCAAGAACCTCAAGGCGATGGTTCAGGGCTGAGCCACGGCGAATGACATGCAAAACGGGCGGTGTCCCTCAGGGGACACCGCCCGTTTTCTTTTGCGCGCGGGGCGACTCCACAATGGAAATGGACGGGGCCGGAATCGAACCGGCGACACACGGATTTTCAGTCCGTTGCTCTACCAACTGAGCTACCCGTCCTTCGGCAGCGGCCGCTGGGCGACCGTACCTTGACCCGCCATTGGTAGAGGCCGTCTGCCCACCTGTCAACGCGGAGCGGCGGAACGGCCCCGCGGAAGTCGGCTACGGCAGCATGACGCGGCGAATGCCCGCCAGAAGGTGCCCAAGGAGGCCACCCGCACGATCATCCCGCCCTGCTCCCCCCGGGCCATCGACCGAGAGCGGATCGAACCGCGGGCCCTGCCCCGACTCGTTCGACCCAGACGACGCGTGCGACGACGCATCGTGCGGCAATTTTCCCGCGAGCACAGTCTCGGGCCCCGGTCCGGCGCGTCCGGTGCGCCCGGTGCGGCCGGGCACCGGCTGCCGAGGCATCGCCATCGGGCCATCCGGGGCCCAGAGCCGGAGCCGATCGATCACCGCCGCCGCCGAAGCCAGCCGGTCTGCCGGATCCTTCTGCATCATTGCTTCCACGACCGCACACAAGGCGGCGCTCGCCTGCGGAGCGAACCGCCGGATCGGAGGCGGGGGCTCGCACAGGTGCCGGCGGGCCTTTTCCTCGCGCGTGCCCCCGGGAAACGGCACCTCTCCCACGAGAGCATAGTAGAGCGTGCACCCGAGTCCGTAGACGTCGGCGGGCGGCCCAGCCTTGTCGGCCGCGCGAATCTGCTCGGGAGCCATGTAGTCCATCGTGCCGATCACCCGCCCGAGGCGTGTCGATTCCTCCTCCATGATGCTGCCGGCCAAGCCGAGATCGAGCACCTTCACCCGACCGTCAGTCGTGACGAGCAGGTTGCCCGGCTTCACGTCGCGATGCACGAGGCCCTTGTCGTGGGCGTATGCCAGCCCGCGGGCGGCCTGCACGATGACCGACGCAGCCGTGACATCGTCCAGCACGCCATACCGTCGCACCTGCTTTCGCAGGTCGAGCCCGTCAACCAGCTCGGTGACGAGGTAATACACCTTGCCGTCGTGCCCGGCATCGAGCGCCCGCACGAGGTTGTCGTGATCGAGCCGGCCGAGCAAGCGGATCTCGCGCCGGAAGGCGGCTTCCGTCTCGGGCGTCGATTTCTCGCGCGGCAGCACCTTGATGGCCACCTCGCGGCCCATCATCACGTGCTCCGCCTTGAACACCCGGCCCATGCCCCCCTGGCCGATGGCATCGAGGATCTTGTATTGGCCGAGGGTGAGCTTGCGGCGGCCGACGAGCATCTGCTCGGCCTGAAACGGCGTGAGTAGGCCTTGGGCGACGAGCAGGTCGGCCAGCGCCCGATCGTGCGGCACATCGCCCCCCAGGGCCGGCCTCGCACGCACTTCGGCCTCGGCGGCATCCACCTGGGTGGCCGTCACGAGGCCGCTGGCCAGCGCCGTTTCGCGAAACGGCCGCGGCTGCCGCGGCGGACGCGGTCCGGAGGAGTCACTCGGGTTGGAGGCGGCACTCGACATCGTGTTACGGCGTCGGTCGACCACCCCGACCGGAGCGGTGACCGTGAGCATGCCGAGAAAGTCTACCGTCGGCCGCGGGCAGAAGGCTGGGAAAACTCCGCGACCACTCCGTGGGCAGCGGGGCCTCGAACGTGCAGGGGCGGCCCGAGCCGGGATGCTCGACCGTGAGCCGTGTGGCGTGCAGGGCGATGCCGCAGGTGAACGGCAGACGCGATCCATATCGCCGATCGCCCACGATCGGGCAGCCACGCCGCGCCAACTGCTCACGCAGCTGGTGCCGCCGGCCCGTCGAGGGGGCGAGCTCCACGAGCGACACCTCGCCGGCACGCTTCACCACACGGGCCCTGACATGGGCCGCGCGGGGGGCGGCTGCTGTTCCGGCGGCCTCGTCCTCGGCATGCCGCTCCAGAGAATCGTGCCAGTCGACCCACTGCCCGAGCGGTGCAGGAAATCGGCCCCCCACGACGGCCACATACTCTTTCGCCACAGCGTGGTCTCGAAACTGGGCGGCGAGCGCCGCGGCTGCGGCCTTCGTGGCAGCGAAGACGAGCACGCCCGAGACGGGCGCGTCGAGCCGGCTCACCACGCCGAGAAACGCCCCGGCCGGCCGCCGCGCCTGCAGGATCGTGAACATGCTCGCAGCCCCTCGGGCGGCGTTGGCCGTTGGCACGCCGGCGGGCTTGGCCAGTACGATCAGCGACTCGTCTTCGTGCAGGATCTGCGGATCTGGAGAGACCGGTTCCATGGACTCAGGGTCGCGTCCCTCGATCGTGCTTGCAAGCAGGTCGCCTCGACGCCTCGAATTGGCCCGCGCCGAAGGGTGGCTGGTGACCGTCGCCGCCCCCGACGAGGCAGTGGAGGCCGGCCAGCCGCCCCGCGGGCCGGCCGAGTCGCTCGAAGCCTTCGTGCAGCGGCTGGCCCTGGCCAAGGCCGAGGCGGTGGCTGCAACCGGCATCGAGGGCACGATCGTTGCCTGCGACACGCTCAGCGAAGTGGCGGGCGCAGTGCTCGGCAAGCCTGCCGATGCGGCCGACGCCAGACGAATGCTCGAGGCCCTCTCTGGCCGCCACCACCGCGTGCTCACGGGGGCGTGCGTCTGGAACCACCCGCACGGCCGCCCCCGGCTCGCCGTCGCGGAAAGCCTCCTCGAAATGGCCCCCCTCTCCGAAGACTTCCTCGCCTGGTATCTCACCAGCGGTCTCTGGAAAGGCAAAGCCGGCGCCTGCGGCTTCCAGGACGAGCGACTGCCGCTCCGCCTCGTCGCGGGCAGTCCTTCGAACGTCGTCGGCCTGCCGCTCGAACTCCTCCGCGAACTGCTCGCCGAGGTCGAGTAGAGCAGCGGGCAAAGCAGCTGTTAACGGCCCGCATTCGGAGCCGGCGGCACGCTGCTTCATCGCCGAGGGCGATCGCTAGCCCCTTCTCAACTGTGATGGTGCGCCCTGAGTAAGCCGCGTATCTCCCCGTCGGCTCTTCCGCATCGCACCGACCGTCTCCGCCGAACGTTCTTTGCGCCTACGAGTTAGGGAGGCTCGGGGTTGCCCCTACCGTTGAGCCGGCGTATTTGACCAGCGCAGGCATGGATGCCGGAGCGCAGGCAAATCCGAGTGAGCCGTAGCCTGGAGGGCGAAGGCGAACGTCCGGCGAGACGGTACGGGGCAATCCCGAGCCGGCCCACTTTGGATGGCAATGCATGGCGAGCGGGACGCTTACCCCACGGGGGAAAAACAGACAGGCCCGCACGGCTGGTTGGCCGTGCGGGCCTGCGTTGTAAAATTCCGGCGATACCTACTCTCGCGCTTGTGGCACTACCATCGGCTCTGGAAGCTTAACTACCGTGTTCGGGATGGGAACGGGTGTGACCTTCCAGATATGTTCACCGGAAATTCTGAGTCGCCGCCTTCGCGGCGAGGGTTGAGTCGCCGCTTTTGCAGCAATTCTCCCTACCGCACCGGCGGCAAAATGTTGTGTCGTGGTAGTCGGCATGTCTCCGAACCGCCTTTGGCGGTTCAGGAACACTCGATACGAGTGGTCAAGCGTTCGTCCGTTAGTACCGGTTAGCTAAATGCATTGCTGCACGTACACGTCCGGCCTATCAACCTGGTCGTCTTCCAGGGGACTTTCGGGTTTAAAACCCTACGAAACCTCATCTCGGGGCGGGCTTCACGCTTATATGCTTTCAGCGTTTATCCGTTCCGTTCATAGCTATCCAGCCGTGCCGCTAGCGCGACAACTGGAACACCAGAGGAACGTCCTTCCAAATCCTCTCGTACTAAAGAAGAATCCCCTCAAGTTTCGTGCGCCCACAGCAGATAGGGACCGACCTGTC
>Ga0214921_10000527_pt1 | contig 71774 bp, 45 predicted proteins | sample LL1505_MetaG_FD_177992 | JGI IMG/M metagenome (GOLD analysis project Ga0214921, IMG submission 177992) | Freshwater microbial communities from Lake Lanier, Atlanta, Georgia, United States - LL-1505 | ecosystem: Environmental > Aquatic > Freshwater > Lake | place: USA: Georgia | collected... | reverse complement strand
GATTTGTTGGTGGAGGATTTGTTGGAGGAGGATTTGTTGGTGGAGGATTTGTTGGTGGAGGATTTGTTGGAGGAGGATTTGTTGGTGGAGGATTTGTTGGAGGAGGATTTGTTGGTGGAGGATTTGTTGGTGTAGCTATTGGTGGAGCAGTTGGTGGAGCAGTTGGTGGTGTTTGTGGAGGTGGTTGTGTTTGTGTTTGTTGTGGTACGTAAAATTTAGGTTGTTGTAGAGGATTTGTAGGTATTGTAGGTGGTTGTTGTGATAAAAATTTATTAGATCGTCTTTGTCTTATTTTATTAATTATTTCAGAAAAAATACTACGAAGATTAACTATTTTAGATTGATCATAAATAATACCAACAGGATGTAATACTATTGGAGCTAACATATATTTTTTATTAATATTGTTTATTAATTCTAAATTAATTGGTTTGTTTTGTTCTAATTTTTTTAACGAACGTTCCAAGTATTTAATACTAGTTGTATCAAAATTGTCTTCAGTCATATATAATTAATTATAAATTTTTTAAATAAATTAAAATATTATTTATTAATTTCTTTATAATTTTACAAATAGTATCTGTAAAACAACGCGGTTCTGAATGTAAATAAATAATAAATTTTAAATTAATAAACTTATCAATTGATTCTAGGTTTTTAATTTTCAATAAATTAAAGATTTGTTGAGTAGTTTCTTCAGATATTGTTGATAAAACTAATTTTTTACTAGGATCTAAAGAACTTATAATATTTTCTATTAAATCTTTCATAACTTTTGAAAGTAGATAATAATTTTTTTGTAAATTATCTACTTTTCTATCAGAAATATGTAAAATATTTTTAATTTCATTTACTGAATATTTATACATTATAATAATTAAATAAATTAAAAATCATCAATCGCTAAAAAACTGCTTTCACGAGAAGTATTCATAACTGATGATTTTTGGTATTGTGTTGGTCTAGATTCAAAAAAGTTAGTTTTACCTTCCATACTGATACTTTCCATGAAATCAAATGGATTTACAGTTCCCCATATTTTTTCATAATTTAACTGTACTAATAATCTATCAGCTACAAATTTAATATAATCAGTCATTGACTCATTATTCATACCAAGTAAAGAACAAGGTAATGAATTACATATAAATTCCTTTTCAATTTCAACTGCTTCTTTAAACATATCATGAACTATTTTTTGATCCAATTTATTATTAATCATTGAATATAACAGAATTGCAAAATCACAATGCATTCCTTCATCACGTGCAATTAATTCATTGGAATCACATAATCCGGGCATAACATTTTTCTTTTTAATCCAAAATATAGAACAAAAACTACCAGAAAAAAATACTCCTTCAACAATAGCAAACGCAATCAATCTTTGAGAGAAAGGGGCTTTTGATTCAATCCATTTTTGTGCCCATTTTGCTTTTTCGCTAATGCAAGGATATTCAGTTAATGCATTAAATACTTTATTTTTTTCTTCTGGGTCTCTAATAATATTATCAATCATTAATGAGTACACTTCACTATGAACATTTTCCATCATCATTTGATAGTTGTAAGCAATAATTGCTTCTCTAATTTGTACATCTTTAATAAATCTTTCACCCAAATTAATATTTACAATAGTATCAGATGCCGCAAAAAATGCTAAAATCATTTTAATAAAATGTCTTTCATTATCATTTAATTTTTGGTAATCAGCATAATCATTTGAAAAATCTATTTCTTCAGCAGTCCAAAATGCAGCTTGTTGTAATTTGAATTGTTGCCATATATTTTCAAATTTGATTGGATATACGGTTAATCTATTGTTATTTATGTCTAGTAAAGGTTCAATGTTCATTATATATAATTAATACTATATTAAATATTTATTAAACAATTTTTTTATAAAAATTTATTTGGAGTCTTTCGCAAGCTCCAGATTCCCGGCGTATTCTAATAATGATAAAAATTTATCAACTACATTTTTTTCATCAAATTTATTTAAAAAAGTTTCTTTAGCTCTAGTTCCAATGGTATATCGCAACATTTTATCTTCAATCAAGTTACAAAGTATTTCAAAACATTTATTATGATCATTTGTTTTAAATAAATATCCGTCATAATTGTCCTTTATTATTTCATTTATTCCACCTACATTTGATGAAACAACGGGTTTACTACAGTAAAAACTTTCAATTATATTCAATGGAAACACTTCATTAATAGAATATGAGACTATAATGTCAGATAAATTTATATATGGTATGGCATTATCAACAACTCCAATAACAATAATATCATTTATGTAAGCTGGTAAAATATTTAAACTTTCGGAAATTCTTCCAACTATTACCAATTTTATGTTTGTGTATTTATCTTTTAATTTATAAAAAACATTATCAATAAATGATTGTTGATTTTTTCTTGCTTCAATTGTTCCAATAATAGATATATATATATATTCATCTTGTTTTGTTATATTACTTTGTTCTTGATTCATATAATAAAGTAATTTTTCAGGACAATAAGTATTGTAAATAACATGTTGATTTTTAATAACCTTAATATAATTACTATAATTTATAAAAGATGCATTACATACAAAAATTAAATTAATAGAAGAATTAAAAATGCTAACATCACTAATATATTTTTCAAAAAACTGTTTTGTAAAATCATCATACCATTCATGAATATACCAATATGTTAAAATATTTGTTTTTGATAATATATTTACTATATTATAGCTAACTAAAGTATTACAAAAAACAACCGGAAAACTATTTAATTCTACAGATTTATTTAGAATATATTCAACAATATTAAAATTTACATCTTCCAAATATAACATTTCTGTTTTTATTCCATTTGTTCTATATATATTTTCAACATTAAATAAACAGTTTTGGGCACCACCTTTATTTTTATCATGTGATATAAAAAAAACAATCCTTGGTAATAATTCATTTTCTATATTATTACAAGCCCTTCTTTCAAATTGACCATATTTATAAAAATGTTGTTTAGCTTGAGCTGTGCTAAAACTCTTTAAATCATTATTATTATTAATATAATCTTCATAACAAAAATTATTTACTTTTTCAACTTGATTTGAATAATATGTTTCAAAAAAACATTTATTTAGTCTTTCTGCGATAAAAGGAAAATGTGGATAATATGGTTTTCCCCATATTTTTATTAACTTATCTGATAAAATTGTATTATTATAATCTGCACCTGTATAATTTGCATTACTAAATATTAAAGGATGTTTTATTAATACTGGTAAACATGTATTATTATACCAATTTATAAAATGTTTCATTAATAACGGACTACACATCCAATAGTTGCAACAATTTTCTGTTGTACTTTTTAAATTAAGTATATACAATATATCGTTCCAAATAATTCTAAATTTTGGATGTTTATCTGTGTTGTGATTGGGTATTGGAACATTTGAATCCATAAAATGATAATATTTATTTGGATAATATAAATTATGTTTTATAATTTGATCAACTTTATCTAAGTTTATTTTTTTAAAAGATGAATATGAAAGTGTCCCAACCATATCATAATTTTCCCATTCAAATTGAATGTCTTCTAATTGTTTCCAAAATGTATTTTCAAATGAATAATCTTGTTTCAATAGTAATATGGGTTTTGCCCAGCTATATTTATTATATATTTCAGCTGATGAATTTAATTTTTGACAATCAGAACATAATATATATATTATAACCTTAGTCATATATAATTAATAATTTAAAATTAAAACTTAAACTATCATAAATTTTCATAAACAAATAAAGTGATTCCAAACTGTGGAGCTGACTTTAAAACACGCCATGTACCACCTCTAAAAAATGCTTTCAAACCTTCTTTTTTATAAATATCAATCCCACATTCAAAAATATTTTTATAATTGTTACTAGCAATTTGATATCTAGTTTTAATAACATCTGCTGGTGTTACTAAATATGCAGATGGAATACCCGCAATTGTTCCAGCTATAAAACTATTATTTGTTTTATTTTTTAAATAATCATAAGTTGGAAAATAAATTGCTGAAAAAGGGATGTCGCGCATTAAACAAGCACTAGCACCTTTATATAAATTTTTAATCCCACCTAAATCTTTAATTGTATCTATCAATGTTTTATTTTTTCCTTTGTTAATTTGATATTGGATTTTAACAATTTCAATAGGATTAGAAACAATAACTTGAGCAGCACCGGCACATGATCCAGCAATAATTTTATTTATATTAGATTCAATTAAATGATTAGCAACAAATTCATTTGTTGCTATCTTTATAGCTTTTTCTGGTCCAATACCAATTACTTGAACAAATAAACCTTTATAAAATGCTTTATAACCTTCATGTTTAACTATAGATTTGAAACAGTCATAACCATTTATTTTTGTATTTTGAACTCTTGTTTTTATTAGATCTATTGGATAAACTACTAAAGCACCCGCATAACCTGAAATAATTCCTTTTACCACAACATTATCCATAATATACATTCAATTAGATTAAATTATTTTTTTTCAATTATTTCTAATCCATAGTTTAGCTTCAGTAATTGGTTTACTAGTATAAATATCTGGTTTAATATATTCTCTAAATTTACCATCACGTGATGTTTGTAATGTTTCTGGTATATTTAATTGATAATCATCAATAGTAACAGTATTATTTACTGATAGATATCCAGCTGTTTTTCCGCCAAAAATTTTTACATTATCTCTATTAATAAAACAAGAAGCTATAAATTCACCAGCTGATGCAGTATGAGGTCCGATTATAATAGCTATTGGATAATTTATATTAGCCCCTTTAATAAAAGTTTGATTTATTTTAATTTTACCATTTATAAAATTCCACCATTTTTTATCTTTGAAAGAAACTTTTTCATTTGACCAAGCAAATAATGTTGAATTATCTAAAAATCTAGATAATGCATCAACTAGAGGCCACATGTTACCACCATGATGTTTTCTAAAATCTAATATTAAACCTTCTAATTTTGGATTACTTATAAAATTAATAATATCATTTTTATATTTTTCAATATCTTTATTATCAAATGAATATAATTTAATAATTCCTATATTTTTACTATATGAGAATTTACTCTCAATATTTGGTTCTTGATTATTATATAATCTGATAAAAGAATGTTTATGATATGATTTTACTAGTTCATTTGCATAAACTAAAAAATCTTTAGTATTATCAAATTTTTTATTAATAAAAGTTTTATTTTTTAAATACTTCGGTATTCCATTTTTAATAATATAATTTATTATTTTTTGTAATATTTTACTATAATCCATTTATATTATATAGAAATTATTTTATGATTCATCATCAGAACTATCAGATGTTAAAGCTGAATATTTACTAGTTTCAGAATCTGATAGTTCATCCTCGTTAGTTATTTCTGGTACAGTTGCCCATGTATCTAATACTACTTTATTTTTATTATAACTCAATTCATTGATGCGGATCGTATATAAAAAAATCTTGGTTTTTTTATATTCGATACCACAATCGCACATAATAGAATTTGCTTTGCAAATTCTATTGAGTGCAGATATTTGTTTTATAATTCTTCTTATAGATTTTGTCTTTATAGAAAATATCTCTAATATGTGTTAACTTATTATCTAGATGTTCTTTATATTTTTCTTTTATTTGTTCTTTTACATCTTTATTCAATTCTAATATTAAAGATAAATTGTCCATTTTATCAAAAGAATTACATAGAACTTTCTCATAGAAATCATTTTTGTTAATTTTTTCAATAGCATTTGTATTTGAATTAAAAACCGAAATATATTTTCCTTCTAATGAAGTATTACAAAAGTTATGATTTTCTGGAAACTTTTCATTGAAATTTAATAATTTAACAATATCAACTAAATAGTTATCATTTTTAATAAGTTGTTTAATATCTTTAATCGTAAGAGCATTTATATTTTCTTTACCAAACTGATTTATGGTAATATTATTAATGGTACCGTTATTTTGATTATTTGTAGTATTATTATTATTTGTTGTATTTATAGTTTTACTATTTTTAAGTTTTTCAATTTCTAATTTAAGATTATTAATTTCTTTAACAGTATTTAATTTACATATTTTTTTATGTTTTGATTTTGAAGATCTAAATTTAAAAATCTTTTTACAAAAATCACATACAAGTGAATTTTGGCTAACATTTGGGTAACATTGGCTAACATTTTTCTCAAAATTGCTAACATTTGGGCAACATAGGCTAACGTCATTATTATGATATTTTTTATTGTGGTTCCATAAGCTTTTATAACTTGAATATTTTTTATTACATATTTCACAACTATATGATCTATCATGGATATCCATTTATTATTATCTAGAAATTATATTCTTAAATGATTTATTATTTTAGAAAAGTGGATATCCACTTTTCTAAAAAAAATTTTTTTTTTTTTTATATTTTTCAATATCTTTATTGTCAAATGTTTGGTATTCCATTTTTATAATTATCTGTTGTAATCTTTTACTATATAGAAATTATTTTATGATTCATCATCAGAACTATCAGATGTTAAAGCTGAATATTTACTAGTTTCAGAATCTGATAGTTCATCCTCGTTAGTTATTTCTGGTACAGTTGCCCATGTATCTAATACTACTTTATTTTTATTATAACTTAATTCATTTATATTTGTTTTATAATTCTTTTTATAGATTTTGTCTTTATAGAAAATATCTCTAATATGTGTTAACTTATTATCTAGATGTTCTTTATATTTTTCTTTTATTTGTTCTTTTACATCATTATTAAATTCAAGAATTAACGATAGATTATCCATTTTATCAAAAGAATTACATAGAACTTTCTCATAGAAATCATTTTTGTTAATTTTTTCAATAGCATTTGTATTTGAATTAAAAACCGAAATATATTTTCCTTCTAATGAAGTATTACAAAAATTGTGATTTTCTGGAAACTTTTCATTAAAATTTAATAGTTTAACAATATCAACTAAATAGTTATCATTTTTAATAAGCTGTTTAATATCTTTAATTGTTAAAGCATTTATATTTTCTTTACCAAACTGATTTATGGTAATATTATTAATGGTACCGTTATTTTGATTATTTGTAATGTTATTGTTATTAGTTGTATTTATAGTTTTATTATTTACTTTATTTTCTAACTCTTTAATTTTATTTTCTAATACTTCATTTTTTTGAATTGTTTTTTCTAATTTTATAAATAATGTATCACTTGTTTTTAATTTACATACTTTAGTTTCATGTTTCCATCTATTTTGATAATTTTTAAATTCTTTATTACAAAATTTACAATTATAATTAAGTGAAGTATTATGTAAAGTATTATCAAAAGTATTATGTGAAGTATTATAAGTATTATCAAAAGTATTATGACCCTCTAAATTACTAGTATGATACTTTTTATTGTGATTCCATAAGCTTTTATAACTAGCATAGTTTTTATTGCATGTTTCACAACTATATGATCTATCATGGATATCCATTTATTATTATCTAGAAATTATATTCTTAAATGATTTATTATTTTAAAAAAGTGGATATCCACTTTTCTAAAAAAATTTTTTTTTTTTTTTTATATTTTAAAATCTTTTTCAAGATATAAATCTAAGTATTTTTCTTCATCTGAAGAAATTTCTATTATAAAATGAATACTATCTTTACAATTATCAATTTCAAGATAATATTTATTATTATTGTCCATTACTTTAAAATCTTTCATTTTTAGTTTTGACGATTGGCTATTCCCTGAATATGCCATAAAATAATTAACTTTAGTATATATATTATTTTTAAGACTAAATACTATTTCGTATTTTGTTTTACTTTTTTTATTTAATTTGATTTTTAAATATGTATTAATATTAAAATCTATTACTTGTGGTGTTTTTAAATATTCATTACTATTAATTGCTATATTATATGCTAATTTATCAAATTCTTTTTCATCTAATTTATTTGGTAATTTGTATAAAATCCATTTCTTAATAGAATTAGATTGTTCAATTACAATCCATAATTTTTTATTTAATCCTTCTTTTATTGTTCCTACTTTTTCTGCATGTGCACAAATACCAAGACCTTTTGGAGATGGTTCATCACCAATATAGTTTCGTGTTTTATCATTTTTACATTTTGGCATAAAAATAAATAATATCTATTATTATATATATGTCTTATGAAAAAAAATATTTAAAATATAAAAAAAAATACTTAGATTTAAGATACAATTGGAGAGGGGGGGGGGGGAATAATGTATTTAATGAAAAAGACCAATCCACCTTTTTTTATATATTTAAATCCCATGTAAAAAATATACTTAGTGATGATGCAGCTGCTAAGATGATGAGTGTTATAAAGGATAAAGCGTTGGAAATAACTGATAAAGAATCATTTAAAGTAGTATTAACAGAATATTGTAAGCCGAGAGGTTATTGTCCTCTCGATGATATAGAAAATTTAGATAGCTATTTAGAAAAGTTATATAATGCATGTAAAAAATATATAGAATATAATCAAAAAAACAGTGTAAAAAGAACAACACCAAAAAGTAAAGAAACCCCAAAAAATACAGAAACCCCAAAAAATACAGAAACCCCAAAAAATACAGAAACCCCGGAGTGTACAAAAAAGATATCTAAATATGAAAGGAACTATATTTTTGAAAATAATGGGAAAAGGATAGATGTAAATGTTTGCCTATCTAACATTAAAATTAGAAAAGTAAATACTAATGATTATATTGATACTACGAATGTAACAAATTTAATTAAAAATGAAAACTATGATGTTATTTATGATGGGAATGAAGATAATTCTAAAAATATGAAAGATTATAAATTAATTGGGTCAACAAAAGAAATTAATGAAAAAGAATACAAAGAACGTAGAGCGAAAAAGGAAAGAAACTATATTTTTGAAGCTAATGGGGTGAAGAAAAATATAGATGTTTGGGCATCTAATATTCAAATTAGAAAGGCGGGTACTCAAGAGTATGTTAATACAAAGAATTTAAATAATTTAATTATAAATGAATGCTATGATGCTATTTACAGTAATAATGAAAATTTTTTTTTAAATTTATTTAATTATAAATTAATTGGACCAAATACAGAATATGAAATTATACCAAATCCAGAATATGAAAATTCATAAGAAGAGCATAAATGATTTAATTTTTGAATATGATAAATTTTAATTACCTAAAATTAATGATTATTTTTGATTAACAAAAATATAAAAATAAAATATAATGATATAATTTAATTTTTAAATTATATTATTAAATATTTAATTAATTTTATTAATCCTTTTAAAACCAATTAATTTTCTATTATTAACAAGTCTAGTTTGTTTGTCTGTATATTTAACAGTTCCATTCTTTGGATCTAAACCAGTCCATGATTCAACAACCATATTATTAGCAATTAAATCATCTGTAAAGTATTTAGGTAATTTAATATGATAATATAGTGGTTCAACATTATGTTTTGGAAAATTATTTTGTTCGCCATATACCCAGAAATCACTAGTAGCTTTAATTGCATGATTATGTGACAAATATGTATTTCTATCTGGCACATTAGGACCAAAGAAATCTTTTGGTACAATTACTGGTAAAACTGAATCTTTTGGATCATTAATTTTACATTTTAGAATTTTCATTATTGGTACTGTTCTATTATCACCGGTAACTACCAGATCACCTTCTTTAAGATTATCAATCAATTCATTACCATATGGTGTTCTAATTAATGTTTTAGATAATAGACAAGGTAGATTATAAACTATATATACTGCTGTTACAATACTACTATTTGCATGACCAGGTGTAACTGCAAATGCTTTAATAGTAATATTATCTGTTAAATGTAATGGTGTAGAGTATATTTGACTATGTAATGTTGGTTCACTACCATCCATGGTATAATAAATAATGGAATTAGGTAAAGCTTCAATAGTAATATCAAATGGGTGATAATATGTTCCTGGACTAGGATTGAAGCTAGGAGGTTGATTATATACAGCAGCTAAATCTTGAATATTAAAATCTGATAAGAATCTTAATTTTGTTGTCCATTGTTTATTATCAATATATGATAATTTATATGATGTTGTATAATTAATAGTACCATTATCATTATATTCATAGGCAACTAAATTACCACTAGGATCTGCATTTTGTAAAATAAAATTAAAGTCGTAATAATTGTTTAAATCATGTATTATATTATCATTGTTATAAGCAGTTATGTTAACTTTTCCAATTAAACCATTTATTGTATCATCAAGGACATAAGGTAATCCAGTAGTAGCACTATATTGTAATTGATAAAATAATTTTTTAAATGAAACTGATGGAATAATTGATGGAATAATTAATTGTATTTGTTCATATAAGTTAGTAGTAACTTCTATTGTAAAATTTATAGTATCAGCTAAAGTACCATTAAACACTTGAATATTGATTGTATATATTCCTATTTGTAGACTATTATCCCAATATATTATACCGAATGGATCAATAGTAATTCCATTAGTTGGATTTAAAATTAAAAATAAAGCATTTGTTAAATAAGAAGATATAATAGGTGCAACAGAATTACCAATATTCCCTATATTAATTTTAATATAGTTAGGTTCATAGATAGCTAAATAAATATTACCAACAGGATTATCATTATATAATAATGTATAGTTACTTACATTAGGACCACCTATTGTTAAATTTGATATTAATATTGGTATATTCTTATTTTTATTAGAACTAGCAAATGATGCAGTATATGTATTAATAAATACTCTATCATTATTTATAACACCACTTAATGTATTATATTTCATAATAACAGTATTTTGCCCATCGTATGTTTTATCATAAGCTATAAATTTAACAGTAATTAATTTTGAAGTAATGGTTAAACTAAAATTATAGTTAACTACAATACTGTTATAGTTATATGTAACTAATAAAATATAATTATTAACTGGGATATTTGATGGGAAATTTATAATACCATAATTTTGATCAATTGTTACATTATGATAACCGGAAATAGTAAATATTCCACCGTATGGATTTGTAGTTGGCATAATTGAAGTTCCAACAGAACCATATTGTAAAGTAGTATCTATTGTATAATTTAAATATGGTTTAACTGTAAAATTAAAACTATTACTACCACTTACATCATTTATAATATAAGTAACATAAATTGAATATGAGCCAACATTTATAATATCATAATAATTAAATATACCTGAATATTGATTTAATAATAGTCCAAATGGTAAAGTATTTGAAATAAATATTCCTCCAGATATTGAAATGTATGGACTATCAGTAAATCCAATTTCTGAATAAGTAATTTTATAGTTATTATATTGTATAATTGGATTAATGTTTAAAATAATATTAGATTTTATTTGAACATTATTAACAGTATATACTATTGTAAATGTAAAACTACCAACATTTGTTACATTTATCATATTAATCTTTCCTGTATTTGAATTTACAGTTACAAAATTAGGTAAATTAATAGTAGTAAATATTCCACCTGTTGGATTAACAAATGATGGATCCATTGAATATGAATCAAATTGATTAATATTTATATTTGAATAGGTTATTATTGGTTGTATTGTTAAATTATATGTATGAGTATACACTAAATTATTTTTACTATAATTTACAAAAAAGTTAAAAACCCCAACAGATAATAAATTATCAAAAGTTATAACACCAGATGAAATATCAATTTTCAATGAATTAATTTGGATTGTTGATTGTGGATCGAATGATAACTTAAATATTCCTCCATATGAATTATTAACTGGTATTACAGATTTTGATACTATACCATAATTAAAAATACCATCTACATAATAAATATATGGATTTACTATTAGATTATAAACAGTATTATTTGATAAATCATTCAATCCATAATTAATTATTAAACTATATGTACCAACATTAGTAGTTGAACTAAATAATAATATACCACTCGCATCAATAGTAACACCATTAGGTAAATTAGATTTGAATTTTCCTTTTGTTGGTCTAACATCAGGTATAATTGATTTAATAGATTCTTTACCAAACATTGTAGTAGTATTAACAGTATAATTGATATATGGTATTACTTTATAATAATAATATGCTGATTGTGATACATTATTAATAATATAATTAACTTTAATATTATATTTACCAATAGTTTGACTAGGATCAAAAGTAATAATACCAGCATTATCAATAGACATATTTGAAATATCTAAAGTAAATAATCCATTAGTCGGATTAAAAATTGGACTATCAGAGTATGATTGTATAGTATATGTTATTTGTCTATAATCGATAATTGGTCTACTAAAATATTTTAAAGTAAATAGTGTTGGCTGTGTATAGTAATAAATAATTGGTAGAACTGTTAATTTGATATTATAATTACTAGTTACACGATTAATACTATATAATATATCTAGATTATAAATACCAACTTCAAAATTTTCAGCAACTATAATACCAGAAGTATCAATAGTACCATAATTAATATCAAACAAACCATATTTTGGATTAATTTTAGGTGAATTAGATATAAATATATCTTCATAGTTTATAATTGCACTTGAAATATCATAAGCAATATATGGTTTAACTAATAGATTATATTTGACTTGTTCATAAATATGATAGATAAAATAATCAACAGTTATTAAATAATTATTAATATTTATATTTTTGTTAAAAGTTAATATACCAGATGAAGCATCGACAAAAATACCTATCAAATTATATGCTGGATTAAGATAAAATAATCCAAATTTAGAATCGGAAGTTACTTTAGTAGAAGTTATTGTAGGAGATCCATAAATTATAACTTGACTAGAAATATCATAATAAATATTAGATAAAATTTGAACATAATAATTAAGTGAGGAGACAAAATTATTGTAATTATATTGTACTGGTAAATAATATTCACCAACTATTAATGTATTATCAATATAAATAATACCAGTTACAGAATCAATAGTAAAACCAAGTAATCCACTTATACTGAACTTTCCATCAGGAGGGTAAATATTTGGAATAGAAGATGTCCCATTATTACCATAATATATTTGTTTAATACTTTCTGTATAATTAAATAATGGATTAACTGTTAAATTATAATTCGTAGTAGTAATAGAATTATTATATGTATAACTAATATTTAATAAATAGCTATTAATTGGTGTTGCATTATTAAATTGCATAATACCTGTTTTTTGATTAATAGTAAAGTTTTGATCAACATTAGATACAAAATTAAAAACACCACCTGATGGATCTACATATGGTTGTTGTGAATAAGAATAAGTATTACCATATATATTTGAAACATAATTAAATGAAAGTAAATTATTCTGATAATAAAATGTAGATAAAATATTAATTGTATATCTAGTTGCCACAGCGACATTACTAATGTAATATCTAAAATTAATAACATAACTACCAACTGGTAATTTATTAACTGTAATAATTCCATTTGTATTATTGATAGTAATTTGTTGTATTGGATAATTATTAGATGAATCAAAGAAATAAAATCTACCGTTACTTGGATTAACTACTGGTTTAACCGAATTAAATGTAGGATGGACATATGACAAAGATACTTGATTTGGTGTATACTGATATACTGGCGTAACATTTAGATGATAGACAAATATATTTTTTATCTTATTGAAAATATAATTTATAACTATATTATAGTTACCACTATTTATGTAACTTAAAAAAGAAATTTGGCCTGATGATATATCAATTTGTACTTTTGCAGTTTGGAATCCTAATGAAGTAATATTTTCAAAACCGAACCGACCACCTATGTGTTCTACAATTGCAACACTAGATTGACCACTATATGAATAATTAATATAAGTAGTATCTGAATCGTAAGTAATTGCTGGTTTAACAATTAAAGTATATGAAGTAACTGAAGATGCCCCATTAATTAAATAATTTAATGTAAAAATATATGTTCCAGAAGGTATATTAATAAAATTAATAATACCATTTCCTGAATCTATTGTTATTTCTGTATCATCTAATCCATTAGAATCAATAAAACTAAAAAATCCACCAGGTACAGTAATTATTGGTGGGTCACTTGATAAAACATCTCCACTGACAATAGTTTTTGATGCAATTGCATAATAATAATTTGGTTTAATATTTAAATTATAAATAACAAAATTTGATATTTGATTTACAATGTAGGTAATAGTTAGATTATAATTACCAACAGCAATTCCTTTATAAAAGTTAATAACACCAGTATTATTGTTAATAATAATTTTATTAAATTGATTTTGTAAATCTTGGCTGTTGGAAAAATAGAAAAATCCACCAGATTGATCAACTATCGGTATAGAACTTATTGCAGGTGTATTATAATTTAACATTAAACTAGATAAAGCATAGTAAATATATGGTCTAACTATTAAAGTAAATACTGTATTTGCTGTTAAATTATATAATGTATAACCCAATGTTAAATTATATTGACCTACTAAAATATTTTTACCAAAGTTTAAAATACCAGAATACCCATTAAGTATAATACCATTATTAATATATTGATCATTAGATGATAAAAATGACATACCATATGGTATACCAACTGTTCCACTAACAGTAATAAAACTAAATACACCATTAGATTGTAATGCAACAGGTATTCCAGATTGTCCTCCACTATTTATAATAACATCTATTACATTATTATTGTAATAATAAATAGGATTTACAGTTAAATTATAATTTCTTGTTACTGTTAATAAATTATAAGTATAAACAATTGGAATACTATAAACACCAACATTAATTGTATTATTGAATTCAATGATACCAGAAGAACTATCTACATAGAAATCTGCATTAGAGGACGTAAATATACCAAGATTAGGATTAGTAAATGGTGGTTCTGAATAATTTACAGAACTATAGTTAACAGTCGCTGATCCTTTTGAATAATTAAAATTTGGATATACAAAAATATTAAACGTAGTAACTTCAGTAGATGAATTAATTGTATATGAAGGTGCAATAACATATTTACCAACACGTAATAGACTAGTAGTACTAATAACACCAGATAGTGAATCAACAATAATTGTGCTTATTAATGGTGTTAAATTATCATCAGCAAAAGTACCACCATATAAACCTCCGTATGGACTAACTAATGGAAATACTGAATTAACTGGAACTGTATAATATGTACTCATATTTGATGGTGAATATTGAATAGTTGGTTTAACCAATAGTGTATAATTTATATTAATTGCTGAACCAAATACTGTATATGATATTGGAATATAGTAAATACCAGTTAATATATTAGTAAATTTTAATGCACCCGTAGTTGAATTAATAGAGAATCCATCAATAGTAGATGTACTTGAATACTGCCCTCCTGGAACTTGTGAATAGGGTGGGTTAGCAGAACCAGACGAATTAAATGGTATAACTGCATATGGTGGAGTATAAAATACATTAGCAATAATTTGTGTATTATATAATACTGTTTTATTAACACCATTAACTGTATATTTTACTGTTATAGTCCAAAAACCAGCATTAACTGCACCAAATCTAATAACTCCAGTAAATGGATTAATAGAAATACCTGTATATATTAAATTAATTAACGGTACTGTTGCACTAAATATTCCATTAACTGGTGCACGGGAAGGAACTACTGAATAAGATATATCACGATATAAAATAGCAATATATGGAGGATTATATACTACAAAAGGTTGCATAGTAAATTTAAACAGTACATTATTTTGGATATAGTTATATGTATATGTAACAATTAATGGATAAATAGCTACATCTAATGATTGATCAAAATAAATAATTCCATTATTTGGTGAAATATAAATCAAGCCTGCACTAATAGTATTTAATATGGTAGTATATGATGATATATCAGTTGTAAATGGATTAACTGTGAATACTCCACCTGGTGGATCATAAATAGCAATATCTGAATTAGTAGCTGTATTATATTGTGCATTTAAATATGGGAAGTTATAATCACAAACAGGAATAATAGTAAGATAATAGTTAGTAGTATTAAAAACAGAATTTAATGTATATATAATTGTCAAAATATAACTATTTACTTGTGCAGAATATGAAAAATTAATAATACCATTAGATGTATCAATATAAATACCAGCAGAACCAACATTTGAAGTTAAAGTAAAATAGCCTTTGGATTGATTTACAAATGGTGCTATTGAATAATTATTAGAACTATAAATTAATGTTAAAGTATTAATATTATAATTAATAATTGGTAAAATATAAAATACAATATTTGTTGAATTAGATGTTTGATTTAATGAATATGTTATACCAAGACTATATAATCCAACATTTGGATTTTTAATAAAATTAAAAAGACCACCTGATATATCATAATTGATTATTTTGCTAGTTAATAAAGTACCTGAAATATCAACATAACTAAAAACACCTCCTGATTGGTCATAATATGGTGGAAGTGCAAAATATGGTTCTGTATATTGTATAGTAACAAGTGTTTGTGAATATACTAAATTAGGAATTACTGTCAAGAAATATTTAGTTATAACTGAAAGATTATTTAATGTGTATTTTACATTAAAACTATAATTACCAACAAATATATATTGATTAAAATAAATTATTCCAGATAGATCAGAAAATATCATATTTGTTTGAACTAATTCTGATCCAGATAAATCATTAAGTGTAAAATTACCACCAATTTGTTGTACAAAAGGTTGATTAGAGTATGATAGTCCTGGCCTATTAAATAATATTGTTTGAACACTTGGAGTATATAATATTGTTGGATAAACATTTAAATAATAAGAAAAATAGTTACTGACACCATTTAATTGATATTGTATATTTAATACGTAAATACCTACATTAATAAAATTTTGAAAAGTTATTATACCACTATTAATATTTATAGAAACACCATTTTGTGCAACTGCATTTGATGATAAATCATAAATATAAAATAATCCCTTTGTTTGATTTACAACAGGTGCTACTGATTGCGATACAATACCATAATTTAAAATTTTAATATTAGTTGAATATTTAATAGTTGGTATTACATATAAATTAAAATATGTGCTATTAAATGTACCATTTAATGAATACGTTATTAAAAACTGATAATAACCAACATTTATTGATTTTGGAATAGAAAATAATCCATTATTAGTATTTATATATATAACATTTGAATCAACTAAATCACCAATTACATCGATAATAGAAAATATTCCATTTGTTTGATTAACATATGGTATACCTGAACTAGATGAAGAGTTATAAAGTACAGTAATTGTAGTACTGTTATATACTAAATTTGGTATAACATTTAAATTATATAATTGAGCTACAGTTATACCATTTAATGTATAATTAACTATAAAACTATATAATCCAACATTAATTAATGTATTAAAAGTAATAATGCCTGTATTGATATTAATGGTTACTTGATTATTTGTTATTAAATATCCTAAATTATCAATAATACTAAATTTTCCATTTGGTTCTTGATAATTAGGTATTGTTGAAGATAATGTAGTTCTTTCATAAAGTATAATATTGTTTTTATCAGTATAATCTAATGTTGGATTAATAATTAATGTATAATTTGCATTTGTTGATGTATAATTTAATGAATAAATAATATTAAAATTATATGTACCGACACTTATTGGAGATGTGAAATAAATGACACCGACTATTTTATCAATATATACTAAATTATTAAATACTAAATTACCTATTATATCAAAAATACTGAATGTACCATTTAGTTGGGAATAAATTGGAAAAACTGAATTACCTGTTTGATTATATGATAATTGTGTAAAATTAATAGAATATATTAAATTAGGATTTACAGTTAATTTAAACGTGGTTTGATTTGATATATTGTTAAGTGTATAAATAATTAATAAATTATAGATACCAACATTAATTAAATTATTAAAAGAAATAATACCAACTTGATTAATTTGTGCATAATTATTTTGTACAATAGTAGAATTAGACAGATCATAAATTATAAAATTACCACCTAATTGTATGTAATAAGGACTAGAAGATCTAATTGCAGTATTGTAATTAGTTATTATTGAATTAATAATATAATATATATTTGGTTGAATTATCACATTATAAGTGGTTGTATTAAATGAACTTCTTAAAGTATATGTTATTGTTAATTGATAAGTACCAACATTAATTCTTTGATTTAATAAAATAATACCAGTTGCATTATCAATTATTGCAAAACCACCATTAACTAATCCACCAACTGAATCTACTATGCTAAATACACCAGATGGTTGATTAAAATATGGTTGTTCTGTATAAAAATTTATAACCCTATCATATAATAATGTTACATTACCAACTGAATATGATAAATTTGGTTTAACAATTAAATTATAAAATGTATAATTAGTAACATTATTTAAAGTATAATATATTGTGAAGTTATAAATACCTACATTTATAATACTATTAAATTGAATTATACCAGATAAATCAACATTAACATAGGCTGATACTAAATTTAAATAATTAAATGAACTATCTATAATAACAAAAGTCCCATTTTGTTGATTTACAAATGGTTTTATAGAATAATTTGGCTGTATTCTATCATATAATAAAGTACTAGATGGTATAGTATATATAATAATTGGTTGAACAATTAATCTATAATTATAAAAACTAGTAACACTATTAATTAAATAGAATACATTAAAGCTATAATTACCAACATTAATTTGATTACTAAAAGATATTAAACCAGTAGCACTATTTACAGTAATTAGATTAGTATTAATTAAACCAGATAATGAGAAAATACCATTTGGTGGACTATAAATTGGTAATACTGATGTACCAGCATTGCCATATAGTAAAATAATTAAATTTGGATTATATAATAAACTTGGTAATACTTGTAAATTATAATTAGTACTATTTAATATATTATTTATTGTATAATTTACAGTAAAATTATAATTACCAGTATATATACCAATTAGAAAATTTATAATACCTGTATTGATATTAATATTAACTTGATTCAATTGTACTAATACATTTCCTAATTCGATAATCGAAAAGAAACCATTTATTGGATTAACGTAAGGTCTAATAGAACTGCTAATAGTACCGTAAATAATAATTGTTTGATTTATATTATATCGAACAATAGGTTTAACTTGTAATGTATAATATATTGTTTTATAAGCATTATTTAATAAATAAGTTACCAAAAACATATACGAATTAATACCAATTATATTAAATATTAATTGTCCATTATTTTGATTAATTGTTACTAAATTTTGATTAATTAATGTTCCAGATACATCTCTTATACTAAATATACCATTATTAGGGAAGTAAATCGGTATTGATGATCCATCATAAATAGTATGTTCATATTGGATTACACGATATGTTTCTGGGTATAATACATATGGCGATGCATTTAAATAATAAATAAAATTATTTTGAATATTATTAAAAGTATATACGATATTTAAATAATAAAAGCCAACAATTATATTATTTGTGAATGATATTATACCATTATTATCAATAGTTGCTTGGTTATTTGAAACAATAGTACCACTAATGTCAAATATTGTGAATATACCACCAGTATTATTTACTATTGGTTGGATAGAACTATTTGTTGTTTGATATTCTAGATTAGTAATATTAACAGCATAATTAATAAATGGAATTATTGTTAAATAATATAGTGTTGTTTTAGTTACATTATTCAAAGTATATATTATAGATAAAGTATAATTATTAATATTACTACTTCTTAAAAAATTAATAATACCAGTAGTTAATGATATAGTACCATTTAATGAACTTATTAAATTACCCGATAAATCTATAATAGTAAAAGTTCCACCTGATTGATCGACATAAGGTCTAATAGAAGATCCACCTACATTATAAACTAATATAGAACTATTTATTGTATAATAAAGTTCTGGTCTTACAATTAAACTGTAATTTGTTTGATTTGATATATTATTTATAGTGTAATTTATTTGGAAAATATAATTATTTACATTAATTTGTAATAAAAATTGTATTCGTCCAGTTAAAATATTAATATTTACTTTTGATTGTTGCACAGCAGTACCAAAAAGATCAGTAATTGAAAATATTCCACCAGATTGATCAACGTAAGGTAAAACAGAAAAAATAATTGTAGATCTTGCATAATTTGTATCAGTAGTAGATGTAGAATAAAAAATTATAGGTTTAACAGTTAATGATAATACATTAGAATATGCTATACCAAAGTTATTTAATAATGTAGGAGTAAATATAGCATTTAGACTATATGTATTGACTAAATAGGATGTTAAATAGGTTGTAAAAATTGGATTATTTTTTGAAATATTATAATTAGATGTATTAATATTAATAACACCATCTGGATTTAAAATATAATTTAATATCAAGCCATTTGATCCAACAATTTGAATATTTGATGCAGAATACATATAAATACTATTTAAATTAACTAAGGTACCACTAATTAATGTTGACCAAGTTGTACCACGATTTATAGATTGTAAGATAATTCCACCATTTCCAATAATAATAACATTATTTAAGCTTAATATAAATACTTTATTCATAGTATTTGTTGTATAACCTATTAACATTTGTGTCCAGTTAATACCATCAATTGTTCTTAACATTATACCATTTGCACCAACAATATAACCAGTATATTGATTAATCATATCTATTGAAGTTAAATTATTAGATGTTAATGTTTTACTTGTCCATGTACTTCCACCATTTGTTGTTACTAATAATAATCCATTATTACCAACAATAAAGATATTAGTTGAATCAATGTTAACAACTGAAGTTAAATTAATTATAGTATTCGCATTCAGTAAAACCCATGTTAATCCGTTATTATTACTTTTATAAATTGTACCACCTGATCCAACAATAAAAATAACTCCACTAACATTAGCTGATACAGCATTAATATTAAAGTTCCCAATGTAATTTATATTAACAGATGAAAAAGCATTATTTGTTGATATTAAATAACCACTTAAACAAGTAACATAACCGCTATTTTGGTCATTCATACTAATGTTTGTTAAACTATAATTTGATGTATATACACGTACAAAATTATTGTAAATATTTGTATTTGAAATAATAAAGGTTTGATAAATACCAATTAAATTATCATTAACAGATAATGGTATTATTTCCCACCCAGGATTTATAGTAACTGTTAAATAATTACTAATATCTTTATAAACTATTGTATTACTAGTTTGACTTAATGTTATTTGCATTGGATAAGTTATATTTGCATTTGTATATGCTGGTATATATCTTGGATCTACTGTATAATTAGCACCTGATGTTCCTCCTAATACAACATTAGTTATACTTATTAATTTATTAACACCAACGTTTGCATCAGAAAAATTAGAAACATATGAAGATATAGTAACAATATCTGGATTTATAATATTAGAAATTGATATATTGGTAACTGTTGCTAATGTTAAACCATCAAAGTTTTTACTAACACCTGTAAAAAATACAGGAATTGGTTTCTGTAATATTGTACCTGTATTAATTGCTGAACTAATAGTATAATTAAAAGCATATGAACCTGTTAGCAAAATATTTGTAATGTTAACAATTTTTCCAAAACCAGCATTTATATTAATAAAATTAGTTACATATGAACTGATACTTAAGAAACTAATATCAGTAATAAAATATCCTGACAAATAAACATTTGATAAAGTACCAATTGTATTTTGATCATATATCTTAGTATTTACATTTGAAATTAAATAAATCTGTCTTGGTACAATATTTGAAAATGTAGTTGTTGTTGTAGGATTAATTGAATAATTTGTACTATTAAAACCTTTTAATAAAATATTGGTAACAAATATAGTCTTATTATTTGCTACAAATTTATCTGTATAATAACTATAATAAGAACTAATAGTTACAAAAGGTAAATCTGATGTAATTATACCAGTTATAATTGGATTAGTAACAAATGCATTGATTGTATTATCATAAATCTTATTAACTCCCGTAAATGAAAATAATAAATTTTGACTTGTTATAAGTGCATTAATTGGATTTTGTGGTAATAAAAAATAATTATTTATTGTTGGTCCGGATAAAGTTATATTAGAAACATCTATTGCTTGTGTACCAATATTCCAAGTTCTAAATAATGCACTAAAAAAACTAATAGACATTGGTTCATTATTTGCTATATTTGATAATGAATAAGTAATATTACCAGGTATTTGATTAGCATTATATATTTTATTACCACCAGATAAGGTAACAGTTATCAAACGTTTAAATATTGTTGCATTTTGGGCTTGTGTGGGTAATAATATATAATTTGCTAATTTAGGACCACTTAATGTAATATTTGATATATCAAGATAGGTATTACTTGCCAAAAATGATTTATATAATCCTGTAAATGAAGTAATTTGTAATGTATCTGTACCAACTAAACCTACTATAAAAGCAGATATTGTATTTGATATAATACGTTGTGTTCCATCATATGTTTTATTAAGATTCGTAAAAACAATTGTAATAGGTTTTTGAATAATTATGGCTTGAAAAGGAACAATTGGGTTTATTATATAACTAGCTACTGCAATTGCAGAACCAGTTAATACTACATTTGAGACATCAATTATTTGAAATCCAGCATTAGGATTTCTAAATTTTGCTGCATATGAATAAATACTAACAATTTGATTAATACCAGTACCAGTTAAACCAGAAATAGTGCATGTTAATGCACCTACACTAGTAGTAGTATCATAAATTTTATTTCCATTATTAAAATTAAGAATTAATTGTGTTAACAAAATATTAGTATAAATAGAACCAACTGGATTTAAATAGTAATTAAAAGCATCTGGACCACTTATAGTTGCATTTGATATATCTACTCTTTGATAACCAATATTTGGATTTACATAAAATCCAGTGTATGTAGGCAAATAAACACTATCTCCTAAAAATATACCACTTAATGAATATTGTAAATTAATTACATTTGTATTACCGTCATAAGTTTTATCATTAGCAGTAAATACAGCATATAAAGGTGCTTGATAAATATATCCCATTATTGGCGGTACTGGATTTATTATATAGTTAAAATATTGTTGGCCATTTAAAATAATGTTTGATATATCTATAACTTGATATCCAGATGTGTTATTTCTAAAAACTCCAGTAGCATTACTAATTGTAATATTATCTTCAGGTATTGTATTAGAAAGTATACCACTAATAGTTGGAAATCTAAATGTATTATTTTTAACGTACATCGTATTACCACCAAAAAATGTTGCAGTTATATATCTTGGATAAATCCATGCACTTAATGTATTTATAACAGTAAAATTGTAATTAACGTTTTCAACACCATCAATAGTTACATTTACTATATTTATTAAATTATAACCAATATTTTTGGTAGTAAATAGAGGTACTAAATTATTAACTGTTAAATCATCAAGAGTATTAACTAAATATGAACTTAATGTACTTGGTATAATTGTACTATCATAAATCTTACTACCACCTGTAAAATACAATGTCGCTGGTCTTAAGGAAATTGTTTGATATATAGGAATAACTGGTTGTAATTCATAATTATTTAATGTAAAACCATCTAATACAACATTCGATACATCAATTCTTCTTAATCCTGCTAAATATGTATTATAGGAACTGGTATATGAAGTTATGTTAATCACTTCATTTGCAATCATACCACTAATTGAAGCTAATAATGTAGGACCAGTTATTGCAGTTGTATCATATACTTTTGTACCACCTGTCATTATTACATAAATTGGTATTATACTAATAATACCTGATATTGATTCAACTGGTAGAATAAAATAATTATTACGATTATATCCAGATAAAATTATATTTGAAATATCAATAAATCTCAAACCATTATTTTGATCTTGGAACATTGCTATAAAACTACTAATAGTTATAACATCATTAGCCATTATTCCACTGATAGTTCCATATATAGTTGATCCAGCATTTCTATAAGAATCATATGTTTTTGACCCACCTGTAAATGAAATAACTAAATTTTTATAATAAATATTTGCATTAGTATATGGTGATGCTAATTGGTAATTATTATTATTATTATATTCCGGGAAAAAAGCAGATAAAGTTACTGTAATTAATTTATTGTTAGCAACATTCCAATCACTAAAACGAGCAATATAAATAATAATATCACCACTAACAGTACCAGAAATAGTAACAATAGCATCAGGATAACTATCATATATTTTATCATTACCATATGTGTTCAAATATTTAGGAATGATATTACCACTAACAGTAGTATAATTAATAATACTATAATTTTGACTATTAAAACCAATTAATAAAATATTAGATATATCAACTACAATACCAACATTTGCATTATAATCACGATATAAACCAAATATGCAACTAGATAATGTTAAATATGGTGCTTCTAAATCAAATATACCTGATAATGAATAAAATATTGGTAAAGAATTAGTTTTATCATAAAATTTATTCAAATAAAATATTGGTGTTGCAACAGCTTGTAGTAAATTTCCATTAATAGAAGCTGAAATACTTGTATTATAGTTAAAATAACTAGAACCAATTAAATTAACATAATTTATAAATACTGTTTTACTATTGCCAACATATGTATCAATAAAATTAGTTGTATAAATATTTGAAATATCAACAATATCACCATAAATAATTCCACTAATGCTATAATTGGATTGACCATCTGTTAGTGTATTGTAAATTTTATTTAATGCAGTAAATGTTATATTTAATTGTTTTTGGAAAACATTTGCAGTAACAGTATTATTATATAATTGATAGTTGTTATTACTAGATGTATTATAAAATACCTTATTAAATATAGTATTATTTTGTTCAACTATATTTCTATCACTGTCATTTAATGATGTATTAAATATATATAAATAATATAAACCACCTGTTAAGTTTAATCCAATGGTATTACTAAATGGACTAGTATTATTTGGATTAGCGATTATACTATTATTTAAATTACCATTTACATATCCATTCATAACATTTGTTAATGAATTATATGTTTCAGATATTACATTATTATCAGTATATGTTCCAAACGAAAATTGTTGATTTAAATAGTTACCATCAATAATAAAACTGTTATTATCACAACCTAATACTTGACCAGTTGCGATATTATGACGATAAACTATACTAAAAGAAGAATTATAATATGGAATAGTACCATTTGGTAATGTTAAATATCCATTTGAAAAATTTATTTGATTATTACTAAAAGTTGGTGAATTAATGTTACTGATAGCATTATTTTGTTTACCTGATTGATCATACCATATATTTACATATGCATTTGCTCCATTTAACCAATTGTAAAATGGTATTCCAGTATTAGTAGTTAAATTTCCACTACAATCACAATAAACGTCAGTAATACTATTATCAGAATCTCTTAATATATTTAATATTGGTCCAATATAAGTACTTAATAATAAAGATAAACCATATGCTCCAACTAAACCATTTTGTGCATTTACACTAAGTTGATCAACTGGGCAAGTATAATTATAATATGGTAAAGGATATCTATAAATATAATTTGACAAAGTAATATTAACAAGTTTTGATTGTCCAACATTAATATCTGTAAAATTAGCGACGTAATAAATTACATCAGTATCAATTATATTACTAATTGTAATTAGTGCAACAGTTTTTTGATCATAAGTTTTATCAACACCATATGTATATAAATATCGTTTACTAATAACACCACTAATTGTTATATTTGGTATTGTATAATAGTTATAAGCTAGCATACCATATAACTGGATATTGCTAATATCTATATAAATACCACTATTAACATTAACATCACGATAATTACTTAAATATATTCTAGATAAGTCTACATCTATCCAGTCAGTATTAACAAAACCAGATAGTGAATAATAAACAGGTGCAAATGAGTTACGATCAAATACTTTACCAATTGAAAAGAAAGTTGGTGTTAATAATCTAATATTAATATCATTATAGGTAATATTATTAGGATTAATATAGTAATTATAATAATGGAGACTAGTTAATACAATATTACTAATAGTAACGGTCTTTGAGAGACCAACATAAATATCACTATAATTTGCATAATAGTTATTGGAAATATCAACGATATCACCAGAAATAATACCGGATAAAGTATAACTTAATATAGTACCTAATGTACCATCGTAAATTTTAGGTATACCAGTAAATTGAACAACAACTAGTTTTTGAAATATATTACCTGTAATAATTGGATTAAATAGTTGATAATTATTATTACTATTAATAATATTATTTAATAGTGTTGGTGGACTATTATAATAAGGATGGGCAGTTGGTAAATTAGATTGTAAACCCCATTTCCAGGATAAATAACCCTCGACTTGTTGTCGATCACTTATCGATAAACTAGTATTATATACTATTATTTCTGAAATAAATCCATAAAAATATCCGTTTGTGTCAGTTGTGTTACAATTACTACCAATAGCAAATGATGATATATTAAAATTTCCACTAGAAGCAATTGATGATATATTTGTTGTATTCCCCATCTGTACGGTTGAATACATTTTTGTTCCATCAAACCAGCATTCAAACAAATAAGGCGTTGAATAACTAGGTGGATTAACTCCAGTTGTTACACCATTTCTATCTGGAACTAATCCGGTGTTTGACATTCTCCCAATATTCATATATGAAATGTTATTAAAATCGTATGTGTTTGGTGCAGAAAGACTTAATACTCTTGCGTTGTTTTTACTAGGAGTCATATTAACAATTGCAAATATGGTCAATGTATTTCCTGTAATAGGAACCGACCCCAAAAGCCATTGTGAATTTGTAAATGTCAATGCTGGTTTGTTATTTAGACCAGTTGTATTATAAGTAATACCTGTGTTAGCAGTTGCATTTCTATTGTAACCAGATTTATCATACCAGGTAGTAATGGATGTTCCGTTAGCAGGAGGAGTACCTGTATTAAGTGGATCTGCTGCATCAAACCATAATGCACAACCAGTTAGGTTTGTAGGTGAAAAATTAGTTACATTTATTAGATTTGATAAAGTAATAAAGACGGTCTTATTAAGACCAACATTAATAGTATCAAATCTTGCTGTATAACTAATTATATCATTATCAATAATACCAGAAATATTAACATATGCTAATGTAGTTTGATCATAAATTTTATCAATTTTACTAGTATATAAATATTTTTTACTAATAACACCGCTAATAGTTATATTTGGTATTGTATAATAGTTATATGCTAGCATACCATATAACTTGATATTGGAAATATCTATATAAATACCACTATTAACATTAACATCACGATAATTACTTAAATATATTCTAGATAAGTCTACATCTATCCAGTCAGTATTAACAAAACCAGATAGTGAATAATATACAGGTGCAAACGAGTTACGATCAAATACTTTACCAATTGAAAAGAAGGTTGGTGTTAATAATCTAATATTAATGTCATTATAGGTAATATTATTAGGATTAATGTAATAATTAAAATAATCACGCCCAGTTAATACAATATTACTAATAGTAACGGTTTTACTGTAACCAACATAAATATCACTATAATTTGCATAATAGTTATTAGATATATCGACGATGTCACCAGAAATAATACCGGATAAAGTATAACTTAATATAGTACCAAGTGTACCATCGTAAATCTTAGGTATACCAGTAAATTTAACAACAACTAGTTTTTGAAATATGTTACCTGTAATAATTGGATTAAATAGTTGATAATTATTGTTACTATTAATAATATTATTCAATACCGTTGGTGGACTATTATAATAAGGATGAGCAGTTGGTAAATTAGCTTGTAACCCCCATTTCCATGATAAATAACCTTCTACTTTTTGGCGCTGGTCGATAGTAAGATAAGTGTTATAAACAATAATTTCGGACATGAAACCCCAGAAATAACCATTTCCATCTGTTGTATTACAGTCACTACCTATTGCAAATGAGGATATATTAAAATTTCCATTAGAAGCAACAGAAGAGATATTTGTAGAGTTACCAATTTGGACGGTTGCATATTGATTGGTTCCATCAAACCAGCATTCATATAAATAGGGTGAATAACTTGGAGGAGTACCAGATATATATATCTGATTTAAAGATGGACCAATTCCAGGTGAATGAGGAGAACGACTAAAAGCTACATAACCATTAAAAAAATCATATGTGTTTGGAGCTCCTAGACTTATAACTCTTGCACCACCACTACTATTAACACCATCCATATTAACAATTGCAAATATAGTCAATTTATTTCCTGTAATTGGAAACGACCCCAAAAGCCACTGTGGATTCGTAAAAGTCAATGCTGGTTTATTATTAAGTCCAGTGGTATTATAAGTAATACCTCTGTTAGCAGTTGCATTTCTATTATAACCAGATTTATCATACCAGGTAGTAATGGATGTTCCGTTAGCAGGAGGAGTACCTGTATTAAGTGGATCTGCTGCATCAAACCATAATGCACAACTAGTTAGGTTTGTAGGTGAAAAATTAGTTAGATTTATTAGATTTGATAAAGTAATATAAACAAGCTTTGCTTGACCAACATTAATATTATCAAAACGTGCTGTATAACTAATTATATCATTATCAATAATACCAGAAATATTAACATATGCTAATGTAGTTTGATCATAGATTTTATCAATTTTACTAGTATATAAATATTTTTTACTGATTATACCACTAATTGTTATATTTGGTATTGTATAGTAATTATATGCTAGCATACCATATAACTGGATATTGCTAATATCTATATAAATACCACTATTAACATTAACATCACGATAATTACTTAAATATATTCTAGATAAGTCTACATCTATCCAGTCAGTATTAACAAAACCAGATAGTGAATAATAAACAGGAGCAAATGAGTTACGATCAAATACTTTACCAATAGAAAAGAAGGTTGGTGTTAATAATCTTATATTAATATCATTATAGGTAATATTATTAGGATTAATATAGTAATTATAGTAATGGAGACTAGTTAATACAATATTACTAATAGTAACAGTTTTGCTGTAACCAACATAAATATCACTATAATTTGCATAATAGTTATTAGATATATCGACGATGTCACCAGAAATAATACCGGATAAAGTATAACTTAATATAGTACCAAGTGTACCATCGTAGATTTTAGGTATACCAGTAAATTTAACAACAACTAGTTTTTGAAATATGTTACCTGTAATAATTGGATTAAATAATTGATAATTATTATTATTGTCATTATAAATAAATTTATTATTTCTATATGGGTGGTTTGCAGGTAAACTAGATTGTAATCCCCATTTTGTAGCTAAATAACCTTCTGTTTGTTGTATTTGTGTTGTAGTTGGTAATGATGCATAAAATAATACTTCCCCATATTTATATTTTCCATATTCACTAGTACTATATGGATTCCATGTACTAATACCAATTCCATAATTAGTAAAGTTAAAATTACCAGTTGATGCAGTACTAGTATATACACCATTAATACCTAAATATTCGTTTACACCATCGAAATAACCAGAAATTATGTAAGGTGTATTTGTAGTTAAAGAATTTGTTGTATATGTAATATTCATATTTCTAAACATGACAGGTTGAGCTCCTTTTTCAGTTGAAATCATAAATTTCTGTACATCTTCCCAATCACCATTGCTATTTGTATTTCCTAATGAAATTACTCGACCATAAGTTTTAAATTGATTAAATGTAACAATCATAAAAAAACTATATGTTGATCCAGTATATGTGCTTTTAAAATTTCCAATAAAACCACCATTAGGTAAACTAAATACTGATAATCCATTAATAGCATTTGTTAATAAAGTAGGCGTTGACCCATAACTTGAAGTTGTATTATTACCTTGTCCCGACTTATCAATTAATTTTGTTAAATTAGATCCTGATAATTGATAACCATTCGAATCAGTTGCATCTAACCATAATACACAATTTGAAATTAATGTAGGTACTGAAATATAATTTAAAACTATATAAACAAGCTTTGCTTGACCAACATTAATATTATCAAAACGTGCTGTATAACTAATTATATCATTATCAATAATACCAGAAATATTAACATAAGCTAATGTAGTTTGATCATAGATTTTATCGATTTTACTAGTATATAAATATTTTTTACTGATTATACCACTAATTGTTATATTTGGTATTGTATAATAGTTATATGCTAGCATACCATATAACTTGATATTGGAAATATCTATATAAATACCACTATTAACATTAACATCACGATAATTACTTAAATATATTCGTGACAAGTCTACATCTATCCAGTCAGTATTAACAAAACCAGATAGTGAATAATATACAGGTGCAAACGAGTTACGATCAAATACTTTACCAATTGAAAAGAAGGTTGGTGTTAATAATCTAATATTAATATCATTATAGGTAATATTATTAGGATTAATGTAATAATTAAAATAATCACGTCCAGTTAATACAATATTACTAATAGTAACAGTCTTTGAGAGACCAACATAAATATCACTATAATTTGCATAATAGTTGTTAGATATATCAACTATATCTTTTGATAAAATACCAGATAAAGTATAACTTAATATAGTACCTAATGTACCATCGTAAATCTTAGGAATACCAGTAAATCTAACAACTACTAGTTTAGGTAAAATTAAACATAAAACTGGTGGAATTGGTAAAATATAATAATTGGGTAGAGTGAAACCAGATAAAGTAAAATTAGATATAGTAAGATATTGATATCCAACGTTAATAGTATTATATTGAACATAGTATGATGCTACTGTAATTATTTCATTATTCATAATACCACTAATTGAAACAATCATATTAAATCCAGAAATAATAGTTGTCCCATCGTATATTTTAGTAAATGATCTAGTATTAATATATAATGCATTTTGTGTAATATTTAGGGTACCTGGAACAATTAATAGTTTATAATTAGTTGCATAGATATTACTCGGAACAATATTATATGTTCCTATATTAACAGCTAAATATGAAGTACCAATATTTTGTACAGCACCTAAAATACAACTAGATGTATCATTTCCTTGGAAACCTTCAAAACGTAATGCCATGTTTGTAAAAGGTATTGAATTATATATATATGTATAGCTGGATGCAATAACAAATAATTCATTTTGTACAATTGAAAGTGTTCCAGAATAATAATTAATATTATAATTAGGTGAGCCTAAACCACTTACTTGGATACTATAATTATTGACATCTTTATTATTTTGATATGTTCCAGAAAAAACTAATGGACCAGGAATATTACTAATATCACCAGTGTAAGATATGTTTTGAAGTTGTGATCCAGTAGAATATATAGTAATATTAGGAGATGAATTATAATAAGGATGGGTAATTGGTAAATTATTTTGAATACCCCATTTCCATGCTAGGTATCCTTCTACTTTTTGTCGATCAGTTATACTTAACACAGAGTTATAGAAAAGAATTTCCATTATATTTCCATAAAAAACACCACCATTTGGACCATAAAGCTGTGTTGTTGTCCCTTCATGACCTAAACCTGTTTTTACTCCACTAGTAAAAGTACCCATTGATACAGGTCCGTTCAAAGTTAATGAACCATTTGTTGCCGTATATGTATTTGATGGACCATTATTTACTATTGCAACACCTAAATAAGATTGGCCAACAGTTCCTATACCAGATGAATGACTACCCCAAGAAATGTTACAATTTCCTATACCTAAATCTGTATTTGAATTATAAATAGCAACTTCTCTCCCACCTGGTCCAGTTCCAATCATCATCATATAACCAGTTGTTGTTGTTACATTAAAAATAATAAAACAAGTTTCATTTGTAGGATCAGCTGGATAATTTGATGTATAATAATTATTATTAAAAGTAATTGATTTATAAGTAGATGAATATACAGCAGCAGTTCCATAAGCAGTTGCATTATATCCATTACCTGTTTTATCTATCCATGTATTTATAGAAGTACCATCAGATGGTACAACGCCAGTGCCATATGGATCTGACGCATCCCACCATACTGAACATCCATTAATTAATGTGGGTACAAATACAGAGGTTGTACTTGTTGTTTTTATTGTTTCAGGAGATGTAAAATATAAGTTATCATAAAACTTATCATAATCATTAGCTTTTATTAAAAATGAATCACTATAAATAATTAAATTACCAGGACTATAAGTAATAGTATAATTATTTGAAGTTAATCCACTTGGTATAATAGTATAAGTACCAATTGTATACGCACCTTGTGAAGTACCAGAATATGTTAATGTTCCTAGTAAATTTGCAGATGTATCATTACCAACTAAACCATAATATATTACACCACCTCCACCATAATAGTATGTTTGATCATATATTTTTGAAACATTATTAGCAACAATTAATAGTTGTTCAGGAATAATAGTGAAAGTACTATTATTATAATAAATAGTATAGTTAATTGAACTAAGACCACTAGGAACTATAGTATAGTTACCAACATTACTATAATATATTCCAGATAAAGTTAATGTACCAACAAATGTACTAAAATCTTCACCTGGTGCCAAACCTGAATAGTTAACTACATAATTTGGCATATCAATTATCCCATTGTAGACCTTGATATAATTATTAATTGAAATATATAATGGATCTGGAATGATTGTTAATGTTCCATTAACATAATATATAAAATAACTATCAGATGTTAAACCATTTGGGATAATAGTATATACACCAGTATTAATTGCATTAGTAAATGTTCCAGTATATTTAATAATACCAGATAATTTAGTTGTTCCAGATATTGATAAATATGTATCTGGATTAGCAAATCCGTTATATGTAGCAGTATTTGATGTAAATAAAATTCTATCATATATTTTAATAAAAGAATTAGCAGTTATAGTTAATGTTGGTATAAAAAATAAATAAGGGTAATTTAAAATAGTATCATTAAAATAAACATCTAATAAATTATGTGAATCAAGTATCCATGTACCACCATATTGGATATTACCAATATCATTTGTAGTGGTACCAATATTAATATTTAATTGTGATTCTAATTTTATAAAAACGTCTGGATATAAATCAAAACGACAACTAATAAAATCAAAATATTTAATTTGATAATTATTAATTAAAAAAGTAATAAATGATTTAATTTCGTACCATGTTACTACTTCAGGATCATCAAATAGTTTGGATGGGACTTGTTGAAGATCTAACATTTTGTAAGTTGGCGTATAATATCCATGCCTCAATAAGCCAATGGAATTAATTGAATTTAACTCAAGATTCATAATTTTACTAGTTAAATCATTAAATGTATCAGTATAATAATCTACTAATATATATAATGTATTAATTTTAATATCATTTATTATATCAGGTAAATCATTAATTCGTGTATCAATTAATAATAAGTTTTGATTATTCATATTAATTAATAGCATAAAAAAAATATTGTTTAATATTTTTTTTATAACAAAGATCAAACGGTAACATAATTATTCTAATGTTAAGGTCCATTCATTTTTGTTCAATTTACAATTCATCTTCTCTAAATCTTTAGCTATTGGATCTAAAAATTTTTCATTTTTAAATTTGATTTCATAATTTTTATTAACACTAAAATCTATTTTTCTTCCAGCCATATTATTTATTTTATTAATTCTATCTTTAACACGGTCTTCTAAATTATATGGAAAATCATATAATGGATGATCTTTTGGAATTATAACATACGTCATTTTATTTTTATCTTTAGTAGTTGAATATTTTTCTAAATATAATAATTTATTTTTCAATTCATTACAAATAAATTCTCTAGTTAGTTTATCAATTCTATTAATTTCTTCTTTCGTTATATTAGGAATTTTTTTTATTAGTGTCATTAAATAATTTTTATCTTTTGAAGTAGAACAAACACCACCTTTAAAACTTGGGATACCAGTACCTCTTTTCTTTGTTAACTGTTTAGATCGGGCTTCGCGTATTTTGAATAAATCACTATCGGATGATGCAAGTTTATTAAAATTTTTATCAATAATACCGACAATAAAATTTTCATCACGATCATCATAGTAATCCAATACATCATCAAAGTTATATCCAATTATTTCCTTATTTATTTTATTTTCTTTAATAATATTAATTTTAATATCCCCAAATTTTTGTTTAACATAATTTTTAATAGAAACCATATTTGTTTGATTATTTGGTACATGTTGGCGATAAAACATAGTAACATCTTCATTTTCATCAAATGGCTGAAAAATATAATATTTATCACGTTGAATAATATAGCCAGGTCTATTATATTTATCATATAATGTATCATTAAAATTATTAAAATCGTTTTCATTTTTAGGCATCATATCTTCAATAGCTTGATCTAAAAAATAATCATCAAATAATTTAATTTGATTTTGATTAAATGATTTTTTAATTTCTTCTAAGATTTCATTATACAAATAAACATGTTTAAATCTATAAAGATCTTTTATTTTATTTTTAATTATTGTAATCTCAAATTTAGCTAAATCATCATTAAATGTATTAAAATCTAATTCTTTATTATCTAGAGTATATGTATTTTTATTCCAATTTTTTGAATTTAATTTTGTTGATTCGCATTTATAATTACATTCTTTAAAATCACATAAAGCTGGACAAATTTTTTTCCCTGCTTTAATATTTTCAAGAGTTGGATACGAACATCCTTTATATTTTTCAATTTCTTCAGGAAATATATTACCATTTAATAGTAATGGACAATCAATAGCAACTTCTTTAAGTGCATGTTCTACTTCTTTCACTATTAAATATTTTAATTCAGCTTTTTGATATAATATTTCATCTGTTGATAAAGGTGCCATTTGTTTTTCTTTTTTAGTAAAAACTTCTTTATTATTTGGTTTAATAGCAACTACATAACGATACACATTAACTTTAGGAAATTTATTTTCATTATTAATTGCATTAATATGTTTACACATACGTATTCCTCTACCTATAACTTGATCAACTTTACCTAAGTTATAATGAACATCTAATATATGAATTTCTTTAACATTTTCAAGAGTTATACCTTCATTCATAACTTTAGAACCTAAACATAATTTAATATGACGTCCATCTATGTTATCTACGCTATTATAAACATCTCTAATTATTTTTTGTTTTATTTCAGGAATATCTTCACCTGATTCATCAACGCCACCTGTAATTAAAATATATGTAGCTGGATGAAAATCAGCTGCATTATATTTTTTTTTAAAATTAGTAAATGTTAAACCTGTTTTATAATCGATTGTATCATCTTTAATATCATAATTCTTAAAATTTTCTTGATATTCTAGATAACCATTCATTAATAATGCTTCAGCAAATATTTCCATACCTCCAGCTTTTACTAAATTAGAATAAATAAAGCATGTTCCTAATTGTTTATCGCTAGTATCCCAAAATAATTTATCTAATCTACCAAGTGCTTTATAAAATTTAATTGAAAAATGGCGTAAATATTCTTTTTTTAAAATATACCCTGAAATATTTTTTTTTTCATTAATAATTATAAAATTGTCTTCTACTTCTTTTGATAATTTACCTTTAAAAATTTTTTTATTAATAAGAGAACGTAGTTTATCACCATCTGTATTAATTTGACTTTGGATTATATTAATACCTTCATTTGAATGATAACCAATTATATCATTTTTATCTTTATTTAACCCAGGAAATACAAAATTAGCAGCAGATGAAGAAGCTCTATCTAGTTTATCATTAAATATTTTTGTTGTTTCTAAATATGTATTATATTGAAATTCTTCCATAAAACATTTAATAACAGGTGTAAATAAAAGTCCATTTGGAATAATACCTTTATCTACTTTTTTAGCAAATGTAAAGGGAATATTACCTCTAAAAAAACTAATATAACCAGATGCTTCTTTTTTAAGATATTCAATACCACCAGGTTTTATTTTCATATTAAAGTTACTTTCAGCTGTAAATATTTTATCTCTTTGTAATTGACTATCAGCTGGTTTAATAAAATTTAAAATATCAATTATATCGTCTGCTAAATTTTTCATTGGTGTTGCAGATAATAATATTACTCTTAAATTTTCAGACTCTTTAATAATTTTTTTTAAAGCTTCGCCATATTCGTTACCAGTTAAATTATGAGCTTCATCTACAATTAATATGGCATTATTCATATTAGTAATTCTTTCAACAACTAATTCACGTTCAATTTCTCCTTCATTATTTTTTCTATATTTTGTTTTAAGTTTATTATCAGTACTTATTTCTTTTTCTGTTATTTTCTCACCTAAAACTTTTTTATAAAATGTTTTATATGATAATATTTTATATGATTGTAAAGCAGAATTTAATGCAATTTTACGTTCTCTATCAATTTCTGCTTTGGTCATTTGTGTTTGTAATTCTTTATTTTTTAAATAAACTTCACCAGTACAAACAAGTAATTGTTCTTTAATAGCTTCTCTAACATTTGGTCCAGAAGTTAAAACATAAATTTTTGTATTATATTTTTTAACTTGATTTTTAAATTGTTCCGCAATAGATATAGCTGTACATGATTTACCAGTACCTGTTCCATGCATAATTAATAATCCTTTATAAGGAGTATTAGGATTAATTAAATTTGACATAATAGCTTGTTGTTCTCTTAGTTTAAATTCTCCTTTACAAATTTGATCTCTATATGTTTCAATTTCTTCATAAGATTTCATTTTATCTCTTGGTTTAATTTGATGATAATAAAACTCTCTTTTCTTAAATATTTTCGCTTGTATATCCTGATCACTAGGTTCTGGATACGAAAAATCTTTAATTAAATTTTTACTCATAATTATAAATTAGTAGATAATAAATAATTATAACTTAATTATTATATAACTTAATCTAATGGAAGATAAACTATACAATGATTGGCTAGACTTAATACCAAATAAACAAATTATGAACATTGAAGTAGAAAACTTATTATATAACTCAATGACAAAATTAAATTATATAATTTCATTTGATGTTGAATTTATAAGATATGCTATTGAAAACCGTCAAGTTCAAACAATTCATGAATTAGGAGGAATAATATTAAATAAAAAAAATAATAAATGGTATATAATTTGTATTTTTCATATAAATATGATACCATTAATAACAAATATAAAACAATATTATTTATTAACATCAAATTATAATACTATTACAACTGAAACATTAAATAAAGTTATTGAAATAGAAAAAAAATTATTACCTGAATATATTAGTGATATCAAATTAATAAAAAATAATGCTATAATTAAGAGATACTTATCTAATAGTAAAATAAAAAAACTAATTAATGATAAAGATATTCATAAAAAATTAAGTAAAATAAAATATATGATAAAAGGTAGTGATTTACAAAAAAATGAATATGAATTATTTACAAAAAGTATTGAATTAATTTTATCTGACCCAGATGTAATAAAACGACAAATAGAATATAAAAATCAAAGAATGTTTATTAAATTAACAAATATACTATTTTCAAATTCTTATCTAATAGTTAAAGGTCAAGAAGATTTAAAAGCATTAAAAAATCATACATTAATGTTAAATGAAAATTCTATAAAATTACATCATTTTTTTGATATTGCAAAATATAATAATTTATTATTTAAAAGATGTAATAGCGCACAACTTGAGAATACATATGATTGTTTAAAAAAATTAAATCTTACACAAAAATATGATTTATATTTAAAAGTTATTGAAAAATTTACAGAATTAAAAGCACATAATCCGTTAGTTGATGCATATTATACTTTAATCATATTTAATATACTAAAAAATTTAAACGATAGTATTTAATAGTTTAAAGAATAAAATATTTTATTCTAGATTTATAATGGAAGATAAAACTCCGAGAAAATATAATTCTGAGTTTAGAAATAATATTAAAATTAAAATATCAAAGTTAGTAAATAAAAGCGATTATATTAGTATTTATAAAATAATAAATAATGAACTTGGTAATCGTTTAACAATTAATCGCAATGGAATATATTTTAATTTAAATTTATTATCAAATAATGCAATCGAACAAATAATGGTAGTATTATCAGATAAAATAGATACTGAAACTTCTGAACAGCCTAAAATGAAATATCATTCATATAGTAAAGAAAATTTAATTGAAAATTTTATCCAAGGACAAAAATTAACAAATCAAGAAAAATCATTAATTAAAAAGTTTCATAAGAAATAAGTCTAAAATTATAATTAATATTATTAAAGTTTATTATATTTTCTGATAATTTAACAGATAAATTAGAATCGTGTGGTCTCGATTCTAAATTATCATTAATAGTTAAATATATTTCTTTTCCTAAATTATTCTTAATTATTTGAATATAATTCATGGCAATAGATGGATCAATTAATTTAATCATTAACAATAATGATGAATTTAGTAAAAATTTATTTTTATTATTTATTAGTTTACGTTCATTATTAATTGGAATCATATTATTTATAGATTCATATTTTTGTTTGTATCTTTTATTAATAGTTACTTCTTTATTAACATCTCCTTCTAACATTGTATATACATCTAGTGGTACACGAATATTCATTTTATTATGAAAAATTAAATTATCAAATATATTATTTGAATTTAACTTTTTCATAGTATCATTAAAGTTTAACCCATAAATAGAATAATTATCTACTTTTGTAAGCGTTTTAGTTAAATAATAAGCAGGCAATATAAGTATATAATTATTAGAATATTGTTTAGAAAATATTCCTATTAATTTATTATTTTCATCAAATACAGGAGACCCCACTAATGAAAATATATTTTTTTCTTCTGTTAGTTTTGCTTTAATATATATACAGCGTGGATTTATTGGTAAATTATTTAAATTACCAAATTCAAAAGTATCAACTAGAACTTCAAGTACTATATCATTATATTTTAATTTAATAATATCATTAATTGATGGTAATTTTAATTTTATATTTTTTATTTTTTCTATACTGTATTCTTCTATATTGGAATTTATAATTATTAATTCATTCCAAAATGAATTAATAATTATATCACGTTTATAAGATTCAGAGAGGTCACAAGTATCTATAAATACTTTATCAACTGGTAAACCATGATTAACACTAATAATATAATTTTTTGATTTATAATTTAATAAAAAACCAACTGATTTAGTTTTTATTATAATATCTTTAAGAGAATGTAAGTCAAATATTAAATCTATTGTAGACATATAATAAGAACTATTATTATATAAATAATTTTTATCAATTTTTATTATTTCCTTTAGGAAATAATAAAATTCTAGTAGATGGGTTTAGAATTTACAGAGTAAATTCTAACACATCGGTACAATTTTTATATAAGAATTTGTTGCGGATGGGATAGAATTTTTATTTATAAACTAACATATATTTTTTAAGATTGCGAATAAATTCACTAAATATTGGCATTGATGGTTCTGATTCAAATGGGAAATTCATAAATGGTGACCATTTATTATTAAAATCTATACAAAAACTAGTCCATAGACTATTATTGATATAAGAATATTTTAATATATTATCTGCATCTGCTTTAAGATAATTATTTTTAAAATTAGATGGTTTGTAATATAGTGGTAATGTATTAAATAACCATTCGATATCTATTTTATTAGTAATAGACACTTCTAAATTATTTCTACTATAATAATAAAATCTATTAGTTTCATTAATTTTTGTATCTGTATTTTTAATAGGTATAAATCCAATTGTCATATGTAACAAATCAGTTGCGCCAATTTTATTTCCAAAATTTAATGGTTTCCCATGCATAAATGGTCTAATAATAGTTTCTAACTGATTATTTCTACATAATGATTTTTTAAAACTAGTAGATACTAATTCCATTAAATCTAAAGGATTTACTTTATCTATCTTTTTATCATCGTCTTTATTATATGTTAGTATATTTAATAACATTGTTGTATAATTTTCTAAAAATGACATCATAATATTTGGTTTTATGTTATTTATTTCTGACCAATTATTAATCTCTGTTTTATATTTTCTGAAATTATATATTGGATCTGTGTTATCCAGAAAATTATCTATGATTTTGTTAACAGTTAATTCTTTATTATTTTTTAAACTATTAAAATTTATCCACTCTTTTACTGTATATTTAGTTGTAGGTTTATTCTTATCAATTTCAAATTTATCTATTTTTTCTTGTGCTTTTGATTTATTTTTACTATAAATATCATATTTTATATTTTTAATTGTAAATACAGTAAAATTTTTAAAATCATTTTTAAATTTATTTATTAAATTATATAAATATTCAATTTCTGTATCTTGATTATTATAATCTTCTAATGTTAATAGTAAATTTTTAATTGATTTATTAATAGTTTGTAATAATGATAATATTTGTAATACATCTATACATGAACCATATGCATTAGCAGTTAATATAGTAATTACATCTTGTGTTGATATTTCTTTATTAGAAAATTTTTGTTTAAATTCATTAACATAATCTGCTAGTTCTGTTTTATAATATACATTAGGATCGATATAATTATCGTGTGATCCTTTATATGTTGTTGCATTTATGTCAACTAAAAAATAAGTATAACTTAAATTTATAATATAATTATAAAATAAAGATGGAGGTATAATATTTTTCTTTTTTTGTTTACTACCATCTTGTACCATAATAATATTTCCTAATATATTTCTTGTTATAATGTTTTCAAATGGATGTACTAAATAAAATATTCCATAAGGATCTATTAATATATTTAAATCATAACCAGATTCTTTCTTATTCATACATTTTTCAATATCTTTCATAAATTCATTATATTCGGTAGGCCAGTACATTTTATGCCAACTACCTTCATATTGCTTTTCAAAAATTTTATATATTTTTTTTTTGTAAAAAAGAGTTTTTTCAAGTTGTTCTCGTTTGGTTGTAATATAATTACGTATGTCTTTAATATTATATAAAATACTATTTGGATTTAATTCATCAATTAATATATTTTCATTTGGATTATTCATATTTTTTTTTTCTAATAATGTAATTAAACTATCACTAAAGTTATCTTGTGTTATTTTATATTTAGGCATATTTTTTTCTCTTCCACCTTTTGGATATAAATAATAAACAGTACCTGGTGCAACACGCCCTACACGACCTTTACGTTGTTTACGACTTGCTTCAGAAATTTCTTCATTTTCTAATATTGATTGATCTTGTAAACTATCATATTTAGAAACTTTTGAATACCCATTATCTATTACATATCGCAAATTAGATAATGTTAAAGATGCTTCTGCAATATTAGTTGCTACTATTATACAACGTTTATATGTACCTTCTTGAACATCTGATGATTTAATAAATTCTGAAGACCATTCAGTATGAACAATATTTTTATTTGTACGAATTTTATAAAGTTCTTCATTTTCAATAATATTTTTATATTCTTGTGCTAATTTTGCAAAGTAAGGTATTGATATAATTTCTTTAGATGTTGTTTTATTAAAAAGTTCAACACTTTTTCTAATTTCACCTTCTCCATTTGCAAAAACTAAAATATTTCCAAAGGTACTTTTTTCTAAAATTTCATTAACAATATTATATTCAGTTTTATTAGGTTCATACTTTTCAATAACTTCATATTGTGTAACTTGACCAGGCGGAGCTATATGAAATCGTCTATCTAAATAAATAGATTCGTGAAAAATATATGGATAATCAATATTAAATGGATCTTCTGTAACATTTCTTAGTGGATATACTAAATTATCATTTATATTTCGATAGTATCTTCTAAAAGAAGGTTCATCATCATCCATAGTTGCTGACATAATAACAAGTTTTATTGAATTGTTCATATAACATGTTTGTCTTGCTAATGTTAATATTAAATCCATATTAGTATTGTGTTCATGAGCTTCATCAATAATAATAACATCATATATATTATCCAATGTATATCCTATTTCTTTGCTATTTTTTGTTTTAAATTCTGTTTTCATTATTGGATTATTAGTCATTTCAATTAATAATGTACCATCTGTAACCATTTTTAATAATAAATTATTATTATTTTTTAGTGAATGTTTTTCTTTGTTATGGGCAAATTCTACATAATAATTATCAGTTTTTATATCTGATTTAAAAATATCTGAATATTTAATAATTGGAACACCTAACTCATCTGATATTCTTCTAGTATTACTATTAGTTGGACCAATACGTGGTTGTGTACATACTACTTTCCCGTTATTTTTATAATCCAACATTTTTAAAGAATACATAAATAATTTTGGAACTTGTGTTGATTTACCTTGTCCAGTCCCACCAGTTATATATAATATTCGATGATTTAAATAATGATTAAAAAAATTTATTTGTGTTACCCAATTCATTGCATATGTTCCATACCAATATTGTTCTTTACCTTGTGTTAATATATCTATATAATTAACATCATTTTTATCTCTATCTTGTAGTTTCATATCTTTATATTGGGTATTTGTTAAATAATAATATGATTCTTTATATTCTGTGTTAGTTTTAATTTTTTTTTTTAATTGTCTTTTAAATTCACTTTCATTTGATTTTTCAATATCTCTATTATTATATTCAGAATCAAAACTTGTAAGTAAACCATTATAAACTAAATAATTCCATACTAGTTCAAATTTAATATCATTAAATTTGTCTGAAATGGTTTGCATTTTAATATTATATTCAAATGGATTTAATTCTCTACCATTTTCTAGATTTAAATTATTTCTTAAGTTTAACCAATTAGTAGTATTAGTCATAAATTTAGTCCAGAATTCTTTTTGTTGTTCTTGATTAATACTAGAGTATTTGGTTGGTAACTGATCCCAATCACTATCATGACTCAATGTTTTTGCTATATTATAAATATTTTTAAAATTAATACCATCAATAAATTCAACTTTATCGACTATTTTATTATCTTTAATTAAATATTTTGAATATATTGTTGTATCAAATTTATTTAATACTTCTTTAATATAATCCCAAATATGCATTGGCTCTATTTTATTTAAAAATAATTGTATTTGTTCATCTGTAATATTATTAAATATTTGAGTGTTTCTTCTAGTAAATTCATAATCTTCATCTTCCATTTCTAAATTCATGGTAAATGGTTTACAACTTTCTACATCTAATAAATTTGTATATGTGTAATTATTAACCATAAAAATAATTATATTTTTCCAAATTTCATAATCAAGTAATGGTATTGATTTTTTAAATATGTCTTGGTCTTCTATATCAATATCACTAAAATTATTAAAATTAAAAAATGGTGTAAAATCAAATATTTCATTTAAATATTGAAGATAATATTTATTATTTTTAAAAAAAATTAACCATTTTATTTTTTTAATACTTTCATAATAAATATTACGATATACATTATAAAATTCACCAATATATAAACCATTGTATTCTATATCTTTAATAATATTATTAATTCTATTATCAATATTGTTAATAGTATTTTTATAAATTTTTGATTCTTTATAATTATTTAAACTTAGTGGATATATATTTACCCAATTAACATATAATTTTCCATTAATAATTGTTAATGTTTCATTAATAGCAACAAAGTTATTATAAATAATTTTATATATTAGTTTATTATATTCTCTGTCATTTAAATTAAGGTCACAATTATTATTTAATAAGCCAATACCAATATTAGTGTATTTAAAATTTTTATTTAATACTTCAGTACGTGATAATTCTAATACATTAGAATCTAATGGTTCACTCAAAATTAATTCATTTAAATCTGTTAATCTAGAATACACATCATAATTAGCATCATTTATATAAGGTAATATTAATGATATTATTGCTTTACTATCAGTTAAATCAAATTGATAATTTATATCTTGTATAAATAAATTATTTATTCTATTTGCTAAAAAACTTGTTAATATTGTTAAAATATTTATATCATCATCATTTAATTTAACAAACCAAGAAGTAATAACATATTTAATCCAATTATAAAATATTTTATTTGTTTTACTTTTTATATTCTTTATTATCTCATTAAATTCATTCATTATAATTTAATGTGATAATATTTTTTAATTAATTTTATTATATACCCATTCTCCATCTTGAAAAATTAAAGAAATAATTCCAGTTGGATAATTATCAATCAAAGATTTATCTGGTTTATTTTTACCAACTGCGCTTATTAATTTTAAAATATTTGTACATAACCCTTGATGAGTAACAATTAATATGTTTTCTTCAGTTTTATAATACCGTGATATTATATATCTTAAAAATTTTTTAGTTCTTATTTCTAAATGTGCTTCATTTTCTGGATAAACTAAATCTTTTGCTGTTAACAATGGCACATATTCAGAATTATAATTAAATTGTTTAGCAATATAAGTTGGTAATTCAACATTAAATGATCTTTGGGGTATTATACTAGGATGTTGTATTTCAACTAAATTATAATCTAAATTTAATTTAAGATTTTTTTTTTTTGCAAATGGATATACTGTTTGCATAGTTCTAATAAATGGAGAACAAAAAATTTTTGTTATATTTAATTTTTCTAAATGATTTATTAAATTATTTGCATTAGTTAATCCTTTTTCTGTTAATGGTGAGAAAAAAGTAGCATCAATTGTTCTATCTTCATGACGTAAAATATATAGTTTCATATTATATATGTTTATATTAAAATTAAATAATAATTTAATAATTATTATTTTGTAATTGTTATTACATCGAAAAATATTTTCTAACCTATATTAAGGCCACCTTCTGTATTTCTCTAAATTTTTAAATTATTTGTGGTGTAATAATAATAAACCAACCGATAAAAATCCAACCGATAAAAATCCAACCGATAAAAATTCAACCGATAAAAATCCAACCGATCAAAATCCAACAGATAAAAATCCAACCGTTCAAACCAAAAAAATAGCAATAATAATAGGCATTAATTATTATAATGATAATAAAATTAGTCTCAAAGGGCCAGCATATGACTCGCAAAATATTATAAAATTATTAATTGATAACTATAATTATAAAAAAGAAAACATTTACATATTAACTGATTATACTATATTGAAACCAACATTTCAAAATATAATAAATTTATTTAATAAAATTATTCATATTATAAAACCATATGATACATTATTTTTTTATTTTAGTGGTCATGGTATTTATAATGCATTAGTTACATATAACTTAAAATTGTTATTTAATTTTGATATTAAAAATACTCTAATAAATAAGTTGCCAAAAAATACTAAACTTTTTGGGCTAATTGACTCATGTCATAGTGAAAATGAATTTAATTTACCTTATATTTATAGTAGTAATAAATGGTCACTAAATAATTATAATAAACCCGAAGCAACTGTATGTATGTTAAGTGCTTGTAAAAAAAATCAGGTAACAAATGAATTAGTATTTAATAATTTACAACATGAGGGTCTAATTACTCATTTATTTATTAATATATTAAGAAATAATATAGATATATCCTGGTATGAATTGATTAAACAAATTAATTCTAAGATTAAATTATTAGGTTATGATCAATCACCAATATTAAGTTCATATAATTTTTTCAATTTAGAAGATATTGTTGAACTATAAAATAACCTATTGATGAACGCATTGTTGTTGATAGTGTGTTTCGTTTTGTTGCTGCGCTTGTTCAGGTTCTGTATTAACTGCATCTAGTAATAATGTTTTTACAAATGTATTTTTTGAATTCTTAATAATAGTTTCATTATTTGATTCTTCTTGATCTAATGATTTTAATAAAAATAATAACTTATTTGCTATTTCTGTGTTTTCTAACAATGGTAATTTAATATTAAATTTAATAATTAAATCACCTTTTGTATTATTATTTAAATTTTTCATTCCTTCACCTGATATTCTTTTAACTGTATTGTAATTAGTTTCACCTTTGTGACTAATATGTAATTTTCTATTATCTAAATGTTCTATTATTTTATCAAAACCAAATATGGCTTGATATAATTTTAATTCAACTTCAATTATTAAATCAGCATTTGATCTCTTAAATTTATTATGAGGTTTTTCATTAATTATTATAATTAAATCTGTTTTACCATCTTTTAAATTATGACCGTGACCTGGAATTTGTATCTGTTGACCATTTGTTAAACCATTTTTTAATGGAATATTTACACGGACATCTTTTACTTTATATCCATTACCACTGCATGTACTACATTTATTATTATTGTTATTTAACTTACCAGTTCCACCACATGGATGACATGGTGATTGCATTTGTTGAATCATTGGGCCTACCTGTATTATTCTAACGGTCATACCATTACCATCACATGAAGGACATTTATTTGGTTTACCATCTCCTGTCCCTTCACCATTGCATGGTGAACACATTTGCTTTTGTTGAAAAGCAACACCAATAGTAGATTCATTATAAATTTCTTCTAATGAAATTTCTTGATTTATTGTTACATTTTCTTTTTCTTTTTGTCTACGCATATTTGGAAATCCTGCACCTGGAAAACCTCCTGCACCTGGAAAACCTCCTGCACCTGGAAAACCTGGAAATCCACCACCAAACATATTGAATAAATCTTCTGGATTCATTGATTGTTGTTGAGGCGCATTACCATTTGCAAAATCAATACCCATATTATCATACATTTGTCTTTTTTCCGGATTTGTTAATATTTCTTTTGCTTGATTAAGTTCTTGAAATTTAACATTTGCATTAGGATCATCCGGATTTTTGTCCGGATGAATTTTAACTGCTAATTTTTTATATGCTTTTGTAATTTCTGCTGTAGAAGCATTTGGTTGTACTTCCAATCTGTCATATAATATAGTATCTTTTACCATTATTAATTATATAATTAGTATTTTTTAAATAAAAAATCTATTTTTTTAATTAAAAAATCTATTTAAAACATTATATACCATATATTAAATAATGGGTGGAAAATTTAGTTCAGCTAAAAAAAATCCAGTAGTTACTCAACCAGTATTGTCAAGTGATAGTTCTAGTGAAGAATCTATTGATTTAACAACACGCGGAGCTCTTACTAGTGAAGTTATTGAAGAAATATCAAAAGAATTAAAATTACAACCTTTACAATTACCAGATTCTTTTGAAGAAACAGCTGTTGAAACACTTGCTGAAACACTTGCTGAAACACCTGCAGAAACACTTGCTGAAACACTTGCTGAACCAACTGGTGAACCAACTGCTGAACCAGCTGTTGAACCAACTGCTGAAACACTTGCTGAACCAACTGCTGAACCAACTGCTGAACCAGCTGTTGAACCAACTGCTGAAACACTTGCTGAACCAACTGCTGAACCAACTGCTGAACCAGCTGTTGAACAAGTAAAAGAAAAAGTTACTGAACATGATATTGAATCATTGTGTCAACAAAAAGGATCATGTGGATTATCATGTGGTGTACCATGTGGATCACCATGTGATATAGAATGCCAATATAAAATGAGTGAACCGAAAGAAAATTCATTAACAGAACAATTAGAAGAACTGCTTAGTGAACCAACAAATAGTTCAATACATGAAGAAAACTATTTAATGAGTGAACCGAAAGAAAATTCAATGATTGAACAATTAGAAGAACTGATTAGTGAAATAAATAATAGCTCAATAAGTGAATAATCAAAAGAAGTTACAATTATTCAACCAAAGAATTAATTAAATATTAATATATATCAATATATATACATGGAAAATTGGAAACAAAAATATTTAAAATATAAAAAAAAATATTTAGATTTAAAAGAGACAATTGGAGGCGCAGGTGGTGTTAAACCTCGTTTGTGGGATATTAATCTTAATAAAATAACAAGGCCTGAAATAATATTTTGTATAAAATTTCATATTTTATATTATATTTGGCAAATAATAAATAATCTTGAACTTGTAGAACAAAAAAAAATTTGGATAATTCATAAGGCTTTTCAAAGATTAATAAATATACATATTGATATTAGTCGTGATGGTGTCATTTATTTATATACAGAACCACCACGCGGGAGACGTATTACTCCACATATTAGTTTTATTGGTGGCAAAAATTCGACAAAGTCAGGGTATAAATGGCATTATACATATAATTCCGGTTTTCATTATAATCCAAATGATTATCAACAAATAAAAGCACATATTAATAGTACTAATGATACTAACAAAAAAATAATTTTTCATGGAATGTTACAATTAATATATTGTTTCTCTGATACATTTAATAATGTAATAGCTCAAGCTGTACAATTTTATCAGGAAATTAATGATCGTACTAGAAATTTGATTGAAGACAATGCATATATTTCATTAAATAATAAAATTAACGAAAGTATCATAACTATTGGTAGTATAAAAACCTGTCCAATAAATGATAACTTTAAAGAAATAATAAAAGAGTTTATTGATACAGAACTACTATTAATAAGTGATATTGATTTTGATGTAGATATACAAGATAATTTTATAGCTAATATTGAAGGAAAAAAAAAAATAGCATTAGAAGAAGCAAGATCAAAAGCAGCAGCAGCAAGATCAAAAGCAGCAGCAGACGAAGCAGCAGCAAGATCAAAAGCAGCAGAAGACGAAGCAGCAGCAGACGAAGCAGCAGCAGACGAAGCAGCAGCAGACGAAGCAGCAGCAGACGAAGCAGCAGCAGACGAAGCAACAGACGAAGCAGACGAATGGGAAAATGCTAATATTAGAAAATTGATTGATGAGGTCAACAAGAATAAGCAGGAATTAAATGCAGCTGATTTTTAGTTAACTTTAAAATTTAAAAACCAAAAAATAAGCATACGTTTTTTAATAATTATAAATTAATTGAATTCATAAATTAAATTACTTCTACACAATGGACAACTTTGAACATTTTTAATACAATCAATATGAAATTTATGTTGACAACATTTAAGTTGACACCATTCTTCGTAATTTTTTTCTAAACATATTGAACATTCATCATGAGTTGTATCACATTTATCATAAAAAATTCTATTTAGATTAATATAATAAATAGAATTTTTATCATTTTCATAAGCAATTTTACATAGCTCAGGTGTTTGTTTTATGTACTTAATTGCACAACAATTTTGTTTAATTGCAAGCAAACAATATTTTTTTGTTTGATTTTTAACATATTGAATGGCAGAACCATTTTGTTTTAATGCAATAGTAATTAAAATATCATTATGTTTTTCTTCTGATATAAATCTAAGAAGGAGTCCGTCAATCTTCAATGCAAATATACAAAGTTTAAAATTTTTATTGTTAATATATTGAAAATTATCAGAACAAGCTAAAATAGCTTCTTTACATAGTTTAGGTGTTTGTATTTTTAAATTTTGAAAAAAACCACTATATATTTGAATAATCTTTAGACATAAATCTTCAGTATGATCTATTTTATACATGATATAATCATATTTATTCAATAATAAATATTGGAGTTCGTCATAATTTAAATTCTTGATTTGATCTTTTGTCAAATTTAAGGGTTCATGTGAAATAAGTTTATTGAACTTATCATTAATTATCATAAATATTTTTATATATAATAGTAATAATTTTTTTTTCAATTTTTTAAAATTTAGCTTATTTCTCCATTAATAATCTTAATTTTCTTATCAGTAATTTCTAAATTATTCTCATCGTGTGTTATAATAATTAATGTACTATTTACACTAATATCCTTAATTAACTCTAAAACAATTAAACGGGTTTTTGGATCTAATGCCGCTGTCGGTTCATCTAATACTATTATTTTATTATTCTTAAAATAGTTTCTTAATAATAATATAATTTGTTTTTGGCCACCTGATAATGCATCTCCATTAACACCAACTGATGTATTAAACCCAGATTGAATATTTCCAAATACACTATCTAAATTATATTTATTGTATGCATCATCAATCTCGTTTTCTGTAATATTATTTCCATACATTACATTTTCATATATTGTTTTATTGAATAGCTTTGTATTTTGATTAATATAGGTAATTTGTTTACGTAAACTATTTAAATTATACTTATTAATATCTTGCCCATCAATATATATTGTATTTTCTGGAACTTGATAATATCCCATAATTAATTTAACTAATGTAGATTTACCATTTCCTGATGGACCAACAATTGCTAATTTATCTTTACTATTTACAACTAAATTAAAATTATTGAATAAATTATTATTATTATTATTATAAGTAAAATTTAAATTAATAATTTCTATTTGACCATTCACAATATTAATATCTGGTTTTGCTTTATTTTCAACATGAATATCATCTATAAAATCATCAACACTAGATATTATACCAACATGATTTATATAATCTGGTAAATATACAAAAATAGTATTTAAACAAGGTATATAAAATATTAAAATCATAAATAATGTAACTAGTTGATCTTTTGTAATCTTATTATTTTTAAATAAATAAGCTACATAACAACTTAATGATAAAAATAATGTTGTAGTAAATAATGCATTTTTACTTTTCAATTTATTATTACAGGAAATAGATTTATGATGATATATTTTAAATTTACGTGTTTCATTTTTAAAATCAACAATTTCATTATTAATATTACCATTTGAATATATTGAAAATAAATTAGCTAGTTTATCTTGTATATATTCTGATTTACTTTCATAATTATTATAACGTTCATTTGCCTTTTTAATACAAGGGCGACATGATATTAAATTATACATACTAATAATAACTATTGAGCAAATAGATATTATTCCTAATAATTTATTAAATTTAAAAAAATAACAATTTATTATTATAACAGTAAATAATTTAGGTATTACCCAATTAAATAAATCAGTAGTTAGTTCTCTTAATATAGAGGGTAATGTATTAATTTTTGTTAGTATCTTACCTAATTCTAAATCTGTATAATTATTTTCATAATACCTTATTACTTTTTCAAAGAATATATTAGTTACTGATTCATTAAAATTTGGTATTAGAAATATATCTAATTTAGAAGTAATAGTTTGACTAATTGTAATAACAATCATAAATATTACTATTTTTTTTAAAAATTTAATAAATATATCATTACTTATATCTTTTTCAATAGTTTTTAAAAAAGTACTAAATAGTTTTGGAATAATAACAGATTCTAATGGATAAGTTAATAATACTGCTATTGTATATAGAATTAAATACAATTTATATTTATAAATAAAGGGTTTAATTAATTTTAAAGTGCCCATCAATAATATATATTATAAAATAATTTTTAAACTTAATATTATTATAGTTGATACAATAATATTGCAACCAAAATTAACAGCAACGAAATAAGAAAATAAAAAATATTATCAATATATCGTTTAATTAACAGATCTAGTTTAAAATGTAAAAATTTATAAATTGAAATATTATCAAAGAAATCATTCATATTTCTTTGTTCAAGATAAGTTAATTTACTTTCTATATAACTTACTTGTCTTTGTAAATCAGTAATCACTAATGTTGCTATTTTAATATCTTTAATACAGTCAATTGGTGTATTACCTTTACTATTTTCAAGTAAGTAATCATTTCTGTATTTTGCCAATAATTCTTTTGCTAAAAGATAATCATTGCCTCCTAATACATGATGAAATACTGTGTTACCATTTTCAGGATCTTGAAAATTCATATTAGTTACATTATTTGAAATTATATATTTTGTAAAATCATCTTCATTTAACCAATTGCTATCATAATTTACTGGTTTCTCAATTGTAATATTTTTAGGTGGATTAAAAATAGTATAATATACACCATTTTCTTTTATAACTTTTACATCATCTGATTTACTCATTAAATCTCTTATAACAATAAAAAATTTATATTTAAATTGTGGATCAACCATTATTACTGAAGTATCAAATTTATCAATCACTTTATTATATAAAGTTGATTGATCAAATAGTTTTTCTTCATTTGCAGCTAATACTAGCATTACTTTATTATAAATCTCGTCAAATGTTTTATCTGCTAAATTTGTCATAAATTTAAGATAATTCTTATAAAAGTTATTATTAATCAATTTTTTTAATCCAACATCTATTATTAAGATTGATAGTATCAACAAATGTTTCTATACAAATAAATCCATTTATTAATATAAATATAAATATTTCTATAAATATATATGATTATTACAATTATTTCTGGAGGATCAGGAAGTACAAATATACAAAAAGGTTTATATGAAATATGTCCGCAATTATCTATTAATTTATTAATTAATGGTTATGATGATGGGAAATCAACTGGTGTGTTAAGGAAATTATTTCTTAATACACTTGGTATATCAGATTTTAGAAAAAATCAAATATTAGAATATAAATTATTATATGGTGATAATAATATTTACAAATTATTAAATAATAGATTTTCAACAGATGAACCATATAATTATATTATTAATCTATTAGATACTATTGATTTTAATAATAATTACAAATTACAAAATTTTTTATTGGATAATATTAAATATTTTTTTGAATTAGCACAATCAAAAAAAATAAAATATGAAGATTTTAGTTTTATGAATATAATATATTGTTCGTTACTTGATAAAAATAATAATAATATCGAAGTTGTATGTGATATAATTAAAAATAATTTAGGATTAAAAAATAATATTTATGTTAACTCTAATGAAAATTTAATTTTAAAAGGTATAACAAAAAATGGTAATATATTATTAGATGAAGCAAGTATTGTAGATTTTGACGATGAAGATGATAAAATTATCGATATTTTTTTTGATAAAGATTATCCAATATTAAATAAGGATGCAGAAAAATTATTATTAAATTCTGATATAATTTTATTTTCTTGTGGTACACAGTTTAGTAGTTTAATACCAACATATAAAACATTATTATTTAAAGAAACTATTAATAAATCGAAAGCATTTAAATTTCTTGTTTTGAATTGTGAATACGATAAAGATATAATTAATTATTCTGGTGATGAATTACTTGATAAAATAAATGAATATTTACCACTAGATGATATACAAATTATTATTTCTAATGATATGAATAAAAAATTATTTCCAATGAATATAAAATATAATTATATGAATATTCCATTGTTAATTCAAAATAAACAACATAATGGATTTCTTATATGGAAATATATATTTAATTACTATTTCAAAAATTATTACAATAATTTTTATATTTTTGATTATGATTATACATTGTATGATAAAGATTTATTAGAACTTTCAAAAGAAAATATTAATCTTTTAAAAAATATTAAAAATAAATTGATTATTAGTAATAATTGTTTTTCAAATTTATTACCTATTACTGATATTAATATATATAGTAATTTTGGTAATATATTTAATAGTGATACATATATAGATGAATATTTTATCTTGAATGATGAAGAAATAAATGATTTGAAAGAAATTATTAGTAAAATAGATATAAATAAAGAATATATTATTACAAATAGAAAAAACATATCAATATCAATAAAACCAATTGAAAATCGTAATGAATTAATAAATATAATAAAACCTTATTTGGTATACACTAATTATGAAGTTGTAGAAACTGGAAAAACTACTATTGAATTTATTAAAAAAGGCCTATGTAAAAGAAACATATTTAATAAAGAAAAACTTTTAGAAAATAATTATACATATATAAGTGATATAAATGATATAGAATATACTTCCAACGATGATATTAAGTTTTTAGAGGTAAAAAATATTTACACAACTAATTTATTTTTAAAATCAATTTCAATAAATGAAAAATATGATTTTTGTATAATTGTAGGGGGTGTAAATAAAAGAATGAACATAAATTATCCAAAATGTTTAGTAAAGGTTAATAATGTAATTGTTTTAATGAGCATTATTGATAAAATATTTCCATACTCAAATAACATTTTTATTTGTGGAAATAATTATTATAAAAATAACTTTATAGAATTTGAAAAGACAATAAAAAAATATAATAATATAAAATTTTTATATTTCAATTCTATTGATAATTCACAAACTTATCCAAAAGGAAGTGGAGAAACAATTTATCAATTATTAAACACTATATCTTATTTAACAGATAAATTATTTATTATGTGGGGCGATATTATAATATCTGATAATAAAATATTTGAAGAAATGTATAATATTCACTATAATAATGATTTTTTAATTCCTACAAAATATGAAAAAAATCCATATGCATATTTAATTATCGATAATAATAAAGTACAAAAAATAGAATACAAAAAAAATATAGAAGTTGAATTTGGTTACCACGACCAATGTATTTTCTTATTTAACAAAAATATAATAAAAAAAAATTTATCAATGATAATAAATAAAGATTATGAAGAACTTAATTTTTTAGATATAATAGAAAATTTAGATAATGTAAGTTATTATGAAACAAAGTATCCTTTAAAAAGTTTTAATACAGTAAATGAATTGGAAAATGCATAGTTTAAAAGATATAAAAAAATTGATCTTTATATCTTTTATGGTTAATATTTATATATCATGTTTAGTAGAACGAATATATCAACTATTTTTTCTGGAGATGGAGATGATATTATTGTTGCAATTGTAACAAATAATTTATCAAAACTTAGAAATTTACTTACCCGAAGTAATGTTAATAAAATTATTGATTCAAAAAATAAATATACTGCCTTGCATTATGCAGTAACTTTACCTAATAATGATATTACACAATTTATATTAGAATTAGGCGCTGATCCAAAAATTAGACAAGACGAAGGCTATGATGCATATGAGCTATCACTAAGATCAGGGAAAAAATATATTTTTGAATATTTTAAAGAAAAACAACAAAAACAAATTACTAATTTAGAAACTGAAAACAAGGATTTAAATCGTAAAGTTGTAAGATTAGAAGATGTCAATAATCACTTGAATGATTCTATTGATGCATATAATAAAAAAGTATTAACACTTAATAAATTAGTTGAACAAAAAACTAATGAATGTAATAAGTTAAAGAGAGATTTAGATGATTCTGAACAAGCGTTTTCTAATCTTCTTAAAAAACAACGTAAAAATTAAATAAATAGTTTTAATTTATAACTCTTAGTATAATGAATTATTTAATACTATTTTTATTTATAGTTTTAATATCTTACGGAATTGTTGGGCGTCACTTTCGCATAATAGAAAAATTAAGAATGATCTTAAGTAATATTAACAACCCCCAATCAAAAAATAAATGGATTATATTATTAACAATGTGTGTAAATCCTAATCAAACAGATAAAAGTCATACACAAGATGAAATAAATTACAGAAAAAATTTATACACAGATGTAATTAATAAATGGTTAAATAAAACTTCTTTACCAATCTATGTTGTTGAAAGTTCTGGATATACATTTGATGAAATAAAAAATGACAGATTAACTGTATTTTCATTTAATGGTGAAAAACATGGAAACAGTTCTCTTGCTGAAAAATATAGTATATTATATGCTTTGGATAAATTAAAGTCAGTAGATTGTAATTATGTTTTGAAAGTAACTGGTAAATATTTTTTAGAAAATATAGAATATGTATTAGATCAGTTACCCGATGATTATGATATATATACTCAACAACACAGACAACCTGGATCACAAAATACTGAATATTATGGAATTAAAAAAGAATTATTTTATGAATTTGCTAATACATGTTGTGAAAATATTATGGAAGGTCATTTATATAAATATATGATAGGGAAAAAAGTGATTGATATACCTTTTCAATTTAGTAATAATGTAGCTAGAGGAGATGGTAGTATTATTTCAAATTTATAATAAAATTGAAAAATATATTTAATATTATATTGAATAATTTATATGGAAGAATATAACATTAACAACTTTATTTTTAAGCGAGGGAAAAATGCGGAAGCAAATACTCAATTAATGTTAGAATCAGACAAAGAATGGTATTGGTTTCACTTAGATGGTTTACCATCTGGGCATGTTATTTTTTGTAATTCAAAGATAACCCATAAACAAATAAAATGGGCTGCAAATCTTGTTAAAATGCATAGTAAACAAAAGAGTGATAAAAATGTAGATGTTGTATATTGTAAAGTTAAAAATCTAATTCCTGACCCAGATATTCCAGGTAGTGTATCTTTTGTTAATTTAAGTTTTACTAAAATTATTAAAGTGTAAATTTAATAATTTCTGTATTTTTTAGTTTTCTTTCTAATATTTCATTGTTAAAGTATTTGTAAACATTAGTTCTTATAAATGTACCATGTGAAATTATACAGATATTTAATTCTTTTTTATTTAATAAACCTTTATCAACTATAATTTTCTTTAATACTTTAATAAACTTTTCAGTATTTGGTTCTATTTGATTATTATAATATTCTAAATTAATTGGTGGCATTTCTATATTTCTAATTTTTAGCCAGTATTTTAAATAATCTAATTTTTTAATTAATATATCTAATTTGTTAGATTGATTAGATTTATCATATGGTCCAAGGAAGTTTTGAACTTCATTTATGTGAGGGCAAATTATAATTTCTTGGTTATTAAATGTAAAAATACCAGTCATAATTGATCTGATCATATTTGAACAAATTACTAAATCAAATTTATAGTTTAATAATCTTTTATTTAATTGTTTTGATTGTTTGATACCATTTTTACTTAATGGTGGTTCATAATTGACAGTATTAAATAGTCTTAATATTTTATCAATGATATTCACTTTATCCGGGTAAAATAAATTTCTATTTTTATTTGAACATGATTCACCATGTCTAATAAAATATAAATTAATAGATTTATTTTCCATTATAATATAATCTATATTTATATAATGATTATTATTAAAATAATTATTTTAACATTAGTATTATATTTTGTTTTTAATATTAGTTTAGATTTTGCAATGGAAAGATTTTTTGATTTTGAAAATGTTCCAAAAGAGTATGGTGATACAATAAATGATATAAATATTTCACCTGTTGTTGGGATTCCTAAAATTATACATCATATTTGTCCTAAAGATTTTCAAAGATGGCATCATAAATGGTTTACATGTTATGAATCGTGGTTAAGATTATATCCACAATCAGAATATAAACATATGAATTGGGATGATGATAATTTAGATGAATTTATTCAAACATATTTTCCATGGTTTATAAATATTTTTAGAGAATATGATGTTAATATTAAAAGATATGATATATCACGAATATTTTTATTATATCATTACGGTGGTATCTATGCAGATATGGATTATATTGTTTATAAAAATTTTTATGATGAATTACCACAAGATAAAGTATCAATACCTGAAAGCCCATATAAATGGAATGAATTTATACAAAATTCTTTAATGATGGGGCCACCAAAACATAATTTCTGGTTAGTTGTTATTGATGAATGCTATAAGAAACGTCATCAAAATGTATTTTCAGCAACTGGTCCTCAATTACTTACACCAGTATATAATAAATATCCACAATTAGTTAATGTGTTACCAATAGATTTATATAATCCAAATGTATACGATGATAATAGTTATGATCCAAATAAAATTTATGCTAAACATGTATTAACTACTGTATGGCAAAAATAATATCTAATATAAAGTATTATGATAAAAATAATAATTTATATTTTATTACTGTATATATTTTTTAAATTTAGCTTAAACTTTTTTATGGAAAAATTTATAAATTTCGATAATATACCAAAAGAATATTGTGAAAATAATGAAGCAGTTGTTGGTATACCTAAAATAATCCATCATATATGTCCTAAGGATGTTTTACGTTGGAATTCAAAGTGGTTTATCGGTTATGAATCATGGCTTCGTGTATTTCCAAAACCAGAATATACTCATATGATTTGGTATGATACTGAATTAGATAAATTTATTGAAGAATATTACCCATGGTTTTTAGAAATATTTAAGTCTTATGACGTAAATATTAAAAGAATTGATATGGTTAGACCATTTATTTTATATAAATATGGTGGAATATATGCAGATATGGATTATGTTGTTTATAAAAATTTCTTTGATGAACTACCACAAGATAAAGTATCAATACCTGAAAGTCCATATAAAAAAAATGAATTTATTCAGAATGCATTAATGTGTAGTCCACCTAAGCATCAATTTTGGCTATTGATTATCGATAACTGTTATAGCAAAAAAGATACACATGTTTTCACTGCAACAGGACCATTATTGTATACTGAAGTATATTATAAATACCCAGAATTAGTAAATATACTACCACTTGATCTTTATAATCCTGATATTACAGATAATGAAGCATTTAATTCAACAACTATATATGCTAAACATTTACTATCTTCTGCTTGGTAAAAAATATTATTTAATTAAAATAATATTTTTCATCTTTTACGTGGTGCTAATAATCTTTTATTAGTAACTATTTTAGACCAATTATTAATTCTATGTTCTGCATTTGTTTTTAATGTTTTATGTAAATTTTTAGAATAGTCTGTAATTAATAGTCCATCGTAGTCATGTTTAAAAACACGATTTTCAAATAAATCTTGTGCATTTATATATGCAGCTAGTATATCACCATCCATTTTATTCATATTATAAATCATACATCTATCAAAATCATATGCTGACAGTAGATCTGCTTCTCTAACAATATGATAAGCTAGTTGATAGTCATCCATTTTCGGAAAACCATAGATCTTTACTTTTGAATATGACATTGTAGATATAATTTTTTTAGTAATATCAATTTCATTTTTAGGCATTTTTTTATTTAAGAATAAACTGATATTTTCAATACCTTCAGTTTCATTCATATATTTTTTATCACACATATCGTGTAATATTGCACTAGTATAAATAACCAATTGTTGATCTTTTAAATAATTATTTTTGATTAATTCAGATTCATATATATTATGGGCGTTGATTAAAACATCCATACTGTGAGACAAACCATGTGATTCATCGATTTTATGTTTATTTGTTATCATAATTACAAAGTTAAATAGTTTTGATAGTAAGCTCATTAATTATTATAATATTATATATTAATAATAAATATTCAATTTTTAATTAATAACTATTTGGTAATAAAATAAATAAGCAATTGCTGAGAAAAATAAATAATATAAACATTTATCAAATTTAAATGATTTTTTCTCTTCAATCAAAAAATATATAGTTACTATTTGTACAACAATTGCAGTCATTGCACTATAAAACAAAATTTTTTGTGTCTCGTTTAATTTAAATATAGTATCTTTCATTAAATATATTTAGATATAAATATATTTAATATTATAATTAATATCATAAAAAAATTTTAAAATTTAGTATTATTTAATTTATTATATTATAAATTAATATCTAATATTATATATATGCATACAGCAGCAAATGTTATGGTAACTTTTATGTCTATTTTAAATCAAATTAAATTATATCATTGGCAAACTCTTTCACATCCTCGTCATAAGGCTACTGATAAATTACATGAAGAATTATCAGAATTAGTTGATAAATTTATTGAAGTATTAACTGGGAGATTAATTATTGATAATAATAATCCTAAATATCGTATATTATTAGATAAATCAAATATAAAGTTACAAAGTTATTCTGATGATGATGGTGTTGAATTACTAATTAATATAAAAAAATATTTAGAAGGGGGGGAATTAGCAGAAGTTCTTAAATCAAATACTGAATTATCAAATATTCGTGATGAAATGTTAGCATCAGTAAATCAAGCTAGTTATTTATTCAGTTTATCATAAATTAAAAAACATAAAAATAATATAATAAAAATTATAAATATATCATAATTATTTGTTTGATTAAATCCTTCTACTATTTTATATTTATTTTCAATATCTTTTATTACATTTAATATATTATCATCATGTGTTGCTTCATATTCAGATATAATATTTTTTATTATTTCTAAATCATGTATAACTTTATTTTGATTATTATTTATTTTTGAATAAACAAATTGTATAGCACTTAAATTAGTTTTATAATTTAGAGTTGAAATATTATCTTTAATAGTATATACTTCCATTTCATTTGCATTATGGTCAATTAATTTTTCTTTATATTCTGATAATATTTCAAGTGCTTCTAAATAATTTTTATATCGTAACCAATATAATATAGTAATATCATTAGATTCCTTTATTTCTAAATTTTCAAGATCAACTATAAATTTATATATTAATAAAGCATATTGTTCTAAAATTTGTGAAAGATATAACATTGAATTATTACAATTACTTGACGATGTACTAATTAAACTTGTAGAACTTATTTTATTTTTGCATTCAAGTAATAATTTTTTATAATATTTTATTGTTTCATTATGTGTTAATAATAATTGTGAATAATTATTAATAGAATAGTCAGATTTTAATAATTTTATAATATTACCACAATCATTTTCCATATAGTGTAAATCATATTGATAACGCGATTTTGTAAAATCTCGACCATCTGTAAAATTTGTAATGTACATTATAATAATTTAGAATTAAATTATTATAGATTAGTACATTGTAATGTACGCCGGTTTTTATTTTAGCAAGCTCAAACAAAATGCCGGTGGAATACGAAAGTCTGAAAGACCGTAGTGTTCCATTATAATAATTTAGAATTAAATTATTATAAGATAGATTAGTAAAGCATAATTTACGCTGGGTTTTGTGTGAGCTTGCTTATGTGGAATATGAAGGTCTGAAAGACCGCAGTGTTCCATTTTTAAATTATTAGAAATTTAAATTAATAATTTTAAAATAATTCAAAGCTAATACAATTATCATGAATATAATTATGTATTTATTATTTCTATGAAATGATGGACGTGAACTATTTGAAAAATTTTCTCTTACCGTTTTAACACATGTGTTACCACTACCTTTATAACCATCTTTACATACTGGATAACATAATGTAACACTTTCTGTAGATGTTGGGCACATATTATTAACAGGTAATCCTAGTGGATCTCTGTTATATATAGATGGTTGTGATGATTGTAATGATTGAGATGATCTGGGTGCTTGAGATGATTGTTGAGATGATCTGGGTGCTTGAGATGATTGTTGATATTGAGATGATCTGGGTGCTTGAGATGATTGAGCGCTTATTACTGTCTGTGCTGCTTGATTAGTAGCTCTGCTTATTACTTCACCTACAACATCCATTGTAATTTTTTGCCCCGCTGCTATTCTTTCAGTTACTTGTGTAGCAGCTTCTTTTGCTGCTCTTGCTTGTGCTTCTGCTATTTGTGCAGCTGATTGTGCAATAGCTACTTGTGCAGCTGCTTTTTCAGCAGCATTTTTTGTAATATCTGCTTGACTTATAGCTGCTTGTGCAGCTGCTACTTGTTCTGGAGCTATTTTATTTAGTTGCATTACTTTATTTACATTGTCTTTTAATTTATCGCCAGTTGTTTTTAGTTTATCAGGTTGTGATTTTTTTTCATTAGTTGGTGTACTAAGTGCGGAACCCATATTATATAGTATTAGAAAACTTATATATTTATAAAAAATTAAATATTTGTAAAATAAATGAAATTAATAATAAAAATTTTAGTATACTAATAATATCATCTAGTTTATATATTGGAATATTCTTAGATTCTAATTTATTGATTAAATTTAAACTGTCAATAATACTAGATTCAAATGAAAATAAATTATGATTTGTATTAATTTTATATAAATTATCAATTGATACTTGCTCATTTTCATTATTATTAAATGATACTACTGTATCTGTTGGTTTTGGTAAATTAATAAATATGTCTTGTAACTGTCTAAATGCTTCATCAATTAGTTCATTTCTACTGACTTCTAAAGCTGATTTATTTATTTTAGATGATTTACTACTAATATCAGTTATAATAACTTTTATAACAAAAACTGATCTGTTATCATTAAAATACATATTATCTGATAATATGAAATACATTATTTTCCAATCAGAATCTTCAATAGATCTTTTATTTTCAATGTCAATTTTTGTATCCCAATGATAATATAATGTAATTGTAGAAGATTCCATTGTCTCATCAGCAAATATAATATTTTTAAAATTAATTTTATTATTCATTATTTCTATATCTGTTGAATTGAATTTACTAACAGTTGTATTTAATTTAATATCAACATTATTAGTTTTAATGATAGCATCATGCCATATATTAAATAATCCAGTATCTACAGGAACCTTAGGTTGGTAAAGTTTGTAAACATTTTGGTTATTAATTATTTCTAAAACTTCTTGTAAAGTAATTTCATTATTTATTCCAGTACATATTGTATTAATATAGTTTATCGATCTTTCTGAGAATTTATTTTTAATTAAATATTCATTAAAATTATAATCTTTTCCATGATTTGAATCAAATATAAAATTAATAAAATCAACAAATATTATAAACATTTCTGGATAACTTAATTTTATGAAATCATATTCAATAGGATTAAATAATTTATCAAAACTGGTATTAAATTCTAGTAATAATTTTTTAAAATTTATAAATGAATCTGAAAATAAATAATTTGATCTTTCAGAATATAAACCATTTTCTCTTTTTACTTGATGATAACCACCAATATAATCATTTTTGTCAATTAATAATGTTTTCTTACCAAATTTTCCTAAATAGTATGCACATGTTAATCCTGCTATATTACTACCAATAATAATATAATCGTATTCCATAATTACATTATTTAAATATATTTTTAAAAATTCTAAACCAATTACTTTTTTCTATGTATAAATAATGTTTCATAATATTTTACTTTTTTTTAGTATTTTAATATTTTTTTATTTAATAATTAACTATAAAGAAAAATTTACATTGCCTTCTCTAGGACCACTTGAAAATATTCATAAACTATCTGATCTTTTACCACTAAATAATTCAGAAAAAATTTATCCAATAACAACCAATATTAATTATTTAAATGAATCTATTTCATTAAATATGTATCCTAAAGAAAATATAGTAAAAAAAAATTATATTTAAACAGTTATATCAGATTTATAAATACTGTCATAAATTTCTTCTTCAATAGTATTTTTTAACAAAATTCTAAAAAGTTGAACTTTACGCTTTTGCCCTAATCTACAAGCTCTTCCAATTGCTTGGCCTTCAATTGCTTTAGCTTCTTCTTTACTTGCATTAATTGGTTCCACAAAAAATATATGTGAAGCTTCTGTTAAATTTGTACCGGATGCAGCATTTTTAAGAGATAACATAATAACTTTATTATCTTCACCGCACAATGTTTTACCATTTTTAAATTTACTAATTGCACTAGTACGAGACCATACATTACCTTTAACAAAACAATTAGCAATACCATTTTCTGATAACGTTTTACCAATTAATGTTAACATAAAATCCCATTGAGAAAAAATAATAATTCTAGAATCAGGTTCTAATACGATATTTCTAATCATACTAATAATTTTACCTAATTTCGATCCATATTTTTCAACTAATGGATTCACTAAAGATTCTTGTGGTTTTTCATTATTTTTTTTATTTAATAAAAAGACATCTTTGTGTGTTAAAGGTTTTTTACACATTGGACACAACATTTTGTATTTTAAACAGTTTTTAATACATTCTGAACAATAAATATGACCACAAGTTGTTACTGATCCATCTGTTATATCTTCCAAACAAATTGAACAATTATTTTCTGATTCATCATTTAATTCTGTATTTGCTAATTTATTAAGAACACTTAGCATATAATTAGACTCTGCAATAATATTTTCAAATGATTTTTTAACCATATGATAAGCCTGATTAGTTGTATCTAATTTTTCAATTTTACTAGTATATGTTTCTATAGTTTTTATATGATATTCAATTAATTTAGTTTGCATTACGGACAAATCAGTATCAATATCTCCAAAAACTTTTCTACAAGAATCTAATAAAAATGGATGACAACATAATTGTTGTAAATTTTCTTTTGATAATTTACTTTTTTTAGATTCATATAATTTACTTTCTAATTCTGTAAATTCTACCCATTCTATTTTTTCATCATATCCAAACAATTGTATTTCATCAGTTAAATCACTTTTTCGATGTCTGATACAAATTTCGTTTAAAATATTATTCCATAAGTATTTCTTTGTAAGTATATTTTCAAAAAGACAACATTCAGTTCGTGAATGAAAATTTAACTCTATATTAGCACCTGTATCATTCAATGTTAAATTTAAATATTTAATACAGTTAATTAATCCAGTATAATTAATAAATGGTGATCCTGATACAAACCAATAACTATTTGCATCAATTGTATTTAACCATGTTGACATATATCTTGATAAACTATGATTTGATAACATTTCGCCAAATATTTCATGACCTTCATCAAGAATTAATCTATGAAAATAGAAAAATTCAAATAGAGGACATTCATGGGCTTTAATAACTTCATAAATATCATTATCATTATTAGGGGTATTAAGAATATTAGTTGTAAAATATTCTTTCAATGTATTATTTCTATGTACTGGATTATAATACGCTGGTGTAATTCTTTTATAATATAATTCTGGATAATATTTAAAGTTCATTAAGAACTGTTGACTAATAATTATTATATCAGCTTCTATAAAATCTTTAAAAAATAATTTTTCATGATCTCTTTTTGTTAAGATTGATAAAATTTTAAATGATGGATTAGCTCGTTTTGCTTCTGATTCCCATTGTTTAGAGATGTGTGAAGGACAAACAACTAATGTAGCTTTCGAAGTTAGTTTCCAATAAGCTTGATTATTAGAATATTTAAATCTTTGATTACTAGTAAATGGATTTGTTGCTATGAGTGAAAGACTAGTAATTGTTTTACCTAATCCCATTTCATCAGCTAAAATACCACCATTTGAAGTAATGTTAAAATATTTATTTACACTTGATTTTGTATTTTTAAATGGATCAAATTTAATATTCATAATATTTTTAAAATTTATTTCAGGTGTATATTCAATTTTAAAAGATATTTCTTTCTTTTCCATTTTAATCATTTTGGCTAATGATTTTTTTTGATAATCAAACAATTTAATTTGAAAACTAGAAGGTGGTTCAACTGAATCGCCATAAACAACATAACTCTTATTATCATCAAATTTGTCAAAATTTGGTAATTTACTAAATTCATTCGAAAATAAAATATTAAGTGCTACTGATTTATTTATAAAATCGTGTACTAATTCGGTTTCTAGATTTATATTAATATATAGCATATTATTTATATGTTCAAAATCATATGACCATAACAATGATCCATTATGAATTTCAAAAAATGCATATTTGTCAAATGTATACTCTAAATAGATTTTTCTGAAAATAGATTTTTCATATTTTATTTCTATGATAATAAAATTATCATGGACACTTGTTAATTTTAAATTTTCTTTGTTAACTGTACCCAAATTAAGATTACTTATATTTTTTGACCAGATTTTCATTATTTTATATATATATTAAATAAATATATATATAAATCAAATTTTTTTTACTTGATATTATTAATTATATTAATTTTACCTTTACTAGGATTATATATTATTAAATTTTCTTTTTTAGTAAGATATGCAGTATATAAATAATTTACTTTAAAGGTATCAGATACTATAAATACTGTATCATCATTAGTAAAATCAATATAATCGTATATTTTTAATTTATGATCATAAGAAAATTTTCCACGTTTTAAATTATATTTTTCGCTAAATGTATTTAATATTTTATAATTTGAAATTAATTTTTTCATGCCTTTCTTAACTTCAGTATATTCTTTAAGTGTATGTTGATTAATATATTTTAAAATAAAGTAACTATTTTCCGTTTGTAAAAATGATAAATATAATTTAGTTAATAAAATACAATCTATTCCCTTCATTTCAATATCAAATTCATCATGTACTGTTTCTTCTATTATAGTTGGTATAAGTTTTTGTAATTCATAATTTATTGGTACCATATCATCATGAATTGAACAATAATTTTTCTCATAATAAGATTCTAAACGATAAATCATTAATTCTCTAAAAAAAGTATTATCAATAATATTATTTTCAAATAATTCTTCATATTTATCTGAATTTTCTTTAAAATATTTCATTGTAACTGTTTCAAATTGTTCAAACCCTTTTGTTACTTCTATTAAAATATTTATATATAATTCATCAACATAAATAACGGCTGTTCTTTTTACTTTTATTCTTTTTGTTAATAAATATTTTTCTAAACTAGTTAATGATTTTGCTAATTCATTTGATATATTTACTAAAACATATTCATATTTTAATTTTTTTTCATATGGATATTCAACATTATCTAAATAACTACAAGCTGGATAGTATCTATTAATTTCTAATATAGGATAATCTTGATTTAATACTAATTTCGAAATTATAAAAGCATTATTAAATGTTTCTAATTCATATTTTGATTCATTTGGCATATAACCTAATTTTTTATTTTCTAGTGAATAAACTCCAATAGCATTTTTACTTTTGATATTATAATTTTCGTGTTTTAAAATAACTTTATCATTTACATGCATTTGTTTTAGATTATCTGCAAATGAATATATTCCCATTATTTTATAAGTTGGCATTAATTATTAATTCAATTTAATTTTTAAATATAAAACTATTTAAATATAGAATTTGTATATTAAATAAAAGAATGAATACTGAATTAAGTAATATTTTAAGTAATGAATTACTAGAATCTTATAAAAGAAATTGTTTAATTAAATTATTAGATCAACAAAATATTGATATAGATGAAATCAATAAAATTTTATCAAATGAATCATATTTAATTGACAATACAATGTTCACTAAAAAAATTATAAAATATATCTATATATTATCATTAAATAAGTATTTGGATAAAATATATAAATATATTGGAAATATGAATATTGTTTTCAATGATCATTTAAAAAATAATATAAAACGAACAGTTACAGATATTAACTTTGTTAACAACTATATAGATTATAATTATCTATATCCAATTAGTTTTGAAATGTATAAGAATACGTGGGATTTTTTAAATAGTTTTATTCCATCAATTAATAAACAATTAAAAATTAAAATAAAAAATCCATATAAATCAAAATCAGTTTATTGTAAAAAATATATTGGCGTTGCATTAAAAGAAAAAATTTGGTTGAAACAATTTGGTACACAATATGAAGTAAAATGTCCATGTTGCAATATTAGAGTAATTACTCCATTTGGTTTTTCAGCTGGACATAAGTTAGCAGAATCAAAAGGTGGTGAAACAAATGTTGATAATTTGATACCAATATGTTCTCATTGTAACTCTCGTATGGGAGTTAAACATATTGATAGTTTTATTAAAGAAATTAATTAATAATTTTATCTAGTAAATTTTCATAAATAGAATCATCTAATAAATCAGTAAAAATACTAAATTCATCATGATCTTCGGGGAAACCATTTTTTGCAATATCAATTAATAATTTATTAAAAATATCATCATCTTTTTGTAAAACCTTTCTTAAAGATTCACCGATAGTAGGTTCCCAATCATCAGGTAAGTGTTTTAAATTTTTAATATTTGGAGAATTTTTAAAAATTATATTTATACTCTTTAAAAATGGTAGTTCTTTATTATAAAATTCTTCAGCATCTTCAAAGTTTATTGAATATGGCATTACTTTTAATAAAATTTTAATAAATTGATTTTCATTAGTTTTATCTAATTTTTCATTTTTCCTTTTGAAGTATAATGAATTCATTATATAATAAAATATATTTTTTGTATATTAAATATCAATTTTTATTAGAATAGAAATAATTTTCTATATTCATCAAATGAGTTAAACTCACTAATTTTTTGTATAGCATCGGGAATAAATTTTCTATGATCTTCCAACATTAAATCAGTTTCTGAATAGCGATCTAAAATACCATGCATATCTTCCCACCATTTTTTCCTGATTTCTGTTGTATCTGTATGGTTTCCTACTACTACTTCTTCTGTAGGGTCTGTTTTGAGAAGTATAATAGATGCATTAGAAACTGCATTTCTTTCTTCGCCAAATTCAATAATAACACCATCTTGAATATCGCACATACGTCTATATCTAGGATCTCGATTTGTAGTATCATATCTACCAAGTGGTAAATGATAGCATCTCATAATTGTTTCCTTAGATAATCCAAGTTCTTCTTTATTGGATATCAACACTTGTTCTCTAGCATCAGATGATTGTCCAGGCTCTAAATGTTCTCCGGGACCAAATATTTTCTTAAGAGGCATATCTACATCAGGACCCTCTCCTCTTTGTAACATTTTAATTTTAGTTTGTAGACCATTATCCCAAATAAATAATGTATCTTTCATAATAGGATTAAATATATTGGATGTTAAATACACACAATATATTTGATCATTCCATGCAACATTACATGTCCATGCTGTATTTTCTGATCCAGATAAAACTGCATCATTTTTAATAATACCTCTTTTAGTTGCGAGTATTTTAATTTTATCACCAATAAAACATCCAGATAGCCAGACTTCACTAATGGTCATACAATTATTTTTTCCGAAAGCCCCTTTATATTTAGGACCTTCACTAGTAACATAATATTCAGATAACCAGTGTTTAATTAATGTTTCCTTTTTTAAATGAGTATCCGGACCATCGCCTTCATTAAAGGTTCTATTAAGATCTGGTTCGAATGTACTATTAATTGTGGGTGGGAATCGCCAACCATATACAATAATATTATTAATTCTACCTTGAAATCCACAATATAGAACTTTAGTAATTTCCAATTCAGTATTTTCTACAAATAATGTCATACTTAATAAAATCAGTATTACTGGTTTATTTTTTTCAATTTTTATAGAAGAATCTTTGATTCTTCTATAAAGATCTGTTGTTCTATTGAGAACAGTCAATATCAATGGCTATTAATTATATCACTTTTTAATAAGGTGAAATATTTGGTACACAATTACCATTTAATATATATTGTCCAGGAGGGCAAGATTGGCATTGACCATTATTCATATTAAGTATTGTACCTGTTGGACAAGTTATGCAATTACCATTAAATAATGTTCCAACTGGGCAAACTACAGGGGTGCATACATTGTGAACAAGATTTGTACCATCGGGACAGCTATTGACTAATTTAGTGGTATCGAATACTTTGTACATGTTTGTATTAAAACTAGTTTGGGAAGGTGCTATATTTGTACATGATAATATATTATTATTTAATTCGCATATAGGATCATTAGTGTTTAAACTAGAAAAATGTTCGTTAGATTTTTTCCAAAGTAAATAAACAATGACAACTAAAAGAGCTAATATAATAATATGGGTTGAATCAAGTTTTTCAGTATTATAACTCATTATATAATAATACTAGATTTTTTAAATTAATTTATATTAAAATATAACTATTAATAATGTATGAAAAAAAAAATATCTTATTTTTAATATTATTTATAATAATAATATTATATTTAATATTACATAATAATCATGAAAATTTTACTACACAAGCAGAATTCATTGCTCAAGCAAATGCTGCATTTGCATCTGCTGATAGAGCTTTTGGTATAGCAGATGATGCATTAAATGCTGCTAAATCAAATGAAGCAGTTAAAAAAACAGCACTAGATAATGCAAATGCAGTTACTAGAGCGAAGGCAGAAAATGATTATAGAACTGCACAGACTAATTTAATTACAGCTCAAAAAAATTATGATGATGCACTTGCGCTTGATTCAAGCACCTTTACAAATATTGATGTCATAAGAAAAGCAGCTCCTTCTATGGAAGCCGCTTCGATAGTTCTTGCTTCACAAATTGCTGCTTCACAAGCACCGGCTTCTCGTGCATATGCTTCCCAACAGATTGTTTTGAAAGCTTCACAAGCTGCATCATCAACTGCATATGCATCAGGTAAAGCTGCTTCACAAGCACCTGCATCACGTGCATATGCTTCACAGCAAGTTGCATCATCTACAGCATATGCTGGATCTCAAGCTGCAGCATCACAAGTATATGCTGCTTCACAAGCTGCCTCATCAAAAGTAGCTGCTTCACAAGTAGCTGCTTCACAAGCAGCATCATCAACTGCATATGCTTCCCAAGCTGCTGCTTCACAAGTGGTATCGTCACAAGTAGCTGTTTTAAAAGCTGCTGCATCAACTGCATATGCTTTTCAAGCTGCTGCTGATGCTGCTGCTTTAGCTAAAAATACGGCTTCACGTACAGCACAACGTATAGCTGATTATGAAAATTATGCTTCAAGAGCAGTTGTTGCACGTAATATTGCTTCACAAAATGCTGCTTCTGAATTAGCTGCTTCACAATTAGCTGAGGAAAAATATAATTCACAATTAGTTGAAACAGAATATTCTATTGAATTTGAAATTGAGAAACAAAAATACCTAGCAGCTCAAGCTTCTAAAGCTGCAGAAGCTTCAAAAGCTGCTCAAACAGTTCGAATCGCACTTGCTTCTCAAGCTGCTGAAACTGCTCGAATTAATAAAGCAAAAGCAGTAGCTAATAAAAAAGTAATCACTAAACCAAAAGCCATATCTAAACCAAAAGCCACGCCTAAACCAAAAGAATCAGGTGGTTGTATAATATCATAAACTAATAATTTTATATATAATTTATTTCTAAAATAAATTATATGTATAATAAAAAACTTATTTTATTTTTAATATTACTTATAATAGTATTATATTTAATCAAAAATAAAGAAAACTTTATCACACTACCTGGATTACAAAATATTCAACAAGGTGTCCAGCAAATTAACACTCAAATTCAAAATGCATTACCACAAGCTATCAGTGGTGCAATACAACAAATACCGGTAAATCCTCAAAATAACCAACAAATGCCATCTGGTATGCAATTACCAACAAATATCCAAATGCCATCTGGTATGCAATTACCAACAAATATCCAAATGCCATCTGGTATGCAATTACCAACAAATATCCAAATGCCATCTGGTATGC
>Ga0214921_10000526_pt1 | contig 71789 bp, 47 predicted proteins | sample LL1505_MetaG_FD_177992 | JGI IMG/M metagenome (GOLD analysis project Ga0214921, IMG submission 177992) | Freshwater microbial communities from Lake Lanier, Atlanta, Georgia, United States - LL-1505 | ecosystem: Environmental > Aquatic > Freshwater > Lake | place: USA: Georgia | collected... | reverse complement strand
GGAGACGTGCGCATCGATAGCAAAAAACCCTACATCCCCCCTTTACTCCCCCCTTCACATTCTCCCTTACATCCCCCTTTACTACCCTCCCCCCTACGTGAAGTTAGGTTCGAAGAGTGCTCCCTTCACTTTAGTTAACATATTTTGTAATTTATCTTCATCCACACTCTTACCCTTTATATACTCGTTAAAACAACCCACTAATAACACCACACAACTATGCAACATCGCATACGCCCCACAATTTATTATATCTTCACTACAATTTTTCTGTACATCCCTTATCGTACTTAATATCTCACAATACTTACTTTTATTCTTCCTATTTAATAACATTATTGCACCCTCCACACGATCAACATACTTAACCCTATTCACATGCATCATCATCTCCCCTATATTCTCTATCACACTATCCATCGACTCCGACTCGTTTAACGTCACACCTTGGGTTACTGGACTTAGGTAGTCTTTACCACACTTCTTTAATGATATACCACACATCTGCTGATTCGCCACCACATCCAAAAATGCACCCCTCGTAAAATACGTCTCGCTACCATAATAATTCACTAAACTTATATACATATTCGTCAACGACACACGATCCTCATCTTTTAACTTACTCAATAAATTCTCATATGACTCTAACACCTCCACATAATCCATCCTCTTATTCAAAAATGACATAAATGACACAGCTTTCTCTAAATACATCGTATTATGTAATCCTGACTCCATATACTTGTATAAACTCTCATATAACCTCACATCAAACTTCTCTATCATCTTTAACGCCTTTAATACCTTTATAAACGCCCACATATGCTGCATATCCATCACTTCCTCCTTACTCCCACCCATCACATAACTAAAATCAACTCCCCTACATATATTCCCCTTCTTGTATAAATAATTATCCTCCTCCACACTAAATATCACCCTCCCTGCTAACTTTATAAATGACGTACCATACACATTCGTATCAAATATCACCTCTGATGTATTCCCATATATTCTACTCATCACCCTATCAAACTCCTTTATCACCTCACTCATTAACTTGAAATTACCATATAACGTCACATCATAATCTGATACTAACTTCGTCGAACCCACGCTCACAGCATCCACCTCCCCCTTTGCCACATTATTCACACTATCCCCTATTATACTATCCACACTCATCTTCCTATATAACCAAAATATACACCTCAATATCTCTATAAATCTCCTATATAATTCATTATACTCTTCTAATATCTGTAATTGTAATATACCCTCCTCATCATCTAATCTCTTTAACTCATTCGTCTCACCCATAAATAACTTCAACATACCCACTAACATACCCTTATTCTTATGTATTATAACATTCCTCTTGTATGTCGTCACAAAATTTAATACGTCCGATATCGACATTTTATGAATATTCGACCACGTAAATAACTTCGATGATGATAATATATAATAATCACCATATCTCTTAGTTAATATACCATACTCAATCAATATCTCATTGGTAAATGTCTCTAACATACTTACCCTCTTGTTACCTCCACTTGTCGTATTGCTAAACGATCTTGCCCTTTTGGCAAATATACTTCCCCTCTCGCCACTCGTACTTCCCCTCTCGCCACTCGTACTTCCCCTCCTACTTGTCGCATTGCTAATCGAACTTGCCCTTTTGGCAAATGTACTTTGCCTATTGTCATCATCAAATTTCACTGTGTCATTGTCATATATATAAACCACATTTATATTTTTACACGTCTTGTACTTATCCAATTTTTGCGCCGTATCATCTTCTAAATTAGATAATTTTTTCAATAATTTATTCTTTAAAATTGTCATATACTTGTTAAATACAGGTATCATCTTCTCATCATTATTGCCTGTTATTTCACATGAACTACCACATAAACAATGATTTATCACTATATACCCTAAAAACTTCCTCATATCATCCTTAAATTTGTTCTCGTCAAACTCTACCTCCATTTCTAATCTTTCTCAATAAAAAAAATATACAATTTTATATATATTTTTTCTCCTATAAAAAAACTCACACCCCCACATCCCCCTTCACCGTTAAATCTAATCTACCTATATACACATTCACCGTCTCCGGTATATACTCCTCAATCGACCTCATACCATCCCTCATTATATCTATCACTATACCCCCCTCACTCCTTATATCCTCCAACTTTATCTTTCTACTCACCCTAACATTCACTATATCCAACGATTGCATACCCCATAACCTCTCTAAACTTAATAAATTCCCACCCTCCAATCTCACTAACCTCTCTAACCCACCTATCTCTCTTAACGGATTATTGCTCGCATGTAACTCCAATAACATCGGCATATTACCTAACCTCTCTATATTATTCCCACTACAATCTAAATACTCTAATCTCTCAAAATCAGGCAACTCCCTTAAATCATTCCCCTCACATATTAATCTCCCCAATCTTGGCATCTTCGGTATACTCGTCAAACCTAAACCACCCAAATTTAACTCACCCACCTCATTATACCACACCCTCTTATACCTTAAAAATATATCACCTAACTTATAACTACCATCCTCCCTCTTAAAATTATTTATATCCATATACCTGTATAACCTCCTACCCCTCACTCTAACCCTCTCAATATATACTAAACTCCTCGGATCCTTGTAATTCACATTATACTCCCTTAATACATTCCTCAATATTATATCCATATTTTCCTTACATACCCTCATATACCCCTTGTTCGCTCTACACATACTCCATAAACCATCCGGATCCAATTTACTTAATATACCTATTATCACATCAGTATCCATTATTATATACATTATATATATAATAATTTTATATAAATTCCCTCACATTTCACACTCACAACCCGTACGTTCAATATACCTTCTTTTGTACAAATTAATATCGCGTTGCAAGTCTTTAATCACAAACAAACGATATGGTGTAGGTAACATCTTGTAAACAAACTTTTTTATAACACGTGTATTTTCCGTAAATATTATATACTCACGTAACTCATCAATACTTACCGAATTCTTCATTTCATATATAATGTAAATAAATTCATTTCAATTATTTTTCACTTTCTATTAAATTATAATCTCAAGAACTCTTTATCGATTGCGCAAATTGTAATGTCTCTAACGTCTGCTTACAATATCTATCCTCCTGCCTTACATTCACTATTGTTATAAACTTTGTCGGTAACCACGAACTACTCCCCTTACTTGATAAACCCTCCAAAAATTTCAATAACGGTATCATTAAACAATTATTACCCACATTAAACTTCACCACCTCCTCCTCATCCTGCGGCTTCACATAATACCTCGACACATCATACTTCTCTATATCACCAACCTGCATCATCGGCTTCATATACCTGAAATTCTTCTTGTTGAAATAATATACCAAATGATTTATCGTCTCGTTTATATAAAACCCCTCCTTTAATATATCATATACATTTTCCGGTGTATAATTTAATCCCGGATTTAATACCTTCCTTATTAATGATACCTCACCAGATGGTGACATCACACTCGCCAACTTTGCTCTACTAGAATCTATAAACATATCAAATATATCCACAGGTGACTCCCTACCAGCCATATCTATCACACTTATATAACCCTTCTTACCCGACGTAAAACTCACCTCAAATACCATAAACAAATGCGAACGACTCGACTCGTCATTATTCGGCGTCTTCTTTATACGATTACGCTCCTTTCTATACATCGTAATCACATCCGTCAATCTATTAAATTGATCCACCCTCAAATCATCCACATTTATATCACTCGGTATCTTCGCCTTGAACTGTTCCGTCTCATTCTTTGATACAGACCCTAACTGCGGCACCTCCCTTATTAAATTATGAATCTTCCCCGTTAACTTCCCAAAATTCACATTCACTAACCCATAATACTGCTCAAATAAATATTTCAACTTTATATTCTTCACACCCTGCAAATTCGAAAACCCATAATGTATCAAACCAGGCGTCGACTGAGACCCTAATAAACTATATGTCTTCCCAGATCCGCTAAGCCCATAACCAAATAACACTATCGAATACCCATCCTCCGCCTGCTTAAATACAGAATATAACCCAGGATTTATTGACTCCGTACCCTCCACAATACCATCCAAATTCACATTGTACCTACCCTCCACAACCGTACCCTTCACACCCGTATATAAATCAATATTGTCAAACGTATCATCAAACACACCATAAAACTCCCCAAAATCATTCGTCGTACTACCACAATTTATCGTCACCGACTTTGTCCTCTTACCCTCAAATGACTTCACAGATACCACATTCGTCTTATCACCCGTCAATAACTTGATCCTCACATATACACGCACAGCACCAGATAAATCCTCATATATATTCGTCAATAATCTATCCTGCTCCCTATACTCCAATTTATTCAAATTCCAATAATCTAATAAATCAACCATCTGATTACAAAAATCCACAGGAACCTTGCTCCTCGTCAACTCACTCTTCAAATAAGTCAAATATTGCTTACACGTCTGATCATTAATATACCTCTTCAAATTTAAAAATTCTATATGCTTCATTATTGACGCCTTTATTTCCTCAAAACGCCTCTTTATATCAACCTTTATTATATCATCCAAATTCGTAAATACACCCATATTCTTATTTATAATCTCATCTAACCTCTTTATAATCTCCACCTTTCTATAAAATATATTATTCAATGAACAAAAATTCTTTAATGCATTGTCACAATTCACATTCACCTGTATCTTTGTCGCATCATTCTGCGCTAATAATCTACGCACATCCGCTAACTCCACCTGAAGCCTCTCTATCATCTTATTCTTCTCCTCTAATACACCACTATCCTCACCCTTTGCAGATAACTCCCTTATCCTCTCATCCCTCTTATTTAATTCCACTATCTGATCACTTACAATCTTTTCTAATCGTAACTTTATCTCATTCGCACTCTGCTTAAACATATTATAATCATCCGATAATAAATCCCTATCCTTCATCACCACCTGTAACGTATCCTTTATCTTACTCAACTCCTCAAATAATTTCTTCCTCTCATTATCAATTTTATCACCCTTCACCGTCTTCGACCACAATATCCACCTTTTCTTATACTCCTTGATCGCATTTATAATCGTATCCTTGTCCCTTATAAACTTTTCCTTACAACGCACCCTATAACCCTCCAATAACGCATTCTGCAATTTCGTCTTGCTTAACTCATCCCTCAAACCATCCAACTCCTTCTTGATATCACCTATATTCTTTCTTAACTTCTCTATCTCCTCATCCTTCTTTATATTCGTCGTCTTTATTAACTCTGTTAACCTCCTTATCTCCAACTCCTTCTGATCCACACCCTTGTCTGACTCAGCCACCCTCTTCTTCAACTCAACTATCTCCCTCTCATAATCTACTATCTTCTTATTCAACTCCTCCGTAGATGATTTCATCTTTAATTGTAACGCCGATAATTCCGTCATCTTCTCCATTAACATCTTTTCCGAATCACCAGTCTTCATAGCAGCCTCCTTCAATAACCTTATCTCCTCCTCCCTCTCCTCTATTATACCCCTCATTTCACCTTCCCTGTCTACCAACTTTTTATTTAAATTACTCACCTCCTCATCCTTCACCCTCATCTTACTTTCTAACTCAACCTTTAATATATTCAACTTCTCATTCAATACACTAATCTCATTCTCCTTTGAAGATATCACACCCTTTAACTCCCTCGTCGACTCATCTAACGTCTTGTCTAAAGATTCCTTCTCCTTCTCCTTCTCTGATATAACCCTTTCTACACCCTCCGTCTTTGATACCATACTTTGATTCAATTTAGCTATCTCCCTTTCCCTCTCATCAATATCCCCTTGCATCCTTTCTATAGTCGACTTTAACTCCCCATTTAAACGCTTTATCTCTCCCTCCTTCTCTATCACAACCCCCCTCACATCATCACCCTTCAATATACCCCTCAATTCCCCCAACTCCCTCTCTTTCTCCTCTATTTCTTTCCTCATCTCCTCCACCCTCTTATCCATTTTCTCTTGCAATTTATCTAACTGCTCCTGTTTCAAATTTAATTTATCCTCATACTCCTTCGTCACCCTCTCTAAACGCTTCGTCAATACACCTATCTCACCCTCCTTCTTCTCAATATCACTCTCTAACTCCTTTGAATGACCCCTTAACTCCTTATTCATCCCCTTTAACTCCCCCTCCTTTGAAGATATAACCTGTTCTAACTCCTTTGATGATACACCCAACTTCTCCTTTAAAACTTTTATCTCCTTCTCCTTCTCCTCTATTACACCCTCTAACTCACCCCTCACCCTTTTCATCTCCTCCCTTACACCCCTTAACTCCCTCTCCCTCTCCTCTAACTTTTTCTCCCAATCACCAGATATACCACTCTTTAACTCCCCTATCTCATTCTCCTTTTCTTTAATCTTGTCAACTAAATTCTTCTCCGCTTCCTTTAACTCACCCCTCAACTTCTCTATCTCAAATGTCTTGTCACTTATCGTATCCTCCAACTTTTTTATATTTGAACCATACTTCCCTAACTTCTTCCTCAATTCCTTTAACTCACTCTCACTCACACTTATCTTCTTTTCTAACTCATATATCTCCCTCGTTCTTACACCCACATCTTCCTCTCTCACCCTTATTGACTCATCCAACTCCGCCTTTGTCATATTTAATATCTTTCTTAAAATATCCCCCTCCTCAATCTCACCCTCCTTCTCCTTTATTAACTCTTTAATCTCATCAGATGACCTCTTGCTAGAATCAATCAATAACTCTAACTCCCTATTTCGTTTTGATATAACTTCTTCAACACTTGATAACTCACCCTTTAATTTATTAATCTCACTCTCCTTATCCTTCAACATCACATCCCCTTGTGAAAATAACATCCTCAACTCCTCAATCTCCCTCTCCTTCTCCCTTATCTTCTCCTCTAAATCCTTTGGAACTATCACCCCACTACTACCCTTCCTTAATACCTCTATCTCATCCTCCCTCTCCCTTATTTTCTTTAAATTATTCTCTATCTGCTCCTTTAAACTAACTATCTCCACCTTATTACCCTCTAATAACCTCTTTAACTCGTTATTCGACTCTTCTGCAGCACTCTTTATCTTTTTAATCTCCATCTCATGATTCTTTATTATATCACCCTTATCACCCATATCCCTCTTTAATTCTTCTAACTCCACCCGCTTTTCCTCATATAATCTACTCTGATCATCCAATTTCCTCCTCATCTCCTCCAACTCTATCTCCTTTTCCTTTATCTTGTCCTCCCCACCTACTATACCCTCCATCGATACCCTCAATGAAGCAATCTCACTCTCATTCCTCCCCACACTCTCCCTCATCTTATCTAACTCAACCCTTATTACCTTTAACTCCTCCTCCTTTTGTTCATAACCACCCCTGTCCACCCTCAACGCATCTATCTCATCCTGCTTTTCCTTTATCTCCTTTACATACTCCCCAATCCTCATCTTTAATTTAGATATCTCCTCCTCACGTTCCGCTAATTCAACATTACTCCTTTTTAATTTAGATATCTCCCCCTCACTCTCCTTTAATACCCTCTCACTCTCCACCTTCTTACCACTCTCCTTCTGATATAATACTAATAACTCATCCAACTGATCCTGAATTCTCTTCCTCTCATCCTTCGCCCTGTCATATAACCCCTTCAATTCTTCTATCTTCATATTCTTCGATCTAACATACCTCTTCATATCCTCCTTATAATTATTAATCGACTTTATTACCTGATCCTTCTGATTCATAATTATATTTTTACATTGTTCTAACTTTTCTAATGATAAATTATATTTTTTTGTAATTTCATCAATCTTCTTAATATACCCCTCCTTCACATTCAAAAACTCCTTGCTCCGTGTATCATATAACACCTTGTAATTCACATCCGGTACATTACCCTCCATACGAGAATTTAAAAACTCTACAATTTTATCATTTATACGAGAATCTAACTGCTCCGTATTTCTAAACACCCTCGATATATCACCCACCTTATCCCTCGTTACAATTATCTCAGGAACCCTTTTAAATATCTCATTTATATTCCTCTTTAACAAAAATTCAACATTCCTCGTATTACCTAATATAAACATCTTACCAACACTATTCATCACACCTATCGTCGCCTTGTCCTCAGATAATATAAACCCCTTTAACCCATTATGAATATCCTGTTTTGATAATACAATCTCAGGATACTTTTGTTTTATATAATTCGTTATAGAATTCGATTCCATATTAATTCTATTAATTATATAAAATAAAATAAAATTACGTATTCCACCTAATCATCTATCAAACATACCTCACCCCCTTTATTATATACACACACCTCATTATCACCCCCTTTATTATATACACACACCTCATTATCACCACCACTCTTATCATCATATTCTAAAAATGTCGAATTATTATCATTAATTACACAATCCGTCGTATCATACCTCTCCAAATATACCTTGTTCTTTAACCTGTATATCGACTCCCTATACCCATCAAATAATTGCCTATCCATCTGAAATTTCCTAATCTGATCTATCGTCTCCTTTAAATATGGCCTCGTCCTCAAAAACCACTCCTTACGCCTCTTCACATTCACTACAAACCACTTGCTTATAAAATAATATATCGGCACAACCTCTATACTCTCCCTCTTATAACTATCTATCACCCCATTCGACCAACTTATATACTCCTCACACTCCCTCAATTCATCCGGCGGATATATATATTTCGTCTCACTATTCGCTAACTCACCCACCTTGTTTAATAATATACCCTTTGCCTGCTTCTCCCCTATCACCTTTGATTTAAACTCAGCTTCGCATTCCAACTCCCTTATCTCACACTCCAAAAAATCACACTCATCTAAATCCGCCACCTCCAACTGCAATTGCATCTGCGCCCAATAATGTATCGGCGGTACACCCTCCTCTATCTTCCTCGAATATGGACACTTTATCTCTAACATCACACCATTCGGCGTAATACCATCCGGACTAGCCGCTAACCAATTTAATCTCGAATGCTGCAATAACCCAAACTCCCATACCTCCGTCCCATACTCACACCTATATAACCTCGTCGCTATCTCTTCATACTTTTTACCATGCAAAGTATAAATACTATCCTTGAACAAATTCTCCCCATAAAATGTCCTACACTTGTTTATAATATAATCAGTCTTGTTATCATAATGACTCATACACTGCTCCGGCTTATACCTAAAATTCTGCACATTAAAATCCTTTACATATATATCACATAACTCCCTCGATAACGTCAAACAACACGCAATCTCACTCGCCGTAATTCTCGTATTCCTAGATTTAAACCACTCCGCACTACGTTGCGCAGGCTGCACCTTCGATCTCAATACCTTTACACGCCTCTGTAACCTCCTTATATTACTATCCATATCACTCATTTACTATATATTTTATATTTAAATACATTTCATTTTATTTTATAAAACTTACGTTAAAAAATTTTTATTTAAAACTATCTCTATTTCATAATTATTACTACATGGGCAAAAAACAAAATCAAATTTTAAAAAAACAAACAACATTACAACCACCAGAACAACAACCATTTCTTGATAAAGTAGATAATGTCGAAACATTCCTATCACAATATAAAATCTTGGAAACCATCTATAATTATGCCCAAGAACGATTATTAAAACACGGTGAACTAGATAACTCTAAATATATCGAATGCATCAACCGTTCATCCGTCCTTATCCGATTTCTAGATAATGTTAACCCATTCGTTACACAACGTCATAAAGAAGAAATCAAACAAACTTATTATATCAGCGCCGAATTACTTGTCAGAACCGTCGGATTACAAATGGACAGAAAAGATGGCTTTAAAATTAATGAAAAAAATACCCTCTTTATTGCCATTGCACACGCACGTAAATGCTTAACTATCGAACCATTCCATAAACCATCACAAGAATTATTAAAAATTGTACTTTTGTATTTAACACTCTTCAACCCTAACCCAGAAGAAAATTTAGGATTCTTACAACAAGCAGCCTTATACGACCCATGTGATTACCAATTACAATATAATCTCGGATTCATGTATCATAGAGCTAATAAATTAGATGATAGTATCAAACATTATAAACTAGCCATCGGAATCCTCGATCTCCACCTAGAAAAAAACCCCAATGATGAAAATTTAAAACAATTTAAAATCAAATGCTTTAATGGACTAGGAAGCGTCTATTACTCCGTACAAGATAGAGATTTAGCCCTCTACTTTTTTAATTTAGCATATAACTTAACACCCAATGACCCCGATATCAATAATCAAATAGGCGTCGTATACACAGAATTAAGAGTCGTTGATAAAGCCATCTTTCACTATATGAAAGGAATCCAAAATGTTGATAAAGCACATATCTCCACAGATAAAGAAATGTTGGCCGCTAGTATGCATATGAATATGGGATTAGCAAAATGTTATGAATGCGATTTTATGGGCGCTATCGAATGCTACAATCAAGCACTCAAATATAAACCAAGATTATCTCTAGCCTACCAAAATAAATTACTTGACTCAAATTATATCTCACATTTAATTGACGACCCTATGTATATTGCCAATTTACATAAAAATATCAATAAAATTTATCCAGTCGTCATCGATAATTATAAAATTGGATGCCCTAATTATCAAGTTAAAAAAGAAATCCTGACCTTCTCCTCAAAAGAAGATCTCGTAAAGAAAAATGTTAAAATTAATATCGGATTCGTATCCGGTGACTTTATTTGCCACCCTGTATCTTATTTCATCCATAGTATTCTAAAACATATCAACTATGACCTCTTTAACGTCCATTGTTACTCTGCAAAAGTAATTAGCTTAAAAGAAATGTTCCCAAGATGCGAATGGACAGTTGTTAAAAACAAATCTGCAGAAGAATTTAAAAATATCATCCAATCACATAATATCGATATCCTTTTTGACCTCTCAGCTCACACCGGCGACAATAGATTAGACACCTTTGTTCTAAAACCAGCACCTATTCAAATTAGCTACTGCGGATACCCTAATTCTAGTGGTATACGATCTATGGATTATCGAATCACCGATAACTACTGTGATAGCGAAAAAAGTCAAATATATTACCAAGAAAAATTAGTCTTTATGGAAAAATGCTTTTTAGCCTATAGCCCAGCCACCGGTATAGATAACCTGCCAGAATTAGATTCCCAACCTTGTATCAAAAATGATTATGTCACCTTTGGATGCTTCAATCGATTTAATAAAATTAATAATATGGTAATCTCCGTCTGGGAAAAAATCCTAGTTGCCGCACCCACTGCAAGATTTATCATCAAAACAAAAGAATTCCAAACTGATAAAATTAGAAAACAATTCTTTGATGCCTTTAAAAATAAAGAAGTTATTAATCGTATTACCATTCTACCTTACTCTGATACTTATCAAGAACATTTACTCGATTATAACAAAATGGACATCTCCCTAGACACATTCCCCTATTGTGGTACAACCACCAGTTGCGAATCATTGTTATTAGGCGTCCCCATTTTAACCCTATTTGATAATGTTAGACATTACCACTCACAAAATGTTACTACAAGTCTAATGAAAAATTGCCGATTAGATGAATATGTCACTATAAGCCAAGAAGATTATATTAATAAAGCCGTATACTTTGCAAATAATTACAAATTATTAGGTAATTTGAAAAAAGACGTAAGAAAACGTTTCGTAAATGGACCCATCTGTAATTATACAGAATTCTGTAACCTCTTTGAAAATAAACTTTTAGAACTATATAAAAATCATAAATGGTAAACCCCCCCCACTTTGTTTATAAACCTTTATTAAACATTTATAAACAATTATAACATTATTTTACGCCAAATTTAATTATATATATCGCATCACGCTCATCTTATCTTGCGTCACATCTTCCACATCTTCTTCCTCCTCAACAATTTTACCCTTTAAACACTCTAAAACCCCCTCATACTCTTCCATAAAACGCACCGGATTCATTAATTCTAAAAATTTACCCTTTAATATCTCCCTATTTTCATTCCCATGTACAACACCTCTCTTAATATACTCATTTATCTTTTCTTTATATCCCTCTAACGTATCACTCACATACTCACTCATACCCATATTATTTAATATACTACCCGTCACATTTGACACATGATTCGCACCCTCCCTATATACACTAAATACAGGAACACCCATATACAAACTCGTACACGTAGTCGTCGTACCACTATAAGGATATGTGTCTATACAAAAATCTATCTCATTAAACTTTTCTAAATATTTCTCCAATGTATTCGAAAATGGTAAAAATACTAACCTATCCCTCGGAAAATCCTTATAAAATTCCTCCAATTCTACATTCTTACTCTCATCCCTCTTTATATATAATAACACATTTTCATTCTCTAATAATATCTCCCTCCACACCTTACGCACTTCACTATGATGCTTCTGTAACTTGTTCATTATACCTATACATACCTTGTTATCCACCCTCTTCTTATAATTAATCTTGACCTCTCCTATATTCTCAAACATATGAAAACATAAAAAACTCCTCGGCATATATATCAACTCTTCTACATATTTCTTTTCATTACCTATATCCACATTTCTATCAGTTAATCTATATGTCATCTGTCTTAAACCACTCGTACCAGGATACCCAAGATAATTTATTATTACATTCGCCGGTGACATCGCTATCAAATCCAACTTACCACCATGCCCACACGCTATTAAATCCACCAATATATCCAATTTATGTCTAAACTTCATCATATTATATATCTCACTATTATTTAACATACTCACTTCCACCCAATTAATACCAGGATATGACTTGAAAACCTCTGTAAACTCATCACTCTTGTTATTCGTATAATAACAAAATACCTCAAATCTATCCTTATTAAAATATTTTAATAATGGTGTTACAAATAAACCTACCGCATTCTTATTAAAATCAGGTGATATATAACCTATATGTATCTTACTATTCCTATTATCATCCGGAAATTTCGGAATTACATACTTACCATACACACCTTTTACCATCTCACCTATATCATACTTTATACCTATATCCTCCTCCTTTACATAATGTATCTGTAACATACAACCCTCCAATAAATCCCTATCCAACTCTTCTATCATTTTATTTAACTTTTCTTTTCCATTACCATGATACTTTACTTTCAAACCTGTATAATACATCTTAAATGCCCCGTTTATATCATTTGTACTATATATCCTCCCTAACTCTAAACATAACACCTTCATACCCTCCGCATATATCGGACTCGTTTTATCCTTACAATACTCTTGTAATATATCTTTCGTCTTTCTATACACCCCCTCCGCCTTTTCAATCAACCCATTATTCATATAAATAAACCCTAACATCGTACCCATCCTAAAATTATCATCCGCATTTATCTTCCGCTCTCTTTTTAATGAAGTCATATCCATCATCCTCTTACCAAATACCTTTAATATATACTCCTCCGCCTCATTATACCTCTTCATATTCATATAATAACTACATAAACTTAAATAAGGTGACGTAAATAATGGCTCTAACATTATTGACTTTTTAAATTTAGTCTCCGCCTTCTCATACTCTTCCACCTTTTCATAATAAAACCCTATATAATACTGTAATATAAAACTCCTCGGAAACTTCTTTTCTATATCCTTTATCATATACGGTATCGTATTTATACTATTCTGCATCCTCTCAAAAAATAAATTTATATACTGCTGCTCATCCATTTTTATTTAATTTAATTATTTTTTTTAATCATATTAAACTTACCTAATTATTATATAACCCACTATATAAAATACAAAATACATAAAATACACAAAATACACGAATCACCTACAGTACATACGCCCCCGAATTTAATAATATCCACCCACCTAACACCTGATCATACACCAATGAACAACTCTGACCCTTCCTCTTAAATACCAACTTCGTCGGCTTCGTACCCGTCATCGGATTCGGACATATCAACCTATCCTCCCCAAAATTTATCGTATGTTGACACCCCACACCCATACCACCACACACTAACATCTTGTATGTACCATCCGCCACCAACGACGGATTCGACTGCATCTCACCTACACTACTCGTATAATTCACCCCCGTTACCGTAAATACCGTCAATACCCTATCAACCCTCGGATTTGACACCGGTAAACTACTCGTTATATCATACCTATCTATATTAAACTTTAATGACGTCTCCATCGTCACATCCCTAAATAACGCCAACGTCGTATTACTTAAACTCGTAAAACGCCCCGTCTGTGGCATCGTCGCACCTATCGGCGTCGTATCTATCGAACCACCATTTATCCTAAAATCACTACCCGATACCCTGTTCGACCCAGCTGATATACCACCATCCAACACAAACCCACTCATATTACTCGTATTCACCTTGCTCACCTCTATACTCCCTAACGTACCACTTAACACCACATCATCCTCTATCACCGCATCACTATAAAACATCCACCTATTTAACGTATTCTTCCAACCAAAAAATCCCGTATGATAATTCACCGAACCCGTCACTATATTGTTCCCAACCAAATCCCTCCAATAATTCACCCCTATACCCACATCCTTACCCGGATTAACCTTTAAATTACTCTTTAAATTACCCATACTACCACTCACACTTATACCACCAACCTTGCTTATCAAAAATTTAGAACCATCTATTATCTCCACCACCGTATACTCCCCATCCACCACCGGCGTCGAATTCGTATTTGATAATATCACCTTGTCTCCCACCACTAAATAATTCACACCATCCGTCGTAATCCTTATATTCCCATTCGTACTCCCCACATAACTATTTATACCCATTATTAACATCTGCTGAAATGTACCCAATGGCAATATAAACTTGTCTAAATCAAAATCCGTATTTGATGTACTTAATGTACCCGTTATATTCACCGAACCAGATATCGTCACCGACGATGAATTCATACTAATACCATTATACCCATTCAATATCAAATTCTGCCCATCACTTAATATACTATTATTAATCGTACCAAATTGTAAATACTTGTTTACCGGTATCGTAACACTCTCCTTTGGCTGCAAATCTATATTACCAGATGTATTTACTATCTGTATATTACCACCCGTATTCTCTATTATTGTCGAACCACCCACATTTAATGACGTATTCTTATTAATATTTATAAACCCACTCCCACCCGTATTCGTCAATAATGATATACCACCACTTAATGATGTTATCCTTATATTACCACCCGTATCCCCAGATATACTACTCGACGTCGAACCAAAACCTATCCTCGAATTAAATGGAATTATTATATTTCCTGAACTTATATTTATATCATTCCCTGTTATCGTCTTTACATTCGATATCGTACCATTCGCTAAATCTAAATTACTAAAATAACCATCCCCAAATTGTACACTACCATATGAACCCGAAAATACCTCATTATTATTTATACCATCCTGTATATACACAAACCTCCCCAAATTATTCTTATACCCAAAAAACCCAGTCTTTGTACTCGTATTATTTCCCCACTTGAACTCCACACCACGATCCTTGTTATCATTCACTACTGGACCACTCACACCACCCAATGATACTATCGGATCCTGTATATTCGTCACCGTACTATACACATTCATCGTCGTACCATTTATCTGCACATTCGCATCTATTATTAAATTATTTGACGCCACTATCCTCATATTACCATTCGTATCTCCTGATATACTCGTACTCGTCTCCCCAAATGCAATAGGTATATTGTACGGCAATTGAACCTTTGTACCAGCATTTAACATTATATTACTCGATGTCACATTCACACTATTCGTTCCTATCACATTTAATACACCCCCACACCCTATTAACGTCCTCACATTCGCTATCGTCCCACAATTCATATCTATCACACCAGCATTTGTAAATGATAAATTATTTGATATTATCGCCCCACTCATCTCCATCTGACCTAACGTACCCGTTATCAACTCCCCCGTATTTATCGCATCCGAATAATACGTAAATCTATTACTACTATCCTTCCAACCAAACCAACCTAATTTCATTGAACCACTCGTAACATCAAAATATTTATACTCCACACCCCTATCCTTATTATCATCCGCTAATATATCATAATTTGCTAATGTTATAATAGGATCCCTCACCCTCACATTTGTACTATCAAAATTTATCACATTACCATTCACATTAAAATTACTACTTGTTATATACGTATTCTCATTATTTATTATTAACCTCCCACCCGTATTAGATATTATCATACTATTACTATTCATCACCAAATTACCTGACGTATCCGCAAATATATATCTCGAACCATCACTAAATGTTAAATAAACACCAACTGGAATATTCACAGCACTCGACGCTAATAAATTAATATCCTTTGTATTCCTTAAATTAATACTACTACTACCACCAGACCCATTTATCACTAAATTACCAGATGAACCTAATATACTATTCGATGTACCATTATTACTAAACACCAAAAATCTATTCTCTAATATTCTTGTACTACCTACACTCGTATATAAATATATATCTCCACTATTCGCATTCAACTCTACATTCCCAAATGAACTATTCACATTCACCCTACCATTTGATATCATATTCAATGAACTACCTGTATTACTAGTCAATAATACTATACCACCCGTATTCCCATATATCACCTGAGATACACTACCCAATTGTACATTCGTATTACTAGGAACTATCACACTCCCTCCAGTCGGTGTCAAATATATATTACTACTCGCATTTATTAATAATTCCCCCGAAGTATTCCCACTTATCCTCTGTAATCCTACTGAATTACCCGAAAATGATATATACGAATTTATAGGCAAAATAGTAGATGATGCACTTAAATTAACATTCCTCGACGATATCACTAAACTTGATACAGTATTCTCTAGTATATTACTACCATTCGTCCCAAATGACAATGGAATATTGTTTGGTAATAATACCTGCCCCGTCATAAATGATACTCTTGTACCCGCCGATATATTTATTACTCCTCCACAACCACTTATAGTATTCACACCTATTATATTTCCACAATTCATATTTAAATTACCACCCGATGATATATCCAATTGTGTCGTCGTTAACGCACCCATATCAAAATTACCCAACGTCCCCGTTATTAACTCGTTCGTATTTATCGCATCCACCATAAATGTAAACTTCCTAGTTGAAGCCTTGTATCCAAACCAACCCAATTTCATCGAATTACTAATCGAATCAAAATATCTATACTCTATACCTCTATCCTTTGATTCACCCCCATTTAATGTATAATCCCCTAACGTCAATATAGGATCATAAAAACGCGTATTCGTCGTATTTATCTGCATCATAGGACCATTTATCTTAACTTGACTCTCTCCAAATACATTTAAAGAACCCTCTGTATTACCCAAAAAATTTATATAATTATTCCCCGATGTACCAAATTGCAACTCGGTCGTCTGAGGAACCTTTATTGAACTCGATGTACCCACATTAAATACCACATCATTACAACTACTTATCATTAAACTTGACGTATTCCCTACTATATTATTACACGTAGGACCAAACACTAACTCCGTCTCACTTGGAATTGTAATCATATTCGCCGTATCTAATATAATCTTGTTTGTCAACGTCTTTAAAAATGACCCCGACGTTATCGTAGATGATATCACCGTCCCTACAGACCCCAATAAAAATGATGTATTCGATATTATACTCCCAACTGTATATGTATTGTTTAATGAATTCGCCCCAGTAATCGTTATCAAATCACCCCCTTTTAATCCATGAAATGTATTCGTCGTCACTAATACACTTCCATTTGTATTACGAATCGTACTTATATTTTTTGATGTTAAACTTTCCGTCCCAATCGTTATATCCCCATTCACTGCCCTATATGTCTGATTATCAAATGTCGTCACATTCGCCGTACCAGAACTTGAATATAATACTATATTATCTCTTACATTAATTGTCGCTCCACCATTCTTAACCTCACTATAAAAATTACCCGATGTCGTCGTATTATAAAATGCACCCCTTACATAAACTGTACCCGTATTGTCCGGAACAATATTTATATCACCATTCGTATTCACCGCCTTTATCGTATTATCACATATCTCTATATTCCCTAAATATGAACACCCCTCAACCACCAAATCATCCGATAATGATAATACACCCGTATTTGAATCCCATCTCATAAAATTATCACCATTCTCAAATAATACATCATTTCTAACAGTCAAATATGTAAAATACGCCGCTGATGCACCCTCCGCACCTATTACCGTATTACTTATATCTGAATCCTTAATCGACACATTTAAGAATACACCATCTTCATATACACCTGCAATACTCACTGTCTCTAATATAATAGAATTTGCCGTAATCACGTCAAATGAACCAAAATTTGATATAATCTGCTCACCTTTTAATGGTTTAGAAAACGATAGCTTACTACTACCACTCATATTATATATACATTTATAAAAATAATATTCATATTTACCACATCAAATATTATTTATATTCTTTTATTATTCTACAATATCCCTTATATAACTTGCATAAGACTCCGTCTTTGTACTCGGAAATCTCGGAATACCATTCTCCGTTAATCCAAAATATTTGACCCATAATTTACTCCCTATATATTTCTTACCCTCCCTATATAACATCTTTCTCTCCTTCTCATTCCCCTTTGGACGAATATTAAATAACTGCCCATCAACAGTCTTACATACCCATACAACTAATTTATCCATCGTCCTGGAATCATTTTCACTCGTTATATCCACTATCTCATACTCATTGTCATCAAAATCCTTCTTTTTTAATAAATCATACGATCTAAATTTACATTTATACATCCCTTTCGCATTTCTAATCATCGACCCCTCATAATTATCTTCAATATTCCTCTTATGCCACCTCTCTATATCCTCATTCGTCTCACACCTCTCCGCTCTCACATATCTTAATTTCTTAAAACTATTGTTTTTAAACAACTCACTTAGTATTTTCATCCTCTCTTCATATGTCCTCTCTAAATTAACTATATCATACACATGATACTCTATTTTCTCCAAGTTCTTTTTGTCTTCATCTGTTAAATTTTTCTGCTTTCTAAGAACACCATATATCTCAAAATTAAAATCCTTATCATGTACATACAACTCCCCATCCAATATATAATCTATACCCTCCAACTCTTTAAATAATTCCGTATTATACAGAATCTTGTAATCCTTTCCCGTACGCGTCGTCATCTTTTTTGAATTGTTATTATATAACATCCTATAACCATCCAACTTTGGTTGAATATAACAACCATATACCACCTTTTTTATATGCTTTTTATACTCCTGCGCCAACATCGGATATATATCCACCTTATATCCCATATCAACCGTATTTTCAACCTCTTTATTTATACCCTCCACATTCCTCACCTGATTTATATCCTCCTTGTAACCCTCTATATCCTTCTTCTTATTCCATTTTGACCTCGCCTCTAATAACGCCTGCTGATAATGCGTCGTCTCATTCGACTTCCCTATATTCTTACCCATATCCACACGTAATTGATACTCTATCTTTTTATTATCTACATAACCATACTTCCACTCCACTATCGAATATGACCCCTTGTCAAATACCTCTATCCTCCACTCCTTAATCTTACTCTTCTTGTCCATACCATACAAAATAGGATACATTATTCTATTTTGAATTTTTATAATCTTGTTATTTTTTCAATTTATTCTCAACGTAATTTATTCTCAACGTAATTTATTCTAATAATATTAATCCGTGATGACACCCAGCAACCACCTTCTTTATTTTCTCACCCCTCTCTAATTTTCGTACTCCTAATTGCCCACCCCAATCATCACCCATCACCACTAATCTACCATCACTCTTTAATACTATTAAAAAATCATCACCAGCACTTATATCCACTACATCACTCTTTAACTCTTCCATTAACATATTATTTAACATCTTTCCCCAATACACAACACTCCCATCTTTCTTTAATACAAAAAATCTATTCCTACCAGCACTTATACTCTTCACATTCGAATGCGCATTAAAAGGCACATCCTTGTACAACTCCCCATTAATATTACATACAACTATACTACCATCATCCTTTAAAATCATTATATCACCCTTTGACGCTGACACCATCACCACATTCCTTTTCATCACTTCTGGTAATATTGGCGCACGATACCCCCAAATTACCATCTCACCTTCACCTGTTACACCCAACGAAAAAAACTCCCCCGCCGCTATCTTCACAAGCCTCGGTATATTCTGAGGCACCACCGCCCTATGACCCCAACCAACCACCGTACCATCATACATTAACGCCAATGAATGATACCAACCAGCCGCTATACCCATCACATTCGATAATGCACTCTCAGGAATATCTCTACACACCTCGTCTCCTAATGCTATTACAGAACTATTTGACCTTAACGCAATCGAATGCTCACGCCCACCCGCTATATCCACCACATCACTCATATTTAAATCAAATAACGCCTGCCCTACATTATTATAACCCCATCCTATAACTCTTCCCATTTTCTTCTTATTTATATACTTACTTTTTTTTTATTTAATTTGAACTTGAATATAATTTTTCTAATAACCCTTCCAAATTTCTCATATACTCACCCTTATCACACACCCTCCCATTTATAAATCTATCCCTTACACTACCCTTTAATCCACTCCAATATTTATCACCCCTTTTACTTAAACCATTTATCTTCTCTATCATCTCATCCTTCGTATAACATATATACTCATCCAAATCCGAATTCTTTAATATACTCGCCGTCACATTTTGCGCATGAAAATAATACTTGTCATCATATAACGTATACACAGGCACACCCATCAATAACGCCTCACAACTTGTCGTCGTACCAGAATACGGAAATGTATCTATCGCCACATCTATCTTGTTATACTCCAATAAATGATCCTCATGTAATATCGTACAATCTACCACATTTATCCTACTTCTTACACTCTCATCAAACCTCTTTATAAAACTAACCTTTATATTCTTATTCAATAACGCCTTCGTTTTAAACACAAATCTTATATCCACATTTGACTTTAATACCCTATTAAATAAATCTGTCACACCCGATGTCATCTTGTTCACCCTGTTAAAACACCCTATCGTTAATATCTTTTTATTATTCTTTAAATAAGGCTGCCCCTCTAACTTCGGATTCACAAATGGCCTCTCATTTGAATAAGAACGCGTTAATACAGGATCATAACATAAAAAACAATTTTTTAACATTAACAATCTCTCAGTATAAAAATCTTGTGATACCTCCATTTTATCACATATATCATCCGTTATTCTATAATCCATCTCATTTAAACCCGTCGAATACGGATAACCTATATATGTCACCTGCACAGGACTCGGCTTTAGTGCAAATACATCTAATCTATTAAACGCCGTATGCCCAGCAAGATCCATTAATATATGTATCTTATCATCATATATCATATTAGCCGCCTCAACCGCCGATTTATTCTTTATAAATTTAAATTTTAATTCCTTGTTGTATAAAGACGTCTCTATTATACACTCCGAATAACACGTCACATTAAACCTTTCATTGTTAAAATTCCTTAAATATGTCCTTATAAAAAAACTCACAGGATGATCCACAAAATCTCCAGATATAATCCCTATATTAATTTTATTATCAACAGTCTTGAAAAAACTCTCATTAAACACATACAAATCCTTCACCTTGTTATATAATTTATTTATCATCCTGTGCTGTTTTAATATATACTTTTTATCTTCAAACTCATCAAAAAAATAACTTAGATTCATCAACTTGTTCTGAAATGGAAGTGAAAATTTCGGAGATATCTTTAATGACCTGTTATAACTTTCCACCGCCTTCCCATTATCACCATTATACGCATGCATATGCCCTAAATTTAAATAAATCTCAGACTGCAAAAATTCAGAATCAGTCGATACAAACGTCCTCTTGTAATTCGCTATACCCTTGTTATACGCAACCTCTGCTAAATCCGTACGTCTCATCTCCGTATATACCACTCCCAACTGATTCTGAATATCAGGATCTAATGAATCCAACTTTTCAGCCTTTAATAAATAATGTAACGCATCTGGCCATTGTTTCACCGACCTAAAAATACACGATAACCCATTCAAATCATTTATAGCCAGTTCCACCAATTCCCTCCTCCCATTTTGTAATGTATTTTTATTACCCATCATTATTATCTTATTATTTGCTAACGTAAAACTTAACTTGTAATGAATCATAGCCATCTCTAATTTATTTAACTTTTGAAATACAAAACCTAAATTATAATGAATCGTTTCATTGTCCGGCTGATATAATAACGCCTCCTGTAAATATTGTAAAGATTTTTGTATATCATTTTGATTAAAAAAACATAATTGTGTAAAAATACTTATTATCTGCTTTAATGCTAAATCATCTTCAAATTTAATTTTTAAAATATTATGTAACACACTTACCCCCCTCCTAAAAAGATTTTCTTGCTCATTTGTTATCCCTTCCCCATCATCCACCCTATTTAACTCATTCTTGTACAACTCACGCTTTTTATTCATCACCTGCGTCTCAACATACGTCTTGTACAATGTCCCTAAATTAAAACACATCTGAATATATATATCACGCGGAATATACGGCTTACTATCTATTAACAAATAATCCGTTATCGGTATCACTTCAACCAACTCCTGTAATAATCTTATAGCCTCCATTCTTAACACCTGCGTCTGATTTATATCATTACTATCAATCGATCTAGATATAATAACATTAACCTCTTCCAACGTCAATTTATAACCCCTCATCTTTTCATTCGGAATTACAGTCATTATTCTATCTTATGTTAACGTTTTTTTAAATAACTTGTTTTAAATATTTAAAAATTAATTTATATTAAATCTCACCAACTCCTCTATTTGCTTTTCAATCATCGGTATATACTTATTTAAATCATGTAACTGATACTCGTCATGATATTCGTACTTTGTAGATAACGTCTTATTTATATCAATGTCCCCTACACATATAGGATTTATCAAAATATTTAAATTATAATATTTATTAATTAATTTAACCAACTCATACTTAGATATACCCTTCGGTGAATAAATATGTCTAACACCCTTCCAAAAAATATCATTTTCTATCATAATCTCCACAATCTTTGAAAACTGTAAACACGTAATACCATTCCAATAATAATTCACATACCCATTCATCCCCCTACCCCTTTTCGATTTAACCACTTCTAATAATGAATACACATTTTTTAATTGCTCCCCTATAATACTAGTACGTATAACTGTCGCATTTATATTTTCACCCAACATTTTACTCAAACCATATATACCACTCTCATTCTTTATACTGTCTTCCGTATACGGATAACCCCCTTCCCCATTATATACACAATCTGTCGTAGGATGAATCAATTTACAATTATTCTTATTACATATATTAGCTAATTTCACCGGAAATATACTATTTATATAAATATAATTCATATCATCTACTATAGACGCCTGAGGAATTAATCCTATACAATTTATAATCAACGTATTTTCATCCAATTGATATTTATCTAAAAATGTCTCCAAATTTCTTGTCATATTCATACCAATATAATCTAAAACATCAAACTCACCCCTCGTTAATGTAATTATATTATATTTTTCTCCTAACCATTTAGTTAAATAACGCCCCAACATACCATCACTACCAAAAATTATAACCCTTGAAATCATTTCTAATATTTATATTCATTTACTTTTAAACCTTTTATCTAAAATATACCCCTCTTTACTTATTCTAAACGCAAAATCGCGTTCATTTATTCAAACGCACCCAATACAAAAGGATCATCCGTCAATATATACCCCTCTTTACTTATATAACCCACCTTCTCCTTCGTACCCCTGTCATATATATACACCTCATCCACATAATAAAACTTATCCTCTATAAACTTCACCCTCATACCACTCACATCTACATCTACATCTACATCTACATCTACATCTACATCTACATCTACATCTCCTTCCATCTGCTTTTTCTCATACATATAAACCATACTATTCATATTATCCTTTATACTCAACCCTATATGCATCTTACAATACTCCCCACCATCAATACATTTTCTTATACATTTACTACCACTCTGACACATCGCTTTACATATATTTTCTTTCGTAACCAACCTGCACCTCGCTATCAACTCCTCCTTACTCATAAACTTCTTTGTACCCCTCTCCACCACATCACACTCCTCATATATCACATCTATCATACTTATTATACCCTTTATATATAACTTTTCTAAATCTAATGACACATTTCTTAATTTATTTACAAAATCCATCACATCAATTTGACCTTATACCCTCACCTATTTCTTTGTCACACCTCCTATTTATCTCTGCAAATATATTTTCACTTTTTATTAAACATACCCTCTTCTCCACACCCTCCACTTTACTACTAAAAAAATCACCCGCCTTTGACTTTATTAATACCCCTATACCCTCCATACCCACTTGACCCCACCCTTCCTTTATATCACATTTATCATTCCTTATATAATACCCATCACTACACTCCTCATTATCTATCATATTTATATATAACATTACAAATACCATACTATCCCTCATAAATAAAATTATCTCATCCTTCTCCTTTGAAAATCTCATCTCTACATTATCCGTCTCCACTTTACTCTCATCTATCAACTCTAACTTTAATAATCTTATTTGCTTAAACTTTCTATCAAATTTTAATACTAATGTATTATTTAATATCTTATACTGCTCTAATTTCATTACTCTTTATATTATTTAATTATCCCTTTCTAAACACACCTTTATCATATCATCCACCCTTTTATTCCCATACCACATCCTATAATATAATGTATCCTTCTCCTCTGGCTCCTTTGTATGAGATTTTATATGCTTAAACTCTACCTTATCACTATTCCTCTCATATATCTCTAATATCTCCTTTATTAACTCTTTATTCTTTACTTCTTCCTTCTTCGCCGTCCTCCAATCATTTGATTTCCACCTCTTCGACCACTCCGTCACACACTTTATACCATACATACTATCAGTACATATCACCACACCCCTCATATTAAAATCCTCCACTATACTTAACGCCCTCCTTATACCCATCAACTCCGCTATCTGATTTGTACATTTACCCTCCACCTCCCATACACCACTCACCTCCTCCATACCCTCTATATATACACCATACACCGCCTTACTATTCTCCTTTCCATTATTTGTCGCACCACCATCTGTATAAATATACACTACATCTACATCAGTTTTTAACCTTTCTAATTTTTTTAAATCCTTTAACATATATTCCATCGTCCTAACACTCATTATATCAAATATATCCTTTATACTTTTGTTTTCTAAACCATTCCTATATACATACAACTCAAAATCCTCCCTTTTCATTCTATTTAAACTTTACTCCACATTCTATTTTCATTTTTTAAAAATAATACCCATGGATTATGCCATTATCATTTAACCAATAAAATTCTTGACAATTAATAAATATAACGGAAATCAAACCATAAATATAACAAAATATAAAAATACTTGTAAAAACATTGGTTAAAAAATTGAAAGAGAGGGAGGTTTTTCTTTTTACACTATTTATAATTTATAATTTAATTTATGTATATATATTATTAATGAACAGAATATACTTTATATTAATAATATGTCTTTTTTTATATTACTTGCTATTTTATAATAATGACACCTTTACAAACATAAATTCATATGAATGCATCGTTGTTTCAGCATATTTTAAAATACCATCCAAAAAAAATCATGAATTTTATATGGAACAAGTTAAACGCTTTTTATCAAAAATGAAACAACCAATTGTATTTTTTACTACACCCGATTTAATTCCTGAATTATCATCTTATAGACAAGATTACCCTATTAAATTTATAGAAGTTTCCAACATATATGAATTAGAAGCTTTTAAAAAATATTCATTAGATTTCTGGAAAAAACAATCTGATATAGATCAAGAAAAATATCACACACCAGAATTAGCAGCTGTATGGTACAATAAAAAAGAATTCGTATTAAAAGTAATCGATATGTATAAAGATTTTAAAGGCCAATTTATTTGGTGTGACGCCGGCTGTATAAGAAATGATAATTGGAATTTAAATAATTTTGGAAAAAATTTACCTAAACATTCAAAAATTTCATTACAATTAATCAATAATATAACAATACCTGACTCTAAATTATTTTCTTACCCAAATCACCCCTTTATAGCTGGCGCCATTATTACAGGTAATGCATCTGCTTGGAAAAAACATTCATTTAATTATGATCAAATAGTTCAAAAATATATAGATAATAATATAACCATTAATTCTGATCAATATATTTATCAAACTTGTATATTAATATACCCAGATGATTATGATCTTGTTTATAAAATAGATTCCCCAGATGAATGGTTTTTCTTTTTACACTATTTATAATTTATAATTTAATTTATGTATATATATTATTAATGAACAGAATATACTTTATATTAATAATATGTCTTTTTTTATATTACATCTTTTATAATGTTGAAAATTTTGAAAATCAAAATGAACAATATATATTACATGTTCAATTAATGGGAGGTTTAGGTAATAGATTATTTCAAATAGCATCCGGATATAGTATTTCTAAAAAAAATAATATGATATTAAAAGTAAAAAATGATAATATTCATAATTATGATTATATCGATTTTGTAACACAAAATTTGGATAATATGTTTAAAAATATATCGCATAAAACATACGATGACTCTCAAGAATTTATAAAATATCATGAAAAAGAAGAATTTAAATATAATGATATTACCATCGACCAAAATAAACCTACTATTTTACACGGATTTTTTCAATCTGAACAATATTTTAAAGATTATCGTCTAGATATTTTAGAAATATTTAAAGAACCACAACATATATCAAATCTATTAAATAATATTACGAATTTTGATAATCTAGTCGCTATTCATATCCGTTTAGGCGATTTTTTGTTATACGATAAACATAATATGGATTTAACCGAATATTACAAAACCGCTGTCAATCTAGCTAAAAATAATATAAATAATAATGATATTCAATTTGTTATTATATCAGAAGAACCCCCTGAAAAAATAAAAGAACATTATCCATTTCTTAATGATAATGATACAACATATCATTTTAAAGAAAAAAATTCTCCAGAATATGATTTATTCTTCATGTCACGTTGCAGAGGTGTAATCTGCCCTAATTCAACCTTTGCGTGGTGGGGCGCATGGCTAAATAAACGTACTGACAAATTCATAACTTTACCAAAAAATTTCATTAATACAATGCATTCTAGTATACCCATGGATTATGCAATTATTATTTAACCAACAAAATTCTTAATAATTAATAAATATACTTACAATCAAACCATAAATATAACAAAATATAAAAACACTTGTTAAAACATTGGTTAAAAAATTGAAAGAGAGGGAGGTTTTTTTTTCAATTTTCAAGATTTTCAAAAGCCCTATTTTTATTTTTTTGAAAAATATCTTTATAAAAATTTTTTGAAAATTTTTCAAATTTTTACTTTTTAAAAAATAAATTTTTCCAAAAAAAACCTCCCTGTTATCTATTTTTTAACCAGTGTTTTAACAAGTGTTTTTATATTTTGTTATATTTATGGTTTGATTTTTATAATATAATGTTTTGTATTATTATTTATCTGGCTAAATGGTTAATAATAAAAAATAATTTAAAATATTAAGATAATAACAAATATGAGTTTTACATGTTCATTATGTCGATTTGATTTTAAATATAAACAATCTTTACAAAAACATCTTAGAGAACAAAGATGTACATCTTCTCTTTTAACAAATTGGGAAGAATTAAATAATAAAATATATAATCTTGAAAAAAAATATACAATACTTGAAGAAAAATACAAAGATCTTTTAAATAAACCCCAAATACCATCACATATTGAATCTTCATCTCAATTTATATCAGGAGGTAATTATAATAAAATGATGAACTTTAATATCAAAATAGAAATAAATCCAATTACAAATTTAAAACTTGACTATATAGAACCTAACGTCATGAAAGAACTCGTCGAAACTTATGATTTTTCTCAAAACAAAAACCCCCAACGACTTAATCTTCTTCTCTCTAATTATATTAAAAATTTTATTTGCAATAAAGATCACCCTGAGAATCACGCTGTTAAGTATGTTAAAAAAAAACCTCCCACATATAATTGCACCATTAAAGATGAAAACGGCAATACTATTCAAGTTATTAAACAATTAAAAGATACTTGCGAATTACTTAGTGATCCTATGCTTAATAATTTGAAAATTAAACTTAATGAATTTCTTAAAAAATATAAAAAAGATGAAGAATTCGATTTTGAAATGTACGAAGATACTATAAAACAATTACGTAAAGAATTAAATAAAAAAACTGTCAAAAAAGCCCTTAGTTCAGTCTTACAAAATAACATAATAAATGATATCAAAATGAAATTTGATATTTCTATAAATGATATAATTAAATAACAAACTATAAAAATACTTGTAAAAACATCTTCTTTCAGTTAATCTATTTATTTTTTTCTTGTTCATATTTATCTTTAATCATGCTAACCAATATTTCATTAGGAGCTTCAAATATTGGTTCCTTACCAATCAAATATTCCCCCTTGTTAGAATTGTCTGTTGATATTACGTAATTAATATCCTCAGTAATTGTAGCTATACCCGTTGTACCTGGATTAAATTTAATTAAATATTCATTATTATCTAACAAACTTTTGTGAACCAAAAGTCCATGTAGTATATGCATCATTTATCGCATTTTGAGAACACATCTTCGTTTTTTTGTTTCCTTCTACCGCTTCTCTACCACCACCACCTAAATTATAACCCCCACCATCACTATACATTGGATTAAAATCAGCCATTGTTTCCTTTTTCGAAAACAAATAATATAATGCAAATAAAACTAACACTAATATTATTAAATTCTTATTCTTCATTTATATATTACTACTCAATATAATATTTTTTATTAATTATACAATTACACATTTATTTTTTATATGCATTTATTAAAGAACTTTATATTATGCAAAAAGAAACCATTAATAGCGTTCTTTATTTGCAACTCGTCATCATATTCTCACTTATCGCACTCCTCATTGCTTTAATAAAAATCATTTACGAAAATTATATACAAAATAATTCTATAACACCACCCAACCCACATACACCCATATTTTATTATATCAATCTTGATAAATCAATCAATCGTAAACAACGCTATGAAGAACGCCTTTCTAAATACCAAGATGTACAAACTGAAAGAATTGCCGCTATTACACCTCACGATATTAAAAAATACAAAATTTATATCTCACCAACTTGCAAAATTAATACAGAATTAGAAATTGCTTGCACATTATCACACCTTAAATCCATCTTTATAGCCTATAAAAATCTCATCTATAATATCTCTAAAAATAAAAATACCAATAATTACGCTCTTATCACCGAAGATGACCTTATCACCCTTGAAATGCCCGATTGGATTAAACTTGTCAACTCCGCACCACCCAATTGGGAAATATTACAACTCGTCGCTAGTGGACCCCTCGCTGAACAAATGTACAATAAAAATACCCTTGGATGGCAAAAACATATACATAATATGTGGTGCTGCGCAGCTTATCTCATCAACTTACAAGGAATGATCACTATACTCGACTCCTGTATACCCGAATATAAAAATATTGATAACTGGAATGACATCACCATTATTAACCTCGATCATAATAATGTCAACTGCGCATCAGATCATATCATTTATTCAATCGCCAACACTTACACTTACACTAACCCACTCTTTAACGTCGAAGGCATCGATAGTACCATACACTCACATCACCTACCCACACATCTACAAACTATCAATGTTATTAATAATCGCTTTAATCATTCTCAAAAAAATAACAATCTCAATAACAATCTCAATAACAATCTCAATAACAATCTCAATAACAATCTCAAGAACAATAACAATCTTATTATCGACTCCGACTCTATCCTATAAATTAATCTATTATTTTTTTAATCTTCTCTCTTATATTCTCCATTTTCATCTCATCCGGTATCTCATACATCAACGGCTGCCTATATATCTCATCATATAATATATCATCATTATCTATCTCCTTTATCTTGTTTATTAACCTATCCATCTCCTCCTCCGTACCCGTCTCCTCTAATTGTAATATAGCACCCTTATTAAACCATTCCCTAACTTTACTCGCACCCCAATATATCGGTACCGTATTCCCTAAATACGCATCCGCCAATTTTTCTGTCAAATAATTCGGCTTTGATGTATTCTCAAAACATATCATAAATTTGTACTCTGATAAAAAATTATAATAACTATAATCACCCTTAAGTTCATCATTCCTTGGAGCCTTCATACCTATATTATTAAATACACCACCACCACTATCAACCTTTTTATATTCACTTAACTTTTTAAAAAATTTATTTCTTATATCATTACTTCCATTACTTAATACAAATATACAAAATTTATTCTTCTTAATAGGATTACGTACACTCATATACTTTGGCCAAGAATTATATGCATAACTATCCATTATAAATAAAGGATGACATATTATACCTTTCTTTAGATCAGTTTCCTCCATTATCAATTTTACATCATAATTCTCTAAATTTCCTTTATCCCACGTTTCTCCATTCACTAATATATGTACATCACTCTTACTTTTATATTCACCATCATACGGTAAACTATTAAATACACTGTGTATATATACTTTTTTTTTTATATCCATCGGATCTAACAACATATTAAAATATTTTTTTGTTGATTCTACCACATTTTCCGTCCAAAATTCCCTATACTCATATACATTATCATACCCCTCCCTTCTATTATAATATATCATACATAATATTAACAATACTAATACCAAACTTGTTATATCTATCTTCATTAATATATATTTATATAATAAAATATATATAAATGTTATTCTATATTCATATTACTACTTTTTAATTGCATCCTCCCCTTTTTAAAATACATCTCATCTTGTAACCATCCCCTTATCATACTTATTACCTTTTTTCTATCTTCAACATCCAATTTTATTTGCATCCTATTTTCTAACTCCCCTACTAACTCAGGTAACACCATCTTTTTACACACCTTTTCTTCACATATATTTTTTATATGCCCTAAATAAAATTCATTCTTATCCAACACACCAATTAACTCTTTTGACATTTTTATCTTGTTTATTAACACATCTATCTTCATATTTACCCTACCACCCACACCCCTTACATCCCTTACACCCCTTACACCCATCACCCTATAATTACTCCTCTCCTTATCATAATATATCATAATCATCCTGTCATTCCCATTGTATAATTCCTCTATACTATAATCACTCCCAAATATTATAAAATCCACCTTTAACACCCTAGATAATAAACACAATGTCACATTATCCCCATGTAATTTAAATCCTAACATCTTTATCTGCTTTGTAAAATCACGCTTATTATGAATATTATACGGATCCCAATCCCCTATATATACTTTGTTGTCACTACTTATTCTATAATTCTCTATTAAATCCACAAACTCCCCCTGCGGTATATCCTTTATATACTTTGCTATCATATTCATAACTTTCCCCCTTGTCTTTAAAATCCCACTATTTATTATAGCACTCACTAATGTATTCTCCTCTAATGTATTCTTTATCATAAAATTTTCAGAATTCAATTTTATTCTCCATTTCATATTTAATGGCTCCCAATCACTTTGTGTCATATACACTTCTTTGGAAACTTCCATTATCCCTAATTACTATTAATTATAAAAAATAATTTATATTTTATAATTTATCTAATTTTTATTTTATAATTCATCTAATTCTTATTTTATAATTCATCTAATTCTTATTTTATAATTCATCTAATTCTTATTTTATATATTTTTATCAACCCCTTAAAATTCATCATCATCCACACCCCCACCACTCGCATATTCCTTCATCCTTACATTAAACCCATAATTTACACACCCATTAATCACCCTTTCTTTTTCATTACCATATCTTATCTTCATCGCCCTTCTTAACTCCTTGATCTCTGGAATCTTTGATGTTGAATAATTCGAACTCCACCACGATGAAAAATTATTATATACCACCTTATTCGACTCAAATACACTGCTGTCCTCATCCACACACGCATCAAAAAATTCATTAAACTTGTCATTATCCACCTTGTATTTCGCCGTCGCCTTCTTCACCTCATCCGGCTCCACTAAACCCTCCTCTAAAAACTTTTTATAATAATGTATCAAAATACTCATAAAATATGGCCTCCACTCCTTTATCTTATACTTTATCGACGGATCTATCTTGAATTCATTCTCCTTTACAGGATTATCACAAAACCTACTCTTAAATTCCACCACTCTTATTCTTCTCCAAGTACCACCATCTATCGACGTAACAGCCGGTAAATCATTACAACACATAATCATCGTCCCTTGCAACTTGAATGATACCGGCGCCTTGAATAACTCTCTCGCCACAATAGTATCACCACCCGTAAACTGCTTCAAAATACCCGTCCTCAATTTATCATTATGCTCCGGCTCTTGAAATGTAAATATCCTTTTACCACGTAATCTCACTATATCCGGTGATGCATTACTTGAACCCGTCCTCTTGTTCGTCAATAATGATACATCCACCGACGTAATATAATCCCCTAACGTATTCTCCAAAAAATTCACCAACGTCGACTTCCCATTCGCACCAGATAAACCCGTCCATAAATAAAACCTCTCATCCGGAATACCCACCAATGACTTCCCTAATATCTTTAATGTATACTCCCTCACCTTTTTATTTGTTATAATCTTACCCAAAAATTCATATATCTCCTTCACATACTCACTATTCTCATCATAATCAATATATTCATATTCAGTAGAAAATGTAACATAATCACTTTGAACACCCTTTCTAAACATCATTCTACTAAAATCATACACACCATTCTTAAAACCCACTAAATATGGATTCTCATCCAAACTCTTGTAAAAATCCGCATCATACGCCTTGAATAAATATACTATTTGACTCATCACATTGTTCTTGAAACTCACATTCTCCATCTTTGATATAATACTATCTATCATCTGATTCCTCAAATTTGCATTCATCTTGTCACTATTCACCAAAAAATCTTGTAAATTATCCACCTTTACCGACGTATCACTAACCTTGATACCCTGATAATACTTTGGAAATTCCTCCGATAATAAAATATTCATATTATAACTCTTCTTCCACCTATTCCCATCAAACTCATACCACTCCGTATTCTTTATATCATCCACCCTAAAATACCCCTTGTATATCTCAAAAACAGCCTTTGCTATCTGATAATGAGAACCATTTAAACTCATCTCCATCTGCCTTTTTATCTCTTCCGTCATCTTCACATCCGTATTCCAATACTTCGTCGACATACTCATATACAACTGCGGATACTCTTCACTAAAATTCTCTGGCAACTTGAAACCACCATCCGGATAACGCCTCGCTATACAATCCTCATCATAACATTTCATATACACACCATTTATACTAATCTCCATATATATCGGTGATGAATCCCTATTATGATCCCTACCCTTGAATACACAATACTTGTCACACAATGATATATAATAACAAAATATACCCGCCTTGTTCTGCGTCGCACATAATCTACCTATCTCCATCCTAAAATTCGATAAAGACACATTCGTATCCCTTAAATACATCAATAACCTTGAAATCTCCTCAACTACTTTATTATTCGTTACTCCTTTTACTTGAACTTTTTTACCTTTTGTTTCTACAATTTCACTTTTCATACTATTCTCCGTCACTTTTACTCCTTTTTTTCTTCTAATCATTACCTTCATCAATACATCTTCACTTGAATTATCCATCTCTTTATCATTTTCAATATCATACATCTTATATACAGTCTCTCCTGTCTTATCTTCTTTACTTTTTCTTGATCCAAACATTCTTAAACCCGTCCTATATACAGATGTATCAATATACCCCTTTATATCATCTTTACATTTTTCTACCACCTTTTTAGATAATAACATTCCCAATTCATTATTTACAACTAAATTATAAAAATTTACATGATACTTATCCATCCTTTTTGATACAATACACTCTTTAATAGTTTCATCACCCTTAAAATACTCCTTTATTACATCTTTTGTCGCTTTAATAATTTCTTCAACATCACCCCTTTTTATCTTATTTTCATGTTTTTTAGGAGTTTCTAAATCTAAGAAAAATGCAAAATTAGAATTTGAAATTTTCTCAATCAATGTCAACTCTTCTCCATTCTTTATCGCTTCAAAATACATTTTGTAAAATTCATCATATTTTTCATCAGGAACATTATACTTACCCTTTCCAAATGACAAATGAGTCTGATAGTCACCCGTATTTTTCGTAAATTGAGTCAAATATTTTGCAAAACCCGTCATATGTTACACACTTGTTGAATATATTTCCAATTTTATTTTCACTTTTTTATAAATACACGTTGTATATATTTTTTTTATTTGTACTATTTATATATATGACATCTCTTATTCTAATCAAAGATATCATCAACAATAAAGAATCCATATATAATACCAACTTTTCTAATTCTTTTCATGATTGCATACAATATTTAAAAAATACTTGCCAATTAGACAATATAAACTATTCCATTCATAATACCTTTTGTGAAATTTTTATCGAAAATCAAATACTTCAAAAAGGATGGATCTGGAACTCTACTGAAACAACTAAACAAGTCATTTACATTCTTTCTTTTGTACCCATCTTGGATACTCAACCTAAAATGACTGTTAATACAGAAACACAAACTATGACCACTTCCTGTCAAACTGTCTCTACACAAACTACATCCGATCTTTCACCTTTAGAATTACAATACCGTTATTATAATAATCAAGATAGATTATTTGAACATTTTGATATACAAACTGATACTTATAGCAATGTTCACAATAATATTATCGACCCACTTCAAATTTGTAAACCCCCAAAACAAGAAAGCTCACCTATTTTAGATATCTTAACAAAAGAATTAAAATCTAAACTACAACTACCCAATTATGGATTAAAAACTACAAATTATCATTTTGATTTAATTTAATATTTTTTTATATATTTAATTTATGGGAAATCCATTCATTAGAATTGAAGCAATTATTTTGAAACGTGAATTAAATACTACATTATACTCAACCTTAACTATGGATGGTATAAATATCATTTACTATTTAAATATAATGTTTAATACACCTACAATTTTCTGGTACGAAAATCCAGAAGGTAATCTTTTTATAGAAGATTACGGAATAGGAACTTTAACTAAATTCGGATCAAAATATATTGATAGTAAATTATCACATTAATCTTTTAACTATTTTTATTTTTTTTGTAAAATAAAAATGTTTTTATAATAGCTTATTCATTTGCTTCATTTCATTTGCTTCATCTCATTTGCTTCATCTCATTTGCTTCATTTCATTTGCTTCATCTCATTCGTATTCTGTCATCAAATATCCATTTTGATTTGTTCTATTCCATTGTTTAATAATATCATCTTTACGTTCTGCAACCACCATCCATGATACTATGTCATTTGTATTCTCTTCAGATGTAATCGTGAGTGTATTACCAGATAATGTATATGTCAATTCACTAAATCCTGTCTTGTTTGTCAAGAATACATCAGGGTTTATAGCTAATGATGTAAATGTACCTTCCGTCATAACACAATCTTCTTCAGCAACACAATCTCTATCAATATTAACAATTGCTGTTCCATTCACTAATGTAACTTGTCCTCTATATATTAAATCACATCGCGGACCTTCAATGAAACTATGAATTAAACGACGTTCATCATATATAGGATGTTGAATATCAAATGTACCTGAACTCTTGGCTAAACTACCATTCACTTGTAATGTACTCAAAGGCACACTTGTATTAATACCTACATTTCCACCAGTTGTAAGTATATTACCAATTGTATTTGAATTAAATGATGCTCCTAGTATACTAGTTCTTAAGACATATTTTGCTACATATCCCATATTAGCTCCCATATTATCCATTGTTTGAACAACTGTGCTACCATCCGTCGCATAAAATGACGCCGTCGTTGAAGTACTCTGCCCCGCAACATATACAGATCCACTGGAATCTACAATTATCGCGTTATTCTGTTCAATACCTAAACCGTCTATACGTAATGTATATTGTAAGGTTCCTGATGAATTGTATTTCGCTACATATCCCACATTATTTGTATTAACACTAGCCATTGTTTGAACCACTGTGGTACCATCCGTTGCATAAAATGACGCCATCGTTGAACTACTATACCCCGCTACATATACAGATCCACTAGGATCCGTCGTTATCGCAGTATTATATTCACCGTTATTACTATCCATACGTAATGTATATTGCAAGGTTCCTGAAGAATTGTATTTCGCTACATATCCCATCTGACCTGAATTAACATTAGCCATCGTCTGAACCACTGTCGTTCCATCCGTTGCGTAAAATGACGCCGTCGTCGAAGTACTCTGCCCCGCTACATATACAGATCCACTAGAATCCGTTGTTATCGCATTATTCTGTTCAATGTTTATACCGTCTATACGTAATGTATATTGTAAGGTTCCTGATGAATTGTATTTCGCTACATATCCCACATTATTTGTATTAACACTGGCCATTGTTTGAACCACTGTGGTACCATCCGTTGCATAAAATGACGCCATCGTTGAACTACTATACCCCGCTACATATATTGCTCCACTGGAATCTACAGTTATTGCAGTATTATATTCACCGTTATTACTATCCATACGTAATGTATATTGCAAGGTTCCTGAAGAATTGTATTTCGCTACATATCCCATATAACTAATACCATTAACATTCGCCATCGTCGCAACCACTGTCGTTCCATCCGTTGCGTAAAATGACGCCGTCGTTGAATCACTCCTTCCCGCTACATATATTGCTCCACTGGGATCTACAGTTATCGAATTGTTAACTTCACTGTTAGTACCATCAATACGTAATGTATATTGTAACACACCTAAGGAACTATACTTTGCTACATATCCCGTATACGACCCATTTGTAGCCATATTAGCCATTGTTTGAACCACTGTGCTACCATTCGTTGCATAAAATGACGCCGTTGTGGAAGTACTCCATCCCGCTACATACACATTACTACTAGGATCCACAGTTATTGCATTGTTATAATCATTACCCACACCATCAATACGTAATGTATATTGTAATGTTCCTGATGAATTGTATTTCGCTACATATCCCATATTATTCGTGTTTGTATTAGCCATCGTACCAATTACAGTTGTACCATTCGTTGCATAAAATGACGCAGTTGTTGAATCACACTGACCAGCTACATACACAAATCCTAAGGAATCCACAGTTATCGCATTGTTCTGTTCATTACGAGTACCGTCTATACGCAATGTATATGCTAAATCTATGTTTGTTGGCTGAATTTGAGGTATATTCAATGAACCACTTGTTATAGCCGTTCCACATAAGGTCGGAATCGTTATCGTTGTACCCGACATATCCAAATTACTATCCATTGTACTACTATATACTAATGGCACTGACAATCTCCCCGGTAACATCCCTCCCGTCACTATCTTATTCACCGATGTATCACTTGATCCACCCACTGATATAAACCTTCCCAACTCGCTTACCCAAAGCGACCTTATTAAACTTGAACCTGATGGTGTAAATGTCAGCCATCTTATACCATCATATGATATATACCCATTAGGTGATATAAACATAGACAGCTGATTTATCCATTCTATATAACCACTCACATTTATATTTGTTGTATATGTTGTCCAATTTATGCCATTTACACTTTGTATATTTGTTGTAGTTCCTCCTACTCCTATAAACTTATATAATTCAGGACTCCACGCAAACATCCAACTTCCACTTGGAACACTTGTTGTTAACCAATTTATACAATTTTTTGAATAATATAATACAGTTATCGTATTTCCACTTAATAATGCTATCATTAATTCTGAAGACCAATATATATTTGTATAACTTGTACTCACTAAACTTAATCTATTCGTCCATGTTATACTATCTGGAGATGTCTGTATACCACTAGAATATGAATAAACTACAAACAATGATAATTCTTGTATCCATACACCTTTACCATTTACATAACCTAAACCATTTCTAGTTGTCCACGTTATACCATTATTTGATACTACTAGGGGTCCACCAAATACTGTAATTAAAAATAATTTTAATTCTGGAGACCATATTACGTTGTTATTAGTTGTATATGCAAGTGGCACTACAAATGTTGACCAATTGATACCATCAGATGATGTACAACCCATAGTAATATTAGAAGTCGCAACCAACAAATTTAATTCAGGTGACCATTCTATATCTACAGCCAAAATAGGTAAATCAGAAAATGGATGTTGAACAGTTGTCCATCTAGTGATTGTAGCAGCTGCGTCAGCGCGGCTGATACGTTTACGTGAGTTAATAACCTTTAGATCTGTTGAAACCATATTCGCACTTGTATCAAATACATAATTTCCTGATGATATATTGATATTACTATTCAATACTATGTTTGATGTAGTAATACCACTCATTCTTATATCCCCAACAACATCTAAATTATAAGATGGACTTGTTGTTCTAATTCCTACACTACCACTAGTTAAAATAACATTTGTAGCACCACTTGTTGTCCAATTTAATGATGACGCAGGCTGAATCAATACACCATTTTGATACAAATTACCAGTTAATTGTACATTCGTTGTTGTAATATTTTCTGTGACTCTCATATTACCAGAAACTTGTAATTTAGTCGTGGGTGAAGTAGTATTTATACCTACATTACCACTTGTATTAATTACATTATTGTTTATAATAGACCATGATGTTGTATCTAATAAAACATTATTATTGTATATATTCGTTGCATAAATACTAGATGTTGTTACATCAGTTCGTAAATTGGCACCAGAAATACTACCACTTATATTTAATGCAGCTACTGTTATATTTGTCGTATTTAATGTTCCGCTTGATAAATCTATTCCCAATACATTACTTCCTACAATATTAGACGATGTTAAATTTTGGAAGAAACCCAATGTACCATTTAATGTACCAGTACTTAGAGATACACTCGCTAAAACAGTACCAGATGTTATACTACTTATATTCATACTTGTTCCCGTCGCATTTGTAAATACAATATTTGATACTGTACCATTTGTTAACATTATATTCGCCTGCGTATCTGTTGCCATACTCAAATTAGCTACTGTAATTGATGAAACTATACCATTTGCTACTGTACTATTTACACTTGTAAGATTTGATAGATTGATTGTACCCGTACTTGTACTTGTACTTGCTAATATTGTACCAAATGTTATATTAGGCACATTCAATGTACCACCAGTTAAGTTAGATGATAATACATTCTGAATTGTCATATTTGTAACAATCATATCTGTAGATGATACATTTTGAATAATACCAGAACTATATTTTGCTAAATAACCAATACTAGTACCAGCTGTACTTAAATTACCTATTGAAGCTACTATTGTATTACCATCTGTTGCATAAAAATTTGCTTGAGTAGATCTCGAAACTCCGCTTATATATACATTATTTAAACTATCTGTTATAACATATGTATTTTCTTCTAAATTAGTACCTGTAATACGTGATCTATACATTAATCCACCAAGTGAATCATATTTTGCTATAAATGCCTCCCCTGTCCCTGTTACAACACCTGATGTTGCTAATATAGTTGTACCATTTGTTGCATAAAAACTTAACGTTGATGAATTATAAAATCCACAAGCATATAAATTATTTTGACTATCAATCGTAATAGAATTTAATCTATCTGATCCTGTACCATCTATTCTTAAAATATAACTTAAATTTCCATCAGAAGTATACTTTGCTATAAATGTCCCCGAATTAGTACTTGAACTAGCCATAGTTGCTAATACAGTTGATCCATCTGTTGCATAAAAATTAGCTAGAGTTGATGTCAATGTTCCCGCTACGTATAAATTATTCAAACTATCTGTTACTAATGATCCCATCGTTTCTGCTACAAATCCATCAACTCGTAATCCATAATTAAAACTTCCAGATGAATTATATTTTGCTACAAATAAACTTGCAGATGTATTTAGATTACCCATAGTTAATACAACAGTTGAACCATCTGTGGCATAAAAATTTGCTTGAGATGAATTATATTGTCCACCAACATATATATTATTCAAATTATCTGTAGCCAATGACATAGCTCTATCTTCAAGTGTACCATTTATTTTTAAAGCATAATTAAATGTACCAACATTATTATATTTTGCCATAAATGCACATCCAAAAGTAGATAAATTACCTAATGTTGATACAACTGTTGTACCATTTGTCGCATATAAATTTGCTTGTGATGAATTATAATATCCGGTAATATATAAATTATTTAAGCTATCCGTTTTTACTGAAGTTGAATAATCACTCTCTGTTCCATCTATTTTTAATGTATGAATCAATGATCCAGACGGATTGTATTTTACTACAAATGTTGAAAAATTACCATTCAATGCTCCTATAGTCGATAATACTGCTGAACCATTCGTCGCATAAAGAGTTACTGGAGGACCATTATTATATCCACTTATATATATATTATCTAATGTATCTTTTGTAATAGAAGATAATGTTAATGCATTTGATCCTCCTAATGTTAATACATAATTTAATATTCCCGAAGAACTATATTTCGTTACAAATGCCATAGGAATAATAGATGCGTTTCCAATGGTTGTTAATACAGTAGTGCCATCTGTTGCATAGAAATTTGCCTGTGTTGAAATTGTACGACCAATGGCATATACATTATTTGAACTGTCTATTACAATTGATCCTATTGTTTCACTAATAGTTCCATCTACTGTTAATATATAATTAAGAATACCATCATTTGCAGTTTGTATAATATTTAAAGAACTTGCATTAACAGTTGACATAGATCCAGATGTTAATATTGCGGATGCACCCGACATATTTTGTACTAATATATTTGAACTTGTTACGATTGAACTATTTATATTAGTGGCACTTAAACGTGTAGAAAAATCAACTGTACCATTCACGTCTAATTTATATCCTGGATTTGTTCTTCCTATACCAATATTTCCACTTGATGTATATATATTTCCTAATGTATTACTTGATACACCTGATACTAAATTACTTGACACTCTTAATGTACCCGTTGAAATATTTGTATTTGTTACATTTGTCGCCGTAATATTTGAAGTTACTACTGTTCCACCTACATTCATATTACCAGATATACTTAGTGATCCAGCTGAATAGGTTGTTCCTGATAAATAACTTGCACCTAATGTACTAAAAGAACCCAAGGTACTTGCTATATTTCCTATGGTTGAGGAATTTGTTTTCAAGTTTACAATAGTACTATTAGTACCTAATACATTTGTACCAACAATTGATGTATTTATAAAATTACCAATTGTTAATGTACTACTATTTAGATTACCAGATGACAATGTTGTAATAAGACCATTTGTAGCTGTCATATTTGTTGAAACTACTAATCCCGTTGTAATAGATGTAGATGCCAACAATGAAAAAGTTGTAATATTTGTTGCCATAATAGATGCTACTGTTACATTTGTTATACGAACACCACCAGAAACATCTAATGTAAACTCTGGAGAAGTGGTTCCAATACCTACATTACCATTTGTATAATAAATACTAGATGCAGAACCTGGTCCCCATTGTGATGAACTTATTGGCGAACCATTTTGAGTTAATGTATTAATAAAATTAATACTACCAACTGTCATACCACCTGTTAATACCATTGTATCTCCACTCGCATTTGTAAATCTTACTTCTCCAGTTGTAAATGTCGATGTGTTTAGTTGCCCAGATGATATACTTGTAGCTAACACTGTTCCTGATGTTATACTATTTGCATTTATCGATACACTAGTTACATTTGTTATTCTAGCACTTGACACTGTCATATTGCTACTTGATAATACACCCGAACTTATACTCGTTGTTGCTAATAACGTTGCAGTTGTTATACCAGTACTCAATATATTACTACTACTTGCATTATTAATATTTGAATTCGCTAATGTGACATTTGCTACATTCATCGCACCTGTACTTATATTTGTAGAAATTACTGAGGGCATTGTTAAAGATGTTGTTAATCTCAATTCCCCACCTGAAATAGCAGATGATACCATATTAGAAGATGTGATATTTGCAACATTTAAAACACCTGTACTAATACTTGTCGTGGCTAATAATGTACCAGATGTAATACCCGTATTTGTCAATGTGGATGTAGAAATATTGGTTGCTACATTATTACCCAATGTTACATTTGTTACACCAAGCGCACCTGTGCTTATACTAGTTGTAGCCAATACTGTACCTGATGTAATACCGGACATATTTAATGATGTTCCTGTACCAGAACTGAATACACTGTTTGTCGCAACTAATGTTGATGTTCCTAACGCACCTGTACTTATAGATGTTGTTGCTAATACCGTTCCAGTTGTAATATTTGAAGCTTGTAATGTACCACTAGTTAAAGAAGTTGCAACAATATTTGTTACTGTGCTGTTAGTAGCAATAAAAGTACCTGTAGAAATGGAAGTTGCAGCCAAAGATCCTAAACTTGCAAATGTTATATCTATTGTCGTTCCATTACCAGAAGTAATAAAAACATTAGTAGCCGTGACTGAAGTTGCTACAAGATTAGAATTTGTTACTGAAGTGGCCGTTAATGTATTTGTAGTTATAGCCGTTGCATTTATATCAGATGACGATACACTTGTTATATTAGCATCTGATACTCTTAAAGAAGATGCACTTACACCAGTGTTTGCGGTAATAGTAGTAGAAGTAAGATTATTTAAAATAGCCAAAGAAGCAGAAGATGCATTTGTTAATACAATATTAGCACTTGTAACTAAATTTGATGCTAATAATCCGGCACTAATAGACGAGTTAGCAACCAATGTATTTGTATTTAAACTTGTCAATTTCAAGGTACCATTCACATCCAAATTATATCCAGGAGCAGTTGTATTAATACCTACGTTACCACCTGTCGTATAAATAGAACCAATTGTATTACTTGTTCCAACGGCACTTATATTATTTGTTAAAATAGCCGTACCAGATGAAATATTTGTATTTACCAAATTATTTACACTAATACCAGCACTAAGTAATTCATTACCCACTTTTAAATCTCCCGATAAATTAAAGTTACCACCCGTAAATGTAGTTGCTGATACAATACTTGAAGCCACAGTATTAAAAACACCATTTTGAACTAGTAGTGTTGGAGTAGTCAAGTTTGTATTGACGATGTTTGCTATACTAACATTACTAGATACGCCATTTGTCATTGAACCTGTTCCAATATTTAATAATCCACTACTTATATTTGATGATGCATAAATATTACCAATTGTCATACTATTTAAACTCATATTTGTAGTAGACATATTTGTAATAACAGCATTTGTAGTCGTCATATTTGTTATTTGTATATTAGATGTAGTCATACCAGACGATGCAACTATGCTATTTACATTCATATTGCCAGATAAAACAACTGACCCTGAACTAAGTGATGTCATTGTCATATTGGCAATAGTTGTAGTAGTAGATAGCAAATTACTCGTTGAAAAAGTATTTCCAACAACATTGTTAGCTACTAATCCTGTTAAAAGTACATTAGAACCAGTAATCTCAGTTCCTACAATATTTGAAATTGAACTATTTGTCGCTGTTAATGTACCCGTAGAAATACTACCCGTAACTAGGGTAACTGGAGTTAACAATGATGTTACTATATTACCAGATGACATATTAGTACTATTTACATTAGAGGCAGAAACATTTGCTACATTAAATATCCCAGTTGTTATACTTGTAGCCGACAAGGTTCCAGTTGTAATAGCACCTGAATTTAATGCATTTATAGTCATATTTACATTACGTAAATTGGATACAGTTCCATTAGTAGCTGAAAAGGTACCAGTTGTTATACTTGTTGCATTTACTGTTCCAGAAGTTATTCCCGTACTTGATATCAACGATATTCCGTTTCCACTTGTTAATACAATATTACTACTTGAAATTCCACTTACACCTACTTGAATGGTAGAAATACTTGTACTTGCTAATAATGACGACAAGGTAATATTAATTGCATTTAACGTATTACTATTTACTACGTTTCCTCTAACATTTGCTATTGTACCATTTGTAGATATTAAATTAGCTGTACTTGTACTAGTAGAAACTAAAGAATCTACATTTAAGCTTCCACTTAATATCATATTACTACCAGTAGCATTTGATAAACCCATATTGCCCAAAGTAGTGTTTGTAACAATTAAATTTGAAGTTGTTATACTTGACGATGCAATATTTACTGCATTTAATGCACTGATATTGGAGGATGATGCAGTTATATTGATTGAATTTCCACTATTAGCATATACATTTTCTGTTGTGATCGTAGTTGTAATTACTGAAGCGGATGTAATATTGTTTATTCTTACATTGGCACCACTTATATTTGTCATTCTCATTTCTCCTGTAGTAAATGTATTTGCCGAGATTATTCCACTTGTAACACTTGTACTAGCCAATAATGTACTTGTAGTAATACTATTTGAAACATTCAATGATCCAGAAATATCTAATTTATAATTTGGAGAAGTAGTTTTTATACCAACATTACCTCCTGTTGTATATATAGATCCAATTGTATTACTATTACCGACTGCACTTAGATTAGTTGTTACAATAGCAGTACCAGCAGAAATATTAGTATTTACCAAATTATTAACACTGATTCCGCTACTTGTTAAATTTCCTACAAAAATATCACCTGATAAACTCATATTACTACCTGTCATTGTTGTAGCACTAAGTAATGTTGATGAAATAGTATTAAATGTGCCAGTACCTACATTTATATTAGAAGTTGTTATATTAGCTACAATAGACGATACTGTCATTCCAGATATATTTGCATTTCCAAACGAACCATTATTAAATCCTAAAGAAGCTGTACTCATACTTGCTGATGCATACACATTACTTGTCGTCATTCCTGCAATAGACAAATTAGCATTGTCCACATTTGTCAATACAACATTTGTAGTCGTCATATTAGTGGATCTTACGTTTGAAGTAGTAATACTTGTATTTACACTTAGAGTATCTGATGAAACATTTCCAGGTAATACAATATTTCCCAAACTCGCTGATGTAAGTCTAATATTTGTAACATTCAAATTTTGTGTATTCAATATACCCGCAGATACACTTGTTGTTGCAAGCAATGTACCTGATGTAACAGAAGACACTACAATATTTGATCCGCTTAAATCTGTTAACATCATATTAGTAGCTGTTACGTTTCCAATAGCAGTATGTGTTTGCGTAGATAAAGTACTAATTGCTACACTACCACTTGTAATTTCATTAGCAACAATTAAATTTGCTCCTGATAAACTTGTGTTAATCAAGCTTGAAATACTACTATTTGTAGCATTTACATTTCCGGTAGAAATACTTGTAGTAGCTAATAATATTGCTGTTGTTATATTTGTTAAAATACCTGATCCAATTGATGTATTTGTGTTCACTAAATTCGTAGATGTTTTACTACCTACAAATAAATTGGATGTAGAAATACTTGTACTATTTACATTAGCTGATGTAATTCCTCCACTTAAACTCAAAGTAGAACCATTTCCTGAATTCAAAAATAAATTAGTACTTGACATATTTGTTACACTGACTTGACCAGATGTAATATTAGTAGTTGCTAACAAGGTTGAAACAGTCATATTAGTTGTATTTAATGTACCACTAGTAATAGATATCCCTACTACATTTGTAATAGTTCCAGTGTTTGCAGATAATGTAATTGTATTTATAGAAGAACCTATTAATGAAGTAGATGTTACTTGACCACTCAAATTTATATTTGCTCCACTAATATTAGTAAATCGTAAATTATCAATTGTTGAATTAGTTGCAGTGACATTTCCAGTCGAAATACTAGTAGACATTACATTAGTAGAAGTTATATCAGTTGCATTTAATGTGGCACTAGATATATTTGTAAATATGCCATTTGTACCATTTAATGTAACAGTTCTTACATCTCCAGTTGCAAGAACATTACCTGAAGTAATAGTATTTGTAATTACATTTGCATTAGTTGAATTTATTATTCTAACGTTACCTATTGTTGATGAAAGAGCAGTGATTGTACCAGTTGTAATATCAGTTGCTGCTAAATTAGTCGTTGAAATACCAGTAAGAGCGCGCATTGTACCATTAACATCTAATTTATAGACCGGAGATGTTGTTTTAATACCTACATTACCGCCAGTTGTGTAAATAGAAGCAACCGTATTATTTTCTCCAAATGCTGATAACGAAGTTGTTAATGTAGCAGTAGATGAAGAAATATTAGTATTTTTAATATTTGTTGAATTAATTCCAATACTTACTAAATTTGCACCTACCTTAAGATCTCCCGATAAACTCATTGTACCACCTGTAATGGTTGTTGATGCTAAAAATAATGACGAAAGTGTATTGAATGTACTTGAACCTGAAACATATACATTTCCAGCAGTTAAATCCGTTTTCAACGAGCTCATACTCATATTTTGCAATATGACATTACCAATAGTTGATGAAGTTATTCTAGAATTAGTCGCACTAATATCAGTAGTAATATATAAATTAGGTAATTGTACATCTAATGCATTTATATTAGATGTTGTAAGATTTGTTAAAATACTATCTGAAATATTTGCATCACTAGTTTTAATATCAGTTGTATTTATATTATTTGCAACAACCTTATCTGTTTCAACAGTACTTGATACATTTAAATTATCAGATGTTAATTGAGTATTTTTAATTTGTGGAATTGTCGAAGTACTTGCCAATACATTTTGAGATGAAATATTAGTAGCAGTTAATGATAACGTGGTTTGTAAAGAATTCAATCTTACATTTCCTGCTGTAATATTACTAATTTTTAATGTACCAGTTGAAACAAAAGCCGTATTTAATGTATTAATAGAAGCGTTTGTTGAAACAACTAATGAAGGAACTGTTATACCAATAGATACAGTTACAGAACCTCCACTTATATCTACATTACGCATATTAACAAATGCAGAATCAGTTGCTCTTAAATTTGATGTATCTATTCTTGTTGTAGCAGACAAAATATGTACATTAATATCATTTACATTTCTTATATTTCCAGTACTTATATTTGTAGAAACTAGATTAGATAATGTACCTAAACCAATATTAATAATATTAGTTGTTAATAAATCATTTACATTAGCACTACCTGTAGTTGTTCCTGTAACTGCATTTAAATGAGAACCAATTGCAGATGTTAATCTAATATTAGAAGATGTTAAATGTGTTGTTGTTGCATTGTTTGTTGATACATTGGTATTAGAAAGTAGAGTTGAAGTTGTAATATTAGTGGTATTTAAATTTGTATTAGTAATATTAGTATTAACCACATTATTTAATGTGACCGAAGAAGCAGTTAAATTATTTGTAACAACTGATGTAACAAAAATATTAGATGTAGTTATTCCAGTATTTGAAACAATTGACGCACCAATTGCATTATTTATTCTTAAATTACTTACTGTAGCATTAGTAGTATTTACATTACCAGTTGTAATAGAAACTGCAGATACATTTGTACTAGTTATATTAGTTACATTTAATGTAGATCCAGACATATTTGTAAAAATGTTATTTGTAGCAGATAATATTCCAGTACTTATGGTAGTAGCTGTCATATTTTGAACTGTCATATTTGAAATATTGAGATTATCTGTTGTTATATTAATAATACCAAGATTACTCATTGTTGCTCTAATAGAATGAACATTACCAGTTGTAATTTGTGTAGAAAGTAAAGTATCTGTTGTAATTCCAGTAGATACGCCTAATGAACCTGTTAAATCTAGTGTAAAATTTGGAGAAGTTGATCCAATGCCTACATTACCACCTGTTGTATAAATGGACCCAAGTGTATTGGAAGTACCAAATGCAGAAAGATTATTTTCAACAATGACAGTACTGGATGTAATATTTGTATCTTTAATATTAGATGCACTAATACTAGAACTTGTTAAATTTGCACCAATTTTCAAATCACCAGAAAGACTCATATTACCACCTGTAAAATCAGAACTACTAACAAATACTGATGCAAGTGTATTAAATGTAACAGTATTAGCATCTAGCTGAGAAGTAGTTATATTGCCAATATTATTCGTGGTCGTAATACCGGATGAAGCTTTCAAATTATTTATTGTAGAATTGTTTACATAAACTGATCCAGTTGTAATATTAGAAGATGCATAAAGATTGGACAATGTTAAATTTGGAATATTCAACGAAGATGCAGATACATGTGTTATATTTGCATTTGAACTTGTTATATCAACTGTTGATAATTGAATGGTTGAGACAGACGTAGATGTCAGCGTACCAGCATTTGTAATATTTCCTGAAATATTCATATTAGACCCAGAAACATTAGTAAATAATATTTGTCCAATTGTACCATTTGTATTTAATACATTTCCAGTTGAAATAGCACTTGTGACAATTTGTGGAGTAGTTATACTAGATACATTTAATGTAGATATTGATACATTAGTTGATGATATATTTGCAAAGGTTGTGTTTGTTACATTTACATCACCAGTCGATAATTTTCCAGTTACAAATACGTTATTTGAAGTAATATTACTTGTTCTTAAATCAACACCAGTTAATTGTGTAAAATTTAATTTATCTATTGTACTATTTGTAGCAAATGCATTTACAGTATCTAATGTACTAGATGCAAGAGTTGTACCAGCAGTAATTGAATCAACTAATGCAGAAGAAATACTTGAATTAGTTAGAACAATATTATCTATATTTGCATTAGATACTTTTAAATTTTCCGTATTAGTAAAACTTGATACATGAATTATATTCGTATTTGCATTTGATAGATTTAAAGTATTTGATGTTACATTTGTTATTTGATTTGACGAGGAAACATACAATGTTCCTGATGTAATAGTAGTATTTGTTAAAACTCCTGTTGAAATATTAGTTGTATTTATTGTTGATGATGATATATTAGTAGATATAACATCTATAATTTTTGAAGATGATGCTGTAATATTAGATGCGTTTAAATTAGAAGTTGTTATATTTGAAGAAATATGTAAATGAGTTCCGTTTGCACTAGTATTAAATCTTAAATTTGAAGAAGTAATATTAATAGTTTCTAAATGAGATGAACTAATACTTGTAGTAATTGATAATGTATCAAATGATCCATCTGTTATATTTAAAGATGTACCAGTAGCACTAGTAAATGTAGCATCGACAATAGATGTTTGCAATGCACGTGCTTGAGAAGTAGTAATTTGATCATTAACTGTAATACTTCCTGTTTTGATAGTAGGTGTAATTAACGAAGTTCCAGTTCCATTTGTAAAAATTGTATTATTATTTGAAATATTTGTAGATTGTAAATTAGAACTAGAAATATTAACAAGTGCAAGAGCAGTATTTGTATTTATATCTGAACTTAAATGTACATTACTAACAGTTGCATTAGATAATTTTATATTTGAACTTGTTACATTAAGTGCATTTAATTGTAATGTATTTATATTTGTAGAAGCAAATAATGAACTTGATGTCATACTATTTGATATTTGTAGATTATTTAATGTAGTATTTGTAAAGTTAAGATTAGATGTAGAAAATTGTTCAGTATTTGTATTTGCCGCTGAAACAAATGTTGTTTTAATACTTGAAGTATTAATATCAGTAATATTTAAGTTAGAACCTGTGAAATTACTTGTAATATTTAAATTGCTACTAGAAAATGTATTAGCATATACATTAGATCCAGTTATATTTGAAATAATACCTGATTGAACATAAATAGAAGGTGCTGTTACAGATCCACTATTAACCAATGTCCCAGTTGTAATATTCAAATCTAAAAGATTGACTGTTGTAATACTTGTACTTTGTAAAGTGCCATTAATATTTAATGTATCTGTAATTAACATATTTGAACTTGAAATAGTAACACTATTTAATGTAGTAGATTTCAAATTTCCTATAGAAGCATTGTTTGATGATATATTATCTGAATACAATGTACCTGTTGTAATATTTGTTAAAACATTAATATCACCTACCACATCTAATTTATATTGTGGAGTAGATGTGTGAATACCAACACTTCCAATATTTCCAAGTGTGTAAAAAATATCTTTATTAGGTAAAATACCCCAACGTCCAGCATTTTCATACGTTTTATTTTTATCTAAAAGGAAATCACCTGTAAAATTAATATTACCTGTTACATCAAGAGTAAAAGAAGGAGCTGTTGTTGCAATACCAACTTTGTTTTTTACTATAGTTTTAGTATAAACACTTGCATCTCCTTTACTTAAAAGAGACCCTCCGCTAGAAAAACTTGAAAATCCAGTTGTATTTTGTAAAGTAATAGGAGATGGTATTTTTAAAATGTTATTTTTATAAATAATATTAGAAGATGCTAAAGAATCTTCAGCATTAGCATATAATAATGAATATGGTGTAAGAGATCCACTAGTATTTTCTAATAAACCTACAGTGTCTGTAATAGGCGATGAATTTTGTAAAGCAGTGGTAAATGCTCTAAAACGAAATGTAGCTGTAAAATTGGTAGGATTTTTATATCTAACCTGTCCTTTACCACTTACATTTGTAATTTCAAATTCTATACCTGTAGAATCACCTGCAAAACTTTGGAATATAAACCATTCTTCAGTTTGGGGTTTATAAATACCATACATATCATAAATAGCTGTTTTCTCGGGTGTATCATCAAGTACTATATTTACTTTGGCTTTAAACGATGTTGTCCGCGCATTTGTAAAGGCTAATCCAACTACATTTGTCCATTCTGTTATATTAGCAGGTATAGATACTTCTTTTTCATTAACAATATCGTCTAAATTTGGAGTAACATTGATATTGTTAATTGCCATATTACCAATTACATCCATATTCGTTGCATTAGTTTTATATTCTACTACAAGACCACCACCTGTAGCACTAGCAGATGTTGTGTCTTTTACAACTACTTGAGAAGCAAAAAAATATGCATCCTTGTTGTATGACATTGTTATAATATTTACAAATAATAAATATTTCCAGTTTTTGCTTATTTTTTTTTTTTAATATATTATTTTTATACCTTAAAGTTTATTTTTTATTATTTAAACCATAAACTTTAATTCAATAAATTAAGGAATATATTCTGTTTTAAGATACCCATTGTCATTAGTTTTATCCCATGTTTTAATATATGGATCTTTACGTTCCGCTATAATCATCCAAGATATTATAGCATTACTGGTATTATTATTAGATACAATAGTTAAAATATTACCTGAAACAGTACCTCTTACTTTATCATAATTACTCTTGTTTTGCAAGAAAATATCGTGATTAGTAACAAGTGCTTCAAAAGTACCCGCGCTCATACTACAATCTGATTCGGCAACGCAATCTGTATCAATATTTACACTGGCAGCGCCATTAACAAGTGTTACACTTCCTCTATAAATAAGATCACATCTTGGCCCTTCGATGAAACTATGTACAAGACGTTTACCATTATTAAGAGGATGTTGAATATCGAATGTACCCGAGCTCTTTGCTAAACTGCCATTAATATGCAATGTGCTTGTTGGAGCAGTGGTAGCAATACCTACATTTCCACCTGTTGTAAAAATATTACCAATGGTATTTGAATTAAATGTTGCAGATAAACCACCACCAGTAACCATTAAACTTGTTATAGTAGAAGAAGTTACAATTAAATTACTTGCAGTCATCGTACCTGTAAATCTAATATTACCATCAGTTACTGTCATATATGCAGGTGAGATAAGCATAGTACTTTTACTTGCTGGAAGTGCAATTCTACTGTTTACAACAGCGTCACCTACTGCAGTAAAAATAGATAATTCAGAACTCCAACAAACTGCCCGCATACCGCTTGCAGGCGTTGTTTGCGTTGTCCAAGTCATACCATCTGAAGATGATATTACTCTGTTAGTTCCATCACTAGACACAGCAACGAATATAGATAATTCAGGTGACCAAAATACACTTTGCCAACTATTATCTTGTGGAGTTGCACGAGTGGTCCAAGTAATACCATCTGGAGATGTCATTACACGTTGTCCTGCAGTCGTACTACTAACAGATACAAACAAGTATAGTTCTGGTGACCAAGTGACACAATTCCAATTATCATCATTAGTTGTCCTTGTTGTCCAAGTAATACCATCTGGTGATGTCATGACACGATTTAGAGTACCACTACTTGAAACTGCAACAAATAATCCTAATTCAGCTGCCCAGACAACTTTATTCCATGTGTTATCTGCAGCAGATACACGAGTTGTCCAAGTAGTACCATTAGGTGATGTCATTACACGATTACCAGTACCACTTTGAGAAACTGCAACTAATAATGCTAACTCTGGTGACCAACATACACTAGACCAATTATTAGCAACAGTTGTTCTAGTTGTCCAAGTTGTACCATTAGTACTTGTTGCTACACCACTTGTATTTCCACTGATTGAAACTGCAACAAACAATCCTAATTCTGGTACCCAACAAATATCACTCCAACTATTATTTGTTATTGTTCGAGTAGTCCAGTTAACACCATCTGGTGATGTTATAGCAGTTCCACTTGTTTGACCAACTGCTGCAAATAATCCAAGGTCAGAACTCCAAGCTACACCTCTCCAATTAGATGCTGGTACTGAACGTGTAAACCATGTATTTACACTGTTATTAGCTGTTCCACGAGAAACTCTTAATCTATTATTAAGTGATTTTATATCAATCTTTGTCAAATTACCACCTGTATTATTGATCATATTACCATATGTATTAATATAAGTATTGGTAAGGATGTTTTGAGCTGAAATGTTCGTATTGAATATTAAAGATGAAACAGTAAGATTTGTAATAAGAGCATTGGTAATAGTAGAGTTGGTATTAAACAAGTTTGAAATAGTGGATTGAGATGATACAAGTAAATTACTTGAAGAAATAGTTGATACTGAAAGTGTGGAAGCTGAAATTGCACCACTGACTGTCAAGTTTCCATTCAAATTGACATTACCATTTGTAGATGTTAAATATGCTTGTGATATAAGAAGTGTATTTTTACTTGCTGGGAGACCAAATGCAGACATCATTAGTATATCGCCTATTGATACAAAAGCTGAAATTTCAGGACTCCAACAAATAGTCCACCAAGCACCTGCAGGGGCTGATCTTGTTGTCCAAAGAATACCATCATTAGATGTCATTATTCTGTTTGTTCCATCTAATGCCGAAGCAATAAATATTGACAATTCAGGTGACCAAACTACACTTTGCCAAGTATTATCTTGAGGTGTTGCACGAGTGGTCCAAGTAATACCATCTGGAGATGTCATTACACGTTGTCCTGCAGTTGAACTACTTACTGCGACAAATAAATAAAGTTCAGGAGACCATGCAACGCCATTCCAATTATCACTATTCGTTGTTCTAGTAGTCCAAGTAATACCATCTGGTGATGTCATGACACGATTTAGAGTACCACTACTTGAAACTGCAACAAATAATCCTAATTCAGCTGACCAAACAACTCTATTCCATGTATTGTCTGCCGCTGAAGTACGAGTAGTCCAAGTAGTACCATTAGATGATGTCATTACACGATTACCAGTTCCAGTTTGTGAAACTGCTACAAATAGACCTAATTCAGCAGACCAACATACACTTGACCAATTATTAGCAACAGTTGTTCTAGTTGTCCAAGTTGTACCATTTGGTGATGTCATAACACCACTAGTGTTTCCACTTATAGAAACTGCTACGAATAAAGACAATTCTGGTGACCAGCATACATCATTCCAAGTGTTACTTGCTGTAGTTCTAGTTGTCCAATTAATACCATCAGGAGATGTAATTGCTCTTCCTGTACCTGTTTGTCCAACAGCAACAAATAATCCAATATCTGCACTCCAAACAATTCCTCTCCAACTATTATCAGATATTGGTCCACGAGTCGTCCAAGTAGACACTGTATTATTAGCATTAGCACGAGAAGTTCTTAAACGATTATTTAATGTACGCATACTAATTTGGGTCAAACTACCTGCTGTACCATTAATCATATTACCACTAGTATGAATATAAGCTGGAACAAGTAAATCACTTGCATACATCTTACCTGTTGCGCGCGCATCTCCTGTTATATCCAATTTGTAAGATGGACTACTAGTTCCAATACCTACATTACCAGCACTTGTATATGCAATATTACTTCCAAATCCTACCCAAGGAGAAGGACTCGTAGATGAAGTTACATTGAATAAAACACCATTTTGGTATAAATTACCAGTGAAATTCAAATTAGCAGTAGTAATATCACCAGTAAATCTTGCTCCACCTGATACATCTAATGTATAAGCAGGAGATGTCGTTCCGATACCAACATTTCCAGTAGTATAGAATACATTTCCACCTGTTGTTGACCAAACATTTGTTACAAGAGAGCCATTTTGATAAAGACTACCAGTTACATAAACATTACTTGCCGTTAAAGCTCCAGATAGATTTAAAGATGTACCCGTAGCATTTGTAAATACAAAGTTTGTTGAAGTAACATTTGTTACATTTAATGATGTAGTAGTAAGATTAGTAATAGATAATGAAGATACGGTAATATTAGATACTGTTATATTTGTAAAAATGCCATTCAAAGCACTTGCTTGACCAGTAGAAATACTTGTAGTAGCAAGTAAAGTTCCAGTAGTTAATCCTGTACCAAGTATCATTGATGATCCAGTTGCATTTGTGAAAAAGATGTTAGAAACTGTAGTATTTGTACTGACAAATTGTGCAGATGTCATATTAGTTGCAATAATATTAGATGCACTTAAAGTTTCTGTAATATTTAATGATGTACTGGTGAAATTAACAGCAGAAATATTAGTAGCGGATAAAATACCAGTAGAAATACTTGTAGTGGCTAATAATGTACCGGTTGTTAAACCACCTGTTAAATTAATGGATGTTGAGCTAATATTTGTAAATAGAGCATTTGAGATCGTTATGTTATTTGCTGCTATATTTGCAGTCGTGATACTACCTGTGGCTAATAAAGTTCCAGTAGTCAATCCAGTACTCAAAATCATTGAAGTTCCACTTGCATTATTAAATAATATATTACTACTTGTAAGATTTACAGTAGAAACATTTGCACTCGTTAAACTTGTAAAATTACCACTACCGTTTACATCTAATGTATACGCTGGCGCTGTTGTCCCTATACCTACATTTCCACCTGTAGTAAAGATAGATCCTACTGTATTACTATTTCCAATTGCACTTAAACTTGTACCCACAAATACTGATCCAGCAGACATATTCGTATCTACTAAATTAGTAGTTGTCATATTAACAACCGTTAGAGTTCCTCCGATATTCAAATTACCTGATAAACTAATCGAACCACCTGACATAGTCGTAGCACTAATAAATGAACTTGATACTGTACTGAATGATCCAAGTGTTGAATATACTGATCCAGACGTTAGAGTCGTGCTTACTAAATTAGTAAAGGTAGAGTTCGTAGCACTTAGAGTACTAGTTGTAATATTGGTTGTATTCAAATTAGTTGTGGTAATATTAGATACGACTAATGACGTTGCTGTTAAATTGGTAATAACTCCATTTGAAACAGTCATATTAGTGGCATTGATTAATCCCGAACTAATTGAAGTAGTAGCTAATAAGGTAGAAGTTGTGATACTAGTGTTTTGTAGTGAACCAGTTGTTAACGTACCGGTAATACGAGCTCCGCCAGATACATCTAATGTAAATGCGGGAGCAGTTGTTCCTAAACCTACATTACCACTTGTATAAAACAAGTTACCACCTGTTCCGCTAGTCCATTGAGAGGTTACGTATGGGGCGCCATTTTGGAACAATACACCTGTAAAGTTGATATTTGCAGCTGTAATACCCGTGCTTAAATTTAGCGTTGCTCCACTAGCATTAGTGAATACAAGATTAGAGACTGTAGCATTAGATGCGGATAATGCAGCTGTTGAAATATTTGTTGTAGCAAGCAATGTTCCTGTAGTTAAACCAACACTTAGATTAACTGAACCTGAACTCAAATTTGTCAATACGGCATTTGTACTTGTTAAATTTGTGGAAAATAGAGCACCAGAAGAGATACTTGTAGTAGCAAAAAGAGTACCAGTTGTAATGCTATTAGAAACAATATTAGTAGTTGTAATATTAGTTGTAACAAAGTTTGTTACAGTAGCATTAGTCGAAGCTAAATTAGTTGTACTAATAGACGTAGTTGCAAGCAACGAAGGAATAGTTGCTCCAGTACTCAATATCATAGAAGCTCCAGTAGCATTAGTGAAAACAATGTTAGTTCCAGTTATATTAGTTGCTTGCAAGGCTCCAGTAGAAATGCTAGTAGTAGCTAACAAGGTTCCTGTTGTAATACCAGTTGATGCTACAAGTCTTCCTGTTGTAATGTTATTAGTAACAACAAGATTAGCAATCGTTGATGTACTTGCACCAAGAGCAGCGGTGGAAATACTTGTTGTAGCTAATAACGTTCCAGTGGTTAATCCTGTAGTGAGTACCATTGATGTACCACTTGCGTTGGTATAGGTTAAATTGGTTGCTGTGATTCCAGAAACTTGAATATTAGCGGTGGATATACTAGTAGTAGCAAGTAATGTCCCAGTAGTCAAACCAGTGCTGAGAATAACATTTGTAGATGAGAATGATGTAGCTACGAGATTAGAGACAGTTTGGTTTGCAGCGGCTATTGTACCGGCCGTGATACTTCCAGTAGCAAGTAAAGTACCAGTGGTGAGACCTGTGGATAAAACAATGGTGCTTCCAGAAGCGTTAGTGAAACGTAAGGAAGACGTTGTTAAATTAGCAGTGCCAAGACTAGCAGTGGAGATACTAGTGCTTGAAAGGAGGGATCCTGCGTTTATACCATTGCTAACGGTAAGTGTACTAATTGTGGCTGTTGTCAAAGTTGCATTAGACGCGCCTAAAGAAGCAGTTGTAATACTTGTATTAGCGATAAGAGTACCGGTTGTAAGATTAGGAATTTGAAGAGTATTTGTACTAATGTTTGTAAATACAGCGTTGGTAACTGTCATATTTGTTGCTGCCAAATTAGCTGATGAAACTAATGAAGATGCTACTAAAGATGAAGTAGTTACACCGGAAGAGAAACGTGCTGTGCCGGATACATCTAGTGTAAATCCTGGAGCAGTTGTTCCAATACCCACATTTCCACCCGTAGTAAAGATAGATCCTATTGTATTATTGTTACCAATTGCAGCCAATGTATTAGAAATATTCATAGAACCGGCAGAGACATTGGTATCAATAAGATTAGTTGTTGTTACATTAACAGTAGTGATGGTACCTCCTACAATTAAATTACCAGAAAGACTCATATTACCACCAGTAAATGTTGTACCGGAGATGAGTGTAGATGTTAGTGTTGTAAATGTACCAGATGTAGCAAATACACTTCCAGAAGTAATGCCATTAGAAATATTAAGTGTTCCAATGCTTGAATTTGTTATAGCAAGATTAGTAATAGTGCTATTAGTTGCATTCAATGCACCAGCGGAAATACTAGTTGTTACAAGAAGTGTTCCAGTAGTTAAACTAGAAGCTAGTAAAAGAGTACCAATACTTGTATTTGTAAAAACTGCATTTGATATAGTGGCATTTGTAGAAGAAATGGATCCTGTACTGATACTAGTAGTGGCGAGTATATTAGAGGCGCTAACATTTCCAGAGAGAACAATATTAGAACCAGAAATATTAACAGCAACAACATTACCGATAGTACCAGTAGAAGAAGAAATTGCTGCAGAGGAAATACTAGTATTAGCGAGAAGTGTACCAGTAGTAATATTACTTGAAATTCTCATATTAGAACCACTTGCAAAAGTAAATACAATATTACTAGTTGTAATATTAGTTAAAGCCAAGTTGGTTGTAGAAATGCTTGTTGTAGCTAATAAATTGGCTGTCGTAACACTTCCAGACAAGACCAAAGATGTACCAGTTAAATTAGTAAATACCATATTAGTTCCTGTTAAATTGGTAACAGACAAAGCAGCAGTGGATATGCTTGTAGTAGCTAACAATGTTGCAGTTGTAATACCGGTAGATGCTATAATGGAACTGGTAGAAACGTTAGTATTTACAAGATTTGAAATGGTTCCATTTCCTACGCTTAAAGAAGCAGTAGAGATACTAGTAGTAGCCAACAACGTTCCGGTAGTTAGGCCAGTACTTAAAACAACAGATGTACCTGAAGCATTTGTAAAGTTAATGTTAGTAGCAGTAATGTTAGTAGCAGCCAAGGCACCAGTGGATACACTTGTCGTAGCTAATAATGTACCGGTAGTAATACTAGTAGAGAGTACAACATTACTTGCGGTAAGGGAACTAACATTAAGATTACTTAAGGTACTGTTAGTAGAGGTCAATGCGCCAGTGGAGATACTGGTTGTAGCTAAAAGAGAACTTGATGTAATAGAACCGGATAGTAATAAGGATGTTCCTGTAATATTAGTAAATACAATATTAGATATAGTTCCTGATGACGCTTGGAAATTTGTTGTACTAATAGATGCACTGGCAAGTAATGTTCCTGTTGTTAATCCGGTACTTAAATTAAGTGTAGAAGCTGACATATTTGTGAAACTTGAATTGGTAGCAGATAATGTACCTGTAGAAATACTTGTTGTAGCTAACAATGTTCCAGTGGTGATACTTCCAGTTAAATTCAAACTAGTGGCAGATGCATTAGTAAAGAAGAGGTTTGATACTGTTGCATTAGTAGAAGCCAACGCAGCTGTAGAAATACTAGTTGTAGCAAGAATGGTTCCTGTTGTAATACCGGATGATGCTCTAAGAGTACCGCTAACATCTAATGTTTGAGTAGGAGAAACAATTCCTATACCTACATTTCCTCCGGTAGTATAAAGAGAGCCGATTGTATTGCTATTTCCAGTTGCGGATAAAATATTACTAACAGAAGCTGATCCAGCGGATATATTTGTATCGATTAAATTTGTTGTAGTAATGTTGACAGTTGTAATAGTTCCACCAATAACGAGATTTCCAGAAAGACTGAGATTTCCACCTGTATATGTTGTAGCTGCTACAAGAGTAGAATTCACGGTATTAAAAATACCTGATGTAGCAAATATTGTTCCAGAGGTAATACTTGATGCATTAATGGCACCGATACTTGCATTACTAATATTAATATTAGTTACGGTGACATTTGTTGCGCCCAATGAATTAGTAGAAATACTTGTAGTGGCAAGAAGGGTTCCTGTTGTAATACCAGAAGATAATGTAATAGATCCAATACTAGCATTTGTAATAACGGCGTTTGAAATAGTTGCATTAGTAGAAAACAATGCACCTGTGGAGATATTAGTAGTTGCTAATAAAGTAGAGGTTGTAATACCACCGGATAAAATAGCATTTGTCGAGGAAATATTAGTTGCAACAAGATTACTTGTAGTGCCAGATGTAGATGAAAAAGTGCCAGTAGAAATACTTGTTGTAGCAAGAAGGGTTGCTGTTGTAATACCAGTGGATAATCGCAAAGTGCTTCCAGAAGCAGAAGTAAATAATAAATTAGACGAAGTTAAATTAGAAGTAGCCAAGTTAGTAGTACTTATAGAAGTGGCATTCAAACTTCCGGTGGTTAGACCAGTAGATAAATTCAATCTACCTGTGCTGATATTAGTAATAACAGCATTTGTTACAGTTGCATTTGTTGAAGCGAGTGAAGCAGTAGAAATGCTTGTAGTAGCAAGTAATGTTGCAGAGGTAATACCAGTAGATGCAATAAGAGAACTCATAGATGCATTAGTGGCAATTAAATTAGTAATTGTAGAATTGCTAGCATTAAGATTAGTAGTTGAGACACTTGTATTAGCAGAGAGAGTAGCGGTAGTTAAGCCGGTGGATAAAACCATATTTGTTCCAGTAGCAGATGTGAAAATTGCATTTGTTGCTGTAATATTAGCAACGGCTAAATTAGCAGTAGAAATAGATGTAGTAGCAATTAATGTTCCAGTGGTAAGACCGCTAGACAAAACAACATTAGATGCACTTAAAGAAGTTGTTGAAAGATTATTCAGAGTACTGTTTGTAGCAGATAATACACCTGTAGAAATACTAGTTGTAGCCAATAGAGATCCGACTGTCATTGAGCTTGATAAAACAATAGATGTACCAGTTGCGTTTGTAAGAATAATATTTGTAATTGTGCCATTGGGAGATGATAATGCACCAGTTGATATACTTGTAGTGGCAAGAATAGTTCCAGTAGTTAATCCGGTACTTAAATTCAAACTTCCGCTTGTAAGTGAAATAAATGAGCCGTTAGTAGCAGTAAGAGCTCCTGTAGAAATACTGGTAGTAGCAAGTAATGTGCTTGTGGTGATACCTGTAGAAACATTTAATGTTGATCCGCTCATATTTGTGAATACAACATTAGAAATAGTTGAATTTGAAGCAGACAATATTCCTGTGGATACATTAATAGTAGCCAAGATGTTACTTGTTGTAATACCGCCTGATGCTCGGAATGTGCCATTGACATCAAGTGTTTGAACTGGGGAAACAAATCCAATACCGACATTACCACCTGTAGTGAAAATAGATCCGATAGTATTACTATTACCAATGGCAGATAATCTAGTATCAATTAAAATGGATGCGGCAGAAACATTTGTATCAATAATGTTTGTACTTGTAATATTAACAGTTGTAATAGTTCCTCCGATAACAAGGTCTCCAGACAAGCTCATATTAGCGCCAGTAAATGTATTAGCTGAGACAAGCGTTGAATTAACTGTAGTAAAAGTACCAGATGTGGCAAAGATACTTCCAGTAGTGATATTGGATACATTAAGAGTTGATATGGTAGCATTTGTTACATTAAGAGTTGATATGGTGGCATTATCAGATCTTAGAGCAGCGGTAGAAATACTAGTGGTAGCTAATAGTGTTCCGGTAGTTAACCCTGATGCTAATCTAAGTGAACTGATACTTGAGTTGGTTATTACTGCATTGGTGGTAGTAAAATTTATAGCAGATAGTATTGCAGTACTAATATTTGTTTTAGATAGTAAATTGCCAGCTGTCAAGTTTGTTAATATAATATTGGTACTACTGATATTTGTAGTGGTTAAGTTATTGATGGTTGAATTAGTAGCTAATAAATTATTTGCGGATACGTTTAATGATGCAGTGACATTAGTTGCTGTAACGTCTCCGGTTAAATTAAATGTGCCTCCTGTAGCATTAAGGAAGTATAGATTTGTGATTGAAGAATTAGTTGCGATAAAAGCTCCGGTAGTTACACTTCCTGATACGAACATATTACCTGATGTAAGACTAGTTGTCAAGTTTAGGGTGCTTGCACTAGCATTAGTAAAAACGATATTAGAAATAGTTGAATTAGTTGAATTAAAATTGCCAGTTGAAATGGTGTTACTAACAAGTAATGTGCCAGTTGTGATACCTCCAGATACATTAATAGAATTTGCTGTAATATTAGTTGTGACTAGATTAGAAATAGTTGAGTTAGTTGATGACAATGAAGCAGTTGAAATACTTGAGGTAGCAAGTAATGTTCCAGTAGTGAGACTAGATACATTAAGGGTTGTTCCACTGGCATTAGTAAATTGTAGATTAGTTGTAGTAAGATTAGTAGTAGCAAGTGATATGGTGGAGATGTTTGAAGTGGCTAAAAGACTTGTTGATGTGATATTAGAAGAAATGATATTGGACGAACTTAATGAGGTTGCTGCAAAATTGGTAAGAGTTCCTGATGTTCCAGAAAGTGTAGTTGTTGAAATATCATCTGCTTTAATAGTTCCAGAAGTAATACCGGTGGAAAGAATCATTGAAGTTCCTGAGGCGTTAGTAAAAACGAGATTAGACAAAGTTCCTGTATTAGTAGAAAGAGCAGCTGTAGAAATGCTTGTAGTAGCAAGTAATGTTCCGGTAGTGAGTCCTGTAGATAATCTTAAATTAGTACTACTAATATTAGTAAATGTACTATTAGCTGCATTAAGAGTACCAGTAGAAATACTTGTAGTAGCAAGTAGAGTACCTGTAGTGATTCCACTAGATATAATCATGGATGTTCCGGATGCGTTGGTGAATACTACGTTACTAATAATAGATGTAGATGCAGATAGAGTTCCGGTAGATATACTTGTAGTGGCAAGAATAGTTCCAGTAGTAATTCCAGTAGATGCTCTTAATGTACCGTTAATATCCAATGTTTGAGTAGGAGAAGTGTTATTAATACCGACATTACCACCTGTAGTATAGATGGATCCGATAGTATTGCTAGTACCTTTAGCTGATAAAACATTATTAACGACGAGAGATCCTGTAGATACATTAGTGTCGATAATATTAGTTGTGGTAATATTAACAGTAGTGATAGTTCCACCAATGATTAAATTTCCTGAAAGACTCATATTAGAACCTGTATAAGTAGTTGCGGATAGTAGGGTTGAGTTAATAGTATTAAAGGTACCTACTGTAGAATTAATAGATCCTGTTGTGATAGAAGTAGATGTAAGTGTTCCGATGCTAGCATTGGTTGTATTAAGATTATTCATTGTACTATTATTAGCATAAAGTGATCCTGTAGATATGCTTGTAGTAGCAAGGATTGTACCAGTTGTTAAGCCTGATGATAAATTAAGAGTTCCTATGCTTGTATTTGTAATTTTAGCATTAGTGGATGTGAAATTGGTGGTAGAAAGTGAAGCTGTAGATATACTTGTAGTAGCTAATAAAGAACTTGTGGTTATTGAACCGGATAATACGATATTACTACCGCTAGCGTTAGTTAGATTGAGGTTAGTAATTGTTCCATTAGTTGAGGATAAAGAGTTTGTAGAAATACTGGTAGTAGCAAGAAGAGTTCCGCTGGTAATACCATTAGAAATATTTAAATGTGAACCTGTAGCGGATGTGAAAACAATATTAGTTGATGTAATATTAGTGGATTGTAAGTTGGATGTGCTAATATTATTAATTGCAAGTAGAGATCCTGTTGTTAATCCAGATGCAAGGGTTAATGTACTTCCGGTTGCTTGTGTAAAAATAATGTTAGTAATTGTACTATTTGTAGCATTAAGTGAATTTGTAGAAATGCTTGTAGTGGCAAGTAATGTACCAGTTGTAAGTCCTGTACTAAAAATCATGGAACTTCCGGTAATATTTACTAATATAGCATTAGTAATGGTTGCATTTGTAGAGCGTAGTGATGCAGATGAAATGCTTGTAGTGGCGAGTAGTGTTCCAGTAGTAAGTCCTGTGCTAAGACTAAACGAGCTTCCGGTGAGATTAACAAATTGTGCGTTTGTGGCAGATAATGTGGAAGTAGTGATACCTGTACTTGCTAATAGAGTTGACGTTGTAATACCATTAGAAGAAAGTAGATTAGTATTAGTAATATTTGTAATAACAGAATTTGTAGCATTTAAAGAAGGTGCTGTAATACTTGTATTTACGACGATATTATTTGCGGTAAGGCCAGTGCTAATATTCAAGTTACTACCAGTTGCAAAAGTAAATTGCAATGTATTAGTGGAAATATTAGTAACGGCTAAATTAGCGGTTGAGATTCTAGAAGTTACTAAAAGAGTTGATGCTGTAATTCCACCAGTTAATCTTAAATTAGTTGCGCTGGCGTTAGTAAAGACAACATTAGTAGAAGTAAGATTAGTGGTATTAATATTAGTGGTACTGATACTAGTAGAAGCAAGAAGATTAGTAGATGTAATATTTCCTGTAATAGTGAGGGAAGTGCCAGTAGCATTAGTAAAAATGATATCAGAAGTTGTAATATTAGTGAGTGTAGAATTTCCGGTAGAAATACTTGTAGCGGTAATGGTAGGTACATTTAATGAATTTGTAATAGTTAAATTAACAGAAGATATACTTGTAACATTAACATTAGTAGCAGTTATATTTGTGCTAGAAATATTACTTGTGCTGATAGTTGTGGATGTTAGGGAAGGTGTTGTGATTCCTGTAGAAACTACGATAGAGTTACCGCTAGCGTTTGTAAAGATTGCATTTTGGATGGTAGCATTATTAGTATTAAGAGAATTTGTACTAATATTGGATGTAGCAAGAAGATTAGCAGTTGTAATACTTCCAGACAAGTTTAGCGAACCACCTGATGCATTAGTAAATGCGATATTGGAGATGGATGCATTAGTGGTGATAAGTTGTCCGGATGATAAAACTGAATTAAATATAGCATTAGTAGACAGTAAATTATTAGTAGTAATACTATTAGTGACATTTACATGTGATGTTGTAATATTAGTATCAATAAGATTAGTTGTTGTAATATTAACAGTATTAATACCACCTAATACATTAAGATTTCCGGACAAGTGAACATTAGCTGCGGAAATGGTTGAGATATTAAGTGTTGTGGAGCGTAGATTATTAATAGTACCTGTATTAGCGGATAAATTATTTGTAAGAAGATGTCCTGTGGTAATACTTTCTGTAATTCTAGCGCCGCCTGATACATCTAAAGTATAAGCTGGGGAAGTAGTTCCAATACCAAGATTACCACGTGTATAAAAGTCGTTATTACCATTTTGTCCCCATATAGAGTAACCAATATAAGGTTGACCATCTTTATAAATTTCACCAGTAAAGTTAATATCTCCTATAATGTCTAATGCATAAGTAGGTGCTGTATTAGCGATACCTATTTTTTGACCTACGATAAGATTTTGTGCTATGGATACGTCTCCTAAGGCTGTTATAGCGCCACCATTAGAAAAATCAGTAAATGAGTTTTGATTTTCTGCTAAAATTCTAGAACTACCGCCAATGACAAATGAATTTTGATTATAAACAATATCAGTAGTGGCAATACTATCTGTGCTATTAGCATAAGCAAAATTATTTGTGATAAAAGGTCCTATAGTATTGGTTGTAATATTTTGATTATAACTTAATGGGGATGTTCCGGGTGGAGCAGTAGTAGTAGCGCGGTATCTAAGTACTACACTTCCGGAAGTATTAGTATTCTTATATTGCATTTGACCAATTCCATTATTATTAATGATATAAAAAGATACGTTAGTATGATCACCTGTATAGCGTGCAGAAATAGTCCATCCTGTGGGTTTATAGATACCATCAATTTCCCAGCTTGCATATTTGGAGATACCGGTGGATACTAATACGTTAATTTGTGCTTTAAAAGAATTAGCTATTGCGCTATCAAAACTAAACCCTTCTATATTAGTAAATTCAGTGATATTATTGGATAATACAGCTTGTTTTTCATAAATAATATCATTTAAATTGGGTGTAATACGAACATTATTGACAGCGACATGTCCAGTAACAAAGGTATCCTTAGTAGTTAAGCCACCTTCGACGACAAGGCCACCTGTTGTGGAATTAGCGCCTCCGGTAGCTTTTATAATTACTTGTGACTGAAAATTTAAGGCATTTTCATTATAAGAATGGGACATGTTTATATAAAATAATCAAATAAATAAAAATTAACATATTTATAAATTATTTAAATTTAAAATAAGAAGAAATTTAAAAAATACAATATATATATAAAAAATGGTTTTATTTAATAGATTAATTGAGAATAATCATAAAAAATTTCTATAAATGTAGAATTATTAATATTCCAAGAGAGTGAATCTTGTGCTAATTGTTTTTTTTCTTCAAATGTTGAATCGATATATCCGATACCATTAGATAAAGTTGATGGTGGGTCTGTCATAAAAGATATCATTCCTTGCATCATTGACATGATATTCCATGTGCTAACATAGGTATCTTGATGATAGGAAGAAAATGTGGTACAAATTTTTTTATCTGTATGAAATCGTCCATTAGGTGTAATAAAATAAAAATCTGGAGGTTTTAGTGGATATTCTGTAGGTAATTTAATTTTACCAAAATAGACTCCGTTTTCAAAAGGTGTATCTTGAAGATTATATACAATAAAATACCAAGTGAGTATATCATCTTCTTTGGGTCGTATAATTAAATTAGGATACTTGAAATTTTCGTTTTTGTACATTTGAATTTCTTTTTGGAGTCTTTTAATACATAATTTAGAAGCCATTATATATATAGTGTATGATTATATTTTTTTAAATTGTTGTAAGGTAATATAATTTTTTTTATTTGCAAGTTATATGTATAGATTATGCCGGCGGGTATTCTTCAAATTCAGGCAAAAGGGCCAGATGATGTATATTTAACACAAAATCCAGAAATTGATATTTTTAAATATAGTTATTATCGTTTTGTGAATTATGCTGCAGAGATGATACCGTTGCCATTAAATAGTAACATTGAATTTGGAAAAAAAACATCAATAAAAATAGAAAAATATGGTCATTTATTATCAAAATTGTATTTACGTGTCAAGTTACCATCTTTAGTAAAAAATGGTGGAACGTATGCAAGTTGGTGTGATAATGTGGGGTGTGCATTATTTAGTGAGCCTATAGAATTAGAAATAGGTGGTGTAGTGGTGGATAAGATGTATCCTCAATTTTCGGATATGTGGGACGAGTTATCTAATACGAAACAATTAGGTAGAAATTTGATGACATTAAAATCTGATTTATATACTAGTGGAAAATATAATGCTATAAAGGAGGTTGAATTATTAATACCATTAGATTTTTGGTTTACAAGAAAGTATAATTGTGCATTGCCATTAATAGCAATGTTTTCACAAGATGTGAAATTAAATTTTTATTTCAAGGATTTTGGGCAAATTGTGAATTATGATGGAAGTGAGCCAAATGCGGTAGGGGTATTAAAATCAGAATTATTAGCAGAGTATTTATTTGTGGACGATATAATTTTAGACAAGTATGTAAAAAATAAGCAGACATATATAATGGACAAGGTAGAGTTTCAGGGTGAGGAAACGATACCGGAAAATATGACAATTTATAATACGACATTAAAGTTTAACAAACCTTGTAAAGAAATAATATTTGCGTGTGTGGACAAGGCTAATTATGATACAAACAATTATTTTAATTATAGTAATTCATTAGATGAGGGATCATTAATGGATAGTATATCATTTTTATTAGATGGTAAAAAGAGATTTGATAATTTACCAGAATCATATTATAGATTAATAGTTCCTGATTGTGTGCATTCAAATATACCATTAAAATATATATATTGTATTTCATTTAGTTTAAGACCAGAAGATAATCAACCAACTGGTTTAATAAATTTGGATAGATTTACTGATGTTATAATTTCAATAAATATGAAAAATGTGCATAATAGATGTAAATTTTATGCTTTTGGTATATGTTATAATTTAGTAACAATAGAAAATGGGTTTTTAAGAATTTCATAAAAAAAAAAATATTAAGATAATAATATAATAATTAAAATGACTCCGTTTACATTAATTATGGTTAGTTGTGTAATACAATGTATTATTTCATGTATGGCAAGTATGCTTTGTCCACCACAAGTATGTGATAAAAATCGATGCACGACTTGTGCATTTAATAGTATAGCTAGTTCTATGAATACTATAATAAGTATTGTTGTAATATTAATGTTAGCGAATGTGATTCCTATGCCTGGTAGTAAAGGTGTTATAGAAACAACTGAATGATGATTGAGTTATGTTATAGAATAATGATTGAGTTATGTTATAAGTATATTATTTATGATAGTAAAAAATATATTTATAGAAGAAAAATATTATGAAATTGTTATAAGTGTCATTTTTAATATAACTTTTATGGTAAAGATAAAGAATATATATATAATTTAAATTCTATTAAAAAATATATTTACTTCATTGCATTGTGCGTCATTTGAATGAATACTTTTTATTTGAAATCCGTTTTCTTTTAAAAAATGTATTGCATCGTCTTTTAGATATTTTTGATTTTTATACAATTTAGTATTATGTGATGTTGGCATTTCTATTACACCTGCCTTGACAATATTTATCTTATCTTCTAATCCTATTAATACCTCTAGATCTTGTCCTTGTGCATCTACATGTAAATAATCAATACTTTCTATATTATTATCTTTTATAAAATCCACCAATTTAATTACATCTACTTTTACTTGATCTGTTACCTTGAAATCTTTACGACCTGGCCACGTTTCTTCTAAATTATTATTAAATTCGCATATTGAACTACATCCCCAATCTGCGTTCCCAGATATATAAAATGTTGTTTCTCCATTGTAATTTGATACAGCCTTTGGCACTACGATATAATTATTTAATCCTATACTACACGATTTTAAATGTTCTATTAACCTTGGTGTAGGTTCAAATGCGTACACTATAGCATCACTTCTTGAATTTGCCACTTTTAATGAATCTGTTCCTGAATTTGCACCCACATCAAAAAATGTATACATATTTTATATATATATATTATATATAAATTAATTATATTATATAGGTGTTGCTATAGAAACAATTGAATAATGATTTAGTTATGTTATAAGTATATTATTTATGATAGTAAAAAATATATTTATAGAGGAAAAATCATATGAAATTGTTATAGGTGGGAATGCTAAAGAAAACGATCAAATAATTAAAGAAAGTCATCCTATGGATTTGTGGTTTCATTTATCGAATGTTCCATCTGCGCATTTAGTTTTAAGAAGTAAGGGAGATAAGATTCCGAGGCGTTATATAAATGAGATTAGCGGGATGTTATTTGAAAACAATAAAAAGTATATGACAAATACAAATGTGATATATACAGAAATAAGAAATGTAAAAAGGACGGATGTACCCGGTCGTGTAATAACAAAAAAAGTTGAAACAGTTAAATTTTAACAGATGCGTTTGAAATATTGTCTAAACGTAATTTCGCGTTTAAATGATGTTAATAACACTAAGGAATTTAAAAAATTATAATATTTATAAAAATATGATTTGTGAAACGTGCGAAATAAATATTCCAGAATCTAATTGGAAAACACAATGTTTAAAATGTTTTAAATCACAATATAAAAATTGCTTATTATGTCTCAAAAAAAAGAAAAATAAATATTTATTTTGTTATGATTGTAATATTAATAAAAAACAAGAATGTATTATAACATTAAAAGAAAAAGCACAAAATGATTTATATAATCAACAATTTGTACCTTATGATCCATATGATACTAAATCATGCAAAGAATGTGGTAAAAACATTTCAAAAGTGTTAAAATGGAAAAAATATTGTAGTGACTGTTTCTTATTTCATCATATGTAATAAAAAATTTAATCAGATAGAAGATTTTTAAACGTACGCATTTTCGCGTTTAAAAAATAAAAAAGTATATAAAGGACATGATTTTATTATTTAAATATATATTCTTTCATTCGCTTCTTCTTTAATATAGGTAGCTTTACTTCTAAATTCTTCAATAAAATCTTTTAAATATTTTAAATCTTCACAACTCACACCAACATAACTCAAATATCCTTTTTCATTAGGACGATTTCCTAAATCATACACACCAGATATAGGATTATTACATGTTACTAACATTATTTTTTTATTTTTCCACACAAAACCCCTTTGACCTTCACCTACACCATAATATTTCAAATCAAACTTATTTAATAATTGTTTAAATTTTATAACACCATTATTTTCTTTTTCTTCGTTATCATCATCATCGTCATTATCATTATCATCATTATCATCATTAAAATCTGTCAAATCAAATCCCCATTCATATTTTCCATTTTCTTGTTTCTTAAATTCCATTTGTGTTTCTTGATCAATTTCATTTTCAATTTTAATATTTTTGACATCATTTGCAACACTCTCAATTTCATTTTCAACATCACTTTCAGATTTGTCAGGGGTGTCTTCTGGTTCGGGAATATACATTATAGTATATACATGTTGTCCATAGCCATCTCCTGTTGTATATCCATCGATTTCATCATCAACATTAACCCATTGTTGAGATACTCCTTTCTCTACATCATTGCCAAAATCATTTTGAGCACATTTAAAAGCGTAATTATCAGCATTCTTAAAATTATAAAAAGTTTTAAGAATGGAAAAAGAAACATCTTTACGATAGTTAAAATAACAAACTACGGCGTACATCATTTTTGTTAGCAATTGACAATTTCTTAAAATTTTGTAAAATAATTCAATTTTTTATCTATATCGCGCTCAATACCTGTATATTTATAAAATTTTAATATGCAATGTATATATTAATATGTATGTCATTACTATAAGTGATAAACAAAATATTTCTAAAACAGATATATTGAAAACTTCAATAAACGATTCATATAAACTTGTTATACTAGATAATTATGATCATAACTTGGGTAATCTTTCTAAAATCTTCAAAATTTATGAATACATGCAAAAATCAGATTATATAAAAGCTAATGATATTATTTGCATAGTAGATGGCCACGATATTATATATAATAAAAATAAAAAGGGTAATTTATTTAAAACTTTTATCGAACATAAAAAAGATATTATTATAAGTTGTGAAACTAAATTTTCGCATCAAGAAAATTGTGTAAAAGAGTTTTATGAAAAATTAACAACATCATTTAAAAATAAATA
>Ga0214921_10000525_pt1 | contig 71815 bp, 64 predicted proteins | sample LL1505_MetaG_FD_177992 | JGI IMG/M metagenome (GOLD analysis project Ga0214921, IMG submission 177992) | Freshwater microbial communities from Lake Lanier, Atlanta, Georgia, United States - LL-1505 | ecosystem: Environmental > Aquatic > Freshwater > Lake | place: USA: Georgia | collected... | reverse complement strand
AAAACAAATCAGTCACAAGCACTAGAAAAAACTAGCTCTAACAAGCATCATTAGCAAGAAAATAATTCAGAAAAATTAAAGAAATTTCGATGAATTTCTGGGTGGGATTTGCGACAGACTCCTAATAAGAAAATCAGCCAATTCGTTAGCGGAGGATTTGAGATATTTTAATGAAATACCAAATTATTTTTCCACCTCACAAATTGCAAATATACTTGGTCAGCTTGAAGAGGTGGAGCAAAATATTAAAAGTGTTCGTGATATTTTTTCCAAGAAAGTTAATAGCTAAACATCTAAATCTTTAGCTATTGTAACATTTCCAATAATTTTCCTTTGCTCATAAATCGAAAGTTCGCCGTAACTATTAAATGATGTATCGATATTTTTATGTCCCAAAGACTGTCTTGTAGCATTTAGATATTCAGGGCTTTGCTTCATGGCAAATCTTGTTCTTGTATGTCTAAAGTTGTGAGGGTTGATATATTCTAAGCCAGCGGATTGGAAGGTGTTTTTAAAAATATCTCTCATTTGTGAGGAGGATTTTATTTCATCCTTTGTTATAGTGCTTTCAAGCAAGTTGAATTGATTGAAGTTACTTGGAATTTTTGGAAATAATGGGTCTTTGTTGATAAATCCAAGTTTTGTTAGTTCGTTTTTCCAATTAATTACATTGTCAAAAATATCTTGGGGAAGTCCTGCAAAGTCGGCATATCTTGTTTTGGCAGTTTTAGAGGCAATATCTTTAGGGTTTATGTGGATAAAGCATTGACCATCTTCTTCAATTAAGTTTTTAAGTTTGATTGTTCTAAGTTCTGAAACTCTCAGACTACAAAGAGCATTGGTTGAAATTATCGCTTTATTTCTCCTTTGAATCATTGTTTCTGAAGGCATTTGGCGGATGGTGTTAATTATCTGTTCAAAGGAATATGATCTTTTATGCTCCGTTGCTTTCGCTATTTTTCTTTGGCTGTTGCTTATATTTAGATAATCAATGTCGTTATAGTTTATTTTGCTTCTATATCCTTTTTGTCTTTCCAACCAAGTTAGAAAAACCTTTAAACTTCTAAGTGCGTCATTGATGTAAGAAAGTGAATATTCTTGGTCAAAAAGGTAATTCGCATATTTGTCAGCTTGGGTGCTGTCGTATTTTTCAAATCCGACAAAGAGAGAGAAAATTTCAAATTCTCTTAGATATTTTAATTCAGCAATAATCGTCTTTTCATCTTTCTTTAAAGCTCTTTTGACATGGATTCGGTATTTATATTTAATCCTCTCATTTGAAGCATTAAATTGATCTTGTTTTTCCTTCTTTTTCATTGAAATAAATCTCCTTGAAATGGGTCTTTTTCACACTCTTTTCCGCTACTGATCTCTTGGTCAATAAAAGGAGTCTTTACGGAGGGATTTTTAGAATCACTTAATATCAGTAAGTGACATTTTGGGGGTAAAAATTTTTTGAGTAGAATTTTTCTCCCCAAATTTCTCCCTAAAATTATCTGTATGTCAATGGATTTCTTTGGACGGTATTGGATGAGATATTCTATGAAGGCTTTATTTTCTAAGGCTTGCTGGACATTTGTGGAGTCCGCCAGACAGGAGTCTGGCGGGAGTGACGGGACTCGAACCCGCGACCTCATGCGTGACAGGCATGCGCTCTAACCAACTGAGCTACACCCCCTTCTGGAGGAAATCGTTTTTGTCTTTTGAACTATAACGAGGTAAAAAGTAATGATGGATAATCACGCTGTAATCCAAAGGATGAAAGCGGATGGTGGGCGATGACAGGCTCGAACTGCCGACCCTCTCCTTGTAAGGGAGATGCTCTACCAACTGAGCTAATCGCCCATTATAAACTTGTAAAATCTTTAATCGCTTTTCTCGCTTTCGCTCGAAGACGATTAAGATACTGGGTGTGCGTCGCTTTCGCTTCTTCACCCGTTTTTTCTAAAATCGATTATTAATCGATTTTTTAACGAAAAAACCTGAGCTAATCGCCCATTATAAACTTGTAAAATCTTTAATCGCTTTTGTTTCATGTATGAGTAATGAAGCAAAAAAAATTCTTAAAAAATTCTTCAAAATTTTTTAAGAATTAAGAGATAACTTTTGAAACATTAAACCCTCTTTCGAAAAATGCAAAAGAAAAAACCCCTACATTAATAAAAAATGTAAGGGTTTTTTCAAAGAAACTATTTTACAGAATCTTTTAATGCTTTACCAGCAGAGAATTTAACTCTTTTAGAAGCTTTGATTTGGATTTCTTTTCCAGTTTGTGGGTTACGACCTTTTCTAGCAGCAGTTTTTACTACTTTAAAAGTACCGAATCCGATCAAAGTTACTGAATCAGCTTTTTTAAGGGCTTTAGTAGTAGCTTTTAAGAAAGCTTCTAGAGCCGCGCCAGCATCTTTTTGAGATAGACCAGTTTGGTTAGCGATTTCTTTGATTAAGTCTGTTTTATGCATGTTAGATCTCTTTTGAATTGATAACTAAAAACTATTAAACACGGCTCGAGTTAGCTTGTACTGTATCTCTAAACAATGTTGTGGAAACGAAACTATAATGAAGAAATTTGAAAGCAACTACTAATTTATAATTTTTTTTATGTGCGTCAGGTTAAGGCGCGGTTGGTTTTAAGAAATAATACACCCTTCCGTAACAACAAAATCAAGTCTCTGGTCTGTTTTTTCAATTGGCAATAGGCTATCAAGAGCTTGAAAGTCATAGGCTAGACCAATAATAATTTTTGAGCCTTGATTTCTTAAAATTTCAATTGTGCGGTCAAAAAATCCTCCACCCATTCCCAGTCTCGATAACTTATAATCAAATGCTAGTAGGGGTAAAATCACAATATCGGGAACAATTATTTTGCCATTAATAGGTTCAAGAATTTTTGGGAAAAATTTATTTTCTGAAAATTTTTGATTTTCTTCAAATAAAATAAAATCAAGAGGATGATTTATTTGAGTAATTTTTGGATAAGAAAATTTTATTTTATTTTGAATAAAATATTTGATGATTTCAGAAGTGCAGACTTCTTGATGCGAAGAAAGATAAATTGCAAAAACTTTATCAAAAATTTTTTCGTAAATTTTTGGTAAAAGATTTTTGATAAAATTATTACTTATTTGTGACGATTTTTCTGCAACTTCTTTTGAGGTGAGGACGCTTCTTTTTTCTTTAAAGATTTTTCGTAACTGTTGTTTTTCTTGATCCATAAGAGTCATCTTAATGAGAGTTTTGTAACCACTAAACGGATGAGTACGAGTTCTATTTGATCCAAGGAAGAAATAGTATTGAGATGTGGAAGGACGGATCCCTCACATTGATCTCGAAGTTCGTAAAATAATTACGGGACAATAGAAAATTCAATCTGTCCTATTTAGCAGTTACAAATGATATTTAGTAGTTAAGTATCTTATTTGCAAGCTTATCTATGTGTTGAGTAATGTTTTTTATATTATCGCTCAAAGCATTGTGAATATCCTCTTCGCTGGCATTTTGAGTTATAACGCTGGTTTCCAACTTTTTATCGATTATTTCAACGGAGTTCTTATCTTCTAATTCTGCTTCCAGTATTAAAGACGAAATTATTAAAATAGTTTTCTCATCAGTATTTCCCATAGAGCCAGCAATATTTGTAACTCTTTTATTTAAGCTATCCGCAAGTCTAAGTAATCTCTCTTTTTCTGATGCTTCGCACTCAATTTTATATTTTGTTTTTCTAACCATAATTTCAACTATTGCCATTATTCCTCTTTTGTAATGATTTTTGAAATTTGATTTAAGTCAGACTCTATATCATCTATGATATTGGCGCTGCTTGATCGCAATTGATTTATTCTTTTTAAAAGAGACTGATTTTGCTCTTCAAGAGTTTCATTTTCAGTGCTGAGTTTAGAAATGGTTTTTTGTAGATTATTAAGTTCTATATTAAGATTTTGAATAGTTGCTGTTTGCTCTACTATTCTGGATTTGATAGACTTCTCATTACCTTCAATATTAAACATATTGGAATGCAGCGATGTTTCATGAAGTTTTTCGATAGTTATTTTTTCTAAATTTTCTAAAGCTTCAGCAAGCTTGGCGCGAGAATCTTCAAAACTCTTTTCTGAATTTGTTTTAGACATTATTTAGCTACGATAATCTTTATTAATTTTGATATATTCTTCGTTCAAATCACAAGCCCAAATTGTTGCTTTAGTGTCTTCTTGGCAAACCTTAATACCAAGATCAACGGTAATTTTTACTTCAGAATTTTTTAGATATTCGTGAACAATTTTTTCTTCATATTCTGGATGTTTGGCGCCATCTTTGGTTAATTGATATTTGCCAATTTTTACTATTAATTTTTCTGGCGAAGTTTCTGGGCAAGATTTTCCAACCGCCATTACAATGCGTCCCCAATTAGGATCACAGCCCGCAATTGCAGTTTTTACAAGAGGAGAATTGCCAATTGATAAAGCCACATCTTTGGCTTGTTTTTTATTTTCTGAACCTTGTACGGTAATCTCAATTAGCTTTTTCGCACCTTCTCCATCAACCACAATCATCTTTGCTAAATCAAGCATTAATGCTTTTAAAGTCTTTTTAAAATCTTCCAAAGCATCATCAAATGGATTTTCAATTAAAGCGTGATTAGATTCTTTGGTGGCGAAAAGTAAAACGGTGTCGTTGGTTGATTGGTCTGAATCGACGGTGATTGAATTGAAGGTATCTTTGTTTATTTCTTTAAGAATTACAGATAAAGCAGCTGAAGAAATATTGGCATCACAAAAAATATAACCAAGCATAGTTGCCATATTTGGAGCAATCATTCCAGAGCCTTTAGCAAAACCAGTTATGGTAATTTTTTTATCAAGAATTTCGCAGGTTTTTGAAACTAATTTTTCTTTAGTGTCAGTGGTCATTATTGCTTTTGCAGCTTTGTGCCAAGATGCTGAATCGTCTTGTAAATTTTTAACTAAATTTGGAATTGCTGAAGTGATTAATTCGTAGTTTAGGGTTTCTCCAATAACGCCAGTGGAAGAGATGAAGACTTGTGAATTTTTGCAAGGTAAAGTTTCTGATATTTTTTCAGCTGTTTTTAAAACCACTTCTTCGCCATGCTTTCCAGTGAAAGCATTGGCATTTCCAGCGTTTACAATTAGGGCTTTAGCGCTGCCATATTTGATGTTATTTTTACACCAAGTTACAGGTGCGGCAGGCATCGAAGAGCTGGTAAAAACGCCAGCGACATTAGCTTCATTGTCAAAAGATATTAGAAGTAAATCATCGCGGTTTTTATATTTTATGCCACAATTTGTGGTGGCAATTTTTACGCCTTTGACTGAGATCATTTTTGTTTAATTTATGTTTTTGAGTGTTTGAGCTACCTCCCCTAACCCCTCCTTAACAAGGAGGGGGACTAAAAGCAATTCATCCTTAACAAGGAGGGGCTAAAAGCAATTCCCCTCCTTGTTAAGGAGGGGTTAGGGGAGGTAGCTGACGCAAATTCTGATTTAATTTATTTCCCTAGCAAATTCTGCAACTTTTCTCAAAGCAGAATTACAAATTTCCACATCTGATTTATTAGCAGAAAAATTTTCGTCAATATCTTTTACAAAAGCCGATCCAACAACAATTCCATCAGCGCCAATTTTGGCAAATTCTCCCGCTTGTTTTGGCTCTTTAATGCCAAAGCCAATTACAACAGGCAAGCTAGAATTGCGACGAACTTTTTGTAAATTTATTTTATTATCTTCCAAATTTGCCAATTTGGTTCCAGTAATTCCAAGCATTGAAATTAAATATAAAAATCCACTGGCAGCAGCAGAGATTTTTTGAATTCTTTTTTCATCAGTTGTTGGTGCAATTAATTGAATTAAATCAATGTTAGAATTTTTAATTGTAGTGAAAATTTCTGAATTTTCTTCAACGGGTAAGTCAACAATTAAAACGCCATCAACTCCGCAAGATTCAGCTTCTTCAATAAATTTATTAATACCAAATTTAAAAATTGGATTGTAATAGCTCATTAAGATTATTGGAGTTTTAGCGTTGGTTTTTCTGAATTCTTCAACCATCAATAAAGTTTTTTTCAAGCTTGCGCCATTTTTAATAGCGCGTTTAGAGGCATTTTCAATTATTGGTCCATCACCCGCAGGGTCAAGAAATGGAACGCCAAGCTCAATAATATCAACCCCATTTTTTGGTAAGTTTTTTAAAATATTAAGAGATGTTTCATAATTTGGATCTCCAGCGCAGATATAAGCAACAAAAGCGCTCTTGCCGTTTAATTCTAAAAATTTGTTAGCAATTCTTTTCATAAATTTACTCCTAATACTGCGGCAACTGTGAAAATGTCTTTATCACCGCGACCAGATAAGTTAACAATAATAGTTTGATCTTTGGTCATTTTAGCCGCTAATTTACAGGCGTAAGAAATACCATGAGATGATTCAAGGGCGGGAATAATCCCTTCAGTTTTACATAAAAGTTGAAAGTATTCAAGAGCCTCAACATCAGTTGCACTTACATATTCAACGCGACCTAACTCATGTAAATAAGCATGTTCAGGTCCAATTCCAGGATAATCTAAACCAGCGGAAATTGAATGGGCATCTTGAATTTGTCCATCTGTATCTTGTAAAAAATAAGTTTTATTGCCATGCAAAACAGCCACAGAACCTTTAGCAATGGATGCTGAATGCTCTTCACTATTCAAGCCTTTCCCCGCAGCTTCCACGCCGTACATTTTTACTGTTTTGTCGTCAATGAACGGATAAAATAAACCAATTGAATTTGAGCCTCCGCCAATACATGCAACAAGAGCATCTGGCAATTTTCCTTCAACTTGTAAATGTTGCTCTCTGGCTTCTTTACCAATTATTGAATGAAAGTCGCGAACCATCATTGGATAAGGGTGTGGACCAGTTACTGTTCCAAGTAAATAGTAGGTATCTTTAGCGTTGCTAATCCAATCACGCATTGCTTCATTAATGGCATTTTTCAAACTTTTTGAACCTGATTCAACTGGAATAACTTCCGCCCCTAAAAGCTTCATACGAAAGACATTAGGCTTTTGTCTTTCTACATCTTTTGCGCCCATGTAAATGGTGCAAGGAATTGAAAAAAGTGCGCAAACCGTGGCGGTTGCAACTCCATGTTGACCAGCTCCTGTTTCAGCAATGATGCGTTTTTTACCCATTTTTTTAGCAAGTAAAATTTGCCCAATGCAGTTATTTATTTTGTGAGATCCGGTGTGATTCAGCTCATCTCTTTTAAAATAAATTCTCGCACCACCAACTTGTGCAGTAAGTCTTTCGGCCAAATAAAGTGGGCTAGGGCGACCGACATAGTGTTGTAAATAATAAGAAAATTCTTTTTGAAATTCAGGGTCTTCTTTAATTTTTTTATAAGCTTCTTCAAGCTCTAAAACTGCTGGCATTAAGGTTTCAGCAACAAATTGCCCACCAAACTGCCCAAATTTTCCGTGAGAATCGGGTTGGTTATAAGTCATTATTTTTGATTAATGGAGTTATGATATGTGAAGGCGTGGAGCCTAAATTTTGTGAAGGAAATTAGCAAATAAATTTTTTGTATGTATTAGATAAACCACCCGTCTCAATTGCTGACGCGATTGATCCACCCTCTTTTTCAAAGAGGGCTTTCCATGCTTTTAGCCCTCTTTGAAAAAGAGGGTGGATCAATCGCGCAGCATTTGAGACGGGTGATTTATGTATCAAAAAAATATCTCTAAAAAATCTCACATTTTCCCAAATTTCTAATTGACATAGAAGCATATTTCCCTAACTTTCCCATAAATTTCCGATTTTTTCCATAAAATCCCAAATTTCCCCACTTGTATCGTGAAAAAGCGTTACAAAAATAATAATTATTTAGGGCAAGAAAGCAGCAATGGCGCTATTTCTCTCAACATTTACAAATAAAATTGACAGCAAGGGCAGAGTTTCTGTTCCGGCTCAATTTCGCCAATCTCTAAATAATTTGGCTCTAAATAATAAAGATTTCTCAGGAATTGTAATTTACGAATCATTTGTAAATGACTGTATCGAAGGCTGCGACATTGATCGCATCAAACTTTTATCTGAATCAATCGACAATCTCGATCCATTTTCTGAAGAAAGAGATTCGTTCGCTACAGCAATTCTTGGCGGTGCCATCCAAATCTCTCTTGATTCTGATGGGCGCGTAATTTTGCCAGAAGCTCTGCTTAAAAAAGCTAAAATAAAAGACAAAGTGGTTTTTGTTGGAAAAGGTCCAACTTTTGAAATCTGGCAGCCAGAAAAATTTGAGATATATGCTTCAAAAGCCAAAGAAAGTGCTAAAGAAAAACGCAGCTTGCTGCGTTTGAAATAGAGAGGGCAAATGAAAAAAAATATCGCAAAAATAGATAATTCTAAATTTCATAAATCAGTTTTACTTAATGAAGTAATTGTGCATTTAGCTCCTAAAAATGGTGAAATTTATCTCGACGCAACCTTTGGTGCGGGCGGATATTCTGCGGCTATTTTAGAAAGTGCAAAATGTCATGTTTATGGAGTTGATCGCGATGAATCTGCTAAAAAATTTGCTGCTCAATTAGAAAAAAAATTCCCTAAAAATTTTACTTTTTTATCAGGAAAATTCTCTGAAAGCCAAAGTCTTTTGGCTGAGAAAGGTGTTGATCAAGTTGATGCCATGATCTTTGATCTTGGTGTTTCTTCAATGCAATTTGATGAAATGGAGCGCGGATTTTCTTTTGATTCTGAAGCAAAATTAGATATGAGAATGGATCAAAAAAATCCTTTCAGCGCCTTTGAAGCGGTAAATGAGATGAAGGAAGAAGATTTAAGAAAAATCATCAAAGAATTTGGTGAAGAGCCAAAAGCAAAATTGATTGCTAAAAAAATTGTTCAAGAAAGAAAAATCAAACCAATTACCAGCTGTAAAGAATTGGCTGACATCGTTAGATCTTTATATTATGGCTATTCCAAAACAGATCCTGCCACCAGAACTTTTCAGGCATTTCGTATTTTCGTAAATCAAGAATTAGAAGAATTAAAACAGGCTTTAGAAGCTTCAATTTCGCTGCTTAAAGTTGGTGGCAGATTGATTGTGGTTTCATTTCATTCTTTGGAAGATTCGATTGTTAAAAGTTTTTTGAAAAAAGAAGCAGGTTTGGATCAAGAAAGGTCAAGATATGTGCCGCTTAGTTTGGATATGGCAAAAGTTAATTTTCGTATTTTAAGTAAGTCAGCAATTCAACCTTCAGTGGAAGAATTGAAAGAAAATAATCGTGCGCGATCTTCAAAAATGAGGGTGGCGGTTCGGGTTTGATTTTTTTGAGAATATGAGGTTGTGATTAGCGGCCCCTAACTCTTCAGGGATTGCTTACACCGAACGCGTTAATCTACCGCCCCTAACCCCTCCTTATCAAGGAGGGGGACTAAAAGCGCTCCCCTCCTTTATAATGACGGGGGCTACAGTATTCCCCTCCTTGATAAGTAGGGGTTAGGGGCGGTAGAACGGATTTTAAGATTTAGTAAAAAGTTAAAAAATATAAAAAATGAAAGAATTGTGGCACTCAATTAATAAATTTTACTTCAGCAGCATCATGCTAGTTGCGACAATTTTTTGCAGCATAGTTATTATGTTCACTGTGCAATTTAAAGTAGAACATTTGCAAGATGAAATGAGTCAGGCTGAAAGCGACATCGTTGAATATGAAGACAAGATAAAATTATTGGAAGTTGAATGGGTTTATTTAACCAGACCAGAAAGACTAAGAACTCTTGCCAATATTTACCTCAAAGACAATGGCTATACTTTAGCCAGTCAAATCAAAGAAACTGAAAAATTAGAAAAATATTATTTAGCAATTTATCAAAATTCTGAAGCGGAAGAAGTGGTTGCTAATTCTGAAAATCAAGATCCACAACAAGTTTCGTTCTAAAATCTATTAACTTTTAACTCTTAAATATATGGAAATTATTATAGCTATCTCTTCTATTCTGTTCGTATTCGCTATCATGGGAATTTATACAGTTCAGCAACAAAGCGCTGTTGTCATTGAAAGATTCGGAAAGTTTTTACGAATTTCTGAACCAGGATTGCATTTCTTAATTCCTTTTGTAGATAAGAAAGCTGGATCTGTAAGTTTAAGGGTTAATCAATTAGATGTAAAAATTGAAACTAAAACTGAAGATAATGTGTTTTTACATGCCTTGGTTTCAGTGCAATTTTATGTTCATCCAGACAAAGTTTATGAAGCATTTTATAAGTTAGAAGATCCTACTAAACAAATTACCTCATTTGTTTTTGATGTTGTTAGAGCAAGAGTACCTAAGATTAAACTAGATGATGTTTTTGAAAAGAAAGATGAAATTGCAATTGCGGTTAAAGAAGAATTAGAACATGTAATGAATGATTTTGGTTATGGAATTACTAAAACTTTAGTAACCGATATTGACCCTGATCACAAGGTAAAAGAAGCGATGAATGAAATTAATGCTGCCCAAAGAATGAGAGTTGTGGCTGGTGAAAAAGGTGAGGCAGAAAGAATTCTTGTGGTTAAAGCTGCTGAAGCAGATGCTCAAAGTAAGGCCTTACAAGGTAAAGGTATGGCAGATCAAAGAAAGGCAATTATTCTTGGTTTAAGAGAATCAGTGGTTGATTTCAGAGCATCTCTTCCAGGTGCAACTGAACAAGATATTTTGAACCTAGTTTTGATGACACAATATTTTGATACCCTAAAAGATTTAGGACAATCTTCTAAAAGCAATACTATCATGGTTCCACACTCTCCTGGAGCGGTTGGAGATATTATGCAACAAATCACCAGTTCAATTGTAATGGCTGGTAAAGTTGAGGATAAGAGAGCGTAATTGAAAACCGCTGTCATCCTGAGCGAAGCGAAGGATCTCTTCCAAATTCAAGAGATGTTTCGCTTTGCTCAACATGACATTTGAGTGCTTTGTATTTTTAAATAAATTTATTAAAAAATGCCAATTGAAGAAACTCTAACAAGAATTGCCACAGATGAGAATTTTCACGGAATAGCTACAGTTTCTGGTCACTCATCTGTTTGCAACATAGAAGGAGTTTCTGATAAAACTCCTTTTCCAATTCATTCAGTTGGAAAAATTCTTAGCGGAGTTTTGATGATTGAGATGCTGGCGCAAGGCATTATCGAAGAATCTGATCTTACAAAAACAGGAATAAAACTTCCCCCAGAAATAGAAGAAAAATTAGCAACAAAACCTGCCGTGATGGAGCGCCTGTCACAAAAAACAATTCTACAAGCCATGCAGCATGAAGCTAATCTTGGCGATTATCTTGATAATTATTTGACTCATTTACGCGATGGTGGAGAAGTAAAAGAATCAATGACTGATATGGTTGATTTTATTAGTGATAATTGGGATGGAAAAGAAAGATACAGCAATGATGGTTTGTTACTTGGTGGATTTGCTTTGCAGCAGCTTTATAATTCAAAAACTGATCAAAATTTAAGTTATGAAGAGATTCTAAATAAGTTGGTAATAGAGCCTTCTAAAACCAATATTTCCATGACCAGACCAAGCGACACCCATTATGGTGAAGAAGATCATCTTTCAAGATTTCCAGTCACTCCCGCAGGAGGACATGCTGCCAGCACTGATGATTTGTTGAAGCTTGGAGAATATCTTTATCAAAGATGTCATGATGCAAGATTTATGGAAGGTGTTAAAAAATATGGTAAAGAATTTTATAAAGAGACAAGAAATAGAATTGAGCATGGTGGTGACATGGAAGGCTCAACATATGAAGGAAGGGGATCTTCTGTTGAATTTGGTATTTCTTTAGATGATGGAAAAACCACAGTAATTTTAATGGATCAAGATGCATCCGAAGCGGATAAAAAAGAAGGAAGGTTAAGGCAAACCTATGCCAGAGGTTTTTATCATGAGATTAGAGGTGCTTTGGAGGAAGAGAAAAAAGTACAGCTCAAGGGAAATGTTTTATCAGCCTTAGATTTGGCGGTTACGGACAGTCAAATAGAAGGTTTAAGAGAAGATAAAGATCCAGCTATAAAAAGTTTTGCAGAAAAAATTCGTCCATCGAAAAATAAATCTGATGATAATAAAACTATGGCTGGTGATTTGATGAGAAGTTCGTCTTTTGTGGATAGAGTTATGTCGGAAAAAAGTGATTCATCAGAATCAAAAGGGCGTTAATTTTAGCTCGTAAATCACCCGTCTCAAAATGCCAACGCATTTTGATCCACCTCTTTTTCAAAGAGGGCTAAAAGCGCGGTAAAGCCCTCTTTGAAAAAGAGGGTGGATCAAATCGCCCATAAAATATTTGGGCGATTGAGACGGGTGATTTTTTCAGAAAGACAAGTTTATTCGCTAATTAATTTTATTAAAAAATGTCAAAAGATCTTAGTGGTGTATTAGAAAAAGAAGCTGAACTTACCGCTCAACATCCTTTAATTGTTTAAGCTTTATTTGATCAATATTTTAAACCTCCTCAAGAAGTAGAAGAACAATCAAAGTTAGATCGAATACTAAAAATAGAGAAAGACATACTCAAAGCTGATTTTAAGGAATTGTTAACGCAAGGTTTAGATTTTGATAAAAAGGCTATTCTATCTGGCAAGATAGATGGAATAAGTTCAAAAAAAGGTTTGACTGAAATTCTTGCCGATGTTGATTTAAAAACCTTAAGGCAAATTGACAGATCTTACTTGCGCGTTAATCGTAAAAATACTCCCCATATTACTCCTCCTCCATCATTAGAATTTGAAGGTAACTTGCTGGCTGCTTCAAATGAAACAATGCTACAAAGTTATATTAATGATAATGATTTGTCTGTTGTTGCCTCTTTATCGCAAGGAGATTCATTAGCATGTGAAGTTGGAAAAGAGGGTATGAACACCAAGGATGTTTTTAATATTAGCTCAGTTGGTAAAATTATGACTGGTGTTTTGGCTATAAAAATGGTGCAAGATGGGGTTTTGAGTAAGGAAGATCTTGAGAAAAAAGTTGAATTAGATCCAGAAGTGTTAGGGATGTTACCAGAATTGGTGCAAGAAAGGCTAAATGGAGAGAAAGCCGCTACATTGCTTGAGTTAATGACTCATAAAAGTGGGTTAAGGGATTATGTAATAGATTATTTTGCAGAGATTGATTCAGCTGTAAAAGATGAAAATGCTATGCCAATTATTGAAAAACCAGAGGATCTTCTGAAATTTGCTGATCGAGAAGTTAAAGATATTCCAGAAGGGGAGATTGGATATAGTAATTTAGCAATATTGATTGTAGGGCTTGTTATTCAAAAAAAATATAACGAGAAGTATCCATCTGACACGCCATTAAGCTTCGATGAAATTCTAAAAAAACATGTTTTAGATCTAGCGGGAGTAACTCAATTCTCAAAACATAGTTCAGATGCAGATATGCTAGAGGGTGTTGGTATTTGTATAGATGATCGCGATCCTATAGCTTCTCATATTGCTGGAGCTCCAGATGGTGGGCAATGGTCTGATTTAGAATCGCTCAATAATTTTGGTAAATGGTTTTGTAAAGAATGGAAAGATCCTTCATTTAAAAAGTTGGTAACAGAATATGGAAAAGAATTTTATCAACCAGAACACAATTTAGTTGAACATAACGGAACATCTCCATCATCAAACGCTTATTTATCAATATTTCCTGAAACAAATACAGTATTTGCAGCTCTTTCTAATAGGCGTTTTGATGCCAACGCATTGCATGATTTAGTTATGCCGCAAATGAAAGAAAGGTGTTCTGCTGTTTCAGAATCGGTTGATAATTCCGTTTCAACAGATGATGTAGTAATAGAAAAGAGTTTTGCGGAAAGGTTACCATCTAAAAAGCGTGGAGACATAAAGAAAATATCAGAAGCTGAAGATTTAGGAGAGGTGAAAAAATCTTGGCAGGAAAGAGTTTATGCTGATAGGTCCAAAGATGATTCGTCAATGCAAAAAGGGCATTAATTTTTTATCATTTAAATCACCCGTCTGACTGCCTATGGCAGGCATCCACCCTCTTTTTCAAAGAGGGCTAAAAGCGCGGTAAAGCCCTCTTTGAAAAAGAGGGTGGATTAAATGCGTAGCATTTGAGACGGGTGATTTTTTTCTGATCAGCTAAAAATTTTCAGCTTTCTGAGCAATATCTCTTCTCACAAATCCTTCTTTCCAATCAATTAAATCAACAGCTTCATAAGCTTTTTCTCTGGCATCTTTAAATGAATTAGAACTGGCGATAATATTTAAAACTCTGCCGCCATTAGCTAAAATTTTTCCATCTTTTTTTATAGTTCCAGCGTGAAGAATTTTTACATTAGGGATTTTTTTTGCGGCTTCTAAATTTTTAATTTCGGTGCCTTTTTGATAGGCTTCAGGATAGCCGTTGGCGCACATTACAACGCAAACTAATTTCTTTTCTTCATCAAATTCAACTTTGATTTTATCTAAATTTCCATCAATTGCGGCTTCAATTAAATCAACAAAATCTGATTTAATTCTTGGTAAAATAACTTGAGTTTCTGGGTCGCCGAATCTTGCGTTAAATTCTAAAAGTTTGGCGCCATTTTTACCAATCATTAAACCAGCAAATAAAATTCCCACAAACGGGCAGCCCTCATTTTCAAGGCCTTGCAAAGTTGGTTTGATGATGCTTTCAATAATTTCTGCTTCCATTTTTTTATCAATGAAAGGTGAGGGTGCGAAAGTGCCCATGCCGCCTGTATTTGGGCCTGTTTCATTTTCACCAACTTTTTTATGATCGTGGGCAAAGCCAAGTGGAATAAAATTTTTACCATCGCAAATCACGAAATAGCTGGCTTCAAAGCCATCTAAAAATTCTTCGATAATTATTTTTTTGCCAGCATCGCCAAATTTTCCAGATAATATTTCGGTAATTGCTTCCGCAGCTTCTGGTAAATCTTGCGCAATGATTACACCTTTTCCAGCAGCCAATCCGTCAGCTTTAATCACGCAAGGAAAACCTAATTTTTCAGCAAATTTTACAGCTTTTTCTTTTTCAAAAAACACTTCATAAGCCGCAGTAGGTACTGCATTATCAATAGCGATTTTTTTCATAAAAATTTTAGAGCCTTCTAATTGGGCAGCTTTTTTAGAAGGTCCAAATGCGCGAATTTTAACTTTTTGTAAATCATCAACAAGACCTTCAACCAAAGGTTGCTCTGGGCCAACAAAAACAAAATCAATTTTTTCTTTTTGACAAAATTCAATAATTTTTTTTGAATCAGTAATGCTAATATTATTCACAATTTCTGCAATTTCGTTAATTCCAGCGTTTCCCGGTAAGGCAAAAAGCTTTTCAATTTGCGACGATTTTTTAAACTGCTCGCAAACAGCATGTTCTCTGCCTCCAGAGCCAATTACTAAAATTTTTTTCATATTTTTTTAAATTTAGGGTTTTTCATGCTTGATTTTGCTCGTGTCAAAGCTAACTTTCTACAAATAATAGAAGACGACCTTTAAAAAATCTATAAATTCAATTTTTTTAAAAATGACACTTAAAGAACATACCGTAAAATCTTATGACAAAGATTTGCAATCAATTTCAGGAACAATTGATGAAATGATGCATTTAGTGGTAATGTCAATTGATATGGTTGCTGAGATGATTAAGCATAGTGAAGATTCTTTAATCAAAGGTGATTTTCTAGAAAAAATTATCACTCACGATTACAAAATTAATACTTTAGATTTTTTAATTGAAAGAAAAGTTACCACCATGTTAGCGCTTCGTCAGCCTATGGCTGTTGATTTGCGTTACATTGTTTCAGCTTTAAAAGTTTCATCAAATTTGGAAAGAGTTGGTGATCAAGCTAAAAGTATTATTAAAAAAATTGATCGTATTGGCGCTGAAGCCTTTGACCCTAAGGTTAAAAGTTCAATGTTAGAGATGGTTGAGCTTTCAAAGAAAATGGTTTACGATTCAATTGTGTCTTTTAATGACCAAGATTTTCGTTTAGCTGAAGAAGTTTTAACCAGAGATGATCAGATTGATAAAATTTACAGTGGTTTATTTATGATTTTGGAAAGTGATAGTTTTAGCAAAAGCCAAGCTGAAAGAATAATTAATATTTTATTCATTGCTAAAAGTTTTGAACGACTTGCAGATCACTCAACTAACATTGCTGACATTGCTAAATATGTTATAACAGGAGAGTCGAAGTAATGTCGGACAGCTTCTTAGAAACTCGCGAAGAAAAAAGAGAAAATGGACAAATTGCCAAACTAGATAATAAAGATTTAAAAGGTTTTGCGCAATCTTCCCCCAAAGAAACAATGCAGCGCAAGCCAGATTGGATAAGGGTTAAAGCGCCACAATCAAAAGGTTATTTTGAAACTAAAGAGTTATTAAATAAGCATAAATTACCAACAGTTTGTGAAGAGGCGGCCTGCCCTAACATTGGAGAATGCTGGGCGCAAAAGCATGCAACAGTGATGATTTTAGGTTCAGTTTGCACCAGAGCTTGTTCATTTTGTAATATTGAAACTGGTAAACCTGATTTGGTTAATCCGCATGAACCTTACAATGTAGCGCAAGTTGCCAAGGTTTCTGGTTTAAAACATATTGTTATTACTTCAGTTGATCGTGATGATTTGGAAGATGGTGGTGCGAATCAATTTATTCAATGTATTGAGCAAATTCGTATTCAATCGCCTAAAACAACAATTGAAATTTTAACGCCAGATTTTTTGAGAAAAGATGGTGCTGTTGAAAAAGTTGTAGCAGCAAAGCCTGATGTGTTTAACCACAATATTGAAACTGTTCCCGGGCTTTATGCAACAATCCGCCCAGGTGCGAGGTATTTCCATTCTTTATGGCTTTTGAAAAGAGTGAAAGAGATTGATCCAACAATGTTTACTAAATCTGGTTTGATGGTTGGTCTTGGTGAAACTAAAGAACAGGTTTTGCAAGTTATGGATGATATGAGGTCAGCAGATGTTGATTTTCTAACCATCGGACAATATCTCCGCCCCACAGTTCGCCACGCTCCAGTTGATCGTTATGTTCATCCTGATGAATTCGATTTCTACAAAAAAGCTGCTTATAATAAAGGGTTTTTGATGGTTTCTTCAAGCCCGTTGACTAGGTCTTCCTATCATGCTGGAGATGATTTTGCTAAGATGCGGGATGAGAGAGTTAGAAGATTGGGAAGTAAATAATTAAATTAATCCTCGGTTTAATTATCCTCCCCTTGAGGGAGGATCGGTGAACGAAGTGAACCGAGGGGTATTTATTTTGAGATTGTCTGTCCCCTCCTCGATTCGCCTAAAGGCTCATCGATCCTCCCTCAAGGGGAGGATAATTAGACCGAGTGTGTATTTAACCCCTATTTTTATTTCCCAAAATATCTTTTCCCAACTTCTCTAAAATATCCGCCAAATCTGGATCAGTCACATCTTTTATCTGCAAATTCAATTTTTCTTGCTGTTCTTTTGGTAATTTTATTTCTTCTCTGATTTTATTATTGAGCTGTTTTGGCTCTTGTTTGATGATGATTTTTGTTATTGCTTTGTAGCCATAAAGAGTGGCAATTTTTTCTAATAAAAATTCGGAGCTATTTTCTAAATAAAAACCAACGGAAGAGTTGTAAACCGCGATGGTGAGTTTTGCGCTTTTTTGAGATTTGTCGAAATTAATAGATTTGGGATAACAAAAATCAGCATATTTTTTTCCAATAATTTCATGCCAGTTTTTCACCAAATTATTGATGATAACAAATTCTTTTTTACTGCCAGCAAATATCGGTTTTAGAAGGTTGGAGATTTTTTGATCAATTGATTGTAAGCCGTAAGATTTAGAACCTGTCATAAGTCTTTTTTAACCTCATATTTAGCCCTGTTTTTGCTTATTTTTTAACAAAATTACACCAAGTATATCCAGATACTCGTCATAATTTTGTTAAAAAAATGCTAAAAACATGTCAAAATCTGAGCTTAAAAAAGACTTATGACAGGTTCTTAGACATTTGATAAAATTCTAGTTTTTCTAATTAAAAAATTAGGAAATTTTTTGGTGAGATTTTTTTGAGCGATTTCTAATTCAGTCTCATTGTTAAAAATTGCAAAGCAAGTTGATCCACTTCCTGACATTTTGGCTATTTCTGCGCCAGCATTTTTCATTTCATTTAAAATTTCACCAATAATTGGAGCAGATGATATTGCTGGTTTGGTGAGGTCGTTTGGTAAGTTTTTAATCAATTCTAAAACATCTGTTTTTTGTAAATCATCATTGGAAATTTCTGTTGCAAAATTTTGATCAAATTTGTCGAAAACTTCTTTAGTGGAAAGATTAATTTTTGGATTAATTAATAAAATTGTAATTGCGGGGAATTTAGAAAAATTTTCAATTAATTCGCCGCGACCTTTGATAATTGAGGCTTTATCTTCAAAGAAAAAAGCAATATCAGAGCCGAAATTTAGTGAGATTTTTTGTAATTCTGTTTTTGAAAGATTTAGTGAACAAATTTCATTTAAAGCTTTCATAAAAGAAGCGGCGTTTGAAGACCCTCCACCAAGCCCTGCGCCAACAGGAATGTTTTTGGTGATTTTGATGTGAAGGTTTTTTGAAATGTTAAATTCGTTGGCGAAGAAATTGATAATTTTGGTAAAGAGATTATTTTGTGGATCGATGAATTCGGCAAATTCGCCAGTGATTTCTATGATTGGGACGAGAGATCCTTCGCTGCGCTCAGGATGACAAACTACTACCCCGTCATCCTGAGCGAAGCGAAGGATCTCATCAGGTAAAACTTTAACTTCCAATTCATCAAATAAATCAAGAAAAGCAAATAGCGATTCCAATTTATGATAGCCATCAGACCTTTTGCCAAGTAGTTTTAGAAATAAATTAATCTTGGCAGGGCAGATGGTTTGGAACATTATTTTATGTAATTAGGCACAATCTCTTCAACTGATTTTGGGTAGATGTTGAAATCTTTTTTAAAGCTATTTTCGCTTAAAATATTGTCAGTTTTTAGCAGCTCAACTTGATCTTTGGTAAGAATTTTTTTAGTAAAAATTTCTAAAACAAATGCTAATAATTTAGCTTGATAAAATGGTAAATTATTAAAATGAATTTCTTTGCTGCAGTAGCTTCCAACAAATTCCATCAAGCTTTTGAAACTGTATATCTTGTCGCCACCAATTTCATAAATTTTGCCTTGATAAAATTTATTTGAAATGGATTTGCAAATTATGTCAGTTAAATCTCCAACATAAATTGGCTGAAATTTGGTTTTTCCATCATTTATTAAAGGCAAAAATGGCGTGAATTTAAGCATTTTAGCAAACTTGTTGAAGAAATTATCTTCTTCACCAAAAATAATTGAAGGGCGCAGAATTGTTGCTTCTGGGAAGTTTTTAGAGACTAATTTTTCTGCTTCTAATTTGCTTTTGGCATATTTTGAATTTACAGCTTTTTCAATTGCTAAAGCTGATAAATGAACAAAATATTCTACATTAAGTTCTTGGCATTTTTCAGCAATTTTTCCGGATAATTCGCTGTGATATTTTTTGAAATTCCCTTTCTTTTCTTCAGCTAAAAGGCCAACTAAATTTACTACAGCAAAGCTGTTGAGTAAGATTTCGTCAAGATTGGTGAAGTTTTGGTAATTCCATTCTTGTAATGATAAAAAATCTGGACCAGCGAATGTTTTTAGAAATGCTGATTTCTCTTGATCTCGGGTAATAATTTTTACACGAAAATTTTTCTTAAGTAATTTTCTAATTAAGTTTCTGCCGACAAAGCCTGAGCCACCAAATATTACTACTGTTTTCATATTTTTATAAAAAGTTAAATCTAGCTATCTCACCTTGCCATCCTTACTCCTTAATTTGTCATCCCAGCGAAGGCGTGGGATGACAAGGTGGAGAGGTGATGACAAAGCGAGGGTTTAATTGGTTGATAAAGCAACTGCGTAATTAAGGTTACCTCTTCTGATAAATAAAAAGATTTTTTTGGTAGATTTTCTGCTTTCTTCGATAATTTTTTTAAGATCAGAAATTGAGCTTAATGGAATTTGATTGGCGGATAAAATAATGTCGCCAAGCATAATGCCTTTTTCAGCGGCCTCAGATTTCAAAGCAAGATCAACAATCATTAAGCCTTTGAGAGTTGCATCAAGGTTTTTATCTTTTTTAAGTTTTTCACTAATCTCAACCAAGCCAATTTCTAAAACGCGATCTGTGGGTTTTGATAATTGCTTTTTGCTCAACGCTTTATTGATAGGTTTTTTAATCTCTTCGTCTTTTGATTTAGAAACTTTAATGTCCAAAACCTTGATTTTATTGCGACGCAGAATTGTGATTTTAGATATTTTTCCGACAGGAGTTCTAGCAACTATTTTTGGTAAAATTTTCATATCAGAAACTTCCTGATTATCAAATTTGATGATAATGTCAGATGGAAAAATTCCTGCTTTATCTGCTGGTCCACCAAGAGTAACTTCTGTAACAAAAGCTCCTTTGGTTTTTGACATTTTCATTGATTGAGCAATTTCATCAGAAATGTCTTGCACTGAAACTCCAAGCCAGCCACGACTAACCTCTCCAACTTCTCTAAGCTGTTTTATAACTTGTGAAATTGTGGAAGATGGTGTGGCAAAACCAATGCCAACATTGCCACCAGATGGCGAGAAAAGTGCTGCACTAATGCCGATCACTTCTCCATCTAAATTGAACATTGGACCGCCAGAATTACCTTTATTTATTGCGGCGTCGGTTTGAATAAAATCGTCAGATTGTCCATTGGTCACATCGCGGCTTCTTGCGGAAATAATGCCAACAGAGACTGATCCGCCAAGCCCGTAAGGATTTCCAATAACAATAATCCAATCACCAATTCTTGATTTTGTGGAATCGCCAAATTTGACAAATTTTAATTCTTTTGTTGGATTTATTTTTAACAAAGCTAAATCAGTTTTTTTATCAACTCCAATTACTTTTGCCTTATATTTTGAGCCATCATTAAGCGAGATGGCGATTTCTTCTGAATCATCAACCACATGGTTATTAGTAACGATAAAGCCGTCTTTTGAGATTATAAATCCTGAGCCGATGGCGGAAGTTTTTTTCTTTTTATTGTCTAATTGGTTTTTAAAATCTTCGAATTGATCTTGAGATGATGAATCCGATGAAACCTGTGAGCCACTGCTTCTGGTTGGATCTGTTGAGATATTCACTACTGCTGGTAATAATTCTTCAACAATATCAGCAAAACCAGTTGCTGCAACTTGCCTTGGTGCAATGTTAAGATTTAATGGTGGAGATGCTAATAGCTCACTAGTAAGGCTTGTGAGAAGCAATAAATAGCAGCTAAAAAATAAAACTTTCTTCATAAAGTCTTATCTTATATTGCCAAAATATTTGAAGAATTCGCTATCTGGTGAAATAATCATTTTAGTTCTATCGCCTTTAAGTGAGGTTTCGTAGGCGTTCATCGAGCGATAAAAATCAGCGAATTCTGGATCTTTGCCATAAGCATCAGCGTAGATTTTAGTAGATTGAGCTTCGCCATTACCTCTGGTTAAGTCAGCGTTTTTCTTGGCTTCAGCCACGATAATGGTTTTTTCTTTATCAGCTTCAGCGCGAATTTTTTGCGCTTCTTCAGCGCCTTTAGCGCGAATTTCACGAGCTTCTTTTTCGCGTTCAGTTTGCATACGGGCAAAAATTGCTTCGCTATTTTCTTTCGGCAAATCTGCTCTCATTATTCTAACATCAACTATTTTTACCCCGAAAATTTCTGATTCTTTGCTAACAACATTTTTGATTTTTGTCATAATATTAACTCGATCAGCGGTAAGAAGTTCATTGAGCGTAACCTCGCCAATAACTTGTCTTAGGCTTGAATCTAGAATTGCTGAAAGCTTATTTTCAAGGCCATTAAAATTATTTACCGTGGTATAAAATTTTAGAGGATCAATAATTTGATATTTGGTGAAAGCGTTGATGATTAAGCGTTTTTGGTCAGAGGCAATAACTTCTTGTTCAGCAATTGCTAAATCGATAATTCTTTTATCGAAGAAGATAGTGTTTTGTAAGAAGGGTAATTTTAACTTAATTCCCGGAGAGTCAATTACGCGCTTTGGTTCGCCAAATTGCAGGACTAAAACTTGTTGTCTTTGTTCAACTGTAAAAAATGTGCTGCTTAACAGAAGCAATGTGACAGAGGCGGCTATTATGATTTGAATGATTCTTTTTTCGTTCATAAAATTATTTTTTGTGTTATTTAATTACTCACTCACCATCATTGTCATCCTTCACTTCGTTTAGGATGACGGCAATTACTGCTTAGCTGGAATTGGTGTTTGTTTCGGTATATCATTTAATGGAAAATATGGCATTACACCAGCTTTAGAGGTGTTTTTATCAATAAAAACTTTATCCATATCTCGATAAATTTTTTCCATAGTTTCAAGATACATACGCTTTTTGGTAACTTGTTTAGCTTTGGAATATTGATTATAAATCGATACAAATCTTCCCGCTTCACCTTGAGAGTTAGCAATTACTTCTTGGCGGAAAGCTTCGGCTTGTTGTTCCATTTCTGCGGCTAAACCTCTGGCGCGAGGAATAACATCATTAGCGTAAGATTGTGCTTGGTTAATTTCTTTTTCTTTATCAGCTTTGGCGGTTTGAACATCGCGGAAAGCATCAATTACTTGAGAAGGTGGATCAACTCTTCTTAATTGAACCAAGACAACTCTAACGCCAGCGCCATAATAATCTAAAACCTGTTGTAATAAATCTTTAGTTTCTAATTCAATATTTTTCTTACCATCAGATAAAGCGGCGGCAATTGGTGTGCGAGCGATAACTTCACGCATGGTGCTTTCAGCAGTTTTGCGAATAGCGCTATTTGGTTCAGCAATATTGAAAACGAAATTTTTAATATCAGCAATTTGCCATTGAACTTGAAATTCAATATCTACGATATTTTCATCTCCTGTAAGCATTAGACTTTCAGCTTCAAGGTTTCTAGTTTTGTTTTTATTAGAACTTGAGGCAAAACCGAATTCTTCAGTATTAACTATGGTAACACTTTTTTTGATAACTTTTCCAAAAGGGAAGGGAATGTGGTAATTTAAACCCGGAGTTTCAATGCTGTAAAATTTTCCGAAATAAAGAACAACGGCATTTTCATCAGAATCAACTTTGTAAACTCCGCTGGAAAGCCAAAGAAATACCAAACCAAGAACAACAAGTCCAATTATTGATTTGGGAGTTTGGTCTGGAGATCTGTTGAAGATATTTTTATTATTATTTCCTGAGCCGCCTGAACCGTTACCTAAAAAGTCTTTGAAGAATTTCTTGGCTTTTGCAAAAAAATCATCAGAAATTTGACTAGGCTTTCTGTTATTGTCTGATCTATTATCTGATTTGGGATTTTTTGGTTTTGCAGAACCGTCATTATTTTGACCCCTGCCAGATTGGTTTCCACCACTTTGACCGCTGTCGCCTTGATTTCCCCAAGGACCTTGAAAGGCAAAATTTTTAAGGTTTTTTAGGCCAAGTAATTTTGTTGTCATATTGTTTTTTATCTGATTAATGTTTGGGATCATTAAATTGTAGTTACCGTCTGTTCGTTTTACAATTAAAATTTTATAAAAATGAAAGAAATAATCTTAGAAACTTTAAAAAAAATACCGCTTCAAGAATTTGGAGCAAAGGATGTAAATTTATCTGATGCAGAAATTATTCAAGGAATAGTTGAAAAGTCTGGAAATATAGGTTTTTCCATTAATATTGGTGCTTTGGGAATTGATCAAAAACAAGGTGAAAAGCTGATAAAATTATGTGAAGAATTTATTAGAAAAGAGATTGAGGTGGGTAAAATTACTATTGTTCTTACCTCTCACGCTGTTGGATCTAAAAGCCAATCCGTTGCAATGCCTGCAAAACAAGAGAAAAATATATCGCAAATTTCACCAGTAATTGGAGTTAAAAAAATTATCGCAATTGCTTCAGCTAAAGGTGGAGTTGGTAAATCAACCATTGCCTGCAATTTAGCTTTAAGTTTTAAGCAACAAGGTCTTAGTGTTGCGTTGGTTGACTCTGATATCTATGGGCCTTCAGTTCCACATTTGATGAATTTGAAAGGTAAGCCAGAAACTAAAGATGGATTGATGTTACCACTTGTTGCTCATGGCGTTAAATGTATTTCTATAGGTTCTTTAATTGATGAAAATTCAGCTGGCGTGTGGCGCGGCCCTATGATTACTAAAATTCTTTATCAGTTGATTCGTAGCGTGAATTGGTGTAGTGATGGTAAAGAAATTGATGTGATGGTGATTGACATGCCACCAGGAACTGGAGATGTTTATTTAAGTCTTGCTGAAAAATTCCCGCTGCATGGTGTGGTGATTATTTCAACGCCACAAAGCCTCTCAGTAATTGATGTGGTGAAATCAATTGATTGTTTTGAAAAATTAAAAATTCCAATTTTAGGGTTAATTCAAAATATGTCTTATCTACAAATTGGCGATGAGAAAAAGTATATTTTTGGCAAAGATGGGGCGAAAAATTTAGCTAAAAAAATGCGAATTAATTTTTTAGGTGAAATTCCAATTAGGCAGGAAATATCTGATTCTACCGAAGATTCTGTGCCTTTTATTGTTAAAAATTCAAATTCTGAAATTGCTGTTAATTTTAGTAAAATAACAAAATTGATTAAGGATATTTAGTAAAAAAAATATGAATTTTAGTTTCACTAATTTACTTCAATTTCTAACCACAACCCTAACCCTAACTCTATTCTAAGTGGTTTAGGTGGAAGTGGTGGTTTGGGAATTGTAATTGTTCGCTATATTAACTAATGTTTATGATCATGATGATGCTGATAAACCGCCAAAGAAGTTCTATTGCCAAAAAGCGATAAATATTCTGGATGTTGATTAATTGCTTCAGGTGATCCATGGCAACAAATGTGATGATTAACGCAAAAGACAAAATCAGTTTTTTGCATCACCATGTAAAGATCATGCGAGATCAATAAAATCGCGCAATGTTGTGATTTTCTAATCTCATCTAATATCTGATAAAATTCTTCCGTAGCGCTAATATCCATATATTGAGTTGGCTCATCAAGAACTAACAAATTTGGTTTGTTAATTATTGAGCGCAAAAACAAAACTTTCTGCATTTGTCCGCCAGAAAGTTCGTGAATTTGTTTATTTAAAATTTGATCTAATTTTAGGCGAAGAATCAGGCTTTTAATGTAATCGTCAAAAATTATTTTATGAGTTGATAATTTTAAAAAGCCGTCAACCGTCATAGGAATTGTTTTATCAATAACAATTTTCTGCGGCATATAGCCAATTTTTATTTTAGAATCTTTCTCAATTTTTCCAGAAGTTGGTTTTAAAACGCCAAGCAAAATGCGGGCAATTGAAGTTTTTCCACCGCCATTTGGTCCAATTAAAGTTGTGATTTCGCCTTTTCTTAAATTAAGTGAAATTTTACTAATGATTTGCTGGTCATTTATTTTAAGACCAATATTTTCAAGACTTGCTAAGTTCATTTAAAATTTTTTGTAATTAGTGATGATATTTTTTTTCAAGTTTCTTTCGGCTTTTTTATTGGTAAGTAATATTGCTTTTGCTGATGAAATTGCAACTAGAAGCCCCCAAACCTCCCGAAAACCAATTATAGTTACCTCGATAAATCCAATTTATCAAATAGCTCTGGCAATTACGCAAGATAAAATAAATACCTTTTTAATAATTAATCCAAGTTTTTCTGAACATGATTATCAGCTAAAAAAAACCGATGTGGAATTTGTTAATAAGGCTGATTTGATTTTTTATGTTAGTGATGATCTGGAAAATAATTTTCTGAAATTAGTAACAAGCTATAATAAAAAAGATCAAGCTTTTGAATTGATTAGAATTAGTGAATTAAATATTTTGCAAAAAAGAAATGATACAAAGAAAATTGATCCACATATTTGGTTAAATCCGCGAAATGGCTTAAAAATTGCTCAATTAATAACTCAAAAAATTTCAGAAATTGACCCCGTAAATTCTGTAAAATATCAAAAGAATTTAGAGAAATTTACCAAGGAAGTTTTGCTTACTAAAAAAGCAATTCAGATTCATTTGGAAGGGGTAAGAAATATAAATAATCAGGGATATATTTTTTACCATGATGGTTATCAATATTTTGAAGATTACTTTGATGTTAGGCCTTTGAAGGTTGTAGCCTATAATCATAATAGTGAACTTACAGTTGGGGTGATGAAAGAAATTGATGCTTTGATAAAATCAAATCAGGTAAAATGCATTTTTGGAGAACCTCAAGATGAAAAAAATTCTGCAATGAAATTAGCGAAAAACTATAAAATAAAATTTTCCATTTTAGATTTAATAGGAACAAAAGAAAATCCGGATAAAAAAAGTAATGGATATTCAATATTATTAATGAACATATCAGATGATATGGTTGCATGTCTTAAGCAATAAAATATAAAAAATATGAATTTTAGTTTCACTAATTTACTTCAATTTCTAACCACAACCCTAACTCTAACTCTATTCCTAACCCTCCAAGCTAATGCAGCAGCTCCCTTCGACACCACAATGTGCAACATAACATTTAAGTCATGGTAACAATGGTGATAATTCAAGTTTTGATACAATAATAGCTTATGGTGGTGGTGGAGCCAGTGAGAATGGTTCTCCGTGGAATCGTCTTGGATTGTCTGGCGGATCTAGTGGCGGTAATGGTCGTGATAGTAATTCGGCAACAGGTGGCGCTGTAAGGGCTGGAAGTGGTGGTACACCATATGGAAATGTTGGTGGTGGTAGTGGAGCCGGTTGGAGTGGTGCTGGAGGCGGTGGAGGAGCTGGGAGTTGGTATGCCAGGATTTGGAGATGGTATTGAGTCTAATGAAAAAGGTGGCGATGGTGGTGTTGGCATTTCTATCTCAATTGCAGGGACGCCATTAGAAATTGCAGGAGGTGGAGGCGGTGCAACTCAAAGTAGTGCTAATGTGGGAATTGGAAAATCAGGTGGTGGAAATGGCAGTAGAGGAAGTACAGGAGGTTCAGCTGTGAATAAAACAGGTAGTGGAGGAGGTGGTTCCGCTGCTGGTACAAGTGGAAGTGGTGGTTCAGGAATTGTAATTGTTCACTATAGATATGATTGATAAAAAAATTATCCCCAATTTAATATCTTTTGTTATTTCAGCTTTACTTATTGTGCTGTTTATTTTTTTACTACCATCAATTCTGATTCTGGTTGGAGCATTGGTAATATTGATGATAATTGTAGCTTTGGTGTTTAGATTTTTGATTTATAAAGGGAAAATTAAAATGAATTTTGTTTATAGAAATGAAGATTTTGGAAGCAGAAAGAATGATGTGGAAGAAATTTACGAGATGAAAGATGTGACGAATAGCGCCAAATCTGGTAAAATAAAAGATTAAAGAGAAATTATTGGTAGGTCGTATCAAAAATAGTATGCCTAACTATTTTACTTCGTTAAATCACCTGTCTCATCTGCTTTTGCTAAAGCTACAGCAGATGATCCACCCTCTTTTTCAAAGAGGGCTAAAAGTGGAAAGCCCTCTTTGAAAAAGAGGGTGTATGACTGCGTTAGCAGTCAGACGGGTGATTTAGCTCTAGCTATAGTGAGAAGCTTAATTTAATCCTCATCCTCTTCAACTTCTTTTCTCACTTGTTCTTTATATTTTTCCATCTCATCCATCACATCGTCCTTATCTTTATATTTAGAAATTGCCAATTTGCGACGAGATTTTAATTCAGCTAAAATCTTTTCGCAGGCATCATCAGATGTGATTTTGAAATGTTTATATAAATCTTCCGCTTTACCAGAAGCGCCAAAAGATTCCATACCAATGAAAATTCCTTCTTTACCAATATAACGATACCAACCATGGTCAATACCAGCTTCAATGGCAACTCGTAAAATATTTTCTGGGCCTAAAACTTTGTTGCGATAAGCTTGATCTTGATTTTCAAAAATTTCATAACAAGGCATTGAAACAACCCTTACGGCCAATCCGCTTTTATGTAATTTTTCTTTTGTTTCAACCGCAATAGTAACTTCTGAACCGCTGGCAATTATTACCACATCAGGTTCAATTTCAAGAGCGGTATCTGAAACAATGTAAGCGCCATATCCGCATACGCCAACATCTTTAGTGTAAGAATTGCGTAAGAAAGAAACATTTTGTCTGGTCAAAATCATGGCTGACGGAGTTTTTTTGCATTTCAAAGCTTGTTCAAAACAGCCAATAGTTTCTTGCGCATCCGCTGGGCGAAAAACATTAAGATTTGGAATGGCGCGCAAAGCAGCTAAATGTTCAATTGGTTGATGAGTTGGACCATCTTCACCAAGACCAATTGAGTCATGAGTGAAAATATAAATAACTTGTAACTGCATTAAAGCAGCAAGTCTAATTGCTGGTTTCATGTAATCTGAGAAAACCAAAAAAGTCCCGCCATATGGTAAAAACCCGCCATGAAGTGCAATACCATTCATCAAAGCTCCCATCGCATGTTCTCTGATTCCGTAATGAATATAACGACCAGAAAAATCGTCTTTATTGATGGATTTAGTATGAGAAGTTTTAGTTAAAACCGAGCCACTTAAATCAGCAGATCCGCCAATAAGTTCAGAAAGTTCAGTAGTTAAAAATTCAAGAACATTTTGTGAAGATTTACGAGTAGCTTGTTTTGGTTTTTCCAAAAAAACCTTTTGTTTAAAGGCCTCAAGTGTCTTTTTAAAATTCTCCGGAAGTTCATGTTTTAAAATTCTTTTTAAATCAGATGATTTTTTTTCATCTAATTTTTCAAATTTTTCTTCCCATTCTTTAAAAATTTTGTGAGATCTTTTTCCAGCTTCTAACCATTTTTCTTCTAATTCTTCAGGAATTACAAATGGTGCATGTGGCCAATTTAATTTCTCGCGAGTTTTTAAAGTTTCTTCAGCGCCAAGAGGTGAGCCGTGAGATTTTTCTGAACCAGATTTATTTGGCGAGCCGTAAGCGATGATGGTTTTGCAATCAATCATTACAGGTTTGTCAGAGGTTTGAGCTTTAGTCAAAGCATCTCTAATTTCATCGGCATTGTGACCATCAACTGTAAATACATTCCAGCCGCAAGCTTCAAAACGCATCTTCATATTTTCAGAAGTGGTAATAGAAGTGCTGCCATCAATTGAAATTGAATTATCATCCCAAAGTAAAATCAATTTATTCAACTTTAAATGACCAGCAATTGAAATAGCTTCTTGGCTAATTCCTTCCATCAAACAACCGTCTCCTGCAATACAATAAGTTTTGTGATTAATTAAATCGTCACCCAATCTTGCAGCTAACATTCTTTCGGCAAGCGCCATACCAACGGCATTTGCAATGCCTTGTCCTAAAGGCCCTGTAGTAGTTTCAATTCCTTCAATATGACCATATTCAGGATGACCAGCGCATTTTGAACCAAGTTGGCGGAAATTTTTTAGATCATCAAGATCAATATCTTTGTAGCCAGTAAGATAAAGCAAAGAATAAAGTAACATTGATCCATGACCAGCAGATAAAACAAAACGATCACGATCTAACCACTGCGGTCTTTTAGCATCAAATTTTAGAAATTCACTAAAGAGAATTGTGGCAACATCAGCCATTCCCATTGGCATTCCGGGATGTCCAGATTCTGCTCTTTCAATAGCGTCGATTGATAAAAATCTAATACAATTTGCCATTTTTTTGGTCAATTCTTGATCAGTTTTTTTCATGTTTTTTGGAATTTAATGAATAGAAAAGTGGAGCTTTATATTATGTTTAGTTGCTTTTTTTGTTAAGCTATTAAAAATTAGCTGCTCTTTATGAATAAAGTAAATGGTTTTTTTCAAAATTTAAAAATTAAGTCGATGTCTAGTAAAGCTAAAAAATATAAAGGTGAAACTTATCCATTATTCAAATTGTTGCCAAATTTAGTTACTCTCGCAAGTATCTGCGTTGGTTTATCAGCAATTCGTTACGCAATTCATGGCAATTTTTACATGGCAACATCATTCGTTTTGCTGTCCGGCTTTATGGATGGACTTGACGGAAGATTAGCAAGATTCTTCAATTCAAGCAGTGATTTTGGCGCGCAGCTCGATTCTCTAGCAGATTTTGTAAATTTCGGCATTGTTCCGGGTTTTGTGATTTATATGTGGGTTAATACTTTTCAAGATATTAAAGGCCTTGATTGGGCATTAGTATTATTTTTTGCAATTTGCAGCGCAATTCGTTTAGCAAGATTTAATGTAGATTTAACTAAAGAAATCAAAAACCCTATTTTAGAAAAATATTTCTTTAAAGGCATTCCTGCTCCATGTGGAGCTGCAATGGCAATGTTGCCAATGGTTTTATTTTATGAATTTGGCTATGGATTTTATGCTAATCCGTTATTTGTATTAACTTATGCTGCAACTTTGGCAATTTTAATGGCAAGCCGCGTGCCAACAATTTCAATTAAAAAAATTCCAATTAGAAACGATTATGCTTATCTAACTTTAATAATTTTAGGTTCAATTATCATTGGTCTTATTACCAATACTTGGATGACTTTATCAATTGTTGGAACGGTTTATGCCATTTCAATTCCTATTACAATTTTTACTTTTATAAGAATTGAACTTATCTCAAAAAAAGCGGGAAAATAATGCCTAAGAAAAAAGTTTTAGTTTTAAATGGTCCAAATCTCAATCTTTTACATAAAAGAGACAAAGAGATTTATGGTGATAGCTCTCTTTCTAAAATTGCTGGCGAGTGCAAAAAACTTGCTAAAGAACTTGATTTAGAAGTTGCTTTTCAACAGTCAAATAGTGAGGGCGAAATAGTCACATTCATTCAAGATGCTATTGAACATTTTGATGCAATTATCATTAATGCTGCCGCTTACACGCACACTTCAATTGCAATTAGAGATGCTTTAGAAATGTTTGATAAGCCAAAAATTGAACTTCATATTTCCAATGTTTTTAAAAGAGAAGAATTCAGAAATCGTTCTTTGTTAAGCGATGTTGTGACAGCAGTCATTTCAGGGCTTGGTGTTGACGGATATTCAATCTCTCTTTTAGCAATAAATAACCTTATCGATTGTAAATAATTAGTATGATTCCTTTAAAAATTTCTGAAATTTCTAAATCATTTAATGATAAAATTGTTTTAGATAAAATTGAATTTTCCGTCAAAAAAAATGACATATTTGGTTTTATTGGTTTGAATGGAGTTGGAAAAACCACTCTTATTAAAATTATTTTAGACCTTTTAGATCAAGATCACGGCGAAGTTGAAATTTTTGGCGTATCAAGAGTTTTGCCTGAAAGCAGAAAGAAAATTTGTTATTTGCCAGAAAAATTTCAGCCCAGTCAACATCTTAAAGGTGTTGAGTTTGTAAAGTTTGTTTTAGATTTTTATGGTAAAAAATATAATCCAGAAAAAGCCAAAAAAGTTTGTGAAAATCTTGATTTAAAATTTGAAGTTTTGAAACAAAAAGTTACTAAATATTCTAAAGGCATGACGCAAAAGCTTGGTCTTTTGGCAGTGTTTTTATCGGAAGCTGATTTGGTAATTTTAGATGAACCAATGAGTGGGCTTGATCCAAAGGCAAGAATTGCTTTAAAGAAAGAGTTAATTGCTTACAAAAAATCTGGTAAAACTATATTTTTTAGTTCTCATATTTTGTCTGATATGGATGAAATTTGTGATTCAATTGCGGTTTTAAATAATGCAAAAATTGTTTACGAAGGAACTCCGAAAGGCTTTAAAGATAAGCATGAGGAAGATAGTTTGGATAAGGCATTTTTGAAAGAGATTGGGGCGCTTAAATAGTATTTCATTGTCATCTTGAGCGTAGTGAAAGATCTCATTCGTTTGAAGAGATCCTTCACTTCGTTCAGGATGACAGATAATTCATTCAAGATGAGTTAATAATATTCTTCAACAAATCACATGAACCAAAATTCTAAAATCTACATCGCAGGACACCGTGGAATGGTTGGTTCAGCAATAGTAAGAGAACTGCAAAAACAAGGTTACAACAACCTAATCACCAAAACTCACGCTGAACTTGATTTACTTAATCAAACAAAAGTAGCTGAATTTTTTGCTCAAGAAAAACCAGAATATGTTTTTTTAGCCGCCGCAAAAGTTGGCGGTATTGAGGCTAATAGAGTTGAAATTGGCGCTTTCACATACGAAAATTTACAAATCCAAAATAACATCATTCACAACTCTTATTTAAACAAAGTTAAAAGATTGGTTTTTTTAGGTAGTTCGTGCATTTATCCAAAATTATCCAAGCAACCAATCAAAGAAGAATATCTTTTAACTGGCGCACTTGAACCCACAAATTACGGCTACGCTATTGCAAAAATTGCTGGCGTAAAAATGTGTGAAGCCTATCAAGACCAATATGGATGCGACTTTGTTTCTCTAATGCCAACCAATCTTTATGGCATTAACGATAATTTCGATTTAAAAACTTCTCATGTTTTACCAGCTTTAATGCGTAAATTTCATGAAGCAAAAATCAATGGTCAAAAATTCGTAGAAATTTGGGGTTCAGGAACGCCAAAAAGAGAATTTTTATTCGTTGACGATTTGGCAGAAGCTTGTGTTTTTGTGATGAATAACCAAGAAGCAAAAGGCTTAATTAATGTTGGAGTTGGCGAAGATTTAACTATCAAAGAATTAGCTCAATTAATTCAAAAAACAGTTGGTTTTGAAGGTGAATTAAAATTTGATTCAAGTAAGCCAGACGGCACAATGCGCAAATGCATGGATGTCTCTAAAATCAATAATTTAGGCTGGAAAGCTAAAATTTCTTTAGAAGATGGAATTGCTAAGGTTTACGAATGGTATCTAAATCAAAGAGGTTAAATATGGATATGGCATTTCTGCGTATGCAATATCGTAGTAAAATTTTAGAGATAGCAAATAAATATAAGGCGGAAAATATTAGGATTTTTGGCTCTACGGTAAGAGGTGAAAATACTAAAGATAGCGATGTGGATTTTTTGGTGCATTTTAAAAAAGGGGCATCATTACTTGATGAATCTGGACTTGATATTGAGTTAAGAGAGCTGCTTGGTTGCGAGGTAGATATAATATCAGATAGAGCAATAAGAAGTGAGTTCAGATCTTTTATTTTAAAAGAAGCAGAGGCTTTATAAGTATATCGTTGAAATTATTGCACAAATGGACCCCGCACTTGTTGCAGGGTCCATTTGAAAACGCCATGGTTCTCTATTTTTAAAAACTGTAAATAGAATCAATATTTGATATAAAATGAATTCATTAGATCTAACAAATTTCTATTCAGAAAAAAAAATATTTCTTACAGGGCATACTGGCTTTAAAGGCTCGTGGATGGCTTTGTGGTTGTCGCAGATGGGTGCGGAAGTTTTGGGTTTTGCTTTGAAGGCAGATGAAGAAAGTTTATTTAATTTAGCAAAAGTTGAAGATGGTTTGGTAAAATCAATCATCGGCGATATTAGAAATGAAAAAGAAATCGCTGAGGCAGTGAAGAATTTTCAGCCAGAAGTTATTATTCACATGGCAGCTCAGCCTTTGGTTCGCCAATCTTATTTTGACCCTTTAGAAACTTATCAAACAAATGTAATTGGTTCGCTTAATGTTTTTGAGGCTGCCAGAAAATCTGGTAGCGTTAAGGCAATTCTCAATGTAACAACTGATAAATGTTACGAAAATAAAGAGATAGATTATCCATATAAAGAAGAAGATCCGATGGGCGGTTATGACCCTTATTCATCAAGCAAGGCTTGTGCCGAAATTTTAACTTCTTCATATCGCCGTTCTTTTCTTGAAAAAGAAGGAATTTTTATTGCATCAGCGCGCGCTGGCAATGTTATTGGCGGTGGTGATTTTTCAGTTGATAGAATTATTCCAGATATTTTTCGCAGCGTAAGATTGAACAAAGAAGTTGAAATCAGATCACCAAATGCCATCAGACCTTGGCAACATGTGTTAGAACCGCTTTACGGTTATTTGCTTTTAACAAAAAATCTTTTTGAAAAAGGTAAAAATTTTTCTACAGCCTATAATTTTGGACCTGACTGCGCAGCGGAAGTTAATGTAGAGAATTTAACAAAATTATTAATTCAAAATCTTGAAACTGGTTCTTATAAAGTTAATGAAAATGCCCATAATTTACATGAGGCGGGAATTTTGAAGCTTAATAATAACAAGGCAAAATCAGAATTGAATTGGCATCCAAAATTATCTTTCGAAGAGACTATAAAATGGACAGCAGATTGGTATAAAAATTATCTGACAAAAAATATAGATGTTGGAAAATTCACCTTAAATCAAATAGAAAATTTTCAGAAAAACTAATTCATGAAATATTATAAAGAGCTGCTAACCATTGGTATTCCTGCTTATAATGAGGAAAAATATATCAGACAAACCATAGAATCTTGTATCAATCAGGCTGGTTGCGTAATTGTTTCTGACAATGCTTCAACTGATGGAACTGGGAAAATTTGCGAAGAATTAGCGCAAAAATATTCTAATTTAACTTATATAAGGCAGGAAAAAAATATTGGCGGAAGTGCCAATTTTCAGTTTTGCCTTGACTGGGCAAAAACCAAATATTTTATGTGGCATGGCGCTCATGATTATCTTGATGTTGATTATACTAAACACATGCTTCATGCTTTACAAAGTTCTGACGCCGTTGGTTGCTGGCCCGCTTCAAGATTAGTTGATTCTGTTGGTGAAGAAATAGGAACTTTTGATTGTTGGTTTGCCGACAGGTTAACCAGCGATATTCCCGCTGAAAGAGTCTATGCTTTAATCGCCCATCTTCATGATTGCGTAGGATTATTCGGAATTTATCATACTGAATTAGCAAAAGTGGCACAACATTCTGGTCATTATATAATTGGCGGAGATCATGTTTTTTTATGTGAAATGGCGAAAAAAGGCAGAATTATTAATTGCAACAGATCAATCTATAATTGGCGCCAAACCAAGTGGGAATTAAATGATGAAGAAAATAGAAAAGCTTGGGAAAAAAGTTTAGGAAATAATCAAAATGTTACCAAAAATTCTCGCGAGGAAATGCGAGAAAGGCAGCTTAATATTTTAAAATCAACCTCAATACATGGAGGTTTATTTGGTTTTTCTAAAAAAATGAAATTAGTTTCCAAAGCAAAGCGTAAGCTGAAAATCAGGTTTGGAGATGATTAATGATAAAAATCAAAATTAGCTGTTCAGGAGTAACCAACGCAAAAGAAGATCATTCAAATCCTTTAATAACAAAGTTCCTTCCTAACTGGCAAAATAAATGGAAGAACTGCGAGTTTTTTTTAAACGATTCAGCAATCACTAAAGCTGATTATTGGATAATTGTTGATGATGTAGATTTAGATGAAGAAGAATGTGAAGTTGATTCTCATAATATAATTTTGATGACAGGTGAGCCGCAATCAATCAAGCGTTACGATAATTTTCCAGAATTTGTAAAACAATTTGGTCGTGTTTATACAAGTCACCAGAATTTCAAACATCCGCAAGTTTTTCCTTATCGCCCGCCAATAAATTGGTGGATTGATGGTGGCAGTCCAATAAAATCAAAAGAGGAATTTCAAAATTGGCAAGGTGATGGTTTGGGATATGATGATTTTAAAAATCTAAAAGAAGTGAAAAAAGAAAAACTTTTATCGGTTTTTTGTTCTGATAAATTTTTTACTGAAGGTCACAAGGCGCGCTTTAATTTTTGCAAAGAACTCAAAAAGCATTTCAAAGATCAAATTGATTGGTTTGGCAATGGGGTGAGGGCAATTGATAATAAGTGGGACGGCATTGCACCTTACAAATATCATATTGTATTGGAGAATTTTAATGGCCCTGATTATTGGACGGAAAAATTAATAGATCCTTTGATGGTTTTGACTTATCCAATCTATTCTGGATCAAACAATATCAATGAATATTTCTTGCAAAACAACATTTCTACCATCGACATAAAATATCCCAAAACCGCTATCGCTAAAATTAAAAAATTAATTGCCGATAATTCTTATGAAAAGAGCCTCGATCAATTATTACAAATGCGCGATTTGGTAATGGATGAGTATAATATGTTTAATTTAATTCATAAAATAACTAAAAAAGATCAAGAATCAGGGTTAAATATTGATAAAAAACAGTTGATAAAAATTAGAAAAGAGAAGTTTTTTATCTTGCAAACTAGCTCATCAGTAACAAAATCTCGCAAAAATCTTATACAGAGAATTAAAAATTCTTTGAATAAAAAAGTAATAAAAATAAAAAATTACTTTATCGATTATCTTCTTCTCATCAAATTTAAAGTTGGTTAAAAATGACAAATCAAGCCATTAGCGTTTCTTACGCTAAAACCGTATATGGTCAAAAAGAAATTGACGCTGTTGTAAAATGTTTACAAGAAGGCACTCAAATGGGCAAATATGCCCGTGAATTTGAATCAAAAATTGCGGCACTTTTTGCAAAAAAACACTGTCTTTATGTTAATTCTGGTTCTTCAGCTCTTTATATTGGTATGGAAGCTTTTGGTTTTAAGGCTGGAAGTGAAGTTATTACTCCTGCTTTAACATTTTCTACCACAGTTGGTTGTATTGTTAAAAATGGTTTAATTCCTGTTTTTGTTGATGTTGGTGAATCGGATTATTGTATTGATCCAGTAAAAATTGAAGAAATGATTTCTTCCAAAACCGTTGCAATTGTTGCTCCAAACCTTATTGGAAATATTTGCCAGTGGGATAAAATTGCGGTAATTGCTAAAAAACATAATTTAAAAATTATTGAAGATTCAGCAGATGCTTTAGGCTCAACTCTTCATGATAAATCAAGCGGCGCTTGGTCAGATATGTCAATTACCAGTTTCTACGGATCTCACATTATTAATTGCGCAGGAAATGGTGGAGCTTTAGCCATAAATGATGATGAGTATTTGAAAAGGTCAAAATTATTGCGTTCTTGGGGCAGAAGCTCATCAATTTTTGATGAAAAATCTGAAGCAATTGAAAATCGTTTTAATGTTGATATTGATGGAATTAATTACGATGCCAAATTTGTTTTTGAAGCAATTGGTTATAATTTAGAAGGTTCTGAAATTGGTGCAGCTTTTGGTTTGAAGCAGCTTGAAGATTTAGAAAATAATATCATTACTCGTCGCAGAAATTACCAAACTCAAATTAATTTCTTCAGACAATATGAAGAATTTTTTACTCTGCCAACAGAAACAGAAAGTGCCAGAACTGGTTGGTTAGCTTTTCCTGTTATCATTAAATCAACTGCGCCATTCGAACGCCGTGATTTCCAAATTTTCTTAGAAAAAAGAAATGTGCAAACTCGCGTGGTTTTCACTGGAAATATTACCAGACAACCTGGGTTTAAAAATCTTGAAATGAGAAAATCAGCTAATTTACAAAATTCTGATAATATCATGCGAGGCGGTGTTTTATTGGCTTGTCACCATGGATTAAATCAAGAGATGATTAACCATATGCATGCAACAATTGAAGAATTCCTAAAAACTAAAATCTAAGGCAATGAAAGCAGTAATCTTAGCGGGTGGACTTGGAACTAGAATTAGCGAAGAAACTCACCTTAGACCAAAGCCAATGATTGAAATTGGTGGCAAACCAATTCTTTGGCATATTATGAAAATTTATTCCTCTTACGGAATAAATCATTTTGTTATTTGCCTTGGATATAAGGGATATTTGGTTAAAGAATATTTTGCTAATTATCGTTGTCATACATCTGACATGACGCTGAACCTTTCTGATAATAGTGTTGAAATTCACAATAGCTTTTCGGAAGATTGGAAAATTACTTTAGTTGATACTGGTGAGCAATCAATGACTGGTGGCAGAATTAAGCGTATTTACGATTATGTTAAAGATGATGAAAATTTCTGTCTTACTTATGGTGACGGGGTTTCAAATGTTGATATTGCTAAACTAATTGAATTTCATAAATCTCACAAAAAATTAGCTACGCTAACTGCAACTCAACCTCCAGGAAGATTTGGTGCTTTACATATTGATGATCAAAATTCTATTACAGAATTCCAAGAAAAGCCCGATGGTGATGGAAGTTTTATAAATGGTGGTTTTTTTGTATTATCACCAAAAGTGATAAAATATATTGAAGATGATAAAACCTTATGGGAGCAAGAGCCTTTAAAAAATCTTGCTAAAGACAATCAATTAATGGCTTATAAACATACTGGTTTTTGGCAGCCTATGGATACTTTGAGAGATAAAACTCACCTTGAAGATTTGTGGCAATCTGGCAAAGCACCTTGGAAGGTTTGGTAATAAATCTTCAATTAATTTTATGATATAGTAAGTGAAAAAAATTAGTATAGTCACAGCTTGTTACAATGAGGAAGATAATGTTGAGGCTTTATATCGAGCTGTAAAAGACATTATGTTTGAATCGTTGATAAATTATAAATATGAACATCTTTTTATAGATAACTGCTCTAATGACAAAACAGTTGATTTATTGAGGAAGATAGCTGCAGAAGATAAAAATGTAAAAGTAATTATTAATTCAAGAAATTTTGGACATATACGATCTCCTGTATATGGGTTACTTCAGGCTGATGGAGATGCTATTATATCTTTAGTGGCAGATTTTCAAGATCCTCCAGAAATGATAGTTGATTTAGTTAAAAAGTGGGAAGAGGGCAATGATGCTGTTTTGGCAATCAAGAAGAATAGTAAAGAAAGTAAAATTCTATTTAAGCTAAGAACTTGGTATTACAACTTATTGTCCAAACTTTCTGATGTAAGAATTTATAAAAATTTTACTGGTTTTGGTCTTTATAGTAAAAAGGTAATGAATGAGATAAGAAGAATATCAGATCCTTATCCTTTTTTTAGGGGCATGATAGCCGAGGTTGGTTATAAAGTTGCTCTTATAGATTATATTCAGCCAGTAAGAAGTAAGGGTTTTTCTAAGAATAGATTTTATTCATTATATGATATGGCGATATTGGGCATAATTTGTAATTCAAAAATTCCGCTTCGTTTGGCTGTTTTTATAGGAACTATTTTTTCGTTTTTGAGTGCCTTGGTTGGTATAAGCTATTTTGTTGCTAAGTTACTATTCTGGGAAGAAATCAATTTAGGAATTGCTCCACTAATAATCATGACATCTTTCATGTTTTCAGTATTGTTATTTTTTATTGGTGTAATTGGGGAATATGTAGGTGCAATATATACCCAAGTTCTAAATAGACCATTGGTTCATGAAGAAGAGAGAATTAACTTTACTAGTCATTCTTAAAATTATGAAAAAAGTTCTATTAACGGGTGGATCTGGTTTTATTGGAAAAAATATTACCGAATCTTGCTTGTCAAAAAAATACCAAATATACACACCAAACCGCACAGAGCTTGACCTTTCCAATGATGAAAGCGTCCATAATTTTTTTCAAAAAAACAAAGAAAATTTTGATATTGTAATTCACTCTGCTTGCAAGCCAGGACATCGCAATTCTTCAGATATTGGTGGATTATTTTACACTAATAGCCGCATGTTTTTTAATTTAGCAAAATATTCCGATTCTTTTGGTAAGATTATAAATATTGGATCTGGTGCCATATATGATATGCAGCACTACCAACCAAAAATGGCTGAAGAATATTTTGGTCAATCAATTCCTGCTGACGAACATGGATTTTGCAAATATGTGATTGGAAAATATATTGAGAATTCCACTAAAATTATTGATCTAAGAGTGTTTGGAATTTTTGGAAAATATGAAGATTATGCGATTAGATTCATTTCTAACGCTATATGTAAAGCGATTCACGATTTGCCAATTACTATCAAACAAAATCGTAAATTTGATTATATTGATATTGATGATTTGATGCCAATTTTAGAGTTTTTTATTGAGACAAAAACTCATTACAACTCATACAACATTACTCCTGACTCTTCCATAGAATTATTAAAAATTGCTGAAATTGTTAATTCAATATCTAAAAAAGACCTGCCGATAAATGTTGCTTTAGAAGGCTTTGGCTTAGAATATAGCGGAGATAACTTTAGACTAAAAAAAGAAATAAAGAATTTTGAATTTAAAAAAATTGAAAATTCAATAAGTGATCTTTATGATTGGTATTCCAGCAATAAAAATAACATCAATAAGCAATTTCTATTAACTGATAAATAAAATTTTATGAATATTCTAGAAAAAAAAATGGTCTCTATTTTACAAGACCTAAGAGAGAATCATCATGTTGTTGGTGTGAAGGCAGAGTTTGAGGCTGAAGGAACCAGATTGGAAGAGGCGATGAGACTTAAAGAAGTTGTTACAAAAGCTGGTCTAGAATTGACAATTAAAATTGGTGGTTGCGAAGCAATTAAAGATATGTATGAAGCCAGAGTTATTGGAGTTTCAAGAATAGTAGCGCCAATGGTTGAAACGCCTTATGCTTTGAAAAAATATTTAGCTGCAACAAAATTAGTTTTTTCACCAGAAGAAAGAGAAGAAGTTTGTTTTTTGGTTAACATAGAAACAATCACTGGATATAATAATTTAGATGCAATGTTAGAATTGCCTGAAATTAAAGATCTTGGCGGAATTGTGCTTGGAAGGGTTGATATGACTGGCTCAATGGGACTAACCAGAGAAGAAGTTAACTCTGATAAAATTTTTGAAATAGCAAAAAATATCGGTTTGAAAGCGAAAGCAAAAGGTCTTGAGCACTTAATTGGTGGTGGAGTTTCTGCCGAATCATTGCCTTTCTTCAGAAAATTACCAGCTGGAACAATTGATCGTTATGAAACCAGAAAGGTAATTTTTAAATGCCCAGCAGCTTTAGAAGAAAATGCTGATAAGGCAATATTAAAAGCGGTTGGTTTTGAGTTGATGTGGTTAAAAAATAAAAGAGAATTTTATGGCGCAATTCATAAAGAAGATGAACAAAGACTTACTATGCTTGAAGCTCGTTATAAAAAATTAATTGCTCAGGCTGGGGGCATTGTAGAATAATGAAAAGAACAGCTCTTGTAACTGGAGGCTCTCGCGGTATTGGTTTAGCTATCGCAGAATTATTTAAGAAAAATGGTTTAGAAGTTTTAACTCCAACCAGACAAGAGCTTGATCTTTCTTCAGAAGAATCAATTCAAAATTTTCTAAAGAAAAATTCTCATTCGCAAATTGATATTTTGGTGAATAATGCTGGCATTAATATCATAGAAAATATTTCTGAAATATCTGAAAATAATCTAAAAGAAGCTCTGCAAATTAATTTAATTGCTCCAACAATTTTGATTAAAGAATTGTCGCCAAAAATGGTGCAGCGCGGATATGGCAGAATTGTTAATATTAGTTCAATTTGGAGTGGTTTATCAAAGCCGGGTAGAGCAGTTTATTCTTCGACAAAATCTGCAATTAATGGTTTAACCAGATCAGCTGCGGTTGAATTATCTGCTTACAATGTTTTGGTTAACGCTGTCGCTCCGGGATTTGTTGACACTGATTTAACCAGAAAAAATAATTCTCCCGAACAGTTAAAAATTATCGAATCAAACATACCTGCAAAAAGATTAGCTAAAGCCAATGAAATTGCTGAATTGGTTTATTTTTTAGTGTCAGAAAAAAATACTTACATAACTGGGCAAGCAATATTTATCGATGGGGGATTCTCGTGCCAGTAGATCAAAATCAATTAGAAATAAAATCTAAACTTAAAAATTATAAAGCATATTTTGCTTCTGATACAAATTTTTTAGCAGAATTAATCGCAACTAAAAACTCGCTTTTTGTCATTGATAAAAATTTGTGGGATTTGCATAAAGACACTTCCTTAGATGCCTTGAAAGATGTTAGTAAAATAATTTTAGAAGTTGATGAAGATAAAAAAAATCTGGAAACTGTGCAAATTCTTTATGACAAAATTATTAAATTATCGCCTAAGAAAAATTTAGTTTTGATTTCAATTGGTGGTGGAATTTTGCAAGACATTACAGGATTTGCGGCCTCCACATTATATCGCGGTGTGAAATGGATTTTTATTCCATCAACTCTTTTGGCGCAAGATGACAGCTGTATTGGTGCTAAAACTTCTTTAAATTATAAAAAATATAAAAATCTCATCGGCACATTTTTTCCGCCAACAGCAATTTATATTTATTCGGGTTTTCTAAAAACTCAAAAAATTGAAGATTTTGCTAGTGGAGTTGGTGAAATGGCGAAGCTTCATTTAATTGGTGGCGAGGTTGATACAAAAAATTTCATGTTATCAATTGAGAAAATTTTTGCTCTTGATGAAAAGACATTATTGGAATTTGTAAAAAGATCTTTGGTTATCAAAAAATCTTTTATTGAAGAAGATGAATTTGATGAAGGTAGAAGAAATTTATTAAATTATGGACATTGTTTTGGTCACGCTATCGAATCATCAACTAACTTCGCTGTGCCTCACGGGCAGGCGGTTGTGCTTGGTATGATAATTTCCAATTTAGTGGCAAAATCTAAGTCATTGTTATCCGCCGAAGTTGAAGAATTCATTCGTGAAAAGGTTTTAAATCCTATTGTTAAAGTTGATTTATCTAAAATTCATTTAGATCACCAAAAAATGATAGAAGCAATGAGTCACGATAAGAAAAACACTGGTTCTGGGCTTGCTTTGATTTTGATGAAAACGGATTATGAATTTTTAAGAATATCTGACCTATCGAAAGAAGAGGCTTTAGAAGCTCTACAAACTTTTGAAAAATTACAAAAATAGCATGATTAAACTTTCTGATTACATAGCTAAAGAACTTGTAAAATACGGCGTGTGCCATGTTTTTATGGTTTCTGGTGGTGGTTCAATGCATTTGAATGATTCTCTGGGCAAACATGAGAAATTGGAATATATTTGTAATCACCATGAACAAGCTTCTGGAATTGCGGCAGAAGGTTATTCAAGGCTTTCTGGAAAATTGGCAGTAATTAATGTTACAACTGGCCCGGGTGGAGTTAATGCTTTAAATGGTGTTTTTGGACAATGGACTGATTCAGTGCCGGCGCTTTATATTTCTGGTCAGGTGAAATATGAAACCACTCTTGATTCAATTCCTCAATCTAACTTGCGTCAGCTTGGCGATCAGGAAGTTGATATTATTGCTGTTGTAAAACCAATCACCAAATATGCTGAAATGGTGAAAAATCCTCAAGATATTAAAAAAATTCTTCACAAAGCAATTCGTTTAGCAACCACTGGCAGAAAAGGTCCAACTTGGATTGATATTCCGATAAATATTCAAGGTGCGATGATTGATGAAGATAATTTGATTGGCGATGAGGAAGTGGAAGAAGAAGTTGATTCTAAGATTTTGGAAATGCAAATTACGAAAATAATTTCTGAACTTAAATTAGCTAAAAGACCAGTAATTGTGGCTGGACATGGTATTAGAATTTCTCAAACCACAGAAATTTTTCAGCAATTATTAGATAAAATTAACATTCCTTTCGTTACCACATTTAATGGTTTTGATGTTGCCTCATCTAATAATCCACTTTATATGGGAAGAATTGGAACCATTGGTCAAAGAGCTGGAAACTTCACTTTGCAAAATGCTGATACAGTGTTGTTTTTGGGAACCAGAAATAATATTCGTCAGATAAGTTACAATTGGGAAATGTTTGCTAGAAAAGCTAAAAAAATTATTGTTGATATTGATAAAGCTGAATTAAATAAACCAACAATCAAGGCTGACATCTCTGTTCACGCTGATCTAAAAAAATTTATTCCTTTGCTTAATGAAAAAATTGGCGCAGAAATAATATCTAAAAAATATTGGGTGCAGTGGTGTGAGGTAAGAAAAAATAAATATGACCCAGCAAAAAATCCTGAATATAAAAAATCTTTAGGCGCCATAAATCCTTATAATTTTATTCAAATTTTAACCAGATCAGCCAAAGAGGGAAGTGTGATGGTGGCGGGAAATGGTACGGCTTGTGTGGCTTTATTTCAGGCGGGAATTATTAAAAAAGATCAAAGAATTTTCTGGAATTCTGGAGATGCTTCAATGGGTTATGATTTGCCAGCGGCAATCGGAGCTTGTTTTGCTAATGATAAAAAGGATGTTATATGCCTTGCTGGCGATGGTAGCATTATGATGAATTTACAAGAGCTTCAAACCATTAAACATTATAATTTACCAATCAAAATTTTTGTTTTGAATAACGCTGGATATTCTTCCATAAGACAAACTCAAAGAAATTTCTTTGGTGAAAAATTAGTAGCTTGTAGTGCTAATTCTGGGGTTTCAGTGCCTGATTTTGCAAAGATTGCCGCAGCTTTTGAATTGCCATCAGTGAAGATAGAAAATAGCGATAATTTAGAAAATGAAATTAAAGCAGCCCTTGCAACTAAAGGGCCACTAATTTGTGAAATTATGCTTGATCACGATTATATTTTTCAACCCAAACTTTCATCAGAAAAACTTCCTGATGGCAGAATAATCTCTAAACCACTTGAAGATATGTTCCCATTCCTTGATCGCGAGGAGTTTGAGTCTAATATGATTAAAGATTAAAATTATGAAAAATAATAAAGTTAAGTTGATTAAAAACGAATATGTAAAATTTATAGATGGTGTATTTGAGGCTAGTGAAAGTGATCCTGTAATTACCACTATCAAAGATCATGAATTAAATCTTGGAAATTTTGAAGTTAGATATCACAAGGATGCTGATATTGGTTATACAAATCCAAGATCGCGAGGAGTTTGAGTAGAATATGATTAAGGATTAGTCAGATTGTTGGCACAATTAAAAAAATCAAAAAGATTTATTTAATGAGTAACTTTTTCAACATAATAATGTTACCTTCTTCCAAAACTTTCTCATATTTTTGACCAGCAAAAACATTATTATTGATTAAATTTTGCTCTAATTCTCTTGTTTTGATGCGGTTATTGGCAATTTCTGAATTGCAATTTTCTATCATTTGATCAAATTCTTCTTGTTTCATAAATCCTACAGAATCTTGGTGAAGAACAATATAATCAAAGCCGTTTGGTGCAAAATCTAATAGCGTATTTGAATTTTCAAAAGATCCCGCGCTATATATTCCTTCTCTTAAATTGCTAATTGCAAAAATTGCTCTGTAATCAGCAAGAGCATAAATTGGTTTATTGTAAGAGTTTTTATTTCCAACGATTCTTTCCATCTGCTTCTGAGTCTTTAATAGTTCTTGAGTTTTACTGGAGTTGAGCGATTGAAAATGTTGGAAATATTGATTTTTTATATTAGTGCCACTTAGAAATATATGAAGTAAAAATATCATAAGAAGAAATGGTTTTTGAAATTTTTTCTGATTTTCAAAAAGGCATAAAGGCAATAAAATCAAGAAAGAAACTGCACTAAAATAATTAGCGATAAATTTTGGTTCAAGTTTGATATTGTGGGTTAGATATAATAAAGTGACTAAAATTGTTGTGGTAAAAACCAAAAAATCTGATCCAAATTTTTCTTTGTTTTTGAAGGTGAAAATAATTTTTGTTATTGTGACTAAGCCAAGAATAATAAATATTGGCAATGAAACGAAATTGTCTAAAATTCCCAGTCTAAAATATTCTGTGGTGGTCAGGTTTAATCCAGAAGATGAAGATGTTGTAGAGGAAAAATGACCAATAGTTTCTAAAAATTTTGTTAAATATTGGGGCTTAAATGGTGACAAGAAGAGGGCGGGAAGTGTGAACAAAGTCCAAAAGATTATAAAGCGCCATACGAATGTCCAAGATAAAGCCATATTTTCTCTGTGGATTTGGTAGCGCAGTCTATTTGCAATTATTAATATAATTACTGGCATTAAGAAAAATCCATTAAGCTTTGTAGCGCAACAAGCAGCGGCACAAGTGGCAATTTTGGCAATATTTTTTTTATTAAGGTTATTTTGATATTTTAAAGTTAAATAAAATGTTGAAAGCGATAAAAACATTAAAAATGTTCCCGTGCCAAATTTCATTGTAAGCCATGCAAATACAGGAAATGAAACAAAAATTAAAGTAACAATTAATTTAGAAAACTCACTTTTGAAAAAAAATCCTAATATTTTATAAAAAATAAAAACTGATAAAAATCCAAAAATTAGTGCAATTTCTCGTGGAGAGGCGATTGCTAGAAATTCAAGAGAGGGGCTGAGTTTAGCTAGAAGTAAAAATGGTAAAGTTAGAATTGAATAAGTAAGCCAAAAAATATTACCATAACCATAATCATTAATTTTGATCAGTCGATCAATTTTAAAATGGACTAAGTCAGGAAAATTCTTGTTTAAAATATGATGAAATGCCACATCATCAATATCTCTAATTCCCATTATTTCATAAGAGGATGAGAGAATGAGGTTTTGGAAAAATAATAATAAGAATAGAGCTGAACAAATGAAAATCAGAATATTTTTTTCAATTGGTCGTTTTGTAAACATTTTAGATAAATGGTACGAGGGCAATATAGGCATCGTTTTAAAAAAGTAAAAAATTTACTAGAAATAATCTTTAGTGCTGCTTATTATAATAATTCAGATTCCTTTCTATTTATACAATTAAAAAATGACTGCAAAAATTATTAATGGCAAAGAAATTGCCGCTTCTTTGAAGTTAGAAATTGCTAAGCAAGTTGAAAAAATTAAAAAAGATTTACATGTTACGCCAAGTTTGGCGGTAATTTTGGTGGGTAATGACCCGGCAAGTGAAGTTTATGTGGGCAATAAAGAAAAGGCTGCTCACTTGGTGGGCATGAATTCTCTGCAATATAAATTGGCAGAAGATATTTCGCAGGAAGCCTTGATTGCTCAAATAGAGGAATTAAATGCTGATAAAAAAATTCATGGAATTTTGGTGCAATTGCCTTTGCCTAAGCATATTGATGCTGCAACAGTTATTCGTGCGATTGATTATCGTAAAGATGTTGATGGGTTTAATGTGATTAATGTTGGTAAGCTTTCAGTTGGTGAAATTGATGGTGATGAAAAAGCTTTAATCCCCTGCACTCCACTTGGTTGTATGCATTTAATAAAGTCAGATTTAGGGCATGATTTATCGGGGTTAAAGGCTGTAATTGTGGGTGCTTCTAATATTGTGGGAAGACCTTTAGCAAGGCTTTTAATGCTTGAAAAATGCACCGTTACAATTGCCAATAGTTCTACAAAAGCTTTAAAAGCTGAATGTTTGCAAGCTGATATTTTGGTTTCTGCAACTGGAGTTGCGGGGTTGATAAAAGCTAATATGGTAAAGAAAAATGCAGTTGTGATTGATGTTGGAATTAATCGTATTACTTTATCAGATGGAAAAACCAAATTGGTTGGTGATGTTGATTTTGAAAATGTTAAAAATGTTGCAAGTGCCATTACGCCAGTTCCTGGTGGAGTTGGGCCTATGACAATTGCATATCTTCTTAAAAATACCTTAGATTGTTGTGCAAGATTAAGTGCTGCTAATAAAATTCTCTAATTTTTTAATCAAAATAATAATAAATATGTCAGAAAATAACGAAATAAATCAAATCATTAACCAAGCTAAATCTGAAGCTAGAAGTGATAATTTTAAAAAATTAATAGTAAAAAATAGTAAAATTTTAGTTGTTATTGCTGGCTTAGTTGTGGTTGGCGCGATTAGTTTTTTTATTTTTAATGCTTATCAGAAATCACAGGAAGCTAAATTTTCTGAAATTTTACAACAATCAATAGTTGATCAAAAATCAGGAGATTTAGAAAAAACCAAAGAAACTTTGAAGAAAATTGTTGAAACAAAATCTGCGCCAAAAAATATTAAAGCTTTAGCTACTTTGCGTTATGCGGCTTTACTTTTAGATGAAGGTAAAAATTCAGAAGCAGTGGCCTTGTATCAAGAAATTAATCAATGCAAAGGTTGCGATGCTTATATTAAAGATTTAGGCGGATTATTGGCGGTTAAAGTTTGGATTTCAGATGAAACCGAATTTCAAAAAGATGATCTTTTAGCTAGAATTGAAAAAATTGAAGTGGGTAGCAAAGAGCTTAAAAACCAAATTTCTGAGCAAAAAGCTTTAGTGCAAATGCATAAAAATAATTTGGATAAAGCTTATTTAACTTTTGAATCTTTAGCAAAAAATCCAGAAGCAGAAGAAGGTTTGAAAAAAAGAGCAGAAGAGGGTATGAAAATTGTAATTTCTAAAGGTTACAGCCCAAATGCTCATGAGGCTTTAGAAGTTCAGTCAAAATCAGAAGAATCTAAAAAATAATAGTGATGAATTTTAAGTTTATTTCGCTTTTTAATCCTCACATTCCATATTGTCATCTCCTTACTTCACTTTGTCATCCCCGCGAAGGCGGGGATCCAGAATTTTCGGGATTAACACTGAATTCCTGCATTCGCGGGAATGACAATGTGTATAGATTGTTTTTTCTTATAATTCTTTTACCACTTTTTCTTTTTTCATGTTCTGACAAGAATAAAAAATATGACAAAGAAAAAGCGGTTTCTGCTTTTGCTGTTATTGATACAATTAAAATTGATCCGCAATTAGAGAAAGTTCAAATTACCTTACCAAAACAGCGAAAAAATGATATTTGGAATGGCTCTAATAACGATCAAAATCAAAGAGTTGAAAATTTTTCTAAAGAATTTTTAACCAAGAAAAAATTTTGGAGTAACTCTTCAGAAATTACCTTAAAAAATACCGCGCAAATCTGGTCTTCTTTTTCCTTCATATCTGATGATGATTTTGTTTTTTCTCCTGTAATAAAAGATAATCAAGCTTTCCTTCTTAACTCTTCTGGGGTTCTTTCTCTTTATGATTTAGGTTCTAAAAAAAGAATTTGGAAAAGCAGAATTTTTGAACGCAAATTTTTAAAAAATTATCAAAACCCAAAAATTTCTTATAATGATGGTAAAATTTTTGCAGTTGCTGGAGTTAATAAAATAGTGGTTGCAAGTGCGGTTGATGGTAAAGTTTTATGGTCTAAAGATATTTCTTCAATTCCAATTTCTAAGCCAATTTCTGATGGAAAATTGGTTTTTGTCACCACTAATGATAATAAAGTTTATGCTTTAAATGCTTTGAATGGTGAATTGCAATGGGTGGTTTCGGCGATAATCCGCAACACTGCAATTCTTGGTGCGGCAGATCCAATTTTTTATAAAGATATTGTGATTGCTGGTTTTTCTTCAGGAGAAATTTATGCAATTAGCAAAAAAACTGGTGAAGTTTTGTGGTCGCAAGATTTGAACTTAAGTAAGGCTAATAGTTCTGATTTTTATTTGAATGATATTGATGCAACACCTTTGGCTAAAGATGGTGCAGTTTATGCAATTGGTAATGGCGGCTTTATGATGGCGATTGATGCTAACAAAGGTAATTATTTATGGAAAAGAGAAATTGCTGGAATCACTGATTTTTGGTTGGCTGGAGATTTTCTTTATGTGATTAATAATGATAATAGATTGCTTGCGGTTCATAAAAAAACTGGTGGTGTGAAATGGATTTCGCAATTACCAAATTTGAAAAAAGATAACAATCCACAGACTAAAATTATTTATGATGGTTTGGTGATGGTTGGTGATAAATTGTTGATTTCTAATATTGAAGGCAAGCTGTTAATTGCTTCGCCTTTTGATGGTAAGGTTGAAAAGACTTATGATGTTGGCGAAAGAACATATCACGCACCGATTATTGTTGGTGATAAGATTTATCTTCATAGACTTGGAAGATATGTGGTTGATTTGCTTGAGATTGAGTAGCCTCTTTTGATAACAGAAATCCTCCGTCTCAATTGCCTCGCAATTGATTCACCTCCTTTTTCAAAGGAGGCTTTAGCCCTCTTTGAAAAAGAGGGTGGATCAAACGCCAGCGGCGTTTGAGACGGGTGATTTATTTCAGATAAAATTTAAAACAAAATGACAGAAACAAAAACTCTTCCTGATAAATACGACGCTAAAACTCGCGAAAAATTTTGGCAAAATCACTGGAAAGAACAAAAGATTTTTTCTTGGAAAAATGATTTACCAAAAGATCAAACTTTCGTAATCGACACTCCACCTCCTACAGTTTCAGGGCTTCTTCACATGGGGCATGTTTTCTCTTACACTCAAGCTGACTTCGTAGCTCGTTTTCAAAGAATGATTGGCAAAGATGTTTTTTACCCAATGGGTTTTGACGATAATGGACTTCCTACAGAACGCTTAGTTGAAAAAATTATTGGCAAAAAAGCGGGGGTTTATGAGGCAGAAAATGGTCATGGATCTTTTGTGGCAAAATGCCGCGAAGTTGTTAAAGAGGCGGAAGTGGAGTTTGAAGTTTTGTTTAATTCAATTGCGCTTTCAGTTGATTGGGATCAGAAATATCAAACAATTTCGCCTGAATCACAAAAAATTTCACAAGCTTCATTTTTAGATTTGCATAAAAAAGGTTTAGTTGAGAAAAAATTTGAACCTGTATTTTGGGATATTTCAGACCGCACGGCTTTGGCGCAGGCGGATTTGATTGATAAGGAAGTTGAAGGAGTGATGAATAAGATTGAGTTCGAGGTTGAGTCTTCTTCTTGTCATCCCCTTTTACATCCTTGTCATCCTGAACGAAGTGAAGGATCTCATGAGCTAAAAGATCAATCTAAAGAGATCCTTCACTGCGTTCAGGATGACAAGCGTGAGAAAATCGTTATCATGACAACTCGCCCAGAACTATTGCCAGCTTGCGTTGCGGTGATGGTTCATCCTGATGATGAAAGATATAAAAAATTCCATGGAAAAAATGCGATTACTCCGCTTTTTGGTGTGAAGGTAAAAATTATTCCTGATGATTTAGTGCAGTTGGATAAAGGGACTGGCGCGGTGATGTGTTGTACTTTTGGGGATGAGACTGATATTCGTTGGTGGAAGAAGCATAGTTTACAGTTACGGGTAATTATTGGACAAGATGGTAAAATGTCTGAATTATTTGCCGCTCCAAAACCTGATAACAACAACGATCCAGATGATATTTTATTTTTTGGATTTAATGGACATATCAAAAGAGAAGAATGCCTTAACCTAGATAATCTTGGAGAGGTTTATAAGAATCTGGTGTTTGGTAAAAATATAAAACAAGCCAAAGATTCAATAATTGAAGCTTTAAAAAATACTCAATCTAATCACGAAAGCGGGAAGGGGTTTGTAACCCCTTCCCCATGTTCATTAAATGGACATGAATGGGAGGACGGGGTTACAAACCCCATCCTGCTCTCGTCTGAAATTAATTCTCAACATCTTGACCCCTCCCCGAATCATTTTGCTATGCAGCCTTCTTCGACCCTCCCTCAAGGGGAGGGTGATAGACAGAGTTTGTTAGTTAGTCAAACTTCAATCAAGCGCCCTGTAAAATGTGCCGAGCGTTCTGGCGTGCCAATCGAAATTCTTGTTGTTCCGCAATGGTTCATAAAAATTCTTGATAAAAAAGATCAGTTAAAAGCCAAAGCCGCAGAGTGCAATTGGTATCCTGAATATATGAAAGTGCGCATTGATCAATGGATTGATGGTTTGCAGTGGGATTGGTGTATAAGTCGTCAAAGATTTTTTGGTGTAAAATTTCCAGTGTGGGACTTGTATGTTAAAGATGAAAATATTATACATGTGGGTGGTATTTTTAATCATCTTAAAGCTGATGAGAATCCAATTCATAAAAAAATAGTAGCTTTACCAGAACAACTTCCAGTAGACCCAGAAATTGATTTACCTTTAGGATATAAGCAAGTTGGTATTGATGAAAACAATAATAGAGTGGTAGTAGATGATAAAGGTTTGGAGTGGATAGTCGATCCAGAAACCGACATCATGGATACTTGGATGACTTCTTCGGTTTCTCCTCAGCTTTCATCTCGTGGAATTAGTGCGGAAATGGATCTTGGTAATTCAGAGCGTCATGAAAAACTTTTCCCAGCCGATCTTCGTCCGCAAGCTCATGAAATTATTCGTACTTGGGCGTTTTATACTTTGACTAAAGCGGTGTTGCATCAAAATTCTATTCCATGGAAAAACCTGATGATTTCTGGTTGGTGTTTGGCGGCGGATAAAACTAAGATGAGTAAGTCGAAGGGTAATGTGGTTACTCCAACTTCTTTGATTGAAGAAAAGGGTTCTGATATTGTGCGTTATTGGGCTTCAACTTCGCATTTGGGTGCTGATACTGCTTACAGCGAAGAGGTGTTTAAGATTGGACAAAAGTTGATTACTAAGTTGTTTAATGCGGCGAAATTTGCTTCGATGAATTTTTCTATGCTGAATGTTGAGGGTGTTGAAATTGCAAGCAGAAGCGGGAAGGGGTTTGTAAGTCCTTCCCCATGTTCATTAAATGGGCATGAACGGGAGGATGGGGTTACAAACCCTGTCCTGCTACAAGTGCTGAACGGAGGCATTACTGAAGCTGCGGATCTGTGGATTTTATCTCGTTTACAACAAACTGTAAAACGCGCAACTGATGAGTTTGAAAAATTCGAATATGCCCGTGCTCGCGAAGCAATTGAAGAATTTTTCTGGAAAGATCTTTGTGATAATTATTTAGAAATTTGTAAAGTTCGTTCTTATGGTTTAGTGGCTGAAAAGATTGCGGGCGTTGAATTAACTGAAGCTCAAAAATCAGAAGTTACAGCAAAACAGCAAAGTGCAATTTTAACTTTAAGAATTTGTCTAAACACAATTCTAAAACTTTTCTCACCTTTTATTCCGCATATTTGTGATGAAATTTATTCAACAATTTTTGCTGAAGAATTTGCAAAAACTGGTTCAATAAATGCTCGTGGAAATTGGCCTAAAATTTCTGAAGAATATTTTAATCAGAAATTTTTTGATATTGGCGAAGCTGCATTATCAGTTATTTTTGAAGTAAGAAAGTTTAAATCAGAGCAAAATATTTCAATGAAAACTACGGTAAAAAAATTAGTTATTAATTGTGAAAAAGATTTGTCTGAAATTGCTGAAGATTTAAAGAATGTTTGTAATGCGGAAGAGTTGGAGTTTGTTAAAGTTGGGCAGTTGGTTGAGGTGGTTCTTTAGTTAGGTTAAATCACCCGTCTCAATCGCTGCTCGATTGATCCACCCTCTTTTTCAAAGAGGGCTAAAAAGCGGTAAGCCCTCTTTGACAATGCTTTAGCAATTGCAACTCATTCCTTTAAAAAATAAAAGGTTTATGAGTAAAAAGAGGGTGGATGACTGCGTAGCAGTCAGACGGGTGATTTAATTTTACAAAAGAATTCCTAATTATTCCTGTAATTTCGCTTGCAATTTTCAGCCGCAAAATTATCTTGCGCGGCTCGTTTTCATTTTACGCCTGCGTGATGGAATGGTAGACATAACGGACTTAAAATCCGTGGAGCCTCAACGCTCTTGCCGGTTCAAGTCCGGCCGCAGGTACCATTTTGATATACAAACCTTATCTTTCCCCCTTAATAATGAACTTGGCAAAAAAATTAGCTAAAATTTTTAGTTTGATTTTTCTCGCCTCTTTTCTTGCTTCCTGTGATAAAGGTTGCGTTGCTGCTGATGAATTTGATGGAAAAAGTGTCACTGTTGAATCAAATCCTGGTGCTGATAAAATCATAGGTACTTATAATGGTGATTATGATTATGTAAATAATGATGTTACTGGTGGTCAAAAAGTTGAATGGACTCAAACTGGATTAAGGTCAAATGGTGAACAATTTTTAATTCAAGTTACTGGGCAATGGACTCCGTGGTTTGGTGAGGATACAAATTCTAGTCAACTTGATGAATTGCAATCATGTAACTTCTGTACTAAAAAAAACGGTGTGGCAAATTGTATTTGTCACAGAACTCAAGTTTCTGTTCCTGAAATTGGTTCTGATGGCTATACGCCAGTTGTCGCTAATTGTAGTGGAGGTGACCAAGATGATCCTGCAAAATGTACCTGTACCACCAATTATGGCCCAGCAACTGCTTATAGCGCATATCACACTCCCCTCAATTACCAAGATAAATATGGTAAAGTAAAGTCACCTAATGAACAAGAGCCTTGCAAATATAATGGTGGAATGGGGCTTTATTTAGGATTGTTTGGTAGAAGTGGCAATGTTACTCCAGTTCGAATTTATCATTTATTTACGGAAGAAGCGGTTTGCGATATTGGACTTGATGGAAATGGTAAATGTTTAGATGAAAATGGTAAAGATGTTACAAAATATCTTTTCAGAAGTGCAAATAATACAATTTTTGTTAAAGATGATAAGCAAGGAACGGGAAATTCTTCAGATAATGACAATTTTGGAGCAGGTGCCATAATGCATGCGCCAAATGAAGAAGTAAAAATGATAATTTACGACAGTTATTATTTGGATAATACCGGAAGTTACAATGCGACATTTTTCAACGGTGTTGGAAGCGCTAAAGGCTCTGGTTTGTTAGAGTTTTTAGTGAGCTTGATTGAAGATACTGTAATGGGCGAAGAGTCTTGCGTCAGCGATTCTGAAACTGGTAAGAAAAATTGCGTGAGAGAAGGTGGTGTTATTGAGTTTATGTATAAAGCCATCGTTATGGATTCTGATTTTATAAGAGCATTACATGTTATATTGGCTCTCTACATATCTTTCTATGGTATTGCCACCTTAATTGGTGTTGCTGAAATCAATAAAAAAGAACTAACAAGCCGTATAATTAAAATTGGTTTGATAATATTATTTACCACAGCAAGCAGTTGGACTCTTTACAATGAAATTATCGTAAAATTCTTTGTCGATAGCATGAATTATGTTATTGGCATGTTCATGGACTTATCAGATAGCAGTCTTGATTCTCAAACTTCCTCAATTTTAATATCTCAAATTGACCGCGCCACTGATACCAGCAATTCTACTCGCTTCTCTTTCATTGATTTAACAATCACAAAACTTCTCTCCGCAGCTGCTGCAAAAAAAATATTCAGTCTATTCTTTAACTCATTATTTGGATTATTATATATTTTTGTAATCTATTTTTTGATTGCGGCATTTATTTATGTGATGTTACTGGCTGCAACATTCTATGTAGTCAATTTGATGAAGATGGTTGTGGTTTTATCTTTAGGTCCAGTCTTTATGTGCTTTAGTCTCTTTAGTCAAACCAATCCAATATTTAAAAGGTGGATATCTTATCTAGGCTCAAGATCTCTGGAAATTGTGATCATGTTCATAATTTTATATAATTTTGTAGTTCTAATTGATCAGAAATTTGTTGCGCTGCTTTACTATAAAACTTGTTATGAGCTTTGGGGATTGCCATCTTTAAAAATTGGAATTTATAAAGCGTATATTGATCGATCATTAGTTTCTTGGTGTACTGATTTTATTGCTCTTGGTGGCCTGATATTTATTACAAAACTAATTATTGATCAAATACCAAGTGTTGCAGGTTATTTGATTACTATTGGTGGTGATGCAAATAAAGATGGTGATAATGTAGGTAGGGGACAATCTAGTATGAACTTGGCAGGTAGAATTATGGGTGGTGGAGAAGATCCTAGCGGAGGATCTGAAAGGGGGGTTCTTGGTTTTGCTAATCTTGCCGCTGAAAAAGGTTTTGGCGCAGCCAAATATAGCGCTGGTGCTGTAGTTCAGGGTGGTACGCAAGTTCTAAGAGCGACAGGCGCATCTGCTTTAATAGATAAGATTTTAGCTCCATTGCCTAACAGTCCAAGATCAATGTATCGTAATAAAATAATAGATACTGCAATTGATCAGGCAAAGAAGGATGCGACTGCAAAAGGATTAACTGGGGTAAAAGCTGATTTATTTGTTAGACAGCAAACCATATCTGCTATGCAAACCAAAATGTATAGAGGTGAAAATAAAGCTGGAGGTGGTCCAAAAACATTTGATCCTTCAGGAATGAAGTTGGTAGGTGTTAACATGACATCTGTTTTGGCAAGGTTGGATGATAAATTAGTAAAAGAGCCTTTAGAAGCATTTATTAAAGATGAAGCAGCAAAACAAAAAAACACTGCTTCATCTTTAACTGGTGACGCTTTAAAGAAAGAATTAAGAGATAAAACTAATGAATGGGCTGAGAAAAATCTTTCAGGTGGAAAAAAGGCGATTGAAAAACATTTAGGCAAAATGGAAGATCTGATTAAAAAACAATCTAGAATGACAACAAGCGAATCAGCCAAAGCTTTTGCAGGTGATAAAGAAGGGCAAAATAAATATCTGCAACATCTAAAAGATAATGAGTTTAAGAATCAGCAAAAAACGAAGGCAAGAGCAGAAAAGATGGAAGAAAAGAAAGGTAAGTTTGGAGAAACTGCTTATAGAATTGGCGATGCTGCTCATAGGGTTGGTAGTTTTGTTTCCAGTGTTGTGAATAGAAATGAGTATAATAATCCAACAAAGCAAAGAGAAATATTTTTGCGTAAAGTTGAAAAAAATGAAAGAAAGACAAAAGTTGCAGAAGAAAATGCAAAATTAACCAGATTACAATATTTTGATCCAAGAAGAATTTCTCTAAGTAATCTTTGGGACAGAGCAACGGGAGATTTAGTGTTTGGAAGATGGTTTGATAGAAGCAATGTTAATAAACTTAACAAAGAAATTGATGACAAAGTTTTAAGAGATGCCATAAGTGATGCCGATAAAAGATTTAAACAAGATAAGGCAGCAACAGCAGAAAGTTATAATAAAAAAATTAGTGAATTAAAACATGAGCAAGCAGCCTATGAATCAGAAATAAAAAAGAATAACGAAGAATATCAAGACAAGGTTAGCAGTGGTGCTTTAAATAAACAAAGAGCAATAGATCTTAAAAAAGAAAAAGATGGAAAAAATGCTAAATATGAAGAGGTGATAAAAAAACTATCTAAAGATAGAGAAGACCTTGTAGTGGAAAGAGAAAAATCTCTTCAAGAGATTGAGGAAAAAAATAAAGAATTTGCTTCTAAAAAAGAAGAGTTTTTTAAAGACCAATTAAAACAAAATTCTCAAAAAGATACTGAGTACGAATTCAAAGAAATTGAGTCATTGCGCAATAGTAAGAATGAAGAAGATAAGCTGAAAGCTGAAACGATGCAGCAAGAATTATTACAAAAAGCTAATAGTGATTACGAAAGGGTGAAAGAAGAGCAGTCTAAAGTAAGACAATCTATTATTGAGGCGAGAAATGATAAAGAAAGAGCTGATATATTAAGGAAACTAGGTGGCGAAGGATTTGTAACAAAAGGTCTAAATGAAATTGATATTGATGGAAGAAAAACAACCTTATTAGATGAGACTTCAAGATTTCAGTATATTAATGAGAGAATTGAAAAAGATGCAAGAGATAGGTTTGAAGCAAGTAGAAATTTGGAAGCTAGTGTGAAACAATTGAGAGATAGTGATTCTATTTTCGGTAAGAAATATGCAGAAAAAAGATATGTGTCTGAAAGAGTTAATAGTTTCCAAAAAGATGTTGAAAATATTAGAAAAGAGCAAATAGCTCGTGAATATCAAGAAAGTTATGACAGAAGAAGAGGTGCAGAAATTGAGTCCGAAAGGGCAACAAGAACGGCTGAAAAAGCTCAAAGAGAAGCTAAATTTATTGAGGAAAAGATAAGTAAATTGCAAAAAGAAGCTCAAGAAAATGCAGAGAAAATTGCTGCTCTGGAAAAGACTGCTAAAGAGTTTCAGACTGTTGCGGTTATAGGAAACACTCCACAGGAAAGAGAGAAGCAATTTGTAAAATTAAAAACTCAAGAAGAAGCAAATAATAGAAGTCTGGTTAATGCTCAACGCAAAGCTGAATCTTTGAAGAAGGATATTGCTTTAGCGCAAAAGAAATCTACTCAAATTAAAAAGATACAAAATCTAGAAAAGGATATTGGAAAGCTTAATGAAGATATTTTGAAATCTGAAAGGGAGCTTTCTGTAGTGCGTTCTGAATTAATTTCTGCGACAAATCAAAGAAAAATGGATCTTGAGCAGCAACAAAAAGATGCTGAAGAAAGATCGATTGCTTCTCAAAAAGCACTTTACCAATTAAGAAAAACTGCAGAATTGGGAGATAGTATTCATTTGTTCCGTGAAGCAAAACTTAATTCTGAAAGAGAAATTAGTGATTTAAGTTCAAATTCTGATTATGTGAATAGAAAACAAGAGGTTCAAGAAGCTAGAAATAGAGCAGAAGAGGCTAGAGACGCGATTACTGAGGCTGAAAAGGAACAAAAAAGATTGCAAGAAGGTGTTGATATTAAAGAAGCTAGAGAAGGTTTAAAGAAGATGGATTTGGAAGATAAGATCTTTACTAAATCTATAGAAAAAATTTCTTTAAATGAGGCGGCGTTTGATCTTGATAGTGCAATTGCTGCAACTATTAGTTTGCAAGAAGAGCTTACTAGTAGAAATAAAAAGGCATTGGAATTGCAGGCTGATATAAATCAGATTCAAGGTAAAATAAGTGAGATAGAAGATGATGCGGACTCTGCTGCAATTAAAAGTAAACTTGTTCGTGAAGTTTTGGAAAGTCAAATTGAGATTAGAAAAATCAACGATGAGAGATTGACTATTCAGGTTGAGATTGATGAAGCTAAAAAATTAGAATTTATCAAAGGAATGCATTATAATATTTGCAGGTCAGAGGAAGGTTGTGATAAGGCGAGAGAAGAATATGTGAAATTCCAAAATTATTCTAATGGAAAATACGAAACTCCAGAAGCGATATCTGAAAGAGAGAGGTTGTTACATAATATTTATCAGGCAGATCAAAGATTGAAATATGATCAATATGAATTCCTTAAAACTCAAGCAGATGCATCTGGGCATGCAAATCTAGAAATTGATGAAGCTGAAAAGTTTACGACTGATCCAGAAAGTTGGGATAATATTAGAAATAAAACGGAAGAGATAAATAGAGTTCTGGATGAAATTGATGAGAAAAAATCTTTAAGCGACTATCTAAAAGCTGCTTCTGAGAACGCCCAAGCTGAATCTGAAAGTAAAGGCGTTGAATTTAAGGTATATAGTTTGTCGAGTGATAAAGTACAAGCTAATGCTAGAGCTAGATTGGCAAAATTAGATAAAAATGTTAGAAAGAGTGAGTTGCTTTCTTTAAAATCTAAAGATGAGAATAGTTTAACTAGTGCGGAAAAAATTAGAATTAGCGTATTAGAGCAAGAAGTTGATAAGTTTGAGCAAGATGCTAAAAAATACGAATCGGAAGCTGAGAAAATTGAGAGTCAAATTAGTTCTTTGAGTAGTTCTTAATGTTGAATAAATATTAGCTGCGTGGAATCAGTAATGCGACGGGTGACAAATCTAAAGTTCCATACTTCCTTTTTTCACCCAGTCGCATGACGGGGTCCGCGTATTTCAAAAGTTATAAGATATTAAAGAATAATTCCTCAAATTTCCTCTTTTGATGTCTTGACATTAAAGCCTTTAGATCTTTAAATGCGCCCTTCAAATTATGGTTATGGCAGGCGTAGCTCAATTGGTAGAGCATCAGATTGTGGTTCTGAGGGTCGCGGGTTCGATCCCCGTCGCTTGCCCCATTTTTTGCATAAACATTTCTAAAATTAACTTCTAGATAAATGGATATTCTCTTTTTTGCAGCGATAGCTTTTTTTATTTTTTTTAAACTAAAAGCGCAGCTTGGCAAAATTGACGAAGGTGAAAAAAAGCAAATTCAAGATAAAATTTCTCAAAAAAAGCAATTGTTAGAAAGCTTACATAATCAGATGATGAGTGGTCAAAATAAGATGAAAGTGGTAAATGAAGAGCAAAATAAAATCGATGAAAAAATCACCAGCTCCCTTGATCCAAATTCCAAAGACAATTTCTTTAAAGCCATAAAAGCTTGCAACATTTCATCAGAATTTTTCTTAAATGGTGCAAAATCTGCTTTTGAAATGGTTGTTAAAGCTTTTGCTGGCACAGATTTAGAAACTCTTAAATTTTTACTTTCTGAGAAAATTTATGCTGGTTTTGAAGGGTCAATTAATCAAAGAAAAGCTGCTTCACAAACTTTGGTTAGCAATTTAATTTCAATTGAAAAATCAGAAATTATTTCAGCTTCTATGCTTGGAAATGAAGCTTTGGTAACTATTAAATTTGTTTCGCAACAAATTAATTATGTTACTGACAAAGATGGTCAAATTACTGAAGGAAGAAAAGATCAAATTGCTGAATTAACCGATATTTGGACATTCAAAAAAGATGTAACTATAAGCAATCCAAACTGGACAATCGTTTCAACAAACTCTAATTAAACTTATGACTCAAGAATTCGTAAAAAAGTCTTCACTTAAAGTTGGAGAAAAAGAATATAAATTCTTCTCTCTTGAAGAAGTCGCTTCTAAGTTAGGAAAAGATATTTCAAAATTACCATTCAGTTTAAAAATCCTTCTTGAAAATTTAATCAGAAATTTTGATGGAGATGTGGTTAATGAAAATCATATTTCTAGCTTGATTGATTCAGTAAAAGATCCTCAAAAAAGAATAGAAATTGCTTATACCCCGGCGCGAGTTTTGATGCAAGATTTCACTGGAGTTCCTGCAGTTGTTGATTTAGCTGCAATGCGTGATGCGATGAAAAGAATGGGTAAAGATCCTAAAAAAATTAATCCTTTAGTACCAGTTGATTTGGTTATCGATCATTCTGTGCAAGTTGATTTTGCTGGATCCAAGCAAGCATTTGGTAAAAATGTTATTCTTGAAATGCAGCGCAATAATGAAAGATATGAGTTTTTAAAATGGGCACAAAAATCATTTAATAATTTTCGTGTTGTGCCACCCGGAACTGGAATTTGCCATCAGGTGAATTTAGAAAATTTAGCGCAAGTGGTTTGGAGTAAAGAAGTTAATGGTGAAACTATTGTTTATCCGGATACCGTTGTGGGAACTGACAGCCACACTACCATGATTAATGGTTTGGCAGTTTTAGGTTGGGGAGTTGGTGGAATTGAAGCTGAAGCAGCAATGCTTGGTCAGCCAATTTCAATGTTAATTCCAGAAGTTATTGGTTTTAAACTTACAGGAAAATTAAATGAAGGAATAACCGCGACAGATCTGGTTTTAACAGTTACAAATATTCTTCGTAAAAAAGGTGTAGTTGGAAAATTTGTGGAATTTTTTGGCCCAGCTTTGGAATATCTTTCTTTGGCTGATCGTGCCACAATTGCTAATATGGCGCCTGAGTATGGCGCAACTTGCGGTATTTTTCCAATAGATCAAGAAACTATTAATTATTTGAATCTTACAGGCAGAAGCTACGAAAATATCGAGTTAGTGAAAGCCTACGCTAAAGCTCAAAATATTTTTTGTGAAAACTATGCTTTAGAGCCTGAATTTAGTGAAGTGGTAGAGCTTAATATTTCTGGTGTTGAAGCAAGTTTAGCTGGTCCAAAAAGACCGCAAGATAGAGTTTCTTTGTTGCAAGTTGATGAATCTTTTGAAAAATTCTTATCTGAAATTGGTGGATCAAGCGATAAAAACCGTACTTTAATTTCTGAAATCAATTCCGACCTTGGAGATGGTGATGTGGCGATTGCCGCAATAACTTCTTGTACCAACACTTCTAATCCTTCGGTTTTAATTGCGGCAGGTTTATTGGCTAAAAATGCAGTTGCTAAAGGTTTGAAAGTAAAGAGTTTTGTTAAAACTTCTTTAGCTCCGGGATCGCAAGTTGTTAGTGAATATTTAGAAAAATCTGGCTTACAGGTTTATTTAGACGCGCTTGGATTTAATGTTGTTGGCTATGGTTGCACAACTTGTATTGGTAATTCTGGTCCACTTCATCCAAAAATTGAAGAAGCGATAAAAGAGAAAAATCTTTTAGTATCTTCGGTAATTTCAGGAAATCGTAATTTTGAAGGTCGAGTTCATCCTTTGGTAAAGGCTAACTATTTAGCTTCTCCGCCTTTGGTTGTGGCTTATGCTTTAGCTGGAAATATCAAATCTAACCTTGTATCTGATCCAATTGGCCTTGCTAATGACGGTAAAGAAGTCTTTTTAAAAGACATTTGGCCAAGCAAAAAAGAGATTGATGATGTGATTAGAGAGAATATCAAAAGAGAAGTTTTTGAGAAGAAATATTCTGATTTATTCAAGGGTGGTAAGACTTGGCAAGATATTTCCGTTGTACAATCTGACACTTATGCTTGGAATTTAGATAGTACTTACATTCGTTTACCTAACTTTTTTGACGATTTGCATCGCTCTAATTCTGCAGAAATTAAATCAGCTAAAATTTTGGGTATATTTGGCGATTCAATTACCACAGATCATATTTCTCCAGCGGGAAATATTGCCTCTAATTCTCCTGCGGCTGACTACTTAAAAGATAAGTTGGTTAGTCGTGAAGATTTTAATTCTTATGGGTCAAGACGCGGTAATCATGAAGTTATGATGAGAGGAACTTTTGCTAATATTCGCATTAAAAATGAAGTTCTTGAAGGTAAAGAGGGTGGTTTTGCTAAAATTTTTGAAAAGAATTCTGAAGAAAATAAAATTACATCAATTTATGATGCAGCTATGTTTTACAAAGAGCAACAAACTCCTTTAGTAATTTTTGCTGGTAAAGAATATGGAACTGGATCTTCTCGTGATTGGGCGGCTAAAGGGACATTTTTACTTGGAGTTAAAGCGGTAATTGCTGAAAATTTTGAAAGAATTCATCGCTCGAATCTTATTGGCATGGGTGTTATGCCTTTAATTTTCAAGCCTTTACAAGATCGCAAAACTTTAAAGCTAGTAGGAAATGAAACTGTTGATATCTTGGGAATTGATCCTAACATTAAGCCTAAACAAGATTTAAAATGTGTTATTACAAGATCGGATGGCTCTAAAGAAGAAGTCGCATTAATTTGTGGCCTTGATACCAGCAATGAGGTTGAATATTTCAATTGTGGTGGAATTTTACAATTTGTTATGAATCAAATTTAATTTTATTTTATGGATATAAGAGTAATTGGGTCGAATATTGAAATTGGTGAGGCTTTGACACAATATGTTGAAGAAAACCTTGCGAAATCAGTAAAAAAATATTTTGAAAAAGCAGTTAATGCTGTAGTTCATTTTTCAAAAAGTAATCAAACTTTTAAAGTGGTTATTACTGTTAATGAAGGTGTGAAAGGTGGTATTAATGTTAAAAGTGATGCTGAAGCAGGCGATGTTTATGGTTGCTTCAATGAAGCTGCCGAAAGATGTGTAAAACAACTTAGAAGATATAAGACAAGAATTAAAAATTATCGTCATCATGGCGCTGGAATTAAGCAATCAGAGCCTGATTATAAAGCTCTAGACGCTATGAAATATGTACTTCCTCCACTTGCTTATAATGTTTTTGAAGAAATGGAAAGTGAAGAATCTGACGAGTTAGATTCAATGAAAGTTGTTGATGAAAAAACAACTAATATTGAAGAGTTAAGTGTTGAAGAGGCTATCATGCAAATGGATTTACAAAATCTTCCAGCTCTTGTTTTTATCAATAATAAAAACAAAAGATTGAATGTAGTTTATCACAGAAAAGACGGAAATATTTCTTGGATTGATCCAAATTTATAGTTTTTGTACAACTGTCATCCTGAACGAAGTGAAGGATCTCATGAGATATTTCGCTTCGCTCAATATGACAATTTATTAGTTTAATTTTTTAGGACCAAAGGGGGTAAAATCAAAGATGCAAGTTACAATAACCGGAAGAGGCAATTTAGAAATGGCCATCAGAACTTTCAGAAAGAAAACTCAGAAAGAGGGGATTATCAAAGAAGCCAGAAGAAGAAAAGCTTATGAAAAACCTTCTGAAGAGAAGAAAAGAAGAATCGAGGAAAATATTACTCGTAAGAAAAGAAGCAGAAAAGGTGAGTATGTAGCTTAGTTTACATGTCAGCTACCTCGAGTTAAAGATCCTGAAACAAGTTCAGGATGACGGAAGTTGGGATATCCTTCTTGGCCATCATCCTGAATTTGTTTCATGATCTCTTGCAGGTTGTGTTGAATGGCCATAAACGATGTTCTAGAAACAAGTTTGCATAAGTACAAAATTATTTTTACCGCAAAATATCCTCACAAATGAAACTCAATAAAAAAGATCAATCTTTTATTCTACTCATAATTGCCACTTTGGTAATCTTTTATAGTATTTATTCTTTATTCTCTTATCTTTTTTTTACTGCTACATTTCATAGATCGGATGTTAGTAAAGTAATTACTGAAGACTCTTCCAAGCAAACTCAAGAATGGTTTAACACTACCCGTCCTTTAAAAAATGCTGATCTAAAAAATCGCGTCATTTTGTTGAATTTTTGGAGTTATGATTGCGTAGATTGTGAATCTACTATTTTAAAAATTAAAAGATTAGAGCTGCAACATGGAAGCAAGCTCACAGTAATTGGGGTACATTCTGGCAATACATCTAACAAGAATGAATCTCAAGAAATTATCAAATCTATTCTAAAAAATAATATTACTTATCCGGTGGTTAATGATATTAATCTTAAAATTGGCAATGATTTTGAGATAAAAAAATTACCATCTTTAGTTTTAATAAATGCTCATGGTGCGATTGAAAAAACCTATGTTACTGAAAAAGAAATTGCCGATATTGATACTGATGTAGAAGATCTTGTTGCAGAATTTAAATATAAAATTAGCCATAAAGCTTTGCCAATTTTTCTTGAAGAAAATGCTGTCACAGCAAATGTTTTAAGCTTTCCAAGTAAGCTTGAATATGCAAAATTATTTAATTATAAATCTCGTCAAGTTCCGGCAATTTTTATTGCCAATAGTGGTGAAAATAATATTGTAATTATCAATTTACTTGGAGAAATAATTCTCAAAATTGGTGCTGAATCTGGTGGCTTTAAGGACGGTTCTTTTGATGAGGCTGCTTTTAATTATCCTAAAGGCTTGTTGTATAATGACGGTAAACTTTACATTGCAGATACTGGTAATAATGCTTTAAGAGAAATAAATTTTGAGACTGAAAAAGTTACCACTTTGATTGGATCTGGTGAAAGAGGTGATGTCATCAAAAAAACTACTAATGCTGAAGACTTTAATTTAGCTTATCCAAGTGACATTGAATTTTCTTCTGATAATAAAAATATTATCATTGCTAATTCTGGATCTCATCAATTATTAGCCTATAATCTTAAAGATAAGAAAGTTTCTATTTTAGCTGGGAATGGCTCTGATGGTAATGAGGATGGAGAATATCCCGATAATTCTTTGTCACAAATTTCAGATATAGCAGTATACGGTGAAAATATTTATCTGGTTGATTCAAAATTTTCATCTTTACGAGTTCTTAAAGAATCTGGAAAGATTGAAACTTTAGCTAATGGCAAAGAAACAGGTTCTTTATCTCGTCCTACTGGCTTGATGGTTGATGATACTGGCGCTTATATTACAGATGCTGCTAGTCAATCTGTTAAAAGATACGAGTTCTCTTCTGGCAAAATTAATAACTTTATTGGCGCAAGAGAAAGAGGTGATAATATTGGTTCAGCATCTTCTACTCAATTTAATGAGCCAAATGGAATTATTGCGATATTGAATCAATTTTATATTTCTGACTCTAATAATAATCGCATCATATCGGTAAATAGAGGTGGTTTGGAAGTTGATCTTTTTGAGGTGATGCCACCTTTAAAATTATCTAAAGAAGGGTTTTTGCAATATTTACCAAATTTACAAAAATCTGATAATTTAGTTGTGGCAGCAGATAAAGAAATTTCGGTAAAAATTAGCTTAGAAGGCGGTTGGAAAATTAATGAAAAAGGGCCAAGTTTTATTAATTTATTAGAGTTTAAAAAAGATAAACAAGCTGATCTGGTGGCAAGTTTTGATTGGAGTTCTATTAGAGATGAGAATGTTAAATTAACTAAATTAACTTCTGATAAGAATTACACTTTACAGGGCGTGATTTATTATTGCGAAGATAAGAAAAATTCACTTTGTTATGTTAAGAGTTATGAGCAGAAAGTTGCTGCTGATGATGGTGAAAAGCAAGACACCGTTACTATAAAGCTAGGCAACTAGCTTCTCTTATTTAAGTTTAAGATATAAACTTGCTGTTAAACTTAAAAAATAAAAAAGCCTTTAGTTTCATTGAAATGGCAATAGCAATAATCATTATTGCCGTTCTTATTGCCGCGTTAATATCTGGCAGAAGCTTATACCAAACTAAAAATCTATTGATCGCAGTAGCAAAGTATTTTTGAGGGAAAATTAAAACTTAAAAAAACTTGCTGTATCAATATACCGCTGGTTTTTTTAAGTTTTAATTTTTACCAAAAAGACGAAGCTAATGCGATCAATAGATTTTTAGTTTGGTATAGTTGGGGATGTTGAAAATTGAGGAGATTACAACGGTTAAAAAACATAAAAAATCTCTTCTTTTTTAAGATTAGTTTTTTATGATTCTTCCACATTTCTAAGTGAGGAAAATCAAGCTTTTAAAGCTGATGCCAAGCGTTACTCTGGCGTGAGTTTTCAAATTCAAAAAAATCAAAAAAATGACAAAGAACAAATCAGAACTTCAACAACCTGTCGATCAAGTTATTAGCCAACCAGAAGTGTTGGAAAAAGAAGTGAACATGAACGCATACAACGCTGATTCAATTAAAGTTTTGCGTGGTCTTGATGCTGTTAGAAAAAGACCCGGAATGTACATTGGTGATACTGATGATGGAAGTGGATTACATCACATGGTTTACGAAGTTGTGGATAATGCCATTGATGAAGCTTTGGCTGGTCATTGCGATGAAGTTTTGGTGGCGATTAATTCTGATGGATCGGTTACTGTAAAAGATAACGGTCGTGGTATTCCAGTTGATATTCATGATGAAGAAGGTGTTAGTGCTGCGGAGGTAATTATGACGCAGCTTCACGCTGGTGGTAAATTTGATCAAAATTCTTACAAAGTTTCTGGTGGTTTGCATGGTGTGGGTGTGTCGGTTGTAAACGCGCTTTCTGATTGGTTGCATTTAAATATTTGGCGCGACGGTAAAGAATATTTCATGCGTTTTGAAAATGGTGATGCGGTTACGCCACTTAAAGAAATTGGTGCAGCTAAGGGCAAGAAAGGTACGCAAGTTACTTTTCACCCATCAAAAGAAACTTTTACATTCACAGAATTTAACTTTGCCACTCTTGAACAAAGGCTGAAAGAGCTTTCATTTTTGAACTCGGGCGTAAAAATTATTCTAAAAGATTTGCGCGGCGACGAGCCAAAAGAAGTTACTTTATTCCATGAAGGTGGTGTTGAAGCTTATGTAAAATATCTTGATAAAAGTAAAAATGCCCTACATCAAACCATTAGCTTAATTGCTTCTGACAAAACCAGCGGAATTAGTCTTGAAGTTTCAATGCAATGGAATGACAGCTACCATGAAAATTTATTGTGCTTCACTAACAATATTCGTCAAAGAGACGGTGGAACCCATTTGGCTGGTATGCGATCGGCACTTACCAGAACAATTAACAGTTACGCTGGCGACAATAAACTTTTCAAAAAAGAAAAAATTGTTTTAAGTGGCGAAGATGTGCGTGAAGGTTTAACCTGCGTGCTTTCGGTTAAAGTTCCAGATCCAAAATTCTCTTCACAAACTAAAGATAAATTAGTTTCTTCAGAAGTTAGAACTTTTGTAGAATCTTGGGTGAATGATAAATTGGCGCAATGGTTTGAAGAAAGACCAGCTGACGCAAGAATCATTGTTGGCAAAGCTGTAGAAGCGGCTCAAGCTCGCGAAGCTGCAAGAAAAGCCAGAGAATTAACCAGAAGAAAATCATCACTTGAAATTTCAAACTTACCTGGAAAATTGGCTGATTGCCAAGAAAAAGACCCAGCATTAAGTGAAATTTTCATCGTGGAAGGAAACTCTGCGGGTGGTTCAGCGAAGAGTGGTAGAAACAGAAAATTTCAAGCGATTTTACCAATTCGTGGTAAAATTTTAAATGTGGAAAGAGCAAGATTTGATAAAATGCTTTCTTCAACTGAAGTTGGAACAATCATTACCGCGCTTGGTACTGGTATTGGTAAGGATGATTTTGATGCGCTAAAAATTCGTTACCACAAAATTATCATCATGGCGGATGCCGATGTGGACGGTTCTCACATTAGAACTTTGCTTTTGACTTTCTTTTACCGCCACATGCCGCAATTAATTGAACGCGGATATTTGTACATTGCACAACCGCCACTTTACAAAGTGAAAAAAGGTTCAAGTGAAGTTTATTTAAAAAATGAACATGCTTTGCAAACTTACATTGTGGACAACGCTTTAAATGGCGCGATTTTAAAATCTAAAGCAGGCGACAGATCTGGGGCAGACTTCCTTGATTTTGTTGGTAAGTTGACCAAATTTTCAACATTAATTACGGGCTTGTCGCGCTTTATTCCCGCTGATATTGCAGAGAATTTAGCTTTGGCAGGAGTTTTTGATAAAGATTGGATGGGAGACGATGCTAAAACCAAAGCTCTTTTGACAAAAATTGAAAAACTTTTCCACATTAATTGTGACGATGAAATAAAATGGAGCGCGGCTGTAACTGATGATCAAGATATTGAAATGATCAAAGAAACCAGAGGCGTAAAAAGTTCTTATTTTGCTAAAAAATCAAATTTTGATTTGCCAGAAGCTGTGGCAATTGCGCAAGTTAAAGAGCAAATTTTAGCTGACTTTGAAGGTTCGGTTAAATTGCTTAGAGGCGAAGATGAATTTGTTGCTCACAAGCCAACTGAACTTTTAAATGTTATTTTAGAAATTGGTAAAAAAGGCGTTACAACGCAAAGATTTAAAGGTCTTGGTGAAATGAACGCTGAGCAACTTTGGGAAACAACGCTTGATCCATCTAACAGAACTTTATTGCAAGTTAAAGTTGATCAGCCGGAAGAAGCTGATGAAACTTTCTCAATTTTGATGGGAAATGTGGTTGAACCTAGAAGAGACTTTATTCAGGAAAATGCTTTGAAGGTTGTTAATTTGGATGTTTAATTTATGACAAAAGATATTCGCTTTGTACAAAGATTTAATAATTTTCTAAAAGCTTTTATGCAGCTTGAAAGTGCCATTTCTTTAACTAAGGAACGCAAACTTTCTGATCTTGAGAAGCAAGGTTTGATTCAAGCTTTTGAATATTGTCATGAATTAGCGTGGAATGTTTTAAAAGATTTTTTACAAAATGAGGAAGGAAAAAGTGAAATTTATGGTTCAAAAAGTGCCACACGCGAAGCTTTTAGAGTTGGATTAATTAGCAATGGAGAAGTGTGGATGGAAATGATTAAAGATCGTAATCAAACTTTAAATACATACAATAGTGACACTTCGGAGCAAATTTTTAATAATATTGTTAAAAGTTATTTTGCTGAATTTGTGTCATTTAAAAATAAGTTTAAAAAATTAAAAGAAGCAGCTGAATCATGATTTGGGGATTAAGTGAGAGAGTTGTTGAAGAGATTTACTCGATTTTTAAAAAATATCCCGTTGTTAAAAAAGTGGTGCTTTACGGTTCGCGTGCTAAAGGAAATTACCGCGAGGGTTCCGATGTAGATTTAACATTGTTTGGAAAAGGTTTAGATGGGGTTTTATCAAAAATAAATAATGATCTTGATGATTCTTATTTGCCTTACAAATTTGATGTTTCAATTTTTGACGAGCTTTCTGATCCTGATTTTATTGATCACATCAGACGAGTTGGCGTAACTTTTTATGAAAAAAAGTGTTAAATTTCTATTCCCTCACTTTAAAAAATTCCAAAGAAAAAAATCTTTACCGTCAACTTGTTGAATCTGATGCTGTTGATGCAGCCACCATTAAGCGCGGTAAAAAAAATCTCATCTCTTTTGCTTGTAACGACTATTTTGGTCTGTCGCAAAACTTGGCTGTAAAAAAATCTGCTATTGATGCAATTAAGAAATATGGCGTTGGAGCGCGTGCTTCGCGTTATGTTACGGGGAATAATTCTTTGTATGCGAAGTTGGAAAAACAAATTGCGCGCATGAAAAAATGTGATGAGGCGATTGTGTTTTCTTCAGGATATGCCTGTGCAATTGGAGTTATTCCGGCTTTGTTGGGTGAGGGTGATTTAATTGTGGCAGATAAGTTGATTCATTCGAGTTTGATTGATGGAAGTAAGCTTTCTGGGGCGAAGTTGATGCGGTTTTTGCACAATGATATTTTGCATGCAAGAAAAATTTTGCAGGAGAATCGTGGGAAGTTTAAGAAATGTATTATTATTACAGAGACTGTTTTTTCAATGGATGGTGATGTGGGTGAGGTTGAGGAATTGTTGAAATTGGCGGTGGAGTTTGATGCGATTTTGGTTTCGGATGATGCGCATGGGTTGTTTTTGAATGAACGAAAAGACGGATTGTTTTTAGCCTCCTTTGAAAAAGGAGGTGGATCAAATGCGTTAGCATTTGAGACGGAGGATTTAAATAAAACTAGCTCCGATTCTTTGTGCTGGACTGGGCTTGTAGCCCAGTCCACATGTTCATATCAGGTTAATTCAGAAAATGAACATGAGGACGGGGTTACAAAACCCGTCCAGCCCCAACACAAACTTCTTCAGGATTTAAATAAAACTAGCTCCGATTCTGCTTCAAAAAAATCCTCCGTCTTGCTTCGCAAGCCACCTCCTTTTTCAAAGGAGGCTTTACATCTCAAACTGGGCACTCTCTCAAAATCAACAGGCTCACTGGGTGGGTACGCTTCTGGTAATAAAATTCTCATTGATTATTTACGCAATTTTGCCAAATCAGCAATTTATTCAACCGCTCTTCCGCCAGCTATTCTTGCCGCCTCACTTACCTCTTTAAAAATAATTGAGAAAAAAAACTCCAGAAAAAACTTAGGCAAAAAAACATTAGAAAATGCTGCTTATTTTTGTCAACTAATGAATTTGCCAAAACCACAATCAGCAATTGTGCCAATAATTATTGGTGACAATAAAAAAACTTTAGAAATTGCCAGAAAAGTTGCCAAAAAAGGTTTTTTAATTTCAGCAATTCGTCCACCAACTGTGGAGGTTGGAAAGGCAAGGCTTCGTATTACATTTTCAAGTGAACACAAGAAAAATCAGATTAAAAAATTGGCGGAAGTTTTAATAAACTTATTTAAATAAAAGTGCATGAAAACTTTAATAATTGCAATCTTTCCTGAAGAGAAAGATTTATTTGATTTTAAAGAAAAATTCGCAGATGAATTAAGAAGAGATGATGTTATTTTCATCGAAAATCCTAACAATAAAACTGATCTTGAGAATCAGTTAGAACCTCATTGGAGAAAATTTGATAGGGTTGTGGTTAGCGCTCATGGCGGTCAAGGGGAAATTCCAACCATGACTGTTGGAGAAGATAAAGTTACAATTACCGATGTGATCAAGGCTTTTAATAAAGACAAAGAAGGAGCTCTCAAAAAAATTCACCTAACTTCTTGTTTCATTGGATCTAATTTTGACAGAATTGAAAAAAAGATAATTTGAGTAATTATTATTCAGAATTAAATGGGTCTTTGCGGGATGGTCAAATTTTAGTTCTACATGGCGATTCTTACACTGGTGGTATTACAACCTCTCTTGATCAAAGATTAAAAGAAATTGTTAAAAGCGTAAATTACAGCATTAGTGAAGCAGTGTTCGATTCTGCTGAGGCAATGTCTGTTGTTTTCAAGAAACATAGCAACCAAACAGAATCTGCTTCATTAGAGACTTTCTCTTATGAGCCCGTCGCAAATCTAATTTCCCAAAAAATTCAGCATCAGAAAATTTGGTTTGGAAGTTTTAGAAATTTTTTGTTTAATTTTTTTGCAGTTTTTGCTGATTTTTCCCGCGATTTGATTCGC
>Ga0214921_10000524_pt1 | contig 71830 bp, 77 predicted proteins | sample LL1505_MetaG_FD_177992 | JGI IMG/M metagenome (GOLD analysis project Ga0214921, IMG submission 177992) | Freshwater microbial communities from Lake Lanier, Atlanta, Georgia, United States - LL-1505 | ecosystem: Environmental > Aquatic > Freshwater > Lake | place: USA: Georgia | collected... | reverse complement strand
GTAAAAAACTTTCTTGGAAGACATGTATCAAAGAGTTGTTGTGGTTTATCCGAGGAGATACAGACAACAAGATATTGAATTCTCAAGGAGTTCATATATGGGATGGAAATGCTTCTAAAGAGTTTTTAAAGAGTAGAGGATTAGAATATGAAGAAGGAATATTAGGTCCTATTTATGGTTTTCAGTGGAGACATTTTAATGGAGACTATCAGAATCAAAGTGGAGGAATAGATCAGTTACAGTATATTATAGATCAATTAAAGAATCCGGAGACAAGAAATTCAAGAAGATTGATTATGAGTGCGTGGAATCCAACTCAATTAGATGACATGGTATTACCCCCTTGTCATGTAATGTGTCAGTTTCAATACATGAATGATAAGTTGTCTTGTTCGTTGTATCAACGAAGTGGAGATGTTGGTTTAGGAGTTCCTTTTAATATTCTATCTTATGGTGTCTTGACACATTTGATAGCAAAACATTGTGGTTTAGAAGTAGGTGAGTTTGTTTATTTTCTGGGGAATGCGCATATATACGAAGAACATATGGAAGCCTTGAAACAACAAATAGTAAGAGAGCCTTATGTTTTTCCTAAAATAAATATAAAAAAAACATATGAAAATATAAGTGATTACAAAATAGAAGATTTTGAAATCATCAACTATATATCTCATGAAAAAGTAATCATGAAAATGATTGTTTAATGTTTCTTTCTTGTTTTGTTGTTGGAATAATAATTATCGGTCATGACAGAAGAAGAATGAGCTGTTTTCAAAGACATAAGAGGAGATACTTTTGTATAAAGACCTAATGGAACAGCTAAATGAGAAGTTCCTCCTCCTGTTTGTTTGTCATGAAACATGGTATTTATTTGAAATCCTCCACTGTATAATTCATCATTTATTTTATAATAAACCAATTCATCTGGTTGTATTTCATTCATAAATTAATAGATGATAATATTTTTACCTTCTAAATTTATACTTTCTTTTACTTTTATAAGTTTTACTTAACTTTGTTGCGTCGTTGAGTGCGAGTAAAGAAAAAGGGACTATAGCTTGTTTAACAACCTCATAAAAAAAACCTCCTTTTTTTTTTGTGTGTCTTTTTTTTGAATGCTTTCTTTTTCGTCTTCCTCCAGTCATTTTAGGAACATAACTAGATCCTGAATCTCCTATAGGATATAAAACATTGGATGGATTCATAAGATTTTTTGTTCCCATTGTTCTATCAAATTGACTATTTTGATCTCCATAATTATTGGATACATAAGTTGTAGCACTGGTTCCAGACGCAGGTGTAAAACCACCTCTTTTTTTTCTTGTGTATGTCATTATATTAATAGAAAAGAAAATAATTATTTATAAAGGTTTAGACGTAGTAAAATATAAACTTGTAAAACAAAATTTAATAATATCAGAATAAAAATAAGCAAAACCAATAAAATAAATAAATAAATATAAGGATAAATATTTTGAATCAATAATTCAATTAATGGACTACAAATAATTTTTATTTCATTTTGTATATCTTTTTTTTTTAAAATAGATAAACACTGTTCTAATAAAGTATTTTTCATATGTAATCTTTATATTTATTTATTCGTGATAATCCTAATTAAAAAATATGTATTCTTTTTAAAATATGGAAAATATTATTGAACCAACTTCTAGTTTTGATTTTTCACATTTGAAATTACTATTACCATCACCTATACAAAATTATTTTTTTTCAAAAATATCTTATAAAAACAATCCTTTCTATATCAAATGTCCTAAATGTTCTACAAAACAAGGTATAGTAAAAACACATAAAAAAATGAATACAGATCTAATGTTTGAGATAATAGAAACTGAATTAATGGATTGGATAGAACATTTAGAACAAATGTGTATTGAACTCATAAGTAAGCAAAGTAGTGTTTGGTTTGAAGAACCTTTAGAGAAACAGGACATAGAAAACGCATTCATACCTAGTTTAAAGTTGTACAAGTCAGGTAAATTTTATTTGCTTCATGTAAACATTAAACCAAATATCAAAGTATACAATGAAGAAGACAGTGTTGTTTCTTTAGAAGAAATAAACGACAATTCTTTGTTAAGTATTATTGAAATACAAGGTATCAAGTTTAATAGTAAAAATTTTCAGATTGAGATGGAATTAAAGCAATGTATGATCATACAACCTGATCCGTTTTTAGATAATTGTTTTACAAAAACACCTATAACAAAAGAGAGAAAATTAATTTTTGACAAAGATGAACCAGAAGATATAGAAGCTAGTCAAGAAATAAAGGAAGTAAAACAAGAAGTAGTAAAAGAGGAGAAAAAACAAGAAGTAAAGGAAGAAGAATTAGGAGATTTAGAAGATTCAGAAGATTTAGAAGAATTAGATTTAGAAGATTTAGACGATTCAAAAGATTTAGAAGAAGTAGAAAATTTAGGAGAAATAAAAGAAGATGAACCAATAAAATTAAAAAAACCCGATGAGGTTTATTGGAATATGTATCAAAAAGCTTTAGAAAAAGCAAAAGAGTTGAAAAGACAAGCAATAGAAAGTTATTTAACAGCAAAAAATATAAAAGAATTGTACAATTTGGAAGAAATAGAACTTCAAGAAGATTTAGATGAATTAAATAAATTTTAAAAAATATTTTATAATTTATTTTATATAATGAAGTTTTCAATGGAGAAATTGTATAAAGATTTTGAAAAAAACATTGTGTTGTATTCTTTTATAATTATTATCATTATTTTGGGAATTTATTATTATTATAATCACTTGAATAAAAAGTCAAAGGGGTATGAAGGAAACACTTCTACTCCAAATAGCGCTTATTCCAATTCAACCGGACAAAAACCTCCTCAGGCTTCTCAACCTTTAGGACAAAATGAAGTTTATTCTTCTGTAAATTTCAATAATACAAATTCCAACCCCATGGTTACATGTAATAATTCACAAAATCCTAGTGATTTACTACCCAAAGATACAAACAGTAATTGGGCGAGTTTGAATCCTCAAGGTAAAGGCGATCTGTCAAATATTAACTTGTTGAAATCTGGCTATCATTTAGGAATAGATACCATTGGACAAACATTGAAGAATGCGAACTTACAAATACGTTCAGAACCTCCAAATCCACAATTGAATGTTGGACCATGGAACCAATCAACCATTACTCCTGATTTCATGAGACCTCCTTTAGAGCTTGGTGCTGGAAGTCAATAAATTTTTGATGATTATTATTTAATAAAATGTATAACTAAATAATAATTAATTTCTTTTCCTTCTTCTTTTTTTTGTTCTTTTTCTCTTTCTCTTTCCAAGTGCCAACTCTTCTTCTTCTAAAGGTGGTGGTGGTAGATAAGAAGGCGGTGGTGGTGGTGGTGGTGGTAAAGAAGAAGGTGGTGGAGGAGGAGGAGGATCACTTGGAGATAAAGCCTTTTTATATTTGTATGGGCTACGAAATTCAGGAGATTTAGATTTAGATACACCTTTATCATAATGTTTTAAATAATCAAATTCAAAAAATGTGAAATTTGGCATTTGTTTGTTATACATAGTGTATTTACAATTGCTATTACTCTCTTTTATAACGACACCAAAATTATCGGGATCTCCATCTATGGATTCTACAATTTCTTCTAAAACAATAGTATGTCTACCATTCATCAAGAAAAATTTTTTTGTTGGGTCATCCATACAGTCATAAACGTAATCGTCTTTTGTTCCTAACTCAGAATCTATATAAGAAAAGTATGACGCACAAATATAAGATTTAGATAGTATGTTTGTTAATACATCTTTTCTGAATGTTTGCTCATCTGTTAAAAGATAATATAACCTCTTTGTTTTTAAATGACCAATATGTATATCTTTTTGTTTATTTACATTTTTTATCATGGTAATGACATCATGAATAATTTGTTTCAAGGATGAACGATTAAACGTATATATATTTGTATAATAAGATATTTCTGTTTTTAAATCATCATAATATCTTCTTTCCCAACCATCTATTTTTGCTGAGTTGTCTCTTTTGTTTACACCTGTAATAATATCTAAGACATAATCTAAATATAATTTTACATTATCTCCTTTGACAATATTTGTTTTTCTAGATAGAGTAGCTAAATGATAAATGAAGTAAAACAAAAAATAATAAGATATCATAGGTCTACAATCTCTATCTGTTTTGTATTTTTTTACTATGTCATCTATGTTACTAATAAAATTACTGTAGTTTTGGAATAATAGTTGACATGAAGATTCATCATAATTTTTAAATACAGATCCGCCATTTATTTCTAAATCCATGTTTAAATAATAATTGGAGATGAGAGTAGATGTAGAATACAACCAACAATCACCGTTTTTTTGTTTTGTTTGAAAAGAGTCTCTTCTTCTTAATCTTTTTGTCATATATACTAGTGGTTTTATTTTTTTTTCTTCCTTCTCCTACAAACTCTTCTGTCAACTCTGTTCTGGAAAAAATTGGATGTCTATATTGATATTTATTCAATTGAATTGTTACAGTATTCTCATGACATAATAATTTCAGATAAAACTTGTATTGTTTTTTATTGTATAAATATTCTATGATAGGTTGTAAAAGGGGTTGTATTTGTTCAGGTGAATAACTTGTAGTAAAAAAAGAAGGATTTATTTTTTCTATGATATCTTTTAAATAAGAATTTGTTTCAAAATGAAAAGGTGAAGATATATCACATCTATAGTTTGTAGAACTTACATACAAAAAAGAGGTAAAATGAAATTTTTTAAATTGTTCTTTGTCTATACGACCTCTACATAACGAATTACTATCTTTTACAATAATACTCCAGTCTTTTTTAGAACCAACAAATTCTTCCATAGTAAAGACATGACTACTATTGACAACAACAAATTGATTTTCATCGCTTGTCATATCTTCTTTGTAACAAGGATAATAGTACAACTTTTTATTTTCTGGATCATTATAGGACAAATAAGAAGAAAGAAGATAACTGTTTTCTAGTATATCTTGTATTTTACTTATATCTAACTCATGAGTAAGATTATGTATTTGTATATCTTGAAATAAAAAATATTGTTGTATCAATACATAAATTTTATTTATGATAGAGATGAGTGCTTCTCTTGGAGTTAAATGAACAGAATGTTGAGGAGAACTTCTGGAAGAAAACCAACTGGGTAATAACATCTTGGCTAACTTATGAGTAGTCAAATAAGGATTCCCTCCAATCATTTCATCCTCTGAATCATAATCAATATCAGGTGAATCTATCGCATCTATGATATAAGGAGAATGATAACTATCAGGAGAAGAAGGAGTGTCTTTTATTTTATCCAATAAATATTTTAAAAATTTTTCTTTGTAAAAATACAAATGATATTTTAGATTGTTGATTAGATTGTCTACAAATATCATAGTTTGTTTGCCTTTTTTAAATTTATCCATGTTGTTGGTTTTCATTCCAATAAAATAGAAGAAAAAGAATAAAAAATGATAATAAACTTCAGAATGGCAATTTGCCCAATGAGAATACAATCCTAACATTTCATGTAAATTTTCTTCCTCCACAAAATAATTAAAATTAGTAAATTTTTGTTTTTTAGTAAACTCACAGTCATCATTTTCAAACAAAGATTTATAGTTCTCTTTCAAATCATAACGATAAAAAAAATTAGATAGTAAAGTACAAGAGGAATACAACCAGCAATCTTCAAATAATTGGACCCTATGAAAAGATTTTTTTCTTGTTAATTTTTTACTCATTTATATAATATTAATATATATAATTCGTAATACTTAAAATTAATTCATCTTTTAATAAATTAATGGAAGAAGTAATTGATATTACACCCATTTCTTTTGATCAAGATTTTCCTTTGAGGTCATCTAATTTTGGTGATGGTGTAGAATTATTAATGAATGATAAGAAAAAAGACGTTTCTATTGAAATGACGGATTTGAATGATTTAGAACAAGAATTAAATAATTTATCCAATTCTTCTTCTATGCCTTCTTCTGTACCTTCTTTTGAACAAAAAGAAGAACCAAAGAATGTTAGCTTTGAAAATTTAGGAGAAGCCACATCTAATACAGCTCCCGCGCAAAAAACATGGGATGGATTTCAAAAGTTTAATGAAATTCCCACACAACCCAATGTTCAACCTACTTCAAACATGAGCAAAGAAGATTTATTAAGAGAAAAATTAAAGTATTTAAGAAAATTAGAAAATTTAGAAAAGAAAGGGGTTGAACTCACCAAGAAATATACGATGGATTCTTCTTTACAAGAAATGATCGGAGAATATGAAATGATTATTGAAGAAAAAAACAAACAAAACTCTGTGAAATTTCAAGGAAATATGATGATGGCTATTATCAATGGTATAGAATTTTTAAATAACAAATTTGATCCCTTTGATATTAAGTTGGATGGCTGGGGAGAACAAATCAATGAGAATATCAATGATTATGACGAAGTGTTTAGTGAATTACATGAGAAATACAAGACAAAAACTAGTATTGCTCCTGAATTAAAGTTATTGTTTCAATTAGGAGGAAGTGCTTTGATGGTTCACATGACCAATACGATGTTTAAGAGTTCAATGCCTGGTATAGATGATATTTTCAAGCAGAATCCTGACTTGATGAAACATTTCCAAAACGCCGCAGTCAACTCTATGGGCAATACCAATCCAGGATTCTCTGGTTTCATGAATAATGTCATGGGAAATAACAGTCATGCGCCACCCCCTCCTCAACCTTCCCAGTCCTTTAATCCACCACCTTTTTTTAACGATGGTATCAAGATTGAAGAGAATTACCAAGATAGTTTTATTCAACATGAAAAGGCACAAAAGTCTTCTAGACAACAAAGACCTGATATGAAAGGACCTACAAGTGATTTAGATGATATTTTATCCGGATTAAAAACAAAAACAATCAATATTCAACAGAATGATGAAAACATGACGGTAAATAACAGTAGTACGATCAGTATTTCTGATTTGAAAGATTTACAAACAGAAGGAAACTTACCAAAAAGGGCCAAGAAAACCAAGTCCAATAAAAATACAATTAGTTTATCCTTGTAAATAATCATTCAAAAAAGATATATTGTGAAATAAATTAGCTATTTGATTGGATTTTCCTCCTTTAGATTCTTTTGTTTCTGGAGTTTCTTTTGATTCTGGTGGTCTCTTTGTTTTTTTTATTTTTCTTGGTTCTTCTTTTATTGGTTCTTTTGTTGCTTCTGTTGCTTCCTTTGCTTCTTTTGGTATTATAGACTCAGGTAAAAACTTTTCAACAGGAAAGTCAGGATCATGACTCAATAAATATTCTTTTGATAATAATTTTGGTTTGTAAGAAACATTTCTTATTTCATCAATGTTTCTTAGGATATTTTCTTTTTTGTTTTCACAACCTAATTGAATACCTTTTAAACTTCTTACTCCACTTGTTCCGAGTAAACCACTAAACCCTTTCAAAGTACTAGGATCATGTTTTCCTGGTATTATATCCAACTCTATATGAATAAAATAAGAAAAAGGAGAATCTTTTGCTAATTCTTCTTTTTTCTTTTCTTTTCTTTCTTTCTTTTCTTCTTTTTTATCACCACCGCCATGATATCTTAAGAATTTTAAAGGATTACTTTCAATAAATTTGACCTGAAATATATCTCTTAATCTTCTTCTTATTTCAGTTCTGTGTTTTTCAATCAAAGATGACATGGATAGTGATGTAGTTTTTAATATATTGTATAATTTAATCAAATCAATATCAGTAGTCATAAAATGATCATTAGAGGTCAAATAAATATACATGATATTTTGGAATTTACTTTTTACATAGGCTGATTGTTTCATTAAATTGTTTGTCATAAAAGAGTTGTATTCATTTAAATCAATATCGCTAAATCCATTCAAAGAGAATTGTCTGACGTAAGGGTTGTACTGTACTTGATTTATTTTATTGAATAATATTAATTTATAATACATGAAATATAATAAATAGTTATCTAAATCAAAAAAGTTATAATTGATATCAACGTTGCTATTTGATATACATAAATTATTCAAATAATATACATTATTCGTTGTTTTGTCATGATAAATAAATTTTATTTTTTTGCTTATTTTAGGTTGTAAATAATTGTTTTTGATACCCAATGGAAAAGAATTTAAAAGTGTATAATCTTTTTTTATATCATTACCATTTATAATTTTTACATGGTTGTGAAAATCTAAAATACTTACTGTATTTATATAACTAGATTCAATAATTTGAAACGATACATTGTCAGATAATTTTAACTTATTCAAGATAATATATAATCTTTTATTGGATGATTTTTCTTGTATTTCATCACCTATTTTGTAAGTATTATTATTTTTTTCTAATATATAATAATAATATTTGGATGTGGTTAACATATTCGCATAATAAAAAATATTAATATTACTAAAAACGGGTGCTTCGTCTACCATTACAGTTATATTTTTTTTTGTTTTTATATCTCCTGTGGGATTTATAATTTTTTTTATCAAGTAAATCATGATAATGAATAAATTTTTTATTGTTGTATTATTACAGTAAACATTCAACCTACATACGTTATAAAAGGATGTTTTGACAGATGAATTCGTAGAAAATTCGTCTTTGTAATTAATATTGTTTACTAATTTTGTTATTATATCATCAAACTTTGTATTTACTTTTGTATCGGTGTCATTAAATAAATTATATATTTTTTCAGTTATATTTCCTTCTGATCTCTTTTCTACTGAGCCAATTATTTTTTTTGTTATATTATTCAAATCAATTGAATTTGACGCAAAATAAGTAGGAAAAATAGTATTGTACAAATAACTGATAGACAATAATAATCTTTGTGTATCCATGTTTTTTGGGTTGAATATCTTTTTAATGATTTCAGGTGTATTGTTAAAATGAAAGTTGTCTGATTCAGTAGGAAATATATTCAAAACATAACTATAAAAGTTGTATAAACGTTTTTCAGATTTTGGATTATTGAATAATTCCAAGTATTCAAAGGATTCAAACATCAAAATCTCTTTATAGATAAAAATAAAATCTATCAATCTATCTATTTTTGTTGTCTCAGGAAAAGTAAAATCTTTATAACGTTTATCAAATATTTGTAACTTGTATTTAATAATAGATGTATTACTCCAGAGTTTGCTTTCTCTCTCTATATTTATTTTTTTTAAATACCAATTGTTTACAGATACACTTTCTTTTCTTGATAAAAAATTATAAAAGATTCCATTATCAATAACATCTATCAAATCATATTGTACCATACGTGTTTGTTCAAATTCATCTTTGTCAAATACAAAATGTTCAATGTTGTTTATTTCATTGGTAAAATGACACTTTTTTAATAATGTATTGTTTATGTCAAGAACATTATTTGTTACAAACATATACAGCGAATAATTACAGAAATTGATCAATATTTCATTGTTTAAATAAGGAGTAATAAAATAAAATAATTTATTGATATTATGATTTAATTCATTATATAAACGATAATATTTACATAACAAAGAATTACTAAAAATAACTTCTTTGAAATATACAATTTTTATGTCTTGTAGTTCTGATAAATTTATGTTTGTATAATTATTGATAGAGAATGGAATAGAATACATAGAATTTTTAGTTAATTTAGAGTAATATAGATGATTGTATAAATAAGAAAAAGTAGAATATTCTTTTTGTATCATGAAATAATTCATACAATTTGTATTGTAATTCAAATATTGGAATAAAATAACTTGAATCAAATAGACAATGAGAATAAGCATTGAGTAAGTAAGTGTGTTGTTTTGGATGAATGTAACAAAATCTATTTTTTCATGTTGAACAGTTAATTTTGATAAAGTCTTTTGTTTTTTTAACTCAATTAATATTTCATCAAAGTCTCTTCGTTTATCCAATTTATCAAATAATGTCAAGTTTTTTACAAAAGAAACAGCATAATTATCTATGATAGATTTATCAAAAGACAAGTCCAATGTTTTCTTTATATAATCAGCTATAGGTTGTAATTGTATATTTTTCTTTATATCACTTAAGGTTGATAACATTCCACCTCCTTTTGTTTCGTCTGGCGGTGTGGGTGGTCCTCCTTGTTTTCCTGATGATTCTTCTTCTTCTTCTCCTTCTTCTTCTTCTTCTTCTTCTTCTTCTCCTTCTCCTGCTTCTTCTATTGTTTGTAATGAACCTCTAATATCTAACATATCACTTATTATTTTGGGAGTCTGGTTAGATATTTCAGAACCTGTTTGTTTTTTTTTTGTTTCTTTGAGACTTGCGAGCGTGGTGTCCATAATTTGTCTAACCTCAGGAGAAGGTTGAATCACTGTTATAGGTGTGTTGAGTATTTTTTCTAAATTTTGTATTAGCTCTCTCAATTTATTATTAGCCTCTATAAGTTCAGTTATACCACTTGTTAAACTACTTGTTAAACCAGCGTTTTCTGTTTTTATTTTATCTAATTCTCTTTCAATATCAGATGTATAAGTTAATATTTCTATAATTTTTTGTTTTAACACTTCTTTTTCTTCTTCTTGTTGTTTTAATAATTTGTCTTTCTCTTGATTTTTTACTGTTAAATCTATTACTTGTCCTATACTAATAGCTAACTGTTTATCTAGTTGTTTTATTCTTTTAAGTAATTTTTCATTTTCAGCTGATACACCTTGTAAACTTGTTAATTCATTCACCACCTTTTCTATTTGTTCAGCTTGTTTGTTTATTTGTTGTTTTAATCTTTCTATCTCTTGAGCTTGTGATGTTAATTTTTGATCTTTTTCTTTTAATAGTTGTTCTTGTTGTTGTAATAGTTCTCTTTGTCTAAGAATATCACGGGTAAGATCACTTTGTAATGTGTCTTTTTCTTTTGTTAATCTAACAATTTCTTGGTCTTGTGCTATTCTTTCTTTGGTCAATTGATCTATTTGACTTGTTTGTTGTCTTATTGTTTCAGTTAAATCATCTTTTTCTCTTTTTAACTTGGTTACTTCTTCATTAAGTAAATCATCACGGTTTCTTAAATACTCAATACGACTTGTTAATGATGCATTATCTCTTTCACGTTTTAATACATCATCCCGACTATCAGCTAAATCTTTTTCTTTATTTATTGCTTGGGTTTTCCTACGTTTTATCTCTTCTTGTTGTTCTCTTATTGTTTCTTGTTGTTCAGCATTTACCTTTTGTAAATCTCTTATTCTTGTTTCCATATCTTGTAATTGTTGTTCTTGTGTTCTTAATTGTTGTTGTTGAGTCGCTATTTCTGCTGTTGTTCTACTTACTTGATCGGTTAGGTCTGTTATGTGGAGTCCTTGTCTAGCTATTTCGTTGTCTCTTTGAGCTATTTCGTCGTGTTTTTCAGCTAAAAAGCTCCGTTGATTATCTAATCTTCTTTGTTGGATTCTTATTTCCCGATCTTTTGCTTGATTCGCTGTGGTTAGTTGTTGATTTGCTGCTGTTTGCTGATCTAGTAATCGTTGTTGGTGACGATATCTTTCGCGCATGTCATGAAATCCTGCTAGTAGATGTTGATATCTTGCTTGTTCCTGACGTTGTAAAGCTTGGAGTTCTCTTATACGTTCTTCACTTTCTCTATTGTCTCTAGTCAAACGTTCATTATCTAATCGTAATGCTTGAATTATACCCTCTTTATTCGCACTTAAAGCACGAATCTTTTGTAATTCATCTCTGACACCTTTTAATCTATTTATTAGTATATTTAAATATATATCTTTAGTCTTAAGTGTAGCTTGAGAACTTTGATATTGTGAGGTTCTTAGTGCTAACTTACTTGTTATGTCTGTTATTCTTTTTTCTAACCCTTCTTTTTCTTTGTCTTTTTTAACCAATACTGCTTTTAGCTCTCCTATTTCCTTTACTAATTTACCAATATCTTCTTTTGACTTATCTTCTAACTTTTTTATATCTTTTTTATATTTTTCTATATCATCTGCTGATTTAATAATAACAGGGGGTACAGGTTTACTTCCTACACGAACTGTAGGTCCTTTTGCTTTTGAATATTTAATAGAAGGACCAAATTTACTTTTAGAGATTGTAGAAGGACCACTAGGACCACCAGGACCACCAGGACCACTAGGACCACTAGGACCACCATGTCCTGTATACATACTAAATGAGTCTGAATATTTACTGCGTATTTCTGGAGGTATTAAATCTTTTGAACGACATTTAAATAAATCTTTATACTTTTCATTACATTCAAAAAAATATGTTTTACTATATTCATAATAAGAAAAAATAGATAAATTCAATTGATAATTTTCTAAGATATAAAATTCAGTCAAGTCAGGGTCTTCTTTTATTTTGTCAAACATGATAACAGCTTTGATTTTTAGTAAATTAAAAATAATATTAATATAAACATCATATAATCGTGTATAATACTTGATAATATTCATAGAAGGATATTCTGTTTCTAAAGGTGGAATATAAGGATCTTCAAATTTTTTAACGATACAACTAAATACCGTTATATCCGCTTTGATAACAATATGTTCATTTTCAATATTCAAAGGTGTGTTTAAAATATTATCTTTGTAATGTTCGTTTAATTTGTTTAAAAAAACCAACGTAGTTTTGTAATAAGAATATTGACTTTGTAATACATTCAAAAAACTCTTGAAATACAAAAGAAATAATTTATAAAATTCCTTTTGAGAAGTTTCTATACCGTTCATAGTGGATTGAGCTTCATAAAAAGATAAGTTTGTATTTTTTTTTAATTGTGAACCTATTTGTTTATAAAGAGTCTCTACTTGTTTTTGTTGATAAGATAATTTTTTCCATATATTCCAGAAATTGTATTGAGATGAATTGTACATTATTCTTCGTTCTTTGAACAGTTGAAAAACATTCTCAATTTCAGTATTCTCATGAATGTATTTAGGTATGTTCAAATATTGATCAGGACTTTCATAATTAATTTTATCTGTATAAAACAATATCAAGATCATCGGATCGGTTGTCAAGTTGAAGTACAATCCAGAAATATAGATAAGATAATTGTTACGATAATTATTGATAATAAATTTCAAGTTGATAGGTAACTGATTAATATCAATTGTATTGAATATATTATGAACACCTAAATCATGATCATTTATTAATAGCTCTTTGTTTGTAATCGGATCTGTAATACTTCCTTTTAATAAATATAAATTTGTCAAGTACTGTAAATATAAATCTTTTGGATCATTGGTTCTTATTTCCTCAGGTAATGAATACAATAAATTATTTTCTTCTATAGATGTCTTTTCTCTTGATAATAAATATTCTTTTATATTGGTTAAAGAATACGAAGGCTTGAGTTGAATCGTCCAGCTATTGTTCCATCTCATGTTGTAAATGGTAAAAGGATAATTTCCTAAATAAATATTTTCTCCTGATTTAAATAACCTATCTATAATAAATTTTATATTCTTATCAACATACTTATCTTTTGTTGCTTTTGTCAAAGTAGGTAATTTGTCAAGTTTATCTTCTGCTAATTTTTGTTCAAACAATGTCTTATCAAATAATATATTTGGATTGGATATATTATTTCTTAACAGAATAAGCGGATTGAACAACAATGGTTTGTTTGTTCCAGGTATTGTATTTTGACTAGTGTAAATGAAATGCTGATAACTAGGTATTTTTGTAGTTATAAATATGGTAAGTGTATCAGGTATCAATGACATTTATATAATTAATTATTATTTAAATTTGAATTGAAACTTAAATAGTTGTTATGTGCTGTTTCTTTTTTCTTTTTATTCTTTGCCTTTTCTAAAACAGCAATCGCATCGTTTATTTCTGTTTCTGAAATTTCTCCATCGTTGTTTGTATCTATCAATAAAGGTAATACATGATATTTCTTTGGAACAACACAAAATCTACTTTCTTCATTGAATAAATATTCAGAACAGATAACAAAAATAGAAGTCAAGATCAAAGAAGCAACTATATCACGTGTACCCATCCATGACATAGCAAATACCAATATTTGTTGAGTAATTGACATTTTTAAATATTCTTCTGCGGATTTACTCAGTTGAACATTGATTACTTTACTACCAATATTCAGCAATATAATAATAATGCCAGCAAAAAACTTGTTTGTATTTAAATAGTTCAAATGTTTTTCAATGAAATGTGGTTCTTTTTGTATAGGTTCTTTTATTTTTTTTGCCATATTAATAGATAATAAAATAATAAAAGAATAAATAAAATAAATAGAATAATCAATCCTTTTGTTATTTTATGATAATGAAATAATTCAAAATCTTTACTGTATATACGTTCAACAATCAGTAACGTTTCCAGATTATAGTATTGAAATAAAGGATAAGTTTTTAATTTCAAATCATCGTATTTTAAATTTTCTAACTTTGTTACATTTATACTAACAGTAAAATCATCATTACATACAAATAAGTATTGAGGGTAATAATGTATGATGTTTGAACGAAAAGACAAATCAAAATTATGTTTAGGTAAAATGTTTTTACAAAAATCAATAAAATCACAAGGTTTTTTTTGAGGATTCAAATAAAAATAAGCACTGATTAAACGATGATATGGATTTCTACTGTATGAAAAATAAGTTATCTCTTTGTCATTTTTAATATAGTTATTTCTAAGCATATAAGGAATATGTGCTAAATCAAGATCATTGGTGACATCCCAATAACTTTTGATAATGTTTTTTTTATCTATCCTGTCTCTTATATACTTTCCAGAATTTTTTGGTATATGTATATAGACATACAATTGTTGATCAAAAAAAAGAATCATATATACTTATTAACTAATAATTTGTACATATTGACAAATGGTTGTTTAAATTCATGAGATACAACTTCCATTATTTTCTTGCTTTTATTCTTGATATTTCTATTGAATTTTCTTATTCTTGGATGAAAACTTTCTTTAGTAGATTTATTCATAAAATAGAAAAAAAGAAGAACAATAACTAATACAATCAAAAGATAATATTCCATTATATAATTAAACTGCGAGAATTTTTTAATAGAGAAGACGATGAAAAAGGTTCAGCATTATCCGAACTAGATTTAACAACATTAAATTGTTTTGAATTCAAAGGCGTAAATTCATCTATTCTTCTGTTTACATTGATATTACTTTCATAGTTTATCATTTTTTCACTTTTTACATGATTTTTAAAATTTTCTAAAGTTGTTAAAGATTTTTTATCTTCCCAATGAATCACTAATAGTATAATAATCAACAATGTCAGACCAAAAAAAATAGTATGAAATGAAAACAATAGTAATAACACAATCAATAATATTTTTCCATAAATATTGTTATACAAAGTTAATACTATTTTTGGTTTTATCACAAAAAACAATAAAATGATAATTACAATAATAGAGATAATATGTTGTGTATTCATTATAAATTAATAGTATATAATTATTTTCTAAATTTTAAATAAGAGAATGTCATTGGCAATGAATGCAGCACCTTTTCATTCAAATGAAAATCAGAAAAAAAATAAAACAATTAAAAATAATTCTAAAGTAACAGGTGCTTTGAATACTCTTCATTCTTTTAATGAAGATGATAATAACTTGACCAATTTTGCTCCGTTGCCTCCTCCTTCTTATCAACAAAAACCCAAAGAAATAAAACAACCCAAAAAAAATACGAATCCTTACAAAAACAACGTTATTAAAGATAATGAGGATGAAAATATGGATTTGAATAATTTAGATGATAATTTTTTAGAAGGAAACAAAGCAACCGAATATTATAAAAATATTATGCCAAGTTATCAACAAATAAACAGTCCAAGTCAAACACCCAGTTATAATAATTACTACAAGAATAATTTAGACCAATTAGAAACCGACAACTATACATTGTTATTGAATAAATTAAATTACATGATTCATTTGTTAGAAGAAAACAAAGACGAAAGAACAAACAATGTATTAGAAGAAGTTGTATTGTATTCTTTTTTAGGTATTTTTATTATTTTTCTTGTGGATTCTTTTACACGTATAGGAAAATATGTTAGATAAACACAAATGTTTTTGATGTTAAAAATGCGTTGTATGCGTAATTATAAAAAAAATACGCGTTTATACTTTGTTCAAAGGGCTTAGATAACAATAATAAATTATTGGTTAGTAAATAATTATGAGATATATTTTCCATGTTTAAATAATGAATGTTTGAATATTTTTGACACAACAAATACAACGATTTTTTGAAATATTCTATAAACTCTTCTTTAGAAAAAGAAAACAAAATGGAAGAATTACAAGTAATGATTTCTTTTCCTTCAATAAAGTTTTCATATCTTTGATAAAAATAAGCAGATAGTATTTCATTTTCTCTCATGACCATATAGACAACAAAAATATCTTCTTTTATCATTTCTATCATACTATCTAAGGATCTATATATCAATATATCAAACAAGTGTTGTTGTTCTATTATTTTGTCATACAAATAATAAATATTCTGTGTATCCACTTTTATTATTTTTGTTTCTTTTTCAAAAACAGGTTTTATTTTCCATTCAGTTAAAGAAAAAAAATAATTATGAAAAATACATATAGGAACAATTCCTACTAACTGTCCTTCTTTCTTGAATAAACTAATGGCTATTTTTTTGTTATGATGTCTTTGATAGTACTCATGCGTTTGAATGATTTGTGCGGCCAAGTTTTTCTTTCTCTCTTTTTTATGAACACACAAAAAATCCGCATAATAAGCATCCAACGTTTTTTCATTCTTTACAATATTGATGAGAATAGGGTTGGTTAACATAGATCCGATTACTTCTTTGTCGTTTATGATCTTGTCTTTGTATTTGTAAGTAACATCTTTTAAATACAAAGAATAAAAAGATGGATGAATTGTTTTCATACGTGTGTTTAAATATTTTATGGTTGGCTTGTAAATTCCTTCATTGTAATGTTCGTTTATTAACAATAGAAACTCTTTTTTGTGATAATCAGAACAATTGTCAAACGTATTACAAACAATATCATGAAAATTACAATATTTGTTTTTCTCAGGTAATTGATTCATGATAATTCCTTTGTTATATATCCAATAATGAATATCCCAATAATGATAGACGGGTTGATGATACCAGAACTTATTTGTTAGTTTTTTATAGATTAAAAAGAGAACAATAAAAAAAACGATAGCTATATAAAAATACATAAATTTATTCTTTTGTTATTTTTATATGTTTTATTTCTGTAATGATTTTTTCATAATATTCTCCATAAGCTAGAGCATAGGCAAAATTATTGTATATTTGTTTAGGACAAGTGACAACATGTAAATTTTTTTCTTTGTATTTGTTTTTGTAGTATTCATTGTAATACAATCGCATTTTTTCTAATAATTCAGAATCTTCTATCATAACCACAAAATCACAAAATTCATCTTCTATGACAAAGATGACTTCAAAGAATCTTCTTATCCATTTCTTTGTCTTTTTGGATTTTTCTACATCCATATAATAATTTTTTTCTATCTTATCTTCTATTCTCTTTTGTTCTTTTTCAAAACAAAACTTTACATAATTCATTACTTGTTGTTTTTGTTCATACAACTCGTCATGTTGTGTAATACAAAAAAAGATTTGTATGTAATTCATTTTTTAATTTATTCCACTTACATTATCTCTTTCAATTTTATTTTAATTCTATTTGTTAGTCCTTCTACCAGAAGAAAGACAAATTGACGAAACAATATATCTACATTCCTATAAGGTATTCTTGACTTTTTTAACAGACTAACAAGATCTACAAAGATGACCATATCCGTGACAAAATCATCGTCCATAGTAAGTGATTGAATATGTGAAATTGTTCTTAACTGTTCTATCAAGTGAATATTGTGTTTTATATGATAAATAAAATTGTCAATCCATTTATTCAACTCTTCTTCATTCAACTCTTTCATTGATTTTGTTTTCAATAACTCCAACTCATATTCCAACATCTCAAATGGAAGATAACTTACCTTTTTGTTCAACCTTTCCACTTGAGAAATCAAACACTTCTCCATGAGTTCGTATATTTTATTTGTCATGAACTCAATCTCTTTTTCTTTTGAACAACTCGCAATCAATTCAGTAATTGTCTTTTCTTCCATTGTCAATGATATCTTCTTTGTACGATTAAAGATTTTTCAATTTTTTTCTAAAGAAGGAAATTGTAAAGACAATATAAGCAAAAGTAATTCATTTTGATGTATATTACCACGAAGATAACTTGATAAAACAGAATAAGTAGGAGTTTCAGGAATTAACTTGTTTTGTTGAAGGTGTCCACGAAGGTAATTAGTCACAATAGAATAAGTCGGAGAAACGGGTGTTATTTCATATTGTCCTATATTAGCACGAAGGTAATTAACAACAGGAACAAATTTAAAAACAGGAACATTATAAGTAGGAACATAGTTAACAACAGGAGCGTTGTAACTTGGATAAGCAGTTGGATAAGCAGTAGGATAAGCAGTAGGATAAGCAGTGGGATAAGCATTTGGATAAGCAGTTGGAACTAAAGTAGATGAAGGCGAGGGTGTTGGTGTATGTCTTAGATAAAGTGAAAGAGGCAACACAATACATAAAACGATAACAATACATAAAGTACATCTCAAAGCACTTTTATGATATTGTTCATTTGCGAGTTCTGTTCTTGGCGAGTCCATCTTTGTATTTAAAACTTCTTACAGCAAAAAATCATTTCAATTTTATTATTAATAAACATCATTGTTTCAATAGAATAGTAAAGATAGCAAGGAATATCTTCTTGATATCCACAACCGTCATTTTCACAACGAAAAAAAACTCTACGATTCATTCTTAAGTCTAATGTATAAAGTTTATTACATCGTTTACAGAACATATCATTTATCATGAGATGATTTTATATTATTTTACTTCAGCATAATAGGTTTCACATCTTTCTATGATAGTTTGTTTGAGAGAAGAATATTTTAATCCAAAATAAAGACAACATTTCTTTTTGGATAATTTTTTTCTGATGTTCCCATTGGGCTTCAGGAAAAATTTCTCTTATACTAGCATACAGTCGCATGGGTCTAACTTCAACTTGACAATGTCCATTGCTTGTTTGGAAGAGACGAATGTATTTTAACATGTCTTCCAATACTTCTTCATTCTCTATATATTCAAATGGTTTCTCAAATTCTTCACGTAAGCGTTTGTATTTTTCTACTTCTTCATGACCCAAGTATTCCACAGGTATATCCGCTTTTTCCTTCAATGGAATTTCAAAAATCAGTATATTCTCATTTATTAGAGTGTTGAGAAATTTGATAATCCATGCGTTTAATTCTTCTTCATTCAGATCTTTCAATTCTCTATGATTCAATCCAAATGTTTTGGCATTCACAATACTCCAACGAGAAGAGTCCGTTGTTATGTGTGTATCATAAAAATGTAACAAACTCAATCTCTCCAGTTCCTTATCTAAACAATTCATGACATACAATTCAAATTCTTCTTGGAGTTTTGTCATCTCTTCTGGATGACGAAATGTTAGTTTTTGTAATTTTTCCACAAACTGAGCACCTTGTTCCATATTCAATTTTCCGTAAGTTTCGTTCATTTTGATTGATTGTTTGATAAGGAAACAATTCATCAAAAAAGATTTCAATTTTTTTATTGACTTATAATAATGGATGGTTCTCCACAATCAGAAGATTATTATTCAGTATCCGATAAAAGCCCAGAATTACAACCACGAGATTTTGATGATGCTGTTAGACAATTTCATATGACTGCTGAAGAATATGAAAGACTTTTAGGAGAAATGCGAGTTGAATGTATGGCTATAGCAAGAGAAGCAGTCCATAAAGAATCCACGGAAGAATTAATAGAAGCAATCGCTTCAAGTATGGAGATAAATTCATTAACCATAAGAAGGCTAGATGAAAATAGACTTTATGAACTTGACCAAAAGGCAAAACGAATGAGAAAAAAACCTGTTGGTGGAGGAGCTTCCGCACAAGGTTTAGCATTAGGAATAAGAGAAACAACAACCACCGTATATGATGTATCATGTAAGATGGAAGAGAAACAGCCAGATAAGAAGTCTTCTGTTATGTACATGTTAAGTATACTTCAACATCTTATGAGTGGATTTGTTCAAATACACATTCATTTGTATTATTTTCGTACACCTTTGATTGGTTATTTACCTGTTATTGGAGGCTTGTTGGATGGTTTGATAAAATTATTTTATTTTGGTATAGAGACAATATTAATGATTGAGATGATGAAAGTAATATTACCTTATGTTGGATCTACACCAGAACAAGCAAGAGACGTAGTAAAAAATATAAGCGTTAAATTTGGAACTATGTTGGCAAACTTTTTGTACAAACTAAATATTTTTGGAAGACTTGGTGGTATTTTAAAATTTATGTTTGGAATTGTTTCTGAATCTATAATGAATTCCGAGTTGAAAGGAATGGTTGTTTCTATGATGGAAACACTGAATGGATGGTATACACATATTATCAGCACAACCATACAAATAGGAAAAGATTTCATAGGATTGAGTGTCAACGCAACAACTTACGTGGCTGAAACGGTTTCAAACGCAACATCATTTGCGATTAATGCGACCAGAACCGCTCTTGGTAGAATATCTACCAATGTATTTTTATTTCCTGCGTTAACTATGGGTAGTTGGACTAAATTCTTACCCAGCTTGTCAGCTAATAGAGGACAAGTACAACCAAGAATTGATATGGGAGATATAGGAAAAGTGGAAGAAGAAGAAGATAGACCTGTATTTGGTACAAGAGAAGGATTCCCACCACTATCAACAAATGGTGTTAAACCCATTGTTCCTCCTGCTCCTTTTTCACGACAAGATTCTTTTGTAAGGAAAGAAGTTGACAGAAATATAGAAGAACAAGAACGAGAACGAGAAAGAGAAGAAATAGAAGAAGAACAAGCAGAAGAAGAAGAAGAAGAAGAACCAGAGGAAGACATAATTGAACTGAGAGATGAGGAAAAAGAACAAGAAGCAGAAGAAGAAGAAGCGGAAGAAGCAGAAATCTTGGATGAATATTTAGATACAATTATATCAGATAATAGTGAAGAATTAGCTGCTTCTGCGGCACTTGCTGCGGCGGCTGCTGCGGCGGCTGCGGCAGCAGCTGACCAAGGAAGAGTATCCACACATACTAAAAGAAAGTTTGAAATTAAATTTCAAAAAATAAGTAAATTGTTAAATGATACAAAAGTAGGGTTGAATGCTACATATCAGTATATAGCAAATGTCACTACAGATCTAGCTCTCAATATTGTAAATATAACCTTTGGGTTGATGCCAAATGTTACTGTGGGAGATGTAACACAAATCATCAATGGAACTTTTGGCAATGTAGCCGATAGAACTACTGCTGCTGCTTCGGCTGCTGCTTCGGCTGCTGCGGCACAAGCAAGTGAATTATACGATAATGCTGGTATTTTAGGTACTCGTGCTGCTGCTCAAGCAAGTCAGCTTTATGGTGTTGCTGCTCCTGCTGTTTCTGAAGCCGCTGCGGCTGCTGCTGCTCAAGCAAGTCAGCTTTATGGTGTTGCTGCTCCTGCTGTTTCTGAAGCCGCTGCGGCTGCTGCTGCTCAAGCAAGTCAGCTTTATGGTGTTGCTGCTCCTCTTGTTAGTGATGCTGCTATACGTGCTCGTGATGCTACTGCTGCTGCTGCTTCTCGTGCTCGTGATACTGCTGCTCAAGCGGCTAGAAGAGCAAGTGAATATTTTGGTAAATGGTCAACCCCTCCTCCTCCTCCACAAGATGGTGGTGATGGTAAGAAAATATTAGATTCGTTCAATGGATTCAAATATTTATTTTTACACCCCATGTTACTATCTCTTGACACATTCGCTTTATTGATATTTGTTGAGAATCAACATAAAGAAATATCTGTAACCCATTTAGTTAAATATGTGAATACATACAATCATATTCATAATTCTTTGTACAAAAGTGTTCAAACAAAAATAAAACAAAACAGAAATACAAGAAGTAGAAGTAGAAAAAGTGTTAAAACATCTAAAAAAGGAAGGTATACAAAAGGAAGGAATACAAGAGGAAGAAGACGCACAAAAGGAAGAAGGTCTAAAAAAGGAATGTCTCCAAAAAGAAGGTCTACAAAAAGAATGATTCACCAAGTACTAAGACCCTTTTAAGTATTTAAAATTGTTTCTCTATAAAAATCCAATGTTTCATTATACGCTTTTATTAAAGACAACAAGTCAGCAATAGAAAAATTATGAATATCTTGTAAATCTTTTTTAGTCAATGGAATAATGTTTCTTATCTTATGATTCAAATCATTCACACTCAACATATTTATATACTATTATCTTATTTAAATATTTACAAATTATTTTACCTCATTTGAATATATAACTTCACAATGTTCTCTTATTTTTTGTAGGATGTATGGGTATTTAATTCCCAAGAAAACAGAAATAAAATATTCTTGGTATATTTGTTCTGTTGTAAAATTCCGAATAGAAGTATAGTTGGATTCATATCCAAAAATAACACGATTGAAAATATTGATATATTTTTTCATGTCTTCTATCAAAAGCTCATCTTCTTTGAATTCCATCGTGAAACGATATTTATGTAAAAAGACAATTACCACTGTAAATCTCTCAAACCATCTTCCTAATTGATATTCTGTCAAGTCCGTTAGATCTTTTGTGATTCTGTCTCCTTCTATTAGTTCAAAGTTTTCTTCGGTTAATTTAAAATACCTACAAATTTCTTTATTCCATATTCTTTCTAGTTCTTTGTCCAAACATTCCATCACAAATTGTTCCATCTGTTCATCTATTTGTTCCATCTTTGCTTTGTCATGAAAAGTAACATCCAAATCTCTAGTCAAGTCAGGTATTCTGGAAGGATAAAACATTTTCTTTATGAAAAAAATGTTTTATAAATAAATTTCAATTTTTTTAATTGGTAAAATAAGTCTCATAATCTTCTCTAAAATGTTCTAATATTTTTTGACGGAACTCTTCAACTTGAGATAGTGCGGCAGCATACCAATTGTATAAATCTTCATTACATGTTATACTACACATTTCTAATAATTCATCACTAGTAAAATCTCGTTGATATTTTTCCCAAGTTAATTTTTTTATACACTTATAAAACTCTGATTTAATCGCATCTATTCTATCTTGTTGACTAGGTATGGGTATCCACTTATCAAATAATCGGTCTTCCATCAAACCACCATGACGAAAGAATTTATCAATGGCTGCTTGATACCACAATTCTCTTTCTTCTTCACTTAGATGACAGAAACGTTTGACTATCTCCCCAGTTTCATCCGTCAATGCTTTCTCATAGTCTTCTAAATAAATAGATTTTATTTTGTAATTATTAATTCTTTCTACCTCATCTTCAAAGCAAACTCTTGAAAAAGAGATGATCAAATTGTTCACGTAAAGAATATACACTTCCATCATTTCCATTTATATAACTTTATATATAGGATTAAATAGTTTCAATTTTATTTTTTTCTATAATTTGACTAAAGTTTTGATCATCTTGGCAATACTTTTCATGTTCTTTTTTTAATTCTTCTACAATTCTAATTCTCAAATCATCGTCACTGGTTACAGCAAAAGCCAAATAATTATATAATTTTTCACTTGTATATATTTTACATACATCTCTCCAAGATCCATCTAAATGTCGTCCACCATGTTTTTTATCCATGTATTTATTCAATTCCGTAGTAATCGCATGTAATTTGTCTACATCTGTCGTAATAGGAACCCAATCACTAAATAAATCATGGTTCTCAGTCGGAAAAATCATTCCACGAAGAAAGAATATTTCAACGGCTCTTACAAACCATGTGTGTTGTTGAAATTTATTCAAGTCCTTTAATTCCTTGTCCATTTCTCCTTGTTCATTCAATAATCCTTTTTCATAAGACTCAAAGCAACTAGATTTTTCTTTTTTGTTTATTCTTGCCAGTTCTTTTTGTAAACAAATACACGCAAAAGAAATCATGTCTTCTTTCAAAATCGCAATAAATTGTGTTGTAGTTGCCATTTGTAATATAACTATTCTTTTCTTATTAAATCGTTTCAATTTTTATTTTTTCTAGACAAGTTGGCTAATTTCAATGCTTTTTTACGAGGATCACATCCTTTTTCCAATATAGAATAATCCACAAGAGAAGCTTTTCCTCCAGTAATAGCACTGGCTAAACGAGCATACGCCCAGGACTGAGGAGTCTGATTGGGTCTTGATCCTGAGGAATAATAAGCTCCTTCTCCTTTTTTCACTATTTGTTTCAAAGAATCAATTGAACAACCCGTTGCTTGAGATAATTCTTTACTCGGAGTTATTTTATCTACACCATATATTTTTTTTGCGTTGGCAATATGATTAGAGGGTTTACTATGAAAAGAAGAAACTTTTTTTCTAGTAAAATATTTGTGTTTTTTATAAAGTTTTCTTGATTTGTTCAACATAGAAAGTTGTTTTTGTTTGTCTTTTTTGGATAGTTGCTTGGGTAAATAACGCTTAGGATACTTCATTATATACGTGAAGAATATTTTAATTGGGTTTGACAAAAACATACAAATACTGATATTCATAACCACAGTTGATAAGATCAATAAACCCATGAGTAATAAATCCTTGATATTCAGCCATGGTCATGATTTTTTGTGCGTCTTCCATGTACAAAGTATGTTCGTTTTTTCTGACTTTGTCTTTATGAATAAATTTCTCATGAAAGATGGCTTTTTCTTGTTCAGGTAAATATTCAAAGTTGCTTTTATAGGTCATGTTATTAAATATTAATTTTGTTTCTGTAATACGTTTTGGAGCATAACGTTGAGGAGAAATATACAAAAGAGGATTGTTCAACATCGGGTTAAACATAGTGGGATCTACTACATGAATGATACAATAACCACCTGGTTTTAACCAACGATAACAATTTTGAAAAAACAATGTTTTGTTCTTTGTATAATAAATAGTAAAATAAAAGCAAGTAATATGAGTAAAAGTATCTGGACTGAAAGTCAAACTATCCATCATGTCTCCTTCTTTAAAAGTACATTCAGGAAAATTTGTTTCAGAAAGTTTTATCATTTCTTTGGATTTATCTAAACCAACAACTTGTATTTTTTTTTCTGTAAACATTTTTACATGATGTCCTGTTCCAGAACCAATATCCAAAACAATACTATGTTCATTGGGACTGGTTGATTGAATTATTTTACCTACTTCATAATCATTTTTTATTTTAGAATAAACCAAATCATCATAAATAGTTACATAAAATTCATTGTAAATAGTATTATTATTGTAAGTAGTAAAATCTTTTGTTTTTGATTCAAAGTTTTCGTATTGTTTTAGAGGTAAGTAATTGAAAATAATAATAATAATTCCAAGAATAATCACAAACAATAAAAAAAGATTACTTTTGTTTTTTAAAGATATATTCATATATGTTATTATAGTATTTTTTTTTGTATTCTTTTTAATATATGTTAGAAAATGAAATAAATGATATTCGTGTAGAGAAAGATTTTAGAACCATTACATTCTCAGAATTCAAAAAGACGGAAGTAAAGAAGGAATTATTGTCCTGTTTAAAAAATTCTCAATTGGAGTCTTCTTTTTATTGGTCCTGTGAATATATTTGTGCTGGACAATACAATGATTTATGGGAAATTATTCTGTATTTTTATGCTAAACATATTCATTTAGCAAATTCTAAATTATCTATTTATTTACATTTACAAATAAATAATTTTAAGGAGATATATAGAAATGGTTATGTAAAATATGAATTGGCCATGAGAAACAATCCAAAAATAAGAAAAATGTTTGCTGAAATTATTTATATTTTAGTAGAGAGTAAAAAGAAACATTCTTTTGAAGAGATTAAGATAAAAAAAGAGGATTTTGATTTAACAGTGATTACAGAAAAAATGAAAGCACCTAATATTCATTATGGAGAAATCATTTTTCGCTCAGGAGATCCAAAAGAAATATATATTGCTATCAATGAATTTATTTATTTTATTCAAGAAGAAAAAAATAGTTTGTTAGCTTGTTATTGGTTAGAATGGTTAATAGAGTTTGATTGTAAACCCATCAAGTACAAAATGGAAAGAAGACTCTATATCAAAGATTCAAAACTTCAATTAAACTTGATATGGATTGTATGGGAAATATTGATAGAATTATCTAAAGAAAAATCACCTTTGATTGTAAAAATAATTAATAGTTTATTGGAATTGTTCATGTTAAGATATACATTTACTTGTAATAGAAAAAAAAAATATTTGATTTACATGGCAATAGAATTATTGACTTCCAATCCTTCGTTTGAGGAAGAAATAATAAAAGACAAAGAAAAAATGAATAAAACAATAGAAAAAATAAACATCATTTATAAAGAAGTCAAAAAAAATGAGAAAACACCCAATACAGATTATCTATTTCATAATGTCAATAGTAACTTGAATCAAACCATTTCTAAATTAGAAAAAATGAATCAAATCGGAGAATCTTTTATTCCCAGAATATAATATGACACCTTATTATTTTACAAATGCGTATCCTTTATCTTCCAATAGAAACATAGATTTTACTGGTAATCCAATGAACAATCCATATTCGTTAATACAACAAGGAGGAAAAACAAAAACAAAAACAAAAACAAAAACAAAAACAAAAACAAAAAGAAGATCAAAGAGAAAATCAAAAAGAAGGAGGAGAAATAAAAATTGAAAATTTTTTTTCAACAAAGATTGTATAAACAAAAGATGAATTATTGCCTCTCCAAATTACAAACATTGTTGTCTCGGAAGAAAGTTCATAGCGAGCCTTATTTAGAAGAACCCACATTGTCTCTTATTTTACCTTGTGAAATGGAAGACTACGAGGAAGAAGAAGAAAAAGACGATAAAATAAATCCCTTGTTTATTCTAAAATCATTGAAACCTATGTTGGCTTATACCTCGTTTAGAACAAGTAAAAATTATTACAAAATTTTTAAAATAATAAGTACCCTATTGTTTCCATACAAGAGTATTCATGATTCTTTAGACCAAATCTGGTTAATAGAAATAAATAATCACGTAACAAGAATCTCTGTGTTTGAGATAGATTCTAGTATTCGTGTATTGGAATTTTCCTCTATTAATAAAAATTCTATGTTTTGGCAAATATATCATTTAGCTAAACGACAGTTGAATGATATAGACGATACAGATAGAGAATGGATAAGTAAAACATATGAATCTTCGTTTTAATTATTTTCTAAACAGTTTATATGACAAAAACAAGTAGCGGTGGTATTGGTGGCTCAGGAATATTTGGTTTTGTAGGAACAACTGTTGTATGTAACGCAACAGATACGTCTTGGTACTGTTCTCTTATGAAAATCGTAAATGTAGCTGTTATATTTTTATGTATTTTCCTTATTTTATTTTATTTAATCTCTTTTTTGTATTCTTATTATGGTAAAAAAAGAAAATAATTATTTTTTGAATAACAAATCATCATAAATAAATTTTCCTGATGGTTTGTAATTTTGTATAGGTTTAAATTGTTCGTTACTTTTTTCTTTTTCTTTCTTCTTTTTGTTCATAAAAGGATCTGTAGCTTGAGTAGTAGTTGGTTGTTCTTCTTCTACTATTTTTTGTCCGAATTCATCTAATTCTATTCCTGTTTTTTTCTTGATTTCTGTACGAATATAAGTAGGTATATACCTTTCCCAACAAATAAACAATACATTTGGATGATAATATTTTACTTCAAATTTACTGGTTTGTAATTTGTCAATAATATAAGCAATACAAGCTGCTTGATCAAAGCTAGGAACACCAATAATGACTTCAGGAATATGAAACCAACAAAAATGCTGATTTAAATACAAACGAGAAGTGGTTTTGATTTTCACATGAGCTCTATTCAGAATCTTGTTAAATAACTCTAATTTTTTTACATCTTTTTCTTGTTTTTTTATGTATAATTCATCAATGTTTATTTTTTCTGTAAAATCATCCGTCATATTTTCCAAAGTAAAAATATTTGACATATAAATAATTATTATTTTTTTTATATATTAAAAACATAAAAAAAAGAATAATAGATGAATATTGAATGTTTGGTGTTATCAGGTGGAGGTCATGTAGGATTTATAGAACTAGGAGAAGCTTATTATTTAGAACAACAAAAAATATGGGATAAAACAAAGTTAAAAAGTATTTATGCTACATCCGCAGGAGCTATTTTAGCTGTATTGATTGCGTTAGATTTAGATTGGGAAACAATCAATGACTACATGATTTTGAGACCTTGGGATAAAGTGTGTGAAATAAAGGTAGACAACATTCTTAATTTACTAGATACAAAAGGAATTTATGGAGAAGAAATATTTATACAATTTCTTAAACCTTTATTGGATGCGTTGGATTATTCTATAGATATTACTTTAGAAGAATTCTATGAGAAAACAAAGATAGAATTAAATTTTCTTTCATTTAATATTAGTTTATACGAAAGTATATTACTCAATCATTCCACTTTTCCTACATTACCTTTGTACAAAGCATTACATATGACTTCTTGTATTCCTATTATATTCAAGCCGGTAGAATGGAATGAAGAAATGTATATAGATGGAGGTATTACATGTAATTATCCAATAGAACATGCGTTGAAAAAATATGATAAAGAAAATATTTTAGGTTTTTTTTTTATTATTAATAAAACAAATTATACTGTTCAAAAAGAAACAAGTATGTTAAATTATTTATTTTCTATTTTTGTAGTGAATATTTTTAAAAACTATCAGATGAATAATTTAATAGAAAACGAGATTGTATATGATAAACAAGAAGATATACAAAATTTTGAGTTGTTTGATTGTGTTCAATCTATAGAAAAAAGAAAATACTTATTTGATAAGGGTATAGAAAACGCCAAACTATTTATAGAAAATAAAAAATAATTATATTATATGAGTTTACAAAATGCGATTCGTTTGAGAAATATATACATAAAAAAAAAGTTAAGTAATTTAAGACTCAAGAAAATAAGTCAAATTAAAAATCAACATTCTAGAAAACAAATGGTAGCAAGAAAAAAATTTTTTCAAACAAGATTATTTCAAAGAATAAAACCACAAATAAGATCACAAATAAAACCACAAGTAAATAATAAAAGAAATAATAAAGGTTCATTAGAGTTGTTATTAAAAAACAATAAAAGCATAAAAAAAATAGTAAGCTGTTATAAAGAAAATGTAATGTTTGGGTTAGGAGATTTCATAAGAGGATCATTGTATATTTTTCAAGTATGTGATAAATACAATGTAAATTATGATGTCCTTTTTACAAATGTATTGTCTAGATTCTTGAAAACAAATAATAAATCTGAACAATATAACAATACACCCTCTTATGATTTAAATCATGGTAATAATAATTTATTAGTAAATTATAAATACAATTCTACTATAAAATTAACTACAAATACATTTAACTTGAATAATAATTTTTCTCCTTTTCATAAAAAGTTAATAAAAGAAAAATTAGAACCAAATGAAGAAGTATCCACTATTGTAGAAAATATATTATCAAATATCAATTATACAAAAAATGATTATATTTTAATTCATATTCGCACAGGAGACACAGATGGAAATACAATTGATACAAAATCTTGTAATACTAATTTATTGAATAATATTTATGAAAAAATAAAATTTTACGAAGAATATTTGAATAAAAATAAAATATTCGTTGTTTCAGATAATACTTATGTAAAAACAAAATTAAAAGAAAAATATAATTTTGAATGTTTGTTGAACAATATATCTCATTTTGCTGATAAAAATGCTAGCATAGAATCTTATAAAAATACGTACATAGATTTTTTATTGTTATCTTATTCAAAACAAATTATTTCTTTTTCTATTTATGATAATAGTAAAGGACATGGTTCTGGTTTTAGTTACTGGCCAAGTGTAATATATGATATCCCTTATTATTTTATAAAAATCAATAAAAATTAAATCATTGTATAACAAAATTGTTTCAAGTAGCTAACCGTTGGTTTTGCGTCAAAGTCGTAGACTTCATTGTTTTTAATGAGTTTTACAGTAGGATACCCTTCAATATTGTATTTATTAATCAACTTCTTTACTTCACTTGATTCAGTGGTACAATTATATTCTACACATACTAATTTATAGCCATTGACTTCTGTGTTGTTCATTTCGTTTTTAAATTTATTCCATTCAGGCATAGCTGTTTTACAGTGAGGACACCAGTCTACGTAAAAGAAGCAAATTTTAGCTTCTTTATTTTCTCCAGATTTTCCATAATCTAATTCATTATTTGATTTGAAACTTTCTTTTATTTTTTTGTAATACGTAAAGTATAAGTATAGTATAATAATCAAGAAGATAACTAAGACGATGACAATATGATATCTGAATTTTTTAAGTAATGTCGCAAGCTTTTCCATTATATATATTAAATAAATAAAGAAATTTTTTAAAACGAATTATATAAAATATATATATAATATATGTTATATACTAAAGAAGAATTAAATAGTAATGATGGTATGTTGACAAAAGTATGGGGACCTTGTATGTGGTTTTTTTTACATACCATTTCTTTTAATTATCCTTTACATCCAACTCAGATACAAAAAGAAAAATACAGAGATTTTATTATGAATTTAAAATACGTATTACCATGTAAACATTGTCGGACAAATTTAACAAACAACTTGAAAAAAAAACCTATAACAATGGAGATTATGAAAAACAGAGACAACTTTTCTAAATATATTTATGATTTACATGAGGATGTAAATAAATTGTTGAAGAAGAAAAATAATTTAACCTATAAAATGGTTCGTAATAAATTTGAAAACTATAGAGCCAGATGTCTAAATAAAACAAAAAAAGAACATGGATGTACAAATCCTATCAAAGGAACAAAATACAAATGTAAAGTAAAGATTACTCCTTTACATTCCAAAAGTCGTAAAGTCATTTAATACAGGAACAGGTAACATATAATCGCTGTTGGCTGAACTATAATTAGGTACTTTTTTACAGTCAAATGCGGGTTCAGGACAACGAGCACATGCGGGACATGGAGGACATTTCTTTGCTTTTTTCATTTTATTAGATCCAGAACTACCCCCGTTTTGTTGTTGACATACAGGACAACTAGGTGTAACAATCTGTGATTTTAATTCGTACAGATGATTGTTTGGATTTATATTTCCACTTGAACTACTGCTTGTAGTACTGCTTGTATTATTACTCATATCACTATAAGTCCAGTTGTTTTGTGGAGGAATTGAATTGGTCTGTATATAATTAGAAGGATTGTTCAAATAAACATTGGTTGGATAAAATATTTGTTCCATATTTTGATTGTTTACTAATACCACATTGTATGAACCATTATTACTAATAATTTTTACATACAATCCATTTTGTCCATAAAATGTCAATGTAGTAATGTTTGATGTATTGGTTGTTTCGTTTTGATTTACATAATAAACATCCGAGTGTCCATTGGGTTGTGTAATAGTAACATAATATTGATTTTGTTGATAAATAACTTGACATGTTTGTCCATTGGGTCCATAAAATACTACTGGCATACTCATTCCTAAATAATGATTGTATGTTCCAGAACTTGTCGTTGTTTGTGGTATAGAATAATTGACACTAGAATTATTGTCCCAATTACTACTTGAAGGATAGTTATTTGTTCCACTATAATTCCAAGGATTGCTGTTACTACCCGAAGGATAAGTACTGTTGTTCCAACCACTAGAAGGAGGATAACTATTATTACCCCAACCACTAGAAGAACCAGAACCATTATCATAGAAAGAAGCATTATTACCATAAATAGCAGCATTATTAGCATTATTATTATAAGAAGAATTGTTATAATTCATTGAGGAATAAGAAGTATTGCCTATAGCAGCGTTTGTAGTTGTAGGACTTATAGTTGTTGTAGGAGAATAATTAATATTTGTACTAGATCCGGATGGTTCATAATAAGGTCCTTGAGGACCCATAGGACCCGTATAACCTGTATAACCAATGGGACCTATAGGACCAGAAGGACCCATAGGTCCAATAATACCTTGAGGACCAGTAGGACCCATAGGACCCGCTGATATATCTAATGGAAAGAATTGAAACCCATATACTGTATTTGTAGCATTTCCATAACCAGCATAGTTAGTGCTTCCAGTAAAACCCATACCATACCCTGTTTGTAAATAACATATTCCTGCGCCATCTTGACCCGACCCACTCATATTTATATATGTTCCTCCAGTACATTCAGGATCGTTGCTATTACACACGGTCATACAATCATTCACACTATTTATAGCAGTAGGACTACAAGTAGTTCCAGCATATGTAGACCAACAACCACCTGTTACACCAAAATTACCATACCCAACATAAGCCGCATTTGCTTGTATATCATACCCTGGATATCCAGAATTTACAAAAGTTTCTTTTTTCATTTTTTTAAAAAGAAATAAAATACATATTAAAATAAATAAACCTATTAAAAACCCAATAAAAACTTTATTCATAACTTATAATGTGAAAAAAGATTATATAAAATTAATTTATATAATTATTTATGTTGCCATTTGAAACAGATGAAACAATTATAGAAATAGGAGTGGATGAAGCAGGAAGAGGTCCCTTGTTTGGAAGAGTCTATTGTTCTGCTGTAATTATGCCTAAAAAAAGTTCTATAGATTTTTCCCAAATAAAAGACAGTAAAAAATTTCATTCTAAAAAAAAAATAATAGAAGTTGCCAACTTAATTAAAGAACATTCTATTGCGTATGCGATAGAATATTCTGATGAAAAAGAAATAGATTGTATGAATATATTAAATGCGACCATTCATACTATGCATAAAGCAATCTTAAAAGTATTAGAAAAACTTTCTATACATACTACTGAAAATATATTATTGTGTATAGATGGAAATTATTTTAAACCGTTGTTTCTTTATGACAAAGAACGAAACAAACCTATGTATTTTAAATACAAGTGTATAAAAGAGGGAGACAATCAAAATATAAATATTGCTGCGGCTTCTATCTTATCTAAAACAACCAGAGATCAGTATATAGAGGATTTATGTGAACAATATCCTTATTTAATAGAACAATACGATTTAAAAAATAATAAAGGCTATGGATCCAAAAAACATTTGAATGGAATAAAAGAACATGGAATCAGTATATATCATCGTAGAACATTTGGTATATGTAAAAATTATGTGAATTAAATATACAAAGATTGATTGCTTACAATATGTTTCAACAATTTAGAAATGATTTCATCACATTTTGATTCCATAGAAATGGATATTTTCTTGATTTCATTCATGATACAAATAATTTTCAATACAGCCTTGACGAAATCTCCTACAAACAATACCTTGTCTTTCTTAATCTTGTCCAAAATTTTCTTACAATCAGATTCTGACGCATTATACCATAAACTAACATATTCCAACAAATAATACTGAAAATAATAATTATTGTCTATTGTATATGATTCATAATCACTCATGGATTTTAATACTTTTGTAATGATATTTTGTAATTCCTCTTCTATAGGAAAGGTAAAATAATAGTTCAAGTGAATGTTTGGATTGACATTGATAAAACATGACAAAAAGCAAACAATGTTTTTGTTGGACAATTCACACATTTCATAAAAATGTTCCGCAATAAACAAGGAAAATATTTCAGTGATCTCGCTTGCTACAAATCCTTTGGCAGTTACTTCATTTTCTTCTGTAAGAAACTTTTCTTTCACCAACACATCATGTACAGCTTTAAAATCTCCTTCTTCAATCAATTCTCTCTTTTGTTTTATATGTTGAAATACAAAAGAATAGGTATAATAAAACTTGGAACTGTATTGTTCTTTTTTGTCTGTAAAAACATCTTCAAAAGAATCCAAGTAAAAAGAAGAATAAAAATTAGGGAGATGAATTACATTTCCTTGGTTGACTTTTATTTTTTGAAAATAAGACGAATATTCACTAGAAAGCAAGGGTCTTTCTTCGGTTCCATCAAACTTTACATTCTCTGACAATATAATTGTTTTCACGGAATGAAAAGTAGCTGTAAAAAAAGTTTCTGTGGAAAAAATAATTTTCAAATATTCTTTTTCAAACAAGATTTCTACCAATTCTTTAAAGACACTTAACATACCTGCATGATGAATACCTATACCTCTTTTGAAGAGCTTCAATAGTAATTTGTACTCAAGTAATTCTGTATAATCTTGATAGTTAGGAAATTTTTTCAAAATATCCAAACAAATTTCTTCCATGTTTTTATTTTCAATCAATGTGACATGTATGTTTTCTACCAATCTTTCCAAGTTTCTTCTGGACAACACCAAACAAACCGCAGGATAAATATCTTCTGTTTGTAACAATTTATTGATCAAATAATCTTTCTTTACATACCCATTTGTTTCTTTGAAATTTTGAATATCTGTATATACCTTGGAAATAACTTCTTCTGTCAAAGGAATACACTTTTGTATCCTCTCTAAAATATATCCTTGATTTTCTAGAGGTAACTGAGAATAAAACTGTGGATGTAAATCATAATAGATGTAATGATTCAATGAATACAACTTTTCTTTGTTTTCTATAATGAGTAACGTTTTTCCATTCATGTCTTGTATCCAATTTGTTAGCTTAGTTAAATTCTCAAAAGGCAAAGAAAAAAAGATGATTTGAATTTTTGTAGGTAATATCCATAACAATTCTTCCATGTATTTTCCTCTCTCTTTGTCATTGATATATTGAAATTTATCAAACAACACAATATCAATCGTGGGCATTTTGAACTTGTACATCATTTGTAATAGACACTCAGGTGTCATAATCACTAAATCCGCATACAAATTAGTTACTCTATCTCCTGTGATAATACCAATAGAGATTTTCTTCAAATCAATCATTTCTTTGTAATATTCTGTGTATGTTTTGTATAACTGATTACATAACGATTTCATGGGTAACAAATAAATAATTTTTTTTTTATTTGTTACTGTGTAAGGAACGATTTCATTATGATCCATAGTGATTTGTTCTGTAATCGCATATTTTATGATCTCATGAATACACACTTGTTCTTCGGTTTCTATATAGCTTGAGATATACATATTTTTCTTTTCTTTCATGTTTTCCAAGATAAACTTGTTCTTTTCTTCTTCTCCAGTCAATGTCAGACTATTCATTTCTATAACTTTTGTTATATTTTTAAATGATTACCATATATCAATAAAAAAGTTATTATACATAGAATCAGACTCTTCAAACGAGTAGATACGTTGAAAATATTTAGAATTCATCAATACCCCATTAACTCTATATTTAGCTAATGAATGAACATCGTTCATTAATACGTTTTTAAAATGTGTGTTGTTTAACTTACTTTTCCATGAATAACAATAATTCTCAAAGAAATCTTTGAAATATTTGCGTTGATCTTCTCCCAATATATTTTTTTTGACTAATTCGTCATGTAATACTTCTTCACAAATACCAAAACCATATATATCCGCAATGTTTTCTCCTAGTACTAAATTTCCATTCAAAGATACATTGTCTTTTTTAGACATTTCTTCATATTGAGTCACAATCATTTTTTGTTTTTTGATATATTCTTCTTTGTCTTTTTTAGTCCACCAGTTATGATAATTACCTTTTTCATCAAGCTTACAACCTTCGTCATCAAACGCATGTATTAATTCATGACCTAATGTAGTTCCAACATGAGCTAAATTATATTCAAACGATTTACTCAAATCTACAAAAGGTGGTTGTAAATAAGCATTTGGAATCGTTAATTCATTTGTATGTCCGTTGTAAAACGCATTTACATCATATAGATTGATTCCATTGTTTTTCCAAATAGTCAGATCTTGTTTTTCATCCAATTCTATTTTTATTCTTGAGAGTAAAATTTCAATGTATTTTTTATAATTTCCATAATAATCTGTTGGAGAAAAAACAATCTTTGAATAATAGTTCTCTTCACTCCATTTTGTTTTGTGTCCTATGACAAATTTTACTTTATTTAATTTTTTCAATGCTTTCTCAATCGTATCTTTTCCTAACCATTTATTTTCTTTCAATCGTTTTGTAAAAACATTTTTGATTTTTTCTACCAACGATTTACAAAATACAATTTCTTTCTCGTTTTTATATTTGGATAAATACAATTTATTAAAATGAATATTCATGTAATCATTGATGACATTCAGACATTTTATTTTTTTAGGAAAATCTTTACTTTTTCCTTCTAATAAAACATGAAAGAAAGAAAAGAATATATGATTCAAGTTTTTGTTCATGGTAGAATAAACTTTTATGATTTGATAGATCCAATATTCTTTCCATTCAGGAGAATTCCAATGTTTTAACATAGACCCTATCTTTTTTAGATATTTTGGATTGGTTACTTGTATTTTTCTATTATAATTGATTTTTAGAAAAGAGAATATTTTTGATATATCTATATGAAAAGTAGATTTGAACGAATGAGTAGAGTAAAAATGTAAATTGTTTTCTATGACATTTGTTTCTTCAGGAGAATGTAAATATTTAGTCATTTCTTCTTCTATTTTCCAAATGTTATGAATATTGTACGTATGATCTTTTCCAAAAACAAACACAAAGATCGTTTGTAAAAAGATTAGAAAGTTCTTTTTATAATTTTTATTTTTATACATGTTTTTATTTTGAAATGTAAAAATACCACTATTGATGACAAATAGATTCTCCTGTGTATTCAAAATATTGGAGGTAATATTGATGTCAAAGACAAAATTAAACCCAGATGTATAAAACCAATGAATAAATTCATACAAATCATTTTTACTCATGATATCATTCAGAGTTTCCACAAAATAATACAGTTGTTTTTTTGCGAGTTCTTTATTTTCATTGACACAACTTTGGTATAAATAACTCATGTTTTTTTCTTCGTTGTTTTTTGGGTGTTTTGCTACTTTTTGTATCAAATCCAACAATTGATAATCTACTTTCTTTTGTAAAATAGAAAATAAGTTGATAGAATTCTGACTCTTGGGTATTTGATAATTTTTTATCCACTTGTAATTGTAAAAATTATAAAAATCATCTTTCATACTTATTTTTTCTTTTTTTGTCTTGTTTATTCTTGGTTTGTTTCTTCTTGTTTTATTTCTCATATATTCAAGGAATATTATAATTAAAGAAAAGATTGATTAAATTCATTGTCCCAATCTACAAATTTAGATAAACAACCTGATTCACCATGAGTAGATACTGATGGAATACAAGAGATTAGTTTTCTATATTTATTGATTTCACAAAAAATACTAAAATCTATACAATTATGTTTCACAAAAACATGATAATCTTCTTTGATTCTTTCAACCGTAGTCGCAAAAGTCATACAAAAACTATTTGTAATTTTCCAATGAGTGTTTTGACTGATGATAACTCTTGTTGCTTCACCTCCTTCTTGAATAAACGGATTAAGTCCTCCTTCATTTGTATTGACATATTTATCTGGATGGTCATACCCCGAACAATAATCACTAATATCTAATCCTTCTGCTATGATAGAAGGAGCATTCTTTCTGTAGATATAATCATCTTCAGCAAAATATATTTTTTCTTTATCATTGAAATGATTTATAGCAAAGTCCATTGTATGAACGAAAGAACCAGCGTTTCCCAAGGATATACGAAAGATTTTTGTATAGTCATAATGAGCCAATAAATAATTATATGTATCATCACTCACGTTATCCGCAAATACATAAACATCTTCGTTTTTAAATACATTGATAAAATGCGTAAACATACGTTTCTTATCATACACATAAGAAGGTTTTACTTTGTTATTTCCTCCATCACTAATACGGTATAGTACCTTCATGATTATAGTTAATATTACTCTTTATTTAGTTTTTCATAATTAATTTTATTGATTGTTTCTATGGATTCATTTAATTTGAATCGTAGTTGTTTGTAAATTTCTTGGTTCAATGACTTGATGGATTCTTTTTTTTCAATAGGAATGTTCAAGAAATCTTTGATCACTGAAATATGGTTGTTTCCGAATAATTCTAATTTTTCTTTGGCTGTTTCTCTATCGTAACTTGTTTGATTACAAATGATGTTTATTAATACCTCACGTGCTTCCTCCATAAAGAATAAATAATTACTTTTTTAAATCATATTAAAATCAAAATATAATTATAATTATAATGAATTTTGAACTAAATAAACTAGAAGAAAATATTATGAAACAATTACATTTGTTGTATTTGGCAAAGTACAACCAACACTTGATAAAAGAAGTCGCAAAATTATATCCGAATGATACAGAACCAGAAAAGAAAGAAAAGAAAGAAACAGAAAACGTAAAATTAATTATTCAAGAAAATGAAACAAACAACATTCAACAGTTACTACCTCAATTGAGTAGTTTGTTTATGAACAAAGATATTGTCTTCAGTAAGGTAGAAGAAGAAAAAGAGGAAGAGGAGGGAGAGGATAGGGTGGGACCTGAAGAAGAAGAAGAAGAGGAGGAAGAGGAAGAGGAAGAGGAAGAGGAAGAGGAGGAAGAGGAGGAAGAGGAGGAGGAAGAGGAAGAGGAGGAAGAAGAAGAAGTAAAATATACATTGATAGAGTTGGATGATACAGATTATTATACAGATAATGAACAGAATGGAACCATCTATGAATGTAAAGGTAAAAAGATAGGTAAAAAAGTAGGTAAGTTTGTAAATGGAGAACCTTATATGGATGAATAATATATAAAAAAACAAATTAAAATTTATATCTTTAAATAACTATGAATTGGTTTGTGTTATTGAATAACTTATTTATAGAATTCATTATATTCATGTATAAATTTTATTCCATGGTAGAAATAAAATTTTTATGTATAGTTAGTTATTTATTTGATATATATTATTCAGATTATTACAAGGTAAATTATTTTTACCAGAATAAAATACAACCATATTATATATCCAAAGATTTAATAATGGAAGATTCTTTGCCATCTATAAATTATGATATGGTTGTATGGGAGAACAATAAAATATGTGTTGTCATACACAATGACAAAGAGTACAAGGACTTGATAGTAAAGATAAATACATTACAGGACATTTATCAGAAGACTCCTTTTTTACCTGAATATCCATTGAACTTGTTTCAATATTGTAAGTATACATTTAGTTTGATTGTTTTAGAAATAGATAATTTTGAGTATGAAATCAAACTAAAACAAAATTATTACAATTATTATATTGTAAACAACAAGATAACTTATTCATTTGTCTTGTATTATGCGAATAAATATTTACAAATAAAAACACCTATTGATGATTACAACATACAATTTATAGATCATAAGTCAAACTATGTAACAAACATAACAAAAAAAGATGTGATTGTATTAAATTTGAATGATTACAAAATAATAAAAGATAATGAATAAGTATATAAAAAAATTGATTTATTATACGTATGGATAATTCTTCAAAAATGGAACAAATAGAAGAGCAAACCCATAAGTTAAGTAATGCGTGGGTATTGTGGGTTCATTATCCTCAAGATACAGATTGGACACCAAAAAGTTATAAAAATATTTGTAAAATAGAAACGGTAGAGCAAACAATAGCAATTATTCATTTATTACCAGAAGATTTGGTAAAGAATTGTATGTTGTTTATCATGAGACAAGGGATCAATCCGACATGGGAAGACCCACAGAATAGAAATGGTGGGTGTTTTTCTTATAAAATAACGAATAAATATGTTTATGACGTTTGGAAAAAATTAACCTATTTATTAGTTGGTAATTCTATTAGTAAAAATCAATTATTTAATAATAGTATTACAGGAATTACAATATCTCCCAAAAAGAACTTTTGTATAATAAAGATATGGTTGAATAATTGTTCTTATCAAAATCCTGAATTGGTAACAAATGAAATAAAGAATTTATCTTCTCAAGGTTGTTTGTTTAAAAAACATGTTCCAGAGTTTTAACGAAAATCATACTTATTGAATATATCATTTTTACTATGCCAAACTTGACATTCTTTTCTATTTACAATATAATACAATGGATTGAAATCTTTCGCAGAATCACTGTCATGAAAAGTATCTATCATTGCGTCTAAATCTTCTTTTTTTAAATCTGTTTTTTCTACTAATATTGCCCAAGCATTATGATATACTTCAATGTCTTTGATGTAAGAATAATATTTTTTTGGTATAAATAACATCATGTCATTTACTCTAGGTTTTCCTCTAACAACACTACCTTGTTTCCAGCAAATGGTTGGAAATAAAATTCTTATAATGTTTGGGTCAAACACTTCTGTGAATTTATCTTTCAAGAACAAATCAATTCTTATAAATAAAACAAAATCATATTGTTGTATATTGTTTACACTCTTGATAGATTCATGAAATAAACTGTTTAACCCAATGACATTATCATAAAACTTATGACCAACTAAATATTTCTGATAAATAGACAATAATTCATCATCATATTGTGTTGTATAAGAAGAGATAAATACAGAAATGTTTTTTATATTTTCAATAAAAGCAATATGACTTTTACATGCTTTTATTTGCTCATCATATGACTCAGGTAGTCCACGTACTCGTTGTCCTTTATTAATAGAACGAAAACTTTCTCCTAATAAAAGTATTAAGCCATTCATAAATTATACAATATTATTTTTTTCTTATTTATACTATGAGAGTAGCATTATGTATGAGAGGAGCTGTAGCAAAAAAGAGTGGTGCTTTTTTCAAGCAAAATGATTTGTATGTAAATTCACAATATGTAGACTATAAAAAATGTTATGAATCCATAAAAAAACATATTATAGATGTAAATAGCGATTATCAATTTGATGTATTTTGTCATTGTTGGAATTATGATTTAGAAGATGATATAAAATCTTTGTACAATCCAGTAAAATATAATTTTGAAGATAATAGAAAATATAACGATGAAATAAATAGTTTATGTAAATCTTCTAGTGATTTTGGAGGAATTAGTCAATCCTTGACAATGAAAAAATCCATTGAATTAAAAGAAGAATATGAAAAAGAGCAAAATATCAAGTATGATATTGTTATTTTGTACCGGTATGATGTATTGCTATGGAAAGATATCAAGTTAAATGAATATACAAATTTAAATGATATAATATATGTAAATGCTCACCATGATGGCAATGGAGATTTTCATTTTGTTATGAACTATGATACATCATACGAATTTAAAAAATTGTATGATTCATTGTATTTAGGTAATAATTATGGTATGCATCATTGGATAAAAGTCTATGTATTAGATTTCATGAAAAAACAATTGGTTGTGGATAATATAGTTCCAGGAAAAGATCAAGAAGTTATCAGAAAAACGCGATTCAAATAAATTTTAATAATATTATTTATATTATGAAATATATAATATTATGTGGTGGAATAGGTAAAAGATGTAATCATTATTCTTTACCTAAACCGTTAAATTATGTTTTTGGGAAACATATGATAGAGTATATATTAGAAAGTATACCAACAGATGAAATATATATTATTTACAATCTTTTTCTGGAAGAATATAACTTTGAAGAAATTGTAATAAACTTGTTCAAAACCAAAAAAATTTATTTTTCAAAAATAGATTACTTAACAAGAGGAGCAGTAGAGTCAGCTTATGTAGGTATTCAAAAGTTTGTATTAGAAGATGAACCTGTTGTATTTTTAGACAATGATAATTTACATTCGTTTCCAAATCTATCTGATATAAAAAATCATTTCATAGGGTATTCAATCAATTTTGATAGAACCAATTTTTCATTTATTGAAATAAAAGACAACCAAGTAACAAATATAGTAGAAAAGGTAAAAATATCAGATAATTATTGTTGTGGAATGTATGGGTTTGTAAATATAGAAACATTTAAAAAATACGCAAAACAATTAATAGAGAATAATAACAAAACAAAGAATGAATTTTATTTTTCACAATTATACAAAATGTTGATAGAAGACAATGAAGTCATCCTTCCTATTCTTGTAGAAAAAACAAATCACATAGGAAGTTATGAAGAAATTTTGAATAACAAATACGAACAAAAAAAATTAAGGATTTGTTTTGATCTAGACAATACATTGGTAACATATCCTACTATTCCAAATGATTATACTTCTGTAAAACCGATTCATAAAAACATTGAGTTGTTAAAAAACTTGAAAGAATTGGGTCATGAGATAATTATTTATACAGCCAGAAGAATGAAAACACACAATCATAATATAGGAAAGGTTACAAAAGATATTGCTATGATAACAATGAATAGTTTGGAAGAACTGAATATTGAATACGATGAAATTATTTTTGGTAAACCCATTGCTGATATTTATATAGATGATAGGGCAATGAATCCTTATATCAATAATATTTCTATGTTTGGAATTTTTAACAACAAGAAAGAATTTATTCATAACAAAATTATAAATAATAAATACAATACCATAAAAAAAGACAATCAGATAATTATAAAAGAAGGTCCCACAAATATTTTAAGAGGAGAATTGTTTTTTTATAAAAATATTCCTCAAGAAATAAAATATTTATTCCCAGAATTAAAAAACAATTACGAAAAAGAAGAAAGTACTATCATTCATATAGACTATATAGAAGGTATACCACTGTTTTATTTGTACAAAAATAAATTATTAACAACAAAAATAATAGATGATTTATTTGAAATATTAGATAAAGTACACAATACAAATTACAAAATAAATATAACTCATGAGAATATAAACAATAATTATTTCAAAAAATTAAAAAATAGATTCAATAAAACAGATTATTTTTTTGAAGATGCTGAATTCATCTATAATAAAGTAATGAGTCATTTACAGGAAACATATTCTCCTCAAGTAACAAATATAATACACGGAGATTTTTGGTTTTCTAATATTATTCTTCAATACAATGATGAATACAAACTAATTGACATGAGAGGTCAAGTAGATAATGTTCTTACATTAAATGGAGATTTGTATTATGATTATGGTAAATTGTATCAAAGTATTTTGGGTTATGATTTAATATTAAACAATTGTGTATTGGATGATGAATATATAAATAAAATAGAAACTTATTTTTTGAACAAATGTAAAGAGAAACAGTTAAAGATTGATTATTTAAAATCTGTTACTTGTTCATTGATATTTGGTACATTCTCAAGTCATTCTATAGAACAAAGTAAACAAAAAAGAAATTTATGGGAGTTTTTGAAGAAAATTATTTTGGATTAATATTTTTTCTTGAAGTAAACTTTCTATCACTAGTTTCACCTCTACCATTGCTTCTAGACCTACTTCTAGACCTACTTCTAGACCTACTTCTAGACCTTGTTTCAAACGATTCAATTGCCTGTTTACTAGCAGATTGTGAGGATACCATACTAAAAGGTCCATGAGGAGATTGTGGTGTCACATCAAACGATTCAATTGCCTGTTTACTAGCAGATGCCTGTTTACTAGCAGATGCCTGTTTACTAGCAGATGCCTCTTTACTAACAGATCGTGGGGATACCATACTAAAAGGTCCATGAGGAGATCGTGGTGTTTCTATAATAATTTTTGTATCTTCACTCTGAATAATTCGTGGTGAATTAGATGATCTAGGTGATATTATTATATTTTTACCACGAGTAACTTGTGAATCTTGTATCATTCTTCTAGGTGTTGATATAATAGCATTATCATCTATAGACAACATCATATCAAAGTTATTAGCTATATATCTAACTCTTGGTGAAATAGGTATTTCTTCAATAGTTAATTCGGACTCTGCGTGACTATCAAAATCAGATAAAATATCCGGATCTATTATTGAGGGTAGAGCCGCTGGTGGTACTTCTGGTGGTCCTTGTGGTGGTCCTTGTGGTTGTGGTGGTATAAAATTGATATGTTCCGCAATTTGGTCATCTACAAAATCAATACGTTCAATACGTTTTTTACGAATAGCAGAAATAACTTGTTTAACAAATGGAGGGCTATTTATAAAACCTTTTTTTGTGAGTAATCTTTGAGATTGTCTAAAAAGTGGATCTCTACAACTATGGTCAGCAAACACAGCTACAAATACAATATTTTTTATGATATCTAATATGTCAAATAACGTACAATAATAATGTTTTATATCACGTTCGTCTGTATAATACAGTTTCCACACATCAGGGAATAGTTCATCTATGAATTTGTCTTGAAATCCATCAATATTAGTATGAATTATTTTTATATTTCCAGCAAGGTGTGATTGTACTGCGTTTTTCATATGTGGATCTGTCTCGCTTGTTATTAATGTAAACAATTTATTTAATATTTTATTGTTTTGAGAACCAAATTCAGGATCATCTGTTGATATAACCCTACCAAATTCAGCTGAATCCGGTGTGAAACCTTGAGTTAAGCCAGTTGATCCTCCGTGATTTTTTTTACCACTTTTTTTACGATTTTTTTTTCCACTTTTTTTACGACTTTTTTTTCCACCTATAGTTGTACTAGTGTCTACAGGTATACGCCCCGTAACTTTTAAGTCAGCTTTGTAAAAGTCAAGAGGTTTCATAAGTCCTGATTTTTTATTATATTTTTTTAGACATTCTCTTAATCTATAAGTAAGAAGTGATGAAAAAGCTGTATTTCTAACATCACCATTTTCTCCTAAAATGTATTCAGGTCTTCTAACAGGTGGGCGATTTTCAAAACACTTAATTATTGCGGTATCAAGTTCTTCTGTTTGATGGCATGTACGTACAGTTGATTCAAATGGGGGTACTTCATTATAATAAATAACACCGTCAAACAATAGACAATGAGGACTTAAATCATTTGGTTGATAACTACCATCATCCATCACATGCTCACGAAAAAACGAAGCTCCATGACCACCAACAGAGAAAACAGCAAAAGGGTCTTCACTTATGCTTGGTAACAATCCTTTCAACTCCATTATATTATAACTATATTTTATGTAGCATAAGTTAAACCACAATTTCCTGCCATAAAAGTTAACATATTGTATCTTTCTTCAAAAATATACAAATTATAATTGTAATCAAATATTCTCCATGTAGGTTTATTGACACCAATAACTCCTCCTGTATTGGGATCGCAAATATTCAACGATTGAGCCAATGGGTCCAATGGTGGAATGATAGTAACAATTTCAAATTCTATGACATTAAAACGACTCATATTAATTGTTCCAGATGGTTGTAAATCAGCGTTGCTACTGTGTAAACAAAAATTATAACAATACAATCCATCCGGAGCATTTCCTGTTGTCCGAATATACTTTTCAATATAATTAAACACACCAGCAGGTTGTGTATTCTCACGATAAGATCCATCCAACAAAATGGCTAAAGTAACCAATATATTTTTTTCATTTTCAAAAGAAAAAGTGTTGGTAGTCATATAACCTGTCAATAAACCATTTGGATTTACTCCAGGTCCAATCAATACTTCTATTGCTTGGTTTGTATTATGATAACGTTCAATAGAATAAGTTCCCTCTGATCTTGCTGGAATAATATCATTGGGTAAAAAATTATAAGGCCAATTGGTATAATTACTCCATTCATTTCGTAAATTCGCATCACTTCTTTGAAAAAAGAATAAATAGTTGGCTACTAATCCTAAAGAGTCCAATTGAACACGATTGGAACCAGTAACATTTAAAAAATTATATTGTTGAACTTGCTTGAATAAATATTTTTGTTCTTGTAAAGCAAATACACGTTGTTCTTGATCCGATAAAAAACAATACGTACAGTTCAAATGTATGTCCGCATTCCACAAAACTCGTAAATCTGTATAAGAATCAATTCCTAAAGTAACATCCGGAGGAGGTTGAAGAAAACGATAAAACTGCATATAATACAAATTAAAATTAGGAGCAACATAAGGATATTGATTTACATCGTCTAATACATCACGAATTTGAAACAATTCACTAATTGGACGAAAAGTAATATTTATATGTAACTCGTTGTATTGTAAAGAGGCCAATGGAAAAGCCATTTGGCTTTTTAACATAAACCAACTGTTAATAGGTATATACAAAGTAGTTCCACGAATAGATGGCTCAGGTCCTCCTACCGCTGTATTGTAATAAGCATTTGGATACATATTGACTCTACTACCCGCATTTGCTGGGTTGTTTAGTTCAGGAACATTTCCTGTCATTTTATCAAACAATTCTTTTTTGGAAGTATTAAAATCTCTTTGTACAGAGGCCAATAAATAAGCTCCTGAGAATTTTTGTATACATGTATTTCCGCAGGTAATAGAAACTTCTGATATCATTTGTGCTCCTAAATTTTCTATCCAACGAAATTCATAGGGTGCCCATCTACCTTGATAAAAATCCGCTGAATAAAAGTTTTGTTGTACAGGAGGAAATATAGGACTCCAAATATTGGGTAAAGAAACAGAAACATAGGTGTCCATTAATAAATCAGCGTATCTAGGAATTTTGAACTGGAAAGTAGAAGGTTCAGATAATCTTAACGTTTTAGAACCTTCAAAATCCACACGAAACTTTTGTAATCCAAAATTGGTATATTTAGAATAAGAACTTTTGAAGAATGTTTTTGTAGGGTCACCATTTAATATTACATTTTGTTGTCCTACAGATATTAAATTCAATAAGCCTCCGGCCATTATAAATTATATATTTAATATTTTTAAGTTATAATATATAAATATGCCACCAATGGAAGATAGTACTTCTAGTATTGTAACTTTATTTGTTTATTTGGTATGTATTTTGTTAATTTTAATACCTGTTTCTTATTATTTTTATGCTTATTTCACACAACAATCTTCAGAAACAAATGAGTTTAATGATTTTTTTGGAACAACCAATACACATTTGTCTTCCATTAATTATACAGATGCCTCTTTTCAGTATCCATTAAGAGATTATTATATTAAATCAGCATACAATTGTTGTTGTATAGGAAATTATAGCAATGATTTTGTCAATTTAACTGCTTTACTAGATATCTTGAAACAAGGAGTTAGATGGTTGGATTTTGAAATATTTTCTATTGATAACAATCCTGTCATTGCTGTATCTACAACAAACAGTTGTTATGAAAAAGAATCGTACAATTTTATTACCTTTTCAGATTTCATCTCATGTATTAAAACAAACGCATTCAATTCAACTGTTGTAAATAATTATAATGATCCTTTGTTTTTTCATATACGTTTCAAGAGTAACAACATAAAAATGTATAACAATTTAACAACTCTGTTTGAACAAAACTTGAGTACTTATTTATTATCCAATACTTACAATTATAATTATCAAGATGATTCTAATCCAAGTAATGTTGTTCATAGAAATTTAGGAAATGTTCCATTGAATTATTTAGGACAAAATGGAGACGCATCAAATAATGTAGCACCAACCATTACCATTGTTGTTTCTAAACAAAATACCACCTTTATGGGAACACCTTTTTATGAATATGTAAATATGTTAAGCGACTCTGTTACATGTAATTTATTAACTGCGGATGAAGTAAGATATTACAATGACACAGACGAATTAACCAATCATAATAAAATATTTATGACATTTGAAACCCCGAATCTTACTTACAATCCACAATCACCCAATGTTATTGCGAGTCAAGCTCTTGGAATACAATGTGTTGGCATGAGATATATTTATAGCTCTAGTAGTTTAAATAGTTTCTTAATTCAAAACGAAGATTTCTTTGATTCTAACGGATACGCTTTTGTATTAAAACCCGCGGATCTACGTTATATTCCTTCTACCTTTCCTCTTCCTACTCCATTACCTTCCAGCTATAGTTTTGCCCCAAGAAGTCTTTCCTTTGCGGTGGGTTCTCAAACAATTCCCGGACAAATATAATTTATTGTATAATAATATGAAATACACAAGAAAAAACAAGCATACAAAAAAAACCAAGCCAAACATTTGTAAAGACATGACTATAGAAGAATGTGAGCTACAAATAGTAAGAATATCCGCGGATAACGCAGAAAAAAGAATGGGAGCAAAGGTAGCTCAAAGTGAAGAAATAAAAAAAATTATTCATTTATTAGAAGAATTTCTTGAGAGAAAAAATTTAATTTGTTATGGTGGAACTGCTATTAATAATATTTTACCAAAAAACGAACAATTTTATGACAACAGTGTAGAAGTTCCTGATTATGATTTCTTTTCTTACAATCCGATAGAAGACGCAAAAGAGTTGTCTAATATTTATTACAAACATGGATTTACAGAAGTAGAAGCCAAGTCTGGACAACATCATGGAACCTATAAAGTGTTTGTGAATTTTATGCCTATTGCTGATATTACGTTTATTCCAAAAGAGTTGTTTATTACTTTGAAAAAAACAGCCATAAGAATAAGTGGTATTTATTATGCGCCGCCTAATTATTTAAGAATGTCTATGTTTTTAGAATTGTCAAGACCCAATGGAGATGTTTCCAGATGGGAAAAGGTCTTCAAACGATTAACATTGTTAAACAAGCATTATCCTTTGTTTGTCAAAAAATGTTCTCATAAAAATTTTCAACGTGAAATGTCCAGAGAAAACAAACACAAACAAGAAGAAATATTTCGTGTTCTAAAGGATATTTTAGTAAATCAAAACATTGTCTTTTTTGGTGGGTATGCGTTAAGTTTGTATTCAAGATATATGCCAAATTATATAAACAGACAAATACAACACATTCCTGATTTTGATGTATTATCAGAAAATCCAAAATTAACAGCCGATAGAATCAAAGAAGAACTGGTTGATAAGGGTATGAAAAATGTATCTATTGTCAAGCACAACGCAATAGGAGAATTGATCGGAGAAAATTTTGAAATATTGATTGGGAAAGATACAGTTGGATTTGTCTACAAACCAAAAGCATGCCATAGTTATAATATGATCAAAATACAAGGAAAAAATATCAAAATAGCTTCTATTGATACAATCTTGAGTTTTTATTTAGCCTTCTTATTTGCGAACAAACCTTATTATGATACAGATAGAATTATTTGTATGGCAAGTTTTTTATTTGATATTCAAGAGAAAAACAAATTACAACAAATCGGATTATTAAGAAGATTTACAATCAACTGTTTTGGTCATCAAGAAACAGTGGAAGAAATGAAAATGGAAAAGTCTAATAAATTTGATGAATTAAAAGAAAAGAAAAATACAAAGGAGTACGAAGAGTGGTTTTTGAATTATCGTCCTGAGAAATTTATGAACAACCCAGAAGAAAAAACAAAAGAAAAACCAGAAGAAATAAAAAAACCAAAAAAAGAAACAAAGAAAAAAAGAAGAAAGCGAAAAAGTATATTTGGTATTTTTTAATCTAGCTAAATAATATAAATACATTTTCTTATTTATATTATGAATCGTGTAGAAAAATTCAGAAGAATACAAGATCAAGGCTTAGAGTTGTTTCGTCAAAAAAATCAAGATTATGGAAATGCCTTTGATACATACGGTATTCTTGGTGTTCTCATGAGAATACAAGACAAACTACAAAGATATGTTTCTATTACAAAGACTTCTGTTCAATTGGTAAATGATGAATCCTTGAGAGATACATTGATTGATCTACATAATTACGCAGCCATGGCTATATTATTACATGACGAACAAACTAAATCAACTGACTCAAGTTGATTATTTTATGAACTAAATAATAAACAATTCCAAACAATAAACTAATAAAAAACAATCCTTTGATATTATAACTATTGTCTAGATGAAATAAAAAAGGCAAATACAATTGTATTTTGTTTTTGATAATAGGTAACTGAAATAAAAAGTATAAAATACTTATTAATATACTGTTTTGGAATTCATGATAGTATTCATCAAACCAATGAGAGTTTTGTTCTTTCATGACAATATTATGAATAGGTTGTTGAGGAATATAATTTGTGTTGGGAGGTGAAGGTACATAGTTGGGTTGTGTTTGTTGATCAATGACAATATTGTCTGTATCCATACGAATATCACGAGAAGGTAATTTGGTTAAACCGGATTCACTGACGGCTTGTAATCCATTGACAAGACTATGAATGGTATTTGAGTCTAAACTCATTTCTTGTTTTTCTTGAATATCAAAAGTAACGTTTTTTTTATCGGGTAATTCAAAGATTCCTGTTGTATCGTTGGACATATTATGTATTCATATTGATTATTTAATAACTTTACGCAAATTTTACTATTTTTTTATTTTGTTCACATTTTACGGGAACAGAACTATATTTATAACATTTATTGTCATATTTATAAACTTTATCTGTAATATCACTCATGGGAACAGCATGTTCTACAACACAATTTTTTCCTTTACATATTTGTCTAAAAAGAGTGGCTAGCCCTAAACCTAACAAAACAGAAGAAATAATTCTTCCATTTTTTTCTGTTATAAATTTACCAAAATTCATATATAAGAGTAATATTATTCTTGTATAGGTGTTTCTTTTATAGACAACGGATTCATGGGACAAGTGACTTCCTTATATTTGTATTGAAAACAATTGTTTGTTTTATCTTGAACTATAAAATCATTTATATTTTTCGGATTTGGATAAATATAAATTGTTTTTTTCTCAGGTCCTAATATATATACACAAAACAATCCAATAGCAAAAGTAATAATAAATATTTTTAAATCTATGTATTTTTGTATATTCATAAGATAGAAGTATATTAAATTTCTTATATTTTTATTTCTTCTGCTAAATTATCAATATTAATAAAATCTCCGAATTTCAATGGTTCGTTGTCCTCGTCGTCATCGGAATCATCATTCACTTCACCAAAATAACCACTTGGGTAAGTTATAATACCATCATATATTTCTTCGTTTTTATCTTCATTGATTTGGATAGATCTTCGTTCTTCTTTTTCTTCTTCTTCTTCTTTTTCTTCTTCTTCTATATTGTCTAAATCGGTTACTTCTTCCATTTCTTCCTTCTCTTCTTCTAAATCTATTTCCTCTAAACCTTTACCTTCTTCTCCCTCTAAAATAATAGTACCAATCTTTTTCTTGAGTGTTCTCTTGGGTTTTACTAATTGTTCTTCTGTTATTACTTTTACGGTTCTTGCTTTCTTTTCTTTTTCTGGTTTTTCTTTCTTCTCTTTTTTCTCTTTCTTTTTAATAGGCATACCTTCAACCCAATGAACAATTTCAGGTGTTTCAATAATCATTTCCAAGTTATGAATATTGTATTTGGTTTGAATCAGATGAAAGTTGTTTTTGTTTTTTTCTTCTATCAAAGGAAGAATTTGTTCAACATAAATATCTATACTTTCTTTCAATAAAACATGAGAAGGATTCAAATGATATTCTTTACATTTGTTTTGAAACAGTTCAATGGCTTCACTTATATCATGTAATAAAGTTGTATGTAACTTTTCTTTTTCTTCTAAATTTAAAAACTGATTACATTGACTCAAAGTAAATTCATACAAATCAATTTCACTAGTCAGTTCGTCTTTGATACGATTAAAATCACTCATGATTTTTGTTTTGTTTCCGTAATGATACAATAAGTTGTTTTTTAATAAAATGATTTGTAATTTTAAGTCATTTATTTTTTGTTCAGCATTTTTCAAATCTTCATTGTACAACAAATAATATCCAATGTTTAACTCTAAATGTAATGGACATGGATCTGATATAGAACCACATTTTGCTTTCAATGTTTTGATTAAATCTTTTTTAGAGAGTTCAAACAAAGTTCCTACATCACGATTACAATTGACACATTTAGGTTTTTTCTCTGAAAATAATTGTCGTTTTTCTTTTTTAGATAAATTGGCTTTGTCAAAAATAGAGTCTTTTAACTTTGTTGTATTTTCAATATAATTATTTTTCAAAGTATAATATTTATTTAATTTTTCATAAAAATCTTCCATATTATTATACTATTTTTTTATTTAACAAATGGTATTCATTTTCCCAATGAGGTAGTCCTGTGATCAATTCTTGTTCTGCTATTTTTTTAGCTACTTGATATGTTTTTATTTTTTCTATGATATATTGAAACTTTTGATTGTCTTTTTCTTTTTGTTCTTTTAAAGATAATTTACCTTTGTATTGAAAATATAACAATATACTCAAACAAAAAACAAAAAGAAAAAATAAAATTCCATTAAATAAAAAAGTGTAATATTTGTTTTTAACAATCATACAATTTTGTAAAGTAGATTTTAAAAAGTATTTTGTATCTGTTTCAATTAAATTAGGTTTCATACATTTTATAATAAAAAAGATTTACTAAATTAATTTATATTTATTTAATATGAGTAGTGTATATTTGTATTATGAATATATTACATTGTTCGTGGGTATATTGTTTTATTCCACCTTTTTTAGTGCTCAATATAAAATAGATCAAACTTACAATGAGTTTCAAAACAAAGATATCTCAAGTTCTTTGGGTTTTTTAGGAGTAATTATTTGTATTGAATTGGTATTCACATATTGTGATATGGGTACAATTTGTCCTAGTCTTTCTGGGTCTGCTATTATATATCCTATGCTCATATGGGTACTAATATTTGGAGGAATAAAAATGCTTATGTTATCTAGTCCAGGTGTTAAATCCGCTTTTTCTGATGTCATTGGTTATTTCTTTGTTTATGGAAGAACAAATGAATTATTAACAGAATTATTGCTTAAACCAGATGAAGGTGAAGATCCAACCCATTTAAAAAACAATCAATTGATATCCGAAATCATTGGAGACAAAGGATTAGTGATCAACACTTTGGTTCCTGGTAATTTTGAAAAAATATGGAATTCCTTTAAAAATATATCAAATCCAGAAGTGTACAACAACAAAATAAAAAAACAACAATTATTAAACTATGTTGTTATTCGTGACAGAATTGGTGAATGTTGTTGGTATTTATGGTGTGGTATATTGGTCATATCTGTAGTATCTTTGTATACAAGCACAATAACATGTGATTTATCACAAGCTCAAGCACAACAAAATGCGGCAGCATACAATGCTGCGGTGAATGCTGGTTCAGCCGATGAAACCTATGTAACGGATTAAGAAAATTGTAAAAAAGCACTATAATAAAGAATGGTTAAATAACATAAAATTCCTAAAACAATAAAAAACAACCAAATAGGTAATATTGTTTTGTTTTTATAGCCTATACCAAATTGTTTCAAACTACCATCCGTGTTATAAAACAAATGAGGTTTATAATAGAACACAACTCCAATAATAACAACATACAAAATAACAGATACAAGTAAATTATGAGAGCTAATAAATTGATCAAATGTCATTTATATTGTAAATATATTATAAAATATTTTCTTTAACATAAATACAAAATGATATAGATATATATGTCATTAATTCAAGATTATTTTGTAAAAACAGAAAAGTATAGTAAAGAATATGGTGAAAAAACCATTGTATTTATTCAAGTGGGCTCTTTTTACGAAGTCTATGGAAAAAAAGAAAAAGACAAAATAACAGGAAGTCAAATTGAGTTGTTTGCGTTGTATGCGGATTTGAACATTGTAGAAAAAAATGTTTGTGTAGGTAATTCACATATAGTCATGGCAGGATTCAAAGATTTCTTGATAGAAAAATATGTCAAGAAGATATTAGAGAAAGGATTTACCATTGTAGAGATCGTCCAAGACGCACAAGAAAAAAATACAACACGAAGTGTAAAAAACATTTATTCTCCTGGTAGTTATTTTCATACAACAACTCATGAGATGATTTCTAATCATTCCATGTGTATATGGTTATACAAAATCAATAAAAATATTTATATAGGTATTGCCAGTATAGATATTTTTACAGGTATATCTTCGTTGTTTGAGTTTCATGAATTGTTTTATTTAAGTCCTACTACTTTTGATGAACTAGAAAGATATGTATCTATTTATAATCCAAGTGAAACGATCCTGATTCATAACTTATCCAAAACAGAAATAGATCATATTATTCAATATATATCATTACAATCAAAAATGATTCATATTATTTCGTTGGAAGAAAAGATAGAAACGATTAATTATGAAAAAGCTATCAATTGTGAAAAACAAATATATCAGAAAGAAATCTTGACAAAATTCTTTCCTATTCAAGATTTTTCTGTTTTTATTGAACCGTATTCAAACATTGTCTTTGCTACTCAAGCTTTTTGTTTCTTATTGGATTTTTTATTTTTACACAATCCACATTTGGTTCATAAAATACAAGAACCTATTTTTGAAAACAATCACAAACGATTGATATTGGCCAATCATTCCTTGAAACAATTAAATATTCTAGAAGATGAAAAACACAGAGGAAAGTATTCTTGTATGTTGAATCTATTGAACAATTGTAAAACAAACATGGGAAAAAGAAAGTTTCATTATTTGTTTTTAAATCCTTACAATGATGTAGACAAGTTAACCAAACAATATGAAATTTTGGATTGTTTAACCAAAGAGAACAAAGAATATGAATCCATACAACAATGTTTGTTCAAGATAAAAGATTTGGAAAAGATAAACAGACAAATTATATTAAAGAAAATATCTCCCAAAACATTTCTCATGATTTATGAAAATGGTTGTTGTATTCAAGAAATGTTGAAAGAGATAGAAAAAAACAGAATACTGTATAAATATTTGAAAGTTTTACCTAATTATAAAAAATTAATAAAATATACTCAAGAAATAAATGACTATATAAAAACTCATTTGGATTTTGAACAATGTTTGAATATAGATGGAAATTTTATATTGAAAGGAGTAGACAAAGAATTGGACAACGAACAAAAAATCATAGATGAGTCGTATGACAAGTTAAATGTATGTAAAACCTATTTTCATACCTTGATATATGATTACGAAAAAACAAAAAAGAAAGAAACAGAATATGTGAAAATATATGAAACAGAAAAGAACAATTATAGTTTGATATTAACCAATAGAAGATCTAATATTCTGAAAGATTTGTTAAAGTCAAAGAAACAAGTAAAATTGTCTTATTTATCTAGTTATGACAAAACAGAGAAAGAATTTGTATTGGATCTGGAGAAATATTCATTGAGTTTTTGTAAACAGACTTCTACCAATAACTTTATTTCTCATGTTCAAATCAATGAATTATGTAAAAACATTCATCACCTAAAAAACAAAATAAAAGAACATGTCTCAAGAGTCTATACATTATTTCTTCAAGAGTTTCATGTTTATCAACAACCCATGGATAATATCATACAAATGATTATTGAAGTAGATGTGTTGTGGTGTCATTTATACAATATTGAAAAGTTTCATTTATGTAAACCTGAGATAGAATCTTCTTCTAAATCTTTTTTTTCTATGACAGGATTGAGACATTTGTTGATAGAACATTTTCAAACAGAAGAAATATATGTTTCCAATGATGTTGAATTGGGTACAGAAAACCAACAAGGAATGTTGTTGTATGGTACCAATGCGGTAGGAAAAACCAGTTTGATTAAATCCATTGGAATTGCTATACTGATGGCACAAAGTGGAATGTTTGTTCCTTGTACAAGCATGAAATATTCTCCTTACAAGTCTATTTTTACCAGAATTATAGGAAACGATAATTTGTTCAAAGGTTTATCTACTTTTGCGGTGGAAATGTCAGAATTAAGAACAATATTGAGATCGTCCAATGAAAACAGTTTGATTTTAGGAGATGAATTGTGTTCAGGAACAGAAAGTGTATCCGCCATGAGTATATTTTTAGCAGGAATACAACAACTATACAATAAAAAAAGTTCTTTTATATTTGCTACGCATTGTCATGAGATTATACATTTAGAAGAAGTAACACAGTTAACCAATCTGTCATTGAATCACATGGAAGTATACTACGACAAAGAAAAAGATAGATTGATATATGATAGAAAATTAAAAAAGGGAGCTGGAAGTAATATGTATGGATTAGAAGTATGTAAATCCTTGATGTTACCTCAAGAATTTTTAGAGTTGGCTAATAATATACGATTAAAGTATCATCCGGAGAGTAATAGTATATTATTAAAGAAAACATCTCAATACAACGCACATAAAATAAAAGGGATGTGCGAAAAATGCGGGGTTCAAATGTCAGAGGAAGTTCATCATTTAGAATATCAAGAAAACGCGGATAAAAAAGGTATGATAAAAAAAGAAAAAAATGTCTTTCACAAAAATCATTTAGCTAATTTAATCAACATATGTAAGTCATGTCATGATGAAATACATAAAACAAAAACAAAACTCAAAAAATCCAAAGGAAATATATTAACGCCTTCTTCTTGATTTTCTTCTTGACATAGATTTAGATCCATATTTACTATTTACTAAAGTCAGTAAATCACCCGTGCTTTTTTTTAACACATTGGTAATATCACCTACACCTTTGGCCATAATTCTTCTAGATCTGTTCAACAGACTGTTTTTATTTGTTCTATTATTTCTTTTTGATCGCCTCATATATATAATGGATAAAATATTATGTAGTTTATTATGTTTGTTTTTTATTATGGGTGTTATTTTTCTTCTAAAAAAATATTCCTCAAGAAAAGAACCCTTTGACGAAGATTTATTTGATTTGAAAAAAAGTTTTTGTAAATACTATAGAGGAAAAGCAATGGACTTGAGAGAGATATGTCCTAAATTCAAAGAAAAGGATTGTAATGATTGCTGTGTATGGTCAAACAATCAATGTGTAATAGGAAATGAAAAGTATGGTCCTTTAGTGATTAACTAACATGTTTGTTTACGATAAAAAAGTAAGTATCCGGTTCTTTTCTATAGATTTTATTGGTTATGTATTTTTTGATTTTGTTGTAAGGAATCGGTATGACTAAATGTATTATTTTTAATATGTACAATAAAAAGGTTAGGCAAAAAGGCAAATAGATCCCATAAGTAACATAATCCAAAATATATTTTTTATCTTTGTTGTTGTAAATAGCAATCTCTAACTGAATCACATTGCTTTTGTAATTTATTTTATATCCATTGATAATCTTATTCTTTGTATGTTTATTAATTGTATGTATTTGTTTGATTGCTTTATCATCTATTTTCAGATATTGTTTCAATAACAACAATGTATTCTCAAAATTGTCTGTAAACAAAACAACATCAATATCGCTTACATTGTCTATATAATCATAACGTTGAATACTTCCATAAAAATATAATTCTGTATTTAAATATTCTTGCATTCTTTGTAAAAAGATCTTTTTATCTTTAGAAATTTTATATTTTATTTTTTCCATTATAAATTACCATATTAAAAAAGAAAAAAGAAAAAGGAAAATATAAAAGACAAAGTTTATGATATCTATTAAAAAGGCAAAAAAAGAAACAGAATTTATTGTATCCATTATATTTTTTTCTCTTTCTCTCATTTTCTTGTTCATTCTATATTATTCTCATTCATAAAATTATGTAACAATGTTTCTTTGTTAGAATTCAATACTTCTCCTGTTAATTTTGCGCTTTCATACAATTCTTTCAATACGTCTACAGGTGCGGAGGATCCTATTTTTACCAACCCCGCTTTTGTTAAATATTTTTTTACTTCTTTTATATTTGTCTTTTTCAATTCTTTATGTGCGTCCAATACTTTTTGTTTAATGGTAGTATTTTTTAATAAAACACCAATTTTTCTATGTTTTTTGGATTTTCCTAAAGTATAATTTTTTTTAATCGTTTTTTTTATCACTTCTTTTTTAGGAATAGAAATAATTTCTTTTTTAGTAGTAGGTATAAATTCATCCATTATTGTTATTTCATCTTCTATTTCGTATGTAGGAGTAAACGTTTCAGGAACAAAAGATGTTTTTTTGATTTCTTCTTTCTCAGGTAAAGGTAAAGGTAAAGGTAAAGGTAAAGGTAAAGGTAAAGGTGAAGGTGAAGGTGAAGGTGAAGGTAACGGAGCTTTCTTTGTTTTAATCCATGTTCTATAGTTTGGTTTCAGTCCATTCTTTAAACAACCATATCCAACTTCGTTATCTACTTTGTAGTTCAGAGAAATATTGGAAGAGACAGCAGGTTCAGGTAATACTTCTTCTTTCAACTCTATTGCCAGTTCAGTTGAGACAGGAATATCATGAGGTTGTTTGATACTTTTATTATGTAATACTTCTTTTTCTTTTTCAATCAAGTTGGATAAATATTGTATAGAGTTTTCAAAATCGTTGGTTTCTAATGGATCTTGAATAAACATTTTTTCTTTTTTCAATCGTTGATTTTTACTGTTGGACATTTTCTTCAAGAATTTACTCTTTAAAGAAGGAGATATAGTAGGGATAGAAGAAGAAGACCTTTGTTTTTTTGTTTTATTTATTTTAAACAATTCAGGATTTATAGTAATTGTTTTTTTATCAGTCATGATATAGAAAATTAAATAAAAATCTAAATATAATCACAAATAGAAACAATAAATTCGTTATTTTCATTCAAGGTTATTTGAAAAGGTTTTCCACAACCAATAATTTTATCATGTAAAACATAATAATCACATAATGCTTTAGGACTATGTGGATGAATTTGTACCATATTTGTTTTTAATACTCCATGACGAAAAATACCACAATTGATTTGTTCTATCCAAATAAATTCTTTACAATGAGGACATTCTATAATCATTCTTAATTAACAATTATACTTTTATTATTTAATTTATGATATAAAAATCCATGAAATGAATAATTTATCCAAGTGTTCTCTTGTTTTTTTCATATTGTGATATGTTTGATAAATATCTTTTACATTATAAAATCTAGCAATAAATCCGAAGATCATGATTATAATCAAACTAATTACTAATCTTGTATTTACTTGTTTAGACAACAACTTACTCATAAAAATATAACTTACTAAATTACAAAATAGTGTATAAACAAGAGTATGAAAAACAATAGAACCTATCATGGGAAATAAAATTTTGGGTTTAAATAATTCATACAATTTTAATTTTGGATTGGTTGTATCCAAATATAATTTTGTAAACATATATATAATGGATTTAATAAAAATAATTGGGTATAAAATAAAAGTCATCATTGCTGTTATTTCTGCTGGTATTTGGGTTTACTTTAGAACTCCTGATTGTTATGCGTTGATCAAAAGAAAAAGTTTGTTTTCTGTTTTATTTGTCATGTTTTGGACTTACTTAGTTTGTTATGAGCCTTTGTTTTTACCTCTTGGATTGTTAGTACTTGTTATTTACAAAGCAAGTATAAAAAAATGTAACAAATGTAAAAAGAAAAATTGTTCATGTAATATATGACAAAAAAGTGTTTTTCTGTATGTAGAAAACAAAAAGTAAGAGATTGTAACAAAACAAGAAGGTGTCGTTATAATGTAGGAGAGGAAAGACAATTTTGTAGACTGGATATGTCCAAATATAGGTTAGATAAAAATTGTGTAACCAGAACAAGAATCACCAACAAAAATAGGTACGATGAAGCCGCAAAGGTCATACAAAGAAATGTTCGTATTGTAAAGAATAGAGGAAAACAAACAGTAAAAATAGATTCAGCAGAACAAAAAAGATTAAAAGGAGAAATGATTAAAAAATTTATGATCTCAAACAAATTCAAACAAAAAGCTCATTATTTAAACACTATTTGTTCCAATTCAGGATTTTGTATAGCATTAGGATCAAAAGAAGAAGAAAACATCAGTAAATTCTTTGAACATTTTGTTACCTTTGAATACGCAAAATCACCAGTAAAAACCATTGGCAAAGATTCCGTGAATGGATTTATAAAAGAAATTATTTATCAACGAGCCAAGTATAGATCTTACGCAATTTTAAAATCGCAAAAAACAAATGAAGCGGACTCGTTGTTTTATGAATATTTAGTAGGTAAATACATAAATACAGTAACAAAACGTTTTCCTAATTTCGTGAAAACATATGGATTACTAAAATATCATACAGAAGAAGACTTTGAAAAATGTAAAACTCCTGAATTACATGTGAATGACTTCAGAAAATTATTAAGTCCTCTTAAATACATAAATTTAGACAATCCAGATTTAGGAAGATTGAGTTGTAATCCGGAATCTTATCTGAATTGTTTATTGATTGAACATGTAGAAAATCCGATCTCTGTAAAAGATATTATAAAACTTGGTGGTCGTCCCATATTAGGAAATCACAACAATCATTTATTACAATACGAGTTGATGTATGTTTTATATCAGGTATATTTTGCGTTGTATTGTTTAAAAGATACTTTTACTCATTATGATTTACATATGGATAACGTATTGTTATACAAACCTCGTACTCGTAGTTATATAACATATCATTATCATACAAATGGAACAGAGATTACTTTCAACACACAATATATAGCTAAAATTATTGATTATGGAAGATGTTTTTATAAATACGATAGCACAAAGAATAGCAATGAAATTTATAAACAATTATGTGCGGAACGAGCATGTAAACCCAATTGTGGATACAAATATGGTCATAGTTATTTCAAAGACAAAGAAACATTTATTACAAAAATCAAAAGCAATATCAGTCATGATTTACGATATGCGAATGAAATCAAAATGGCTGCGAATAAAACTTGGACACAAGACACAAAAGATCATGACGTCTATAATTTATATACTGTATTAAATAAAGTTCAATATAGTATAGGTATTACGGATGAAGATAACAAAAGATATGGAACCAAAGAAACAAAAGGTACAAAATATACACCATCAAATACAGTTATTTGGAATGTAATTCAGATGAAAAAAGCGTTGGAATATTTAATGAACCCATTGATACCTACAGATACATATTATGAATCACAGCATTTTACAAAATTAGGAGACTTACATATTTACGAAGATAGAGCCATGAACTTTATTCCCTCAACATAATATATGACAAAAAAGTGTTTTTCTGTATGTAGAAAACAAAAAGTAAGAGACTGTAACAAAACAAGAAGGTGTCGTTATAATGTAGGTCAGGAAAGACAATTCTGTCGTTTGGATATGGCCAAGTATAGGTTAGACAAAAACTGTGTAACCAAAACAAGAATTACGGATAAAAATAGATATGATGAAGCCGCAAAGGTCATACAAAGAAATCTTGTTATTTTAAAAAATACAAAAAAGAACAATAAAAATAAATATAATGAAGCGGCAAAAATCATACAAAGAAATCTTCGTATTTTAAAGAAAAAAAAATTAACAAAGAAAAAAATAACAAGAGAAGACGTGAGAAAAGAAGTTCATGAAAAAATCGGTTATGAATATCCTTTAACAAAAAAAGAAGAAGAGTACTATACTGATTTTTTCTTTTTTTTAAAGAACCTATAATCCGATTATTGAAACAAATTTATTCTCATTTTTTAATTTATTCAATTCATTGAATGATTGATTGTATAAACAATTTCGGTCATATTTACCTTTTATACTACACAATGCGTCTACAAAAGTGTTGTGATGATAATCATAAATCAAAGAATTGTGAGGAGGTTTCATATAACGAATAGATATTTTTTTCAAATAAAAGTAATAGGATATATAAAAATCATCATGATAAAAAACATAATCTTCATTTTTTGTAATCTCATAATATTCTAAAAACGAATTTAATAAATTATATTTTATAAAAATACCATCTGCTGCTTGACCCACACCCACTTGATATGCTAAATACATATAACTTGCGACATCTATGTCTTTGTTTATATTTACATTTTTATCAAAGTTCTCAATAAAATATGGTTTATAAATCAAATCATCATCTATAATAATGAGATAGGTTTCATCGTTAATTTTATTTTTATCTAATATATTATGTGTTAATAATCCTAATAATTTTGTAGCGGGTCCAAAATCTTTATCAACCTTGTTTATACAAACGTTGTATTTAGAATACTTGTTCAAAAATTCATTGATTTTGTCATCTGATATTTCACCTGTTAATCTAAAATCATATTGTTTTGGAATATTGATAATTATTTTGTCAGGCATAATAGTTTGTTTGACTATACTATCAATTGTTAAGTGTAAATATTGAAATTTAGAAGGAATGGTGGTTAATGTTATTATATACTTGTACATATAATATCAAAGATATATTTTTTTATAAATATAACTCAGGTGTATTACTGACAACCAATACAAATACAAGAATTTACAGGAGAATAAACAGAATAAATGTCCCTAAAATTGTAAGGTATTATCTTGAGTAAATACAATACATACCATAAAAAAATCCAATAAGTAAAAATTTAAAATTCATATTATATAATGGAAGATTATATATCAAAGGCTGATATAATCAAATCTTATGAATACTTTATGTTATTATCACCCGAAGACAGAGAATTATTAACTCAGTATAAAGGAGAGATTGAGGACGACGATTGGAGAGGTTTTTCGGATGATCCCAGGTTTAGAGAAAAAGGACCATTAAATTATGTCGTGATTAATTTTTTATTAAAAACAAATTTAGATATACCATTAAAAAGAGAACCACATGACTTAATTCAACGATTAACTCTTCGTGACTGGGAAAAACAAATAATAAGTTGTGCGGATTTAATTTATTTGTTATATCATTATCCAAAATCAAAACAAGAACATATTGTGTATAGAGGACAACCACAATATGATTTTTATGAAGGACTAAGTGAAGGACAACAATTTGTGTTAGAACCTTTTTATTCAACTACGTTAAATATACAAGTAGCTAAAAATTTTGGTCACAAAACACCAACACACTTGATAAAAATAATGATACCAAAAAATACAATACTACCTTTTATAAGTGAAAGATTAACATTAGAACCAAATATAGAAGGAGGATCTGAATCAGAGATATTATTACCACCTAATTGTACTTATGAGTATATGGGAAAAACAATGGAACATGATTGTGAAGTATATAACATTAGATTAGTAGATGTACCAAAAATATCACGGTCTATAAATGTGCTGAGAAGAAATATGGTAGATAGTTTGAAACCAAAAGCAGAAGAAATTCATAGAAGATATTACAAAGAAAGAGAAGAAGAGGATGAAGGAAGTGGAAAAAAGAAAAAAAGCAAAAGAAAAAAAAAGAACAGGAATACCAGAAGAAAATATAAAAAAAAATTGATATATAAAAAGAATATCATAAGTAGTATATACGCAAGATGGATATGAATCAAACACAACTAATTCGCAGTGAATGGGAATCTATTGAAGTTCCTAGTTCTGAACAAGAAATTAAGGTCTTACAATTGATCAAAGATGGATTTCATGATATAAATAAGATAACAAACTATCATTTGTCTTTGTTATCTTATTTGAAGGTAGAAGCTACTGAGTTAATGTTTGAGTATTTGTATACCAAGTATTTGAAAGAGAGAGTAGACAACCTATTGAAGGAGTACAAGTTAAAAATTACCATCACCACGAACAAGAAAGGTACGATTAAATCCGCGGATAAGATACGTATTCAACAGAATGAGTCGTTAATGAGTAAACAACCTGTGTACGAATGTATTCTCCTGGATTACGTAGATAAGATATTGTTGTTGATCAAAAGAAAAAACATGGAATGGTTAATCGCTTATTATACCTTGACAAAATTGATTGAATACAGTATTCACAATATCAACCCAGTTATACTAAAATTCGTGAGAGACATATTAAAAATGTTTGAGGACAAGATCAATTATTTGTATTTCATAGATAATGCTTATGAATTGTTGGAAAAGAATACAGACCTAATTAAATACAGCGATAATAAATTGTACGATCATCAAAAAGAAATATTTTCCTTATTTCGTCAAGAGAACGATACATCCAAGTTGGTGTTGTATATTGCTCCAACGGGTACAGGAAAAACATTGACACCTATAGGGTTATCTGAAAAATACAAAGTTATCTTTGTTTGTGCTGCGAGACATGTAGGTTTAGCTTTGGCAAAGTCCGCTATTTCCATCAGTAAGAAGGTAGCGTTTGCGTTTGGTTGTTCAAGCACAGAAGATATCCGGTTACATTATTTTGCTGCTTCTCAATTTCTAAAAAGCGATAGAACAGGAAAGTTTATACGAACAAAGAATCTAATTGGTAAGAAAGTAGATAATACAGTAGGAGATAAAGTAGAAATAATGATTTGTGATATTCGTTCTTATTTATATGCCATGTATTATATGTTGGCATTTAATCCCAAAGAAAAAATCATTACCTATTGGGATGAACCAGAAATCACATTGGATTGTGAAGAACATCCATTTCATGAAATCATTCACAGAAACTGGAAAGAAAATCTCATTCCAAATATTGTATTGTCTTCCGCAACACTTCCAAAAGAAAGTGAGTTGTCTAGTACCATTTGTGATTTCCAAGAAAGATTTCCCAACGCACAAGTATCTAATATCATTAGTCATGATTGTAAGAAAAGCATTCCACTAATAAATAACAATGGATATGTAGTGTTACCTCATATGTTGTTTGAAAGTTATGAAGATATCAAACAAGTAGTAAAACATTGTCAAAATTATTTGACTTTGTTGAGATATTTTGACTTGAGAGAGATTTCTAGGTTTTTGAAATTGATCAATGAGGAAAATTATATTCCTTCGCATTTGAAAATAGATAGAATCTTCAATCAACTGGAAGATATTTCTATGGTTTCTATTAAATTGTATTACTTGAATGTATTGAATAATATAATGTCAGGAACATGGGGATCTATCTTTATACAGTTAAGGATGTCCAGAACAAAAAGAATCATACCAAATAATAGTATTGATATCAAGGGAAACAAGATAAAGAAAACATTAAGTGTTGATTCCAGTTCTATGGAGTTAGGTAAGCCATTGACAAAGCAGTTGTCTTTACATGAACCAGTAAAAGAGGAAGAAGAAAAAGGAGATTGTGGTATTTATGTAACCACAAAAGATGCGTATAGTTTAACAGATGGCCCTACAATATTTCTAGCGGAAAACATTGAAAAGGTTGCGAAGTTTAGTATTCAGCAATCTAGTATTCACTCAAGTGTCATGAATGAATTGATACAAAAAATAGAATTCAACAATAAATTGAATGATGAAATATCAGAGTTGGAAAAGAGACTTGAAGATGAATTGAAAGAATCCGCTACAAAAGAGGAAGACACAGAAAAGAAAACAAAGAAATATACAAAGGATGTTCAGTTGGAAAAGAAAAGTGGATCTATTCAAGTGATCTCAACAGAAATTGAAAGATTAAGGAGTTATATTAAATATGCTTCTTTGAACGATGTTTATATTCCGAATAAATTAGATCATTTGAATAAATGGGCGGAACATATCAAAACCAAAAAATCATTTACATCCAATATTGACGAACAAACCATTATATCTATCATGTCATTGAATGGAGTAGAAAATAGTTGGAAAGTATTGTTGTTGTTGGGAATTGGTGTCTTTACAAATCAACACAATCCTGCGTACACAGAAATAATGAAAAAACTAGCAGATGAACAAAAGTTGTATATTATTATTGCGTCCAGTGATTATATATATGGAACCAATTATCAATTTTGTCATGGGTATATTAGTAAAGATTTAGAACTTACACAGGAGAAAATTATTCAAGCTTTAGGTAGAATAGGAAGAAACAATATTCAGCAAGATTATAGTATTCGTTTTCGGGATGACAAACATATTATCAAATTGTTTACTCCGGAAGAACACAAAATGGAAGTGATCAATATGAATCGTTTGTTTGTTTCTTAAATAATAAATAATAAATAATAAATCATAACTAATTTTTTTCTATGGTTATAATACATGAAAAAATGTTCTAAATGTTGTCGTTGTCCTTGTTGTCGTTGTAAATGTTCTAAATGTAGAAGATCAAAATCATGCGTATCTACGAAAAGAAGAAGGTCCTCAAGAAATAAAAGAAGAACAATGAAATCATACTTTCAATTCTAAGATAAAATATTCTTTTTTTTCTGAATATTTTTCATATTCCATTAAAATAGGATAAACAGATAACGTTTCTCTCGTCCATCTAAAGCCATAATTTTCATAAAAAGTAACGGCGGATTCAATAGAACTTAAAATAATTTTTCTTGAGTAATTCTTGTGCTTTTCTTTTATATCTTTGATAAAATCCGTTAGTAAAGAAGAAGCATAACCTAAATTTTTGAATTTCTGTTTTGTACATATGAATAAAATATAATAAGTCATCTCTTTTTTTTCTATGTTTTTCTCCAGCCGATAAACAAACAAACAAGGACAATTTCTCATGTCAAAATGAGTATCCATACAGCGGAATACAATATGATTATCTCTATTTTTTAATATTTTTTTTATGTAACCCATAGAAATATGACGATAAGAATAATAAGCCAATGTAATTTTTAATTCTTGATAAAAAGTCTCTATTTTATCAAGAATATTTTCTACATCTGTTGTATCAATAATTTCATTGATAATGTCTTGAGAATAGAAATTCATGGTTTTTATATAAGTAAAAAGTTATTTTAAAATTCAATTTTCTTTTTTCTATTTTTTTCTTGATCTTTTGTTTTTTCTTTTATTTCTTTTTGTTTTTCCTTTTGCGGAAGTAGAAGACCTTTCTTTTTCTACAAACTTTTTTAATAATCCAATATTCAAAGCTCCTATTTCTTTTGAGGTTTTTAATTTTCTTTCCTCAGGAGTTAATACACTATGAATATAATTATCTAATATCTTAGGAAAAGCTCTGTATTCTACCAATACAATATCATCTCTTATCTTCATTTTATTAGAATAAGCATCAACTGAACTATACTCTAACCAATCATGATAAACAATTTGTGGTGATACATCTTCTATTTCACTCATTTCACTTCTAGCAGATTTAGCAGACCTAACAGAACGAGACCTAGAAGATTTATTACTGGATAATAACAAAGGATCTTCAAAAAAAGTAAAATAACTTTTCAAGGAATAAGATGGATCACCATAATTTTCATTTGTTTTTTCTAATTTATTTTTCATGTCAAACACATTTCTTTGAAGATGAGTATTCTCAGGTTCATTCAATAATTGTTCTTTTAAAATATCAGGTTGTAAAAACAAATGATCAATTATTTTTTTTGCGATGGCTTCTGACACACTAAAATACTCTTTTATACATCTTTTTAGTTCTATGTAACAATCATAATTATTATGTCGTAGATTAAAAGAAGATTTGTTTTTAAAATATTTTGTACTACTTCCTAAAAATAAGTTATAATAAATATACAATTTATACAAAATCAAAGAAACATAACTTTTGATTTGAATTAACAATTTATTTCTTTTCTTGAATTTATGTCTTACTTCTAACTTATCATAATGATCAAATAATACATCTGTACATCTTAATACTTTATTGATATAGTATGTTTGACTTTCACAATGTGTTCTAAAAGATTCATACTCATAACTAGTATGCTTTAATAATTCTAACATAATAACAAAAATATTTTGAACATAACAGGACAACGTCATTTGAATAATGGTTCCTATATTGTTTACAGAGGGACCTTTGGTTGTTTTCAAATAATATAAATCTGTATCAGGCATGTGTAATAAATAACTATTTTCATTCATGTCTACTTCTACAACAGGACCTTCTTTATTTTTAAACCACAAATTACCTTTTATAGGAGTTAAATTGTCTAAATGATAAATGATAATTTCTAATAGATTCAATAAAGTATTCAAAATAATATTACTACTTGTGGGAGGTTTATAATAAGTACAAATCCATTCTACATCAGAAAAATTACTACAATCTAAATAACTATCTTCAGACCAAAATTCAAAATTAATATCATATTTTTCACCATCTTCTGTTACATATTCATAAATATCATTCTTATGATCTCCCTCTTCTATATAACATGTTTTCTCTAAATGTTTTACAAAAGCAGATGAAGCTATATCATTTGTTATGTAAAATTTCACATCTTCTGTATCAGGAATAAAAGGGTTTTCATCACTGGTTAAACTATATTTTTCTTGAGAACGAATATTATAAAACTCTATATTATAAACCTCAGCTTTTTCTACAGGAATTTCTCCTGTTTCTAAAATACCTATATCTTCTCTCGCAGTATCTGTATTCATGAGAACTTGTTCTCCATCTTCATTTGTAATACGAGACAACTTTATCAAACTTCCAGTTTCTATTTCATATCCAATACTCAATATATTTCCAAATATATAACTAGATGTTAACTTTCCTCCAAACATATATAAAGTATTTGATTTTATTATAATAATGAATAACTATTATAATAAACTATTAAATTGTATATCTATTTATTTTCTTTAAAGAGCAGCAGAAACAGTCTCCGCAACAACAGGGACAAGCTTCTGGAAATGAGAGCTCATGTATCTCTGAAGATTGAAATATGTCAACTCATCAGTTGGCTTAATCTTCAAAAGAGTCGCTAGAGCAGGATTAGGGTTAATCTTGCGACCATTCACACTGTCCTGAAGATTGTGAAGACGAATATACTTATTAATCTCACGGGTAACCTCGGTTCTTGCCATCTCAAAGCCTAGAGGCTTTCCAAGAAAAGTAGCAAGCTCGTTACTGATCTTGGTGGGCTTCACAAATCCACTAGGAGCACGGTTTGCCTTCCTCTTCTTGCGGTTATTCAACTTCTGGGATGCCTTCAACTCCTTCATGTACTTTCTCTCAAGGACCTTGTAATCCGCACGAAGAGAAGACAAAGCAGAAGCAACCTGATTCAACTTGTTACAGAACTCATTGGAAAGAGCAACGATCTCGTCGTTCTCTTGCTCAATCACAACATTCTCAACTGGCTTCTCACCTGAAACTGCCTCAAGAGAAACCTCAAGCTCAGGAACAACCTCCTTAACCTTCTTGACACTTCGTGCCTTCTTTGCCTTCTCAACAGGCGCCTCAAGAACAACACCATCAACAGGTGTCTCACTCACAACTGGGGGAACTTCAACTGTCTTAACTGCCTTTACTTTAGGAGTCTTTGCGATCTTTGCGGGAACATCAGCACCGTCAACAGGGGTAGTAGTAAGTTTAGTGGTCTTTGCCATTATACTTTATATAAATAGTTACTTTTTAAGTTATTTTAATCAAATAATATATTTTGTGATGAAATAGAATGCGCGTTTGAAATAATATCTAATGAAACGCGTGAAATAGCCATGGCAAAGAATTTGCCGCATCGTAACTTATAAGAGTGAGAGCACCTAAGATGTAATAACATCCTAAACATTGTCCATCTCTATCTGCGTCTGTATGAATTAAATTATTTAGGATCAACAGAATATTAGATAAATTTTTTGTTCGGGTATTATTTAGCGAAACATGAATATATTTGAATGGATTTCCATTAGGTGGACATATTTGTTTTTTTATTTCATGGCTGATTTCTGCGCGATAATACCATATATCCATTAATTTTTGTACAAACTGATTTAATTCAATATTGCTCAAGGAGATAAACCAGTTCGGATTTGTACAATGTCCTAATCCATCCATCTTTTGAAAAAACTCTACGATTTTTAATTCGTTTTGTTTTTCTAAAGACAATAATTCTTGTTTTTCAATATCAATGTTAATATTTAATTTTAATTTTTTATTTAATTTTAACAAGTGTTGAAAATTAAAAATAATATCATTAGGAATTTCGTTACGATTATAAGGATTCAAGATATTATTTTTATTTTTTAAAATTAAATTATTCAAAGAAATAATATCAAATCCATAAGTAAATTCTCCATCTTTAAAACTGAAAAACTGATTGGGATGAATATTTGATATAGATTCAAAAGATAAGAAGTCTTCTGTGTTTGTACATAATTTTCGTTGAAACAATGCTTTTCCTCTTAACTTATTTATTTTCCTTTGTAAAAATCCACGAACGTATTTTTGTATTAATATTGTTTTCTCAGACAAATACATATAAAAATAACATCGTTTCATTAAAACTTCTTTTGTACCATTCAATTTTAACTTGTGTTTTTTTGCTAGGCATTTGATATCTTTTAATTTGAATTTATACATACAAATATCTTGATAATTGGTAATTTCTTCGTCTAATATTATTTTTTTTGTTGTTTTCAATTCGTTGTTGTATTTTTCCAACAACAAGTTATGAGTATCAAAGTACTCATCTAACACGAAAGGTTTGTTTTTTTCTCCTAAGAATATCATTATATATTATATGTTTATCTTTTTAATATTATTCCAAGTTTTTTCAATTTCTTTCTCAAAATCGTTATACTTAAAAAAAAATTGATTTAAATATAAGCCTATAGATAACAGTATAATTGAAATGGCAGAAACTATTATTGACGGAACTAACTTCAACTGTAACGATACTCTTTATCGTGCGGCAAAAGTAAATGCTCAAGGAGGAAAAAATATTCGTATTGTAAATAAGTATACTCAAACAGGTCTGAGATTGTCAACTCCGTTGATGTTGACATGGGGATTGGCTGATTATGTTGATCCTAGTTCAGGACAAGGTAATGGAAAGTATGAGATGGCCTTACAGTTTCCTATGGAAGAAATGAGAACAGCAGAAACCGAATCGTTCTTAGAGAACATTAAAAAGTTTGAAGCGAAGATTCGTAGTGATGCTTTCACAAATTCTAAGGAATGGTTTGGTAAGCAACATAAGAATCCTGATATTATTGATGAATTGTTTAGTCCTATTCTAAAATATCCTAAACTGAAAGGAACCAGCGAACCTGATTACAGTAAGAACCCTAGTATTCGTCTGAAAGTGCCTAATTATGATGGGCAATGGAAAGTAGAAATTTATGATGAAGATGAAAACAGATTGTTTCCTTCAAAAGAAGCTAGCACACAAACTCCATTGGATTTTATCAAGAAAGGAATTAATGTAGCTTGTGTAATTCAATGTGCGGGTATTTGGTTTACAAACGGAAAGTTTGCGGTCACATGGCAGTTGGTTCAGGCAGTTGTTCAAAAGCCTAGAGAATCTATTGTAGGAAAATGCTTTATTAAAATCAATCCTAAAGAAAAAGAAATCCTACGAAAACAAGCTCCAGTAGATGATGAACTAGAACCTGCTCCTGTTGGCAAACATTTTCAGCAAACAAGTATTGATGTAGTAGATAGCGATGAAGAAGACGAAGAACAAGAACATGTTGAAGTAAAACAAGCACAAGAAGAAGTAGCTCTTGAAGTTCACGAAGAGGAAGAAGAAGATGTGCCTCCTCCTCCAGTTGTTGCTGAACCAGTTGTAGAGAAAAAGAAGAAGGTTGTAAAGAAGAAGTCTTCTACTGGTGAACAAGGATAAATATTGAATAAATAATAAATAATAATTAATAAATAGTAATAATAAATAATTTTTTATTGTTATTATAAAATTGAAATGTTTTTTGTCATTCATATGAATAAACAAAAGCAAACATGTTTGGAACCATCATTTCTTGGATATGTATTATTGTTGGACTTCTTTATCTTCAGTACAAATCTCAAC